>Ga0136632_10000650_pt1 | contig 10600 bp, 9 predicted proteins | sample AntDrymUQ6112106_2_FD_104670 | JGI IMG/M metagenome (GOLD analysis project Ga0136632, IMG submission 104670) | Polar desert sand microbial communities from Dry Valleys, Antarctica - metaG UQ611 (21.06) | ecosystem: Environmental > Terrestrial > Soil > Desert | place: Antarctica: Dry Valley...
CGGATCGGCGGGCTACCGGCCCAGTGGGCGATCGACCTGCTCGGTATCGACATTTCCCCCACCCGGCGCAAGTGCGCGCTGCTGCCGCTCAAGGTCATGCGCGGCGCCGTCACCGGTGACGGCAGCTGGCCCGAGGACCCCGGCGGCTAGATCATCTAAGACCTCGCGGGCGGCGCGTTCGCCCGACTGGACGGCGCCCTCCATGTAGCCGTTCCACTCGCTGGCCGTCTCGGTGCCGGCCCAGTGGATGCGGCCGACGGGCTCGCGCAGCGCGCGGCCGTAGCCGACGAGACCGCCGGTCGGCAGCATGCAGACGGGACCCCCGCGCGTCCAGCGCTCCTCGTCCCAGCTCTGCTCGATGTAGCGCTCGGGTCGCGCTGCCTGCTCGCCGAACAGGCGGACGAAGAAGTCGATCACGCTCGCGCGCCGCTCCTCGGCGCGCAGGGCGCCGAGCGTGCGCGCCGGCGGCCCGTCGATGAACCCCAGCAGCACGCCCGGCTCCCCGTCGGGAGGCGAGTTGTCGATCACGAAGCTGAGCGGCCCCACGTCGGAGAGCCCCTGGCCGGTCAGCCCCTGCTCGCGCCAGAACGGACGCTCGTAGACGGCGACGCACTTCGTCATCGAGCCCTGCGCGGCCCGCTGGGTGAGATGGTCGCGCGCGGGCGGCATCGGCGGGTCGTAGTCGATCCGCCCGGCGAGGTTCGGCGGCACCGTGACGATCGCCCGCCTGGCGCGAACCTCGCGTCCGCCCCCGAGCACCCGGACCGAGTCCGAGTACTGGCGGATCTCGCGCGCCGGGGTGTCGAGCAGCACACGCTCGCCGAGCTGCTCGGCGAGGCGGATCGCAAGCAGCTGCGAGCCGCCCGCGATCCGGTCCTGTTGCGCCCCGCCCTCGACGTCGACCAGCGCCTCGAAGCTGCCCGCGCTGCGGATGATCGCCAGGATGCTCAACAGCGACATCTCGTCGGGGTGGCGGCCGAACGCCGAGCCGGTCGCGATCTCCACGAGGCGGCGCCCGCCGGCGGTGAAGCCGTGGCGGCCCACCCATGCGGCGACGGTCGTCGCGTCCCACACGTCCGCGCGCGGAGCCTCCCACGGAGCCTCGGCGGGCAACTGCCTCGCCATCGCGTTGAGCTTGCGCTGGATGCGCGCGACGTCGGCGAGCACGAGCGGGTTGATGCGCGGGACGGTCCCGCGGTAGCGGCTCAGCCGGCCGCGGCGCTCGATCACGTTCTCGCCCTCGTTGTAGGTCGCGAACGTCTCGATGCCGAGCGTGCGCGCGAGCTCGTACATCCGGTCCTGAGTCGGGCCGATCCACTGCCCGCCCAGCTCGACGACCTTGCCGTCGCCGAGTGCCTCGTTGAGCGTACGCCCGCCGACGCGGCCACGCGCCTCGAGCACGGCGACCGACGCGCCCGCCGCCACGAGTTCGCGCGCCGCTGTGAGCCCGGCAAAACCGGCACCCACGACCGCTACGTCGACCTCGAGCGCCCGCCCGTCGTCCATGTTCGCGAGCGTACTAGTTGCTAGAACTCGGCCGATGGAACCGGCGCGCATTGCCCGACCACTCCCGGGCCTGCGGCTGCTGTTCGCTGCTGCCAGCGTGCTCGTCATCCTGGCCGGCACGCAGCTGTTCGTCTTCACCGAGCGCACCGACGACTTCTTCGCCTGGACGATCGCCTCCCCACTCACCGCAGCCGTCGACGGCGCTTTCTTCCTGACCGCGGTGGTCTTGTTCGTGCCGGCGGTGCGAGCGGCAACCTGGGCCGAGGTTCGACCGCTGGTCGGTGCGGTGGCGGTGGTCGTCACGGTGAAGCTCGCGGCCACCTTGCTCGATCTCGAGCCCTTTCACTTCGAGGGCCCCGGGACGGCCGCCCAAGTCGCAGCGTGGGGTTGGCTTGCCGTCTACATCGTCGTACCGGTGGCCCTGGCGGGTCTGATCGTCGCGCAGCTCCGGGCAGGCGGTGTCGATCCTGAGCCGGGCCCTCCGCTGCCGCGCGTGCTGGGCGGAGCCTTCGTCGTCTTGGCGGTGGCGATGTTCGCGATCGGCGCACTGCAGCTGTTCGCCTCGGGGGTTGCCGCCGACATCTGGCCGTGGCCGCTGTCGCCGCTCACCTCCCACGCTCTCTCGGCATGGTTCTTGGGCATCGCCGTCCTGGCGGGCCTGACCGTGCGCGAGAACGCCTTGCCCCGATCGCGTTCGGTCATCGTCGGGACGGCGGTTCTCGGTGTCCTACTCGCCATGGCGCTCGCTCGCTATGAATCGGAGCTGCAGTGGGAGCGAGCGATGGCCTGGCTGTTCGTCGCGCTGATCGTCACGCTGATCTTCGTCGGCGCGTATGGCCTGCGCTCACTCCTCGGGCTTCAGCGCCAGCCGGCGAAGGCGCTTGGGAGCCCACCAGTTGCGGTTGCCGAGCAGCGCCATCAGCGACGGGACGAGCAGCGCCCGCACGATCGTTGAGTCGATCAGCACCGCGGCGGCCAGGCCCAGGCCGGTAGCGCGCGTGGCGACCGCCCCGAGACGAACGGCTAGCGGCCTTTTTTCCGCGCGCCCCGACACCCTGGGCGCGAGCGTACTACTCGACCACCGGCGCGGCCGCGGCCGGCACGGGGCGTACGAAGACGCTCTCGCCGACCTCGAACAGGTCGACCGAGGGCAGCTGGACGATCACCGTCCGGTGCTCCTCGTGGCGCAGACGGTAGAGGACGTCGTGGCCGCGGAACTCGCGCTGGACGATCTCCGCGTTGCCGTGCTCGTCGCGGCGCAGCTCGAGCTGTTCGGGGCGGATCGCCACGTGCACGCGCCGGCCATCCTCGACGGCCGGCGCCGCGAAGCTCCCGAGGTCGGTCGCGACCTTCCCGGCGCGCGCCATTCCCGGCAGCACGTTGACCTCGCCGACGAACTCCGCGGCCCAGCGGTCGACCGGCCGCGAGTAGACCGCCTCGGGAGCGTCGACCTGGACGAGTGCTCCGTCGCGCATCACGGCGAGGCGATCGGCGAGCGTGAGCGCCTCCTCCTGGTCGTGGGTGACGAGCAGCGCCGTCGCGCCGGCGTCGCGCAGGATCAGCTCGACCTCGCGCCGCAACTCGGCGCGCAGGCTGGCGTCAAGGCTCGAGAACGGCTCGTCGAGCAGGACGATCGCGGGCTCGGGCGCCAGCGCGCGCGCGAGCGCCACGCGCTGGCGCTCCCCGCCGGAGAGCTCGTGCGGGTAGCGGTCGGCCTTGTGCTGGAGCGAGACGAGCTCGAGCGTGCGCTTTGAGAGCGCCGCGCGCTCGTCGGCGCCGTGGCGGGAGAGGCCGAACTCGACGTTGGCGCGCACGCGCAGGTGCGGGAACAGCGCGTAGTCCTGGAAGACCATCCCGATCCGCCGCCGCTCGGGGGCGATCGCGCGCGCGCCGTCGGCGACGACCTCCGCGCCGACCGTGATCACGCCGGCGTCGGGCGCCTCGAAGCCCGCGATCAGACGCAGCAAGGTGGTCTTACCGCAGCCCGAGGGGCCGAGCACGGCGACGAGCTCGCCGTCGCGGACGTCGAGGTCGACCCCGGCGACGGCGTGCGTGGCGCCGAACGACTTCTCGACCGATTCGAGCTTGACACTCATGTCCGCGACATTGTCCGGGAAAGGCGCACGAGCAGCGCGACCGGCAGCAGGCCGACGAGCACGATCGCGAGTGCCGGCAGCGCGGCGGTCTCGTACAGCGACTCGCTCGTCGCCTGCCAGACGGCGATCGCCAGCGTGTCGCCGCCGAGCGGGCGCAGCAGCAGCGTCGCCGGCAGCTCCTTCATCACCTCGGTGAAGACGACGAGCGCCGCGGTCAGCAGGGCGGTCGAGATCAGCGGCACGTGCACGCGAGCGAGCACGTCGAGCCGGTCCGATCCGAGCCCGCGGGCGGCCTCGTCGAGCGAGCGCGGGACGCGTTCGAGCCCGCTGTCGACCGACTGGAACGCGAGCGCGAGAAAGCGCACGCTGTAAGCGGCGAACAACGCGATCACCGTGCCCGTCAGCACCAGGCCGACGCCGGCGAGGTCGTCGAGGCGGTGGTCGAGCCAGCCGAGCGGGACGATCACCGCGACCGCGACGACCGAGCCCGGCAGGCCGTACCCGATCGTCGCAAGCCGCACCGATCCGCGCGTCACGCGCGATCGGCTGGCGCGCCGGCCGTAGGCGAGCAGCGTCGCGAGCGCGACGATGATGACGAGCGCCATCGCGGCGAGCAGCAGGCTGTTACGCGCCGAGACGAGGAACTCGGGCGGCAGGGTGTCGGCGCGGATCGACTCCACCGACCAGGCGCCCAGCTGGACGAGCGGAGCGCCCACCACGACGGCGAGCAGCGCCAGCGGCAGCGCCGTCGCCGCGAATGCCGCGAGCCCGTGCAGGCGCAGCGGCTGGGCAGCCCGGCCGCGCCCACCGCCCGTGGCGTAACGCGCGCGCCCGCGCGCGATGCGCTCGACCGCGAGCAGGGTGAGGGTGACGACGACGAGCATCGTCGCGAGCTGCAGCGCCGCGTCGCGGTCGAAGGCGCCGAACCAGATCTTGTAGATCGCGTTCGTGAAGGTCTGGACGCCGAGCAGGTTGACGGTGCCGAAGTCGGCGAGCGCCTCCATCAGCGCGAGCGCGACGCCCCCGAGAAGGGCCGGGCGCGCGAGCGGCACCGCGACGCGCGCGATCGCGCGCACACGCGAGAGGCCGAGGCCGCGGGCCGCCTCGATCAGCTCGCCTCCGGCGGCCAGGAACGCGGCGCGACCGAGCAGGTAGACGTACGGATAGAGCACGAGCGTGAAGACGACGATCGCCCCGAACGGCGAGCGCAGCTGGGCGGCGAACAGGCCGGAGTCGTTCGAGATCCCGAGCAGGAACAGCGTGAAGACGTAGCCCGGCATCGCGAGCGGGAGCACGAGCGCCCACTCGATCGCCTTGCGGCCGGGGAAGTCGTAGAAGCACACGAGCGCGGCCAGCGCGGTGCCGAGGACGAGCGTGCCGATGCCGACCCCGGCCACGAGCAGCGCGGTCGCGCCGACCGCCTCGGGCAGCAGGCCGGCGAAGTCGCCGAGCGCGTCCGGGGCGACGATGAAGCTGGCCGGCAGGACGAGCAGCGGAGCGGCGACCGCGAGCGCGATCAGGAGGGTGACGACCGTCCAGCCGTCCGGCCGCTTCGGGACGCGGCCGCGGAATTGCCGACCGCGGTTGGCGGTGGCTAGTTCCACCCGACCTGGTTCATCAGCTGCACGGCTTTGCCGAGGTTGCGCCCGGCGCCCTGAACGTCGATCGGGTCGCGCTTGAAGGTCCCGAAACGGGCGATCTCCTTCGTCGGCTCGACCTTCTCGTCGACGCCGAACTCGTGGTTGTTCGCCGCGAAGAGGTGCTGTTGGCGCGGCGCGGTCAGGAACTGGACGAGCTCGGCAGCATCGCCCTGCTCGTCGGAGCCCTTGACAACGCCGACGCCCGAGACGTTCACGTGCGTGCCGCGCCCGCTCTGATCAGCCCAGACGAGCGCGACCGGGAAGCCCGGATCGTCCTCGAGCTCTCGTCCGAGGTAGTAGGAGTTGGTCAGCCCGACGTCGCAGCGCCCACCAGCGATCGCCTTCAGGACGTCGGTGTCGGAGCCGAGGATCTCCGGATCGTTCGCCATCCAGCGCTCGAGCATCCGCTCGGTGGCCGGCAGCCCGTCCTTGGCGATCCGGTCCGCGACCAGCGAGACGTTGTACTCGCTCGTGGCCGAGCGCAGGCAGAGCTTGCCGTTCCAACGCGGATCGCCGAGCTGCTCGTAGGTCGTGATCTCGTCCGGTCTGACGCGGTCCTTCGAACGCACGACCGTGCGCGCCCGGGTGGTGATCCCGAACCAGCGGTTCTGGGGGTCGCGCAGGCTCGCGGGCACGTTGCGCCGCAGCTGCTCGGAGTCGAGCGGCGCGAGCAGGCCGGCCTCCTGGGCGCGGTAGAGGTTCGCTCCGTCGACCGTGATCAAGACGTCCGCGGTGGTGTTCTCGCGCTCGCTCTCGAGCCGCTCGTACAGCTCCGAGGCGGAGCCGCCGAATAGCGTCAGGTCGCGACCTTCGTCGTCGGCGTAGTCCTCGAAGGGCCGCTCGTCGCCGTAGTGCGAGCGCGCCGTGTAGACGGTCAGCTTGTCGCCGTCGCTCGAGGTCAGCACGACGACGCCCACGAACGCGGTCACGACGAGGGTCAGGGCGACGCCGCCGCCGACGATCAGCTTCTTCCGGCTCACCGAGTTAGGGTACCCTAAAGAACCTCGGGCCCACGCGCCTCCGGCGGCGCCGGGGCGCGTCCACAGTCTCGCTAGAATGGATATCCGACTGTCGAGCGCAGGATTCGGCGGCGACCCGAGATCGAGAGAGAGATCCAGATGGCCTCCAAGGACAAGACGCGCATCGCGAAGCCGAGCCCGATCCACGAGGACGACCAGGGCCAGCTGGTCGCCAAGAAGGGCATCTCGCGCGAGGTCGTCGAGGAGATGTCCAAGATCAAGGGCGAGCCCGACTGGATGCGCGAGAAGCGGCTGAAGTCGCTCGAGATCTTCGAGCGCAAGCCGATCCCGACCTGGGGCGTCGACCTCTCGGCGCTCAACTTCGACGACCTGGTGCTCTACTCGCCGCCCGAGGCCGGCCGCTACAACTCCTGGGACGAGGTCCCCGAGGAGCAGCGCAAGACCTTCGAGGACCTCGGCATCCCCCAGGCCGAGCGCGAGCACCTCGCGGGCGTCGTCGGCGTTTGGCGCCAGGAGCCCGTCTACGAGGGCCTGAAGCAGGAGTACGCCGACCTCGGGATCCTCTTCTGCTCGATGGACACAGCGGTCACCGAGTACCCCGAGCTCGTCCAGCAGCACTTCATGAACAAGTGCGTGCCGCCGCAGGACAACAAGTTCTCCGCGCTGCACGGCGCGATCTGGTCCGGCGGCTCGTTCCTCTACGTGCCGAAGGGCGTCAAGGTCGACCTGCCGCTACAGGCCTACTTCCGCATGGAGGGCTCGGGCGAGGGCACCTTCGAGCACACGCTGATCATCGCCGACGAGGGCTCTGAGGTGAACTACATCGAGGGCTGCACGGCGCAGACCTACAGCGTCAACTCGATGCACTCGGCGGTCGTCGAGATCTTCGTCAAGGACGGCGCGAAGGCGCGCTACACGACGGTCCAGAACTGGTCCAAGGACGTCTACAACCTCAACACCAAGCGCGCCGTCGTCGGCGCCGAGGGAACTGTCGAGTGGGTCGGCGGCTCGATGGGCGCCAAGGTCGTGATGCTCTACCCCGGGTCGTTCCTGCTCGGCGAGGGCGCGCGCGCCGACCACCTCAACGTCGGCGTCGCCTCGGGCGACGTCTGGAAGGACACCGGCGCCAAGGTGATGCACCTCGCGCCGAACACGACTTCCAACGTGCTCGCCAAGTCGATCTCGAAGGACGGCGGGATCATGGGCTACCGCGGGCTGGTGCGGATGGGCCACAACTCACAGGGCTCGAAGTCGCATGTCCAGTGCGACGGGCTGATGATGGACCCCGAGTCGCGCTCGGACACCTGGCCCGACATCCAGATCCAGAACCCGCACGTGACCGTCGCGCACGAGGCGGTCGTCGGCAAGATCTCCGACGAGCAGCTGTTCTACCTGCGCAGCCGCGGCCTCTCCGAGGAGGAGGCGGCCGCGATGATCGTCAACGGCTTCATCGAGCCGGTGACGAAGGAGCTGCCGATGGAGTACGCGGTCGAGTTGAACCGCCTGATTCAGTTGGAGATGGTCGGTAGCGTCGGCTAGCTTCGGCTGGCTCAACATCCAGTTTCCGCCTGCCGATGCAAGGCGGACATGCATGCCAAGGTCGCCGATCTGGTGGTCGTGCGGGCGAAGGACGAGACGCGCGCGACGCTGGCGGCGTGGAACGAGCGTCCCTGGCCCGTCCTCCGCACGTGGGTCTTCTGGAGCGTCGTCGTCGCTCTCGGCCTGCTCGGCGTGACCTGGATCGTCGCCACGCTGACGCCGCCCGACCCGACGCCGCTCGCCTTTCCCGGCCTGACCCGCCCACCCGCGCTCGCCGACGTCGGCCTGATCCTCGCCGGCAACTCGCTCGTGCTCGCGCTGCACGCGTTCGCTTGCGTCGCGGGCTTCATCGCCGGCAGCTCGCTTCCGCTCTCGGCGGAGCGCTACTCAGGGGTCTGGCGCTGGATCCACGACGCGGCAGGCCCGATCGCGATCGCTTGGGTCACCGCCTGCACGCTGTTCTCGCTCGCGACCCAGGCCTACGTGCTCGGCGCGTTCGCGTCGACGCTCGCGGCGCAGGGAGACATCAGCCCCGGGCTGCTGCTGCTCGGGTTCCTCCCGCACGCGCTGCCCGAGCTGGCCGCGCTGTTCCTGCCGCTCGCCGCGTGGGTGATCGCGAGCCGGCGCGGCGAGTGGAACCAGCTGCTCGCGGCGACGATCGTGACCGTCACGATCGCGATCCCCGTCCTCGTCGCGTCGGCCTTCTTCGAGGTCTACGTATCGCCCGACATCCTGCGCGCCCTCGCTGAGCACCGATAGCCGTCGCCTGGCGGCGTCGTCTTCACGCTCGTGTGCTTTGCACGCTTCGCGCTCGACTCCTGGCCACGCTTGGCTCTCGAAGCTCAGTGGTCGAAGCGCTTCTCGACGCCGTCGAGCAGCGTCCAGTTGCCGCGCAGCACGGCCTCGGCGCGCTCGATCAGGGCGTCCTGGTCGGCGCCTTCGAGGCGGTCCTCGATCAGCCGTTTGGAGTGCGCGGCGTGCTCGCGGTCGAGCTCGGCATGGAGCTCGAAGTACGCGGTCGCCGGCCCCTCTGGCGCCATCCCGTAGTGCTCCACTAGGCCCTCGAGCTTCGTCTGCGAGATCGCCGGCTGCCCGGACTCGATCGTGTAGAGCGTGACGAGGCCGCCGAGCAGATCCGCGCCGCCGGTCCACGCCTCGACGCACTCCGCGGTCTCCGCGCGCGGCTGCGAGCGCGACTCGGTGCCGACCGCCTGCGTGAACTCGTCCCAGAGATCGACGTGCGCCAGCTCCTCTGCGACGTGCTCCTCGAGCTCGGCCTTGAGCGCCGGGTCCGACGCGCGCGCGGTCGCCTCGACGGCCTCCGCCAGCGCGACGACCGCGTGGCGGTACTCACCGGCGTAGAACGACAGCTCGTCGGCGGTCAGGTCGCCGTTGCTCCAACGCTGGTAGAAGGGGTGCTCGAGGACGTTCCAGCGGTCACGCACGGCTTCCAGGCGCTCGAAGAAATCCACTTGCGGCTCCTTGTTCTCGGTGTACGGGCGGCGGGCGCCCCGGCGGCTACGCGCGGATCCTAGCGGGCGGCGAGTTCCTGACGGATCTTCTTGGGCAGCATGAAGCGCACGTCCTCCTGGACGACCTCGAACTCCTCGACCTGCTCAGTACCCCGCTCGCGGAAGAACGCCACCAGGCGCTGCACCAGTTCCTCCGGCGCGCTGGCACCGGAGCTGATGCCGACGACGCGCTTGCCCGCGAGCCATTCCTCCTCGACCTGGCCCTCGTTGTCGATCAGGTGCGAGTCCGCCCCGTGGTCGCGCGCGACCTCGACGAGGCGGTTGGAGTTGGACGAGTTGCTCGACCCGATGACGAGCACGAGGTCGCACTCGCCCGCCATCTGACGGACGGCGAGCTGGCGATTGGTCGTCGCGTAACAGATGTCATCGGTGCGCGGCCCGACGATCGCCGGGAAGCGCTCGCGCAGGCGCCGGATGATCGCGTCGGTCTCGTCGACCGAGAGCGTCGTCTGCGAGATGTGCGCGATCCGCTCGGGGTCGGCGACCTCGAGCTCGTCGACGTCCGCCTCGGTCTCGACGAGGACGATGTGCTCGGGCGCCTCGCCCATCGTCCCCTCGACCTCCTCGTGGCCGGCGTGGCCGATCAGGACGATCGTGTAGCCGGCCTCGGCGAACTTCTTCGCCTCGACGTGCACCTTCGTGACGAGCGGACAGGTGGCGTCGATCGTCTTCAGCTCGCGCTCGGCAGCGCTCGCGTGAACGGCCGGCGAGACGCCGTGCGCGGAGAAGACGACGGTCTTGCCCTCCGGCACCTCGGTCTCCTGGTCGACGAAGATCGCACCGCGGTCGGCGAGCTGCTCGACGACGTGCTTGTTGTGGACGATCTCCTTGCGCACGTAGACGGGCGGCCCATAGAGCTCGAGCGCGCGCTCGACCGTCTGTACGGCTCGATCGACGCCCGCGCAATATCCGCGCGGAGCGGCCAGGAACAGCTTTTCGGGCACGCTGCGCGCCGTGCCGACTCCGGCGCTGCGCGCCGTCGTCGGGGAGGCCTCTGAAGACACTCCTCAGAGTGTACGGAGCAGCTCGAGCACGCTCTCGCCGGTCGCATCCAGACTGCTCTCGGAGACCGCGGAGCGATCGTCACAAGCCTGGTGGAAGCAGGCGAAGTCGAAGTCGATCAGGTCGATCGCGGGCACCCCCTGGCGCCGGAAGGGGACGTGGTCGTCGGACACCGGGCCGAAGTTCGCGTCCGGGAAATGCTTCTGCTTGCCGGCCCGCTTCGCCGCCGCGCGCAGCTGCGCCCACAGCTTCGGGTCCGAGTTCGCCTCGCGCGGGATCGAGAGGTCGCGGTCGCCGACGAAGTC
>Ga0136632_10000651_pt1 | contig 10590 bp, 4 predicted proteins | sample AntDrymUQ6112106_2_FD_104670 | JGI IMG/M metagenome (GOLD analysis project Ga0136632, IMG submission 104670) | Polar desert sand microbial communities from Dry Valleys, Antarctica - metaG UQ611 (21.06) | ecosystem: Environmental > Terrestrial > Soil > Desert | place: Antarctica: Dry Valley...
ACGACCAGCCGTTGGTCTCGCCAGAGAAAGTCGACGGTGAAGCGGCCAACCCGGACGCCCACCTCCGGCGCCGGCAGGCGGTGTCGGCGGCATAGCCGCAGAAAGGCGCGCTCGAGCTCGCTGTTGGTGCGGTCGCTTTGCACGGGTCCGAGGTCGAGGTTGCGGAACTCGGCCTGCCGGATCGCTTTGCGCATGATCTCGGCGGGGACCGCACGGCGGAGGTCGGTCAGGGTGCGGGCGGTGGTCGTAACGGCGATGCCGCAGCGGCGGGTCGTGGCCGCATCAGGCAGTGAGGGGGAGCGATGCAGGCGGATGCCGGCGCGCTTCTTGCGACCGCCCGGAATCGGAGCGGTGACGTCGACGATGCCTCGCGTAGGCGGGAGGAGTGCCCAGAGCTCGGCGGCGGAGCGATGGCTGAGCACCGCGCCTTCACCGCAGGCCAACACGGCGGCCATCCACCGCCCCTCGTTGCTGAGCCCGCGATGGCCGACGGCGTAGACGCCGCGATGGATGCGGTGGAGGCGGCCGGAGCGAACCCGATTTCTTACCGCTGTTGCCGTTAACCCAGCGCCCAATAGCTGGGTGAGGGTGAGGACCCCGTGCTGCCGGCGAGCGATCTCAGCCGCGCGAGCATCGGGACTGACGTCTTTCGGGTCCATATGACCCGAAAGGCGCCAAAGCGGTGGTTTTCGCCCCCGTTACCTGCCCGGGGACGCGGAGGGTGCCGGGGGCGCTAGGGGATTACGCCGAGGAGTCGCCGTCGGTGCTGCCGGCCGGCGGGCTGGTCTCGATCTCCTGGGCGAGCTCCTCGAGCTCCTCGGCGAAGGAGGGCCCGAAGCCCTCGAGCTCGGTGACTTCCTCGCCGTCCTCGGCGAGCCCGAGCTCGGCGGCGAGCTCATCCTCATCGAGCAGGTCCTCCTCGGGACGCTGGGCGGGCTCGACCGGCTCGATCTCGAGCGAGCGGTAGTGCTTGAGGCCGGTCGCCGCCGGAATCAGCTTGCCGATGATCACGTTCTCCTTCAGGCCGACGAGCTTGTCGCGCTTGCCCTCGAGGGCGGCGTCGGTGAGCACCTTCGTCGTCTCCTGGAAGGAGGCCGCCGAGAGGAACGACTCCGTCGCCAGCGAGGCCTTCGTGATCCCGAGGATCACCTCCTCGCCCTTCGCCGGGGTGCCGCCCTCGTCCTTGACCTGCTTGTTGAGCGTCTTCAGCTTGTGGCGATCCTCGAGCGCACCGGGCAGCAGCGTGGTCGAGCCCTTCGAGTCGATCCGGATCCGCTTCATCATCTGGCGGGAGATCAACTCGATGTGCTTGTCGTTGATGTCGACCCCCTGGGCCTTGTAGACGCGCTGCACCTCGCGCACCAGGTAGATCTCCGTCTCGGTGCGGTCGCGGATCCGCAGCAGGTCGGCGGGATACAGCGAGCCCTCCTCGAACTGTGCTCCGGCCTCGACCTTGTCGCCGTGCTTGACGAGCAGGCGCGCGCGCGGCGGAAGCTTGTGCGCGTGCTCCTCGCCCTTCGCGTCGAGGATCGTGATCCGGATCTCCTTCTCGGTCTCCTCGATCGAGACCTTGCCGGCGACCTCAGCCATCTCGGCCATGCCCTTCGGCTTGCGCGCCTCGAACAGCTCGACCACGCGGGGCAGGCCCTGGGTGATGTCGAGCCCGGCGACGCCACCGGTATGGAAGGTCCGCATCGTCAGCTGGGTGCCCGGCTCGCCGATCGACTGGGCGGCGATGATCCCGACCGCGTCTCCCAGCTCGACCAGCGAGCCGGTCGCGAGCGCGCGGCCGTAGCAGGCCTGGCAGACCCCGGACTCGAGCTCGCACTTGAGCACTGAGCGCACCGGCACGGCGATCTCCTCATCGCCATAGGCCTCGGCGATCGCCTCGAGCTCGGGAACGTCGATCTCCTGGCCGCGCTTGAGCAGCTCGCGGCCGCGCTTGGTCGCGAGCTTCTTCGCCGAGATCCGCCCGATCAGGTTCGGGTTCAGCTCGCCCTCTTCGTTTCGCAGCGGCGCCTCGACATAGTCCTTGGTCTTGCAGTCCGGCGCGCGGATGATCACGTCCTGGGCGACGTCGACGAGACGTCGGGTCAGATATCCCGAGTCGGCGGTTCGCAGCGCCGTGTCGGCGAGGCCCTTGCGGGCGCCGTGGGTCGAGATGAAGTACTCGAGCACCGAGAGGCCCTCCATGAAGTTGGCCTTGATCGGGCGCTCGATGATCTCGCCCTTCGGATTCGCCATCAGGCCGCGCATCCCGGCGAGCTGGCGGATCTGCTTGAACGAGCCGCGGGCCCCCGAGTTGGCCATCATGAAGATCGGGTTGAGCTCGTCGAGGTTGTCCTCCATCGCCTGGGCGACCTCGTCGGTTGCATCCCCCCACAGGCGGGTGAGCTGCTCCTTGCGATCGTCCTGGGACAGCAGGCCTTCGTCGTATTGGGCCTGGATCTCGGTGACCCGTTTCTCGTAGCCCTCGAGGATCTGCTCCTTGTTGGGAGGCGAGACGACGTCGTTCTTGGAGATCGTGATCCCCGCTTGGGTCGAGAAGTGGAAGCCGAGCTCCTTGAACGCGTCGAGCGTCTGGGAGACCGCGCCGGCCCCGTAGAGCTCGACGAGGTCGGTGACGATCGTGTTGATCTCCTTCTTCTTCAGCGTCCGGTTGACGAACACGTAGCTCTCCGGATCCCACTCCTCGTCGAGAGCCTCGGCGATCGCGCGCTCGATGCGATCGTTGAAGATGATCCGCCCGACCGTGGTCAGGAAGTGCTCGTGGCCGCGCCGGCGGTACTCGGCGAAGTCCTGGAGCTTGACGATCCCGTTCTCGTAGGCGAGCTCGGCCTCCTGGGCGGAGCGGTAGACCCGTGGGCGATTGCCGTTGAGCTCGGCCGTCTTGCTCGACTTGAGCTTCTCGTCCATCGCCGCGAGCTCCTCGTCGGGGGGCCCGTAGGTGAGGAAGTAGATCCCGAGCACCATGTCCTGCGACGGGGTCGCCAGCGGCGCGCCGTGCGCCGGGGAGAGGATGTTGTTCGAGGAGAGCATCAGCACGCGCGCCTCGGCCTGCGCCTCCGCCGAGAGCGGCACGTGGACCGCCATCTGGTCGCCGTCGAAGTCGGCGTTGAAGGCGTGGCAAACGAGCGGGTGGATCTGGATCGCCTTGCCCTCGACAAGCACCGGCTCGAAGGCCTGGATGCCCAGACGGTGGAGGGTCGGCGCGCGGTTGAGCAGCACCGGGTGCTCGTGGATGACCTCCTCGAGCACGTCCCAGACCTCGGGGATCATCGAGTCGACCATCTTCTTGGCCGCCTTGATGTTCTGCACGGCCTTGCGCTCGACCAGGCGGGCCATGATGAAGGGCTTGAACAGCTCGAGCGCCATCAGCTTCGGCAGCCCGCACTGGTGCAGGCGAAGGCTCGGGCCCGAGACGATCACCGAACGGCCGGAGTAGTCGACGCGCTTTCCGAGCAGGTTCTGGCGGAAGCGCCCCTGCTTGCCCTTGAGCATGTCCGAGAGCGACTTCAGCGCCCGGTTGCCGGGCCCGGTCACGGGCCGGCCGCGGCGACCGTTGTCGAACAGCGCGTCGACGGCCTCCTGAAGCATCCGCTTCTCGTTGTTGACGATGATCTCCGGCGCGCCGAGGTCGAGCAGGCGCTTGAGGCGGTTGTTGCGGTTGATCACCCGGCGGTAGAGGTCGTTGAGGTCGGAGGTCGCGAAGCGACCGCCGTCGAGCTGGACCATCGGGCGGAGCTCCGGCGGGATCACCGGCACCGCGTCGAGGACCATCCACTCGGGCCGGTTGGTGGAGTTCTGAAACGCCGAGGCGACCTTGAGCCGCTTCACGGCGCGTGCCTGCTTCTGACCCTTGGAGGTGTTGATCACCTGCTCGAGCTCTTCCGTCTCGGCCTCGAGGTTGACCTGCTCGAGCAGGTCGCGGACCGACTCCGCGCCCATCCCGCCGCGGAAGTACTCACCCCAGCCGAACGGGGAGCCGAAGCGGTCCTTGAGCTCGCGGAAGACGGCCTCGTCGTTGATCACGTCCTTGACCTTCATCTCCTGGAAGGTGCGCCAGACCTCCTCCATGCGCTCGATCGCGTCCTCGAGGTAGGCCTCGGTGTCGGAGATCTCGGACTCGACCGCCTTCTTCGTCTCCTTGAGCAGCTTCGTGCGCTCGGCCTCGTCGAGCTTGTTCGGCTTCACCCCGAGGCCCTCGGCCCAGAGCTCGTCCTCCCCGTCGAAGTCCTTGTCGGAGCCCTCGCCGGAGAGCCACGCGCTGCGGCGGTCGAGCTGCTCGTGAAGCTGCTGGGTGCGCTGCTCGCGCTCGGCCGCGTAGGCGTCGCTGATCTTGCGGACCTCCTTCTCGAGCTTGCCCATGTCCTTGGTGCGCGCCTCCTCGTCGATCCAGGTGACGATCGAGGCGGCGAAGTAGAGGACCTTCTCGAGCTCCTTCGGAGCCATGTCGATCAGATAGCCGATCCGCGAGGGGACGCCCTTGAAGAACCAGATGTGCGAGACGGGCGCGGCGAGGTCGATGTGGCCCATGCGCTCGCGGCGCACCTTCGAGCGGGTGACCTCGACGCCGCAGCGCTCGCAGACGATGCCCTTGTAGCGGACCCGCTTGTACTTGCCGCAGTAGCACTCCCAGTCCTTGGTCGGACCGAAGATGCGCTCGCAGAAGAGCCCGTCCTTCTCCGGCTTCAGCGTGCGGTAGTTGATCGTCTCCGGCTTGGTTACCTCGCCGTGGCTCCAGCCCCTGATCTTCTTGGAGGAGGCGAGGCCGATCTCGATCGCGTCGAAGTTGTTGATGTCCATCAGGGTCCCCGCTACTCCTCTACCTTGGCCTCTTCAGCCTTCATCGCTCCGGCGCCGTTCGTCGTCCCGGCCTCGCCCTCGGCGACCACCTGCTCCTCCTGCTCGTCGGCGGCCTTGTCGCCTTCGGGCCCGTCGGCGCGGACTCCGGAGAGGTCGATTCCGAGCTCCTCCGCCGCGCGCAGCAGCTCGTCATCCTCCTCGCCGAGGTCGACCTCGCCCTCGTCGGCGACCAGGTTCGCGTCGAGCGAAAGCGACTGGATCTCCTTCAGCAGCACCTTGAATGACTCCGGCACCGACGGCTCCGGGATGTTCTCGGACTTGACGATCGACTCATAGGCCTTGACCCGGCCGACCGTGTCGTCGGACTTCACGGTCAGCATCTCCTGCAGCGTGTAGGCCGCGCCGTAGGCCTCGAGCGCCCAGACCTCCATCTCGCCGAAGCGCTGACCGCCGAACTGCGCCTTGCCGCCCAGCGGCTGCTGGGTGACGAGCGAGTAGGGGCCGGTCGAGCGAGCGTGGATCTTGTCGTCGACGAGGTGGAGCAGCTTGAGGATGTACATGTGGCCGATCGTCACCTTGCCCTCGTAGGGCTCGCCGGTGCGCCCGTTGTAGAGCTGCGCCTTGCCGGCGGCCCGGCTGCCCGGGCGCTCGGACTTGTCGACCCCGAGGTCGATCCCGCGATCGGCGTTCGCGTCCTGCCAGCGCACGAGCGCCTCGTCGACATCCTCCACGGTGGCGCCGTCGAAGACCGAGGTGGCGACGTTGACCCGCCCGCCGTTTCGGCTCAACTGCTTGTAGGCCTCGGAGCCGTCGTCGTACCAGCCGTTGGCGGCAACCCAGCCGAGGTGCGTCTCGAGGATCTGGCCGATGTTCATCCGGCTCGGGACGCCGAGCGGGTTGAGGATCACGTCGACCGGAGTCCCGTCGGCGAGGAACGGCATGTCCTCCTCGGGCACGATCTTCGAGATCACGCCCTTGTTGCCGTGCCGCCCGGCGAGCTTGTCGCCCTCCGCGATCTTGCGCTTCGTGGCGACGAAGACCCGGACGAGGCTGTTGACACCCGGGGCCAGGTCGTCGCCCGCGTCGCGGTCGAAGGTGAGCACGTCGATGACCACGCCGCCCTCGCCGTGGGGGACCTTGAGCGAGGTGTCGCGGACCTCACGCGCCTTCTCCTTGAAGATCGCGCGGATCAGCTTCTCCTCGGCGGTCAGCTCGGTTTCGCCCTTCGGCGTCACCTTGCCGACCAGCAGGTCGCCGGAGACGACCTCGGCCCCGATCCGGACGATGCCGCGCTCGTCGAGGTTGCGCAGCGACTCCTCGGATCGGTTCGGGATGTCGCGGGTGATCTCCTCGTCGCCGAGCTTCGTCGTGCGGGCGTCGATCTCGTACTCCTCGATGTGGATCGAGGTCAGCTCGTCGTCCTTGAACAGACGGCTCGAGAGAATGATCGCGTCCTCGAAGTTGTAGCCCTCCCAGGACATGAACGCGACCAGGCAGTTCTTGCCGAGCGCGATCTCGCCGCCCGCGGTCGAGGAGCCGTCGGCGAGGATGTCGCCCGCCGCGACCCGGTCGCCGGTGGAGACGGTTGGGGTCTGGTGGATGATCGTCCCCTGGTTGGAGCGCATGAACTTCTCGAGCGGGTACTCATCCTTCTTCGAGCCGTGGGTGACGACGATGCTCTTGGCGTCGACGTAGGCGACCTCGCCGCCGGCCTCGGCCAGGATCACATCGCCGGTGTCGATTGCCGCGCGGCGCTCCATGCCGGTGCCGATCAGCGGCGATTCGGGCTTCAACAGCGGCACCGCCTGGCGCTGCATGTTCGAGCCCATCAGGGCGCGGTTCGCGTCGTCGTGCTCGAGGAAGGGGATCAGCGCCGTCGCGACCGACCAGATCTGGGTCGGCGAGACGTCCATCAGGTCGACCTGCTTGGGGGCGAGCAGGCCGACGTCACCCTCGCCGATCCGGCACATCACCTGCGGTCCCTTGAGCTTGGAGGTCTTCTCGTCGATCTCGGCGTTCGCCTGGGCGATCACCTTGCCCTCTTCCTGGTTCGCGTCGTAGTGGACGATCTCGTCGGTCACGACCCCGTCGGTGACGACCCGATAGGGAGTCGTGACGAAGCCGTGCTCGGAGACCTGCGCGTAGGAGGAGAGCGAGCCGATCAGGCCGATGTTCGGGCCCTCCGGGGTCTCGATCGGGCACATCCGCCCGTAGTGGGTCGGATGCACGTCGCGGACCTCGATCGGGGCGCGCTCGCGAGTCAGCCCGCCGGCGCCGAGCGCCGAGAGGCGGCGGCGATGGGTGAGCCCTGCGAGCGAGTTCGTCTGGTCCATGAACTGCGAGAGCTGCGAGGAGCCGAAGAACTCCTTCTGCGCCGCTACCACCGGGCGGATGTTGATGATCGTCTGCGGGGTGATCGCGTCGGCGTCCTCGGTTGTGAGGCGCTCGCGGACCACCCGCTCCATCCGGTAGAGGCCGACCCGGAAGGCGTCCTGGATCAGCTCGCCGACCGTGCGCAGGCGGCGGTTTCCGAAGTGCTCGTACTCGTCGAGGCGGTCTGAGATCGCGTCCCGCGGCATCGCGCCGAACTCGGCCGCGTAGTCCTTGATCGGGTTCTCGGGGTCGAAGTTCTCGAGCTCGGGGTCGAGGTTGCGCGGCAGGTCGACGAGCTCACGGATCAGCGCGACGATGTCGTCTTTGGTCAGCGTCCGCGTGTCGAGGTCGACATCGAGGTCGAGCCGCCCGTTGAGCTTGTAGCGGCCGACCCGAGTGAGGTCGTAGCGCTTGGGGTCGAAGAAGAGCTGCTCGAGCAGGGCGCGAGCGGCGTCGACCGAGGGCGGCTCGCCGGGGCGCTGCTTCTTGAACAGCTCGATCAGCGCGCCCTCTTCGGTCCTCGTCGGCTCGGTGTCGGCCTCGATCGTGTGGCGGATGTAGACCGAGTTGTCGAACAGATCGAGGATCTGCTCGTCGGTGACGAAGCCCATCGCGCGCAACAGCACGGTGACCGGCAGCTTTCGCTTGCGGTCGATGCGCGCATAGACGCGCCCCTTCTTGTCGATCTCGAGCTCGAGCCAGGAGCCGCGTGCCGGCATCAGGTTGGCGATGAAGACCTGCTTCTCGCGGTCCTTGGGCTCCATCACGTAGGCGCCCGGGGAGCGCACGAGCTGGGTGACGACGACCCGCTCGGTGCCGTTGATGATGAAGGTGCCGCGATCGGTCATCCAGGGGAAGTCCCCCATGAACACCGTCTGCTCGCGGATCTCCCCCGTCTCGCGGTTCTGGAAGGCGACCGTGACGTTGAGCGGGCGCGAGTAGGTGATGTCCTTCTCGCGGCACTCGGCGATCGTGTGGGTGGCCTCCTCGAACTTGAAATCGCCGAAGACGATCGCGAGGTTGCCCGTGTAGTCCTCGATCGGCGAGATGTCGTCGATCGTCGACCGAAGCAGTCCGGACTTCGGGTCGGTGAGCGCCGTGAACGAGCGGCGCTGGATATCGATTAGGTGAGGTACGTCGAGCGGGTTGGGAAGGCGGGAATAACTCCTACGGGTGACAGGCGCATGAGAGCGGGCCAACTGGGCGACTCCTCAGATGGTCGGAAAGGGGACGGCGAATCCGCGGCCGGGATCCGGGCAGCGGGGGCTGGCGGCGGCGCGACGCCTGAAGATACCACAAGGGCATCTTCGACCGCAACGGCCGCCGGCCCCGAGGCCGGGATCCGGCTCTCTACTTGAGCTCGACCGTACCGCCGGCCTCCTCGAGCTCGGACTTGAGCTTCTCCGCCTCGTCGCGCTCGACGCCCTCCTTGACGGGCCCCGGCGCGCCATCGACCAGCGCCTTCGCCTCCTTGAGCCCGAGGCCGGTGGCGGCGCGGACGGCCTTGATCACCTGGATCTTCTTGTCGCCGGCAGCGCTCAGCACGACGTCGACGGTGCTCGATTCCTCCTCGGCCCCGTCCTCGGCCGCAGCGCCGCCGCCCGCCGCGGGCGCCGCCGCGGCGACGGCCGTCGCCGAGACGCCGAACGCCTCCTCGAGCGCCTTGATCCGCTCGGAGAGCTCGAGCACGGAGATGCCCTTGAGCTCCTCGATCCAATCCTCGGTGGAGATCTTGGTCGTCGCCACTATTCCTCCTCGGGATCCTCGGAAGTCTCACCTTCGGCTTCGACTTCCTCGGAGGACCCCTGATCTTCGTTGGCTTCTGATTCATCGGACGGCGGCTGCTCCTCGCCGTCCGCCTGCTCTTCGGTTGACGTCTCTTCCTCGACCTCGCCGGAGACGAGGCCCTGCTCGGCGATCTGGCCGAGCGCGATCGCGAGCCCGGACACCATCGAGCCGAGCCCGCGGACGAGGCCGGTGATCGGGCTCGCCGCGATCCCGACCAGCTGACCGCGCAGCACCTCCACGCCGGGCAGGCGGGCGATCGCCTTGAAGCCCTCCGCGTCGAGCGGCGCTCCGTCCATCAGCCCACCCTTGAACTCGAGCACGTCGTTCTCGCGGTTGAAGGTCGAGATCGCCTTCGCCGCCACGACCGCGTCGCCCTTGATCAGGGTGAGCGCCGTCGGCCCGACGAGCAGATCGTCGATCCCGTCGGTGCCCGCGTCGGCGGCGGCGCGCTTGGCGAGGCGGTTCTTGACCACCCTGAACGAGGCGTCGGCATCGGCCAGCCTGCGCCTCAGCTCCGCCGCCTGGGTGACGCTGATCCCGCGGTAGTCGACAGCGAACACCGCCTCCGCCTCCTCGAGGTGGTCGGTGAGCTCGGCGACCGCTGCTTCCTTTTGAGTTCTGTCCATAGAAAAAGCCTGCTCGCAGGCAGGCTCGAAAGACGCAGGCTCTCGGACCTCACCTGCGCCGGTCTTGTGAGCCCCGAGGGGCTCGGCCGACGGTCTCGGGCGGGTATCGGCGAGCGATGGTAGCCGATCGGCGTTTCTCACTGCCTGAGCTCGGCGGCGCGCTCCGCTCCCCGCCACCGGGACTCCGCCGTGCCGCTCGCCGGCCGCGCGATCGGCGGGGAAGCTAGTGCTTCCCCTGGGTCCAGACCAGGCTGCGCTGGCCGGCGACGCTAGCCCGAAGCCTCGCCTTGCCCTTGAGCGACAGCTTCGCTTGGAATACGTGGCCGCCCTTGACGTTCTCGCTGTCGACCTTGCGCCATCCGTGCTTCGTCTCGCGCTCGATCCGCAGCTTCCCGGTGGCCGGAGACTTGCCCCAGGCGCGGACCTGCCGGCGGCTCTTGCGCTCGGTGACGAAGGGGAAGCGGAAGGCGGTGGCCGCCGGCTTGGGAGTGCCGTCCTCGAGAAAGAGGCCGGCTTGGAGGGTTGCCCCAGGATTCTGGCGGTCCAGGGGAGAATCAACGAGCGTGTAGTAGATCGCGGTCTTCACGCCCGCCTTCCAGAACAGATACAACGCCTCTTCGATCCAGCGCCCGTGCTTGTTCAGTCCTGGAATCGCCGCATGCGGGCCGTCCGGAAAGCTCTCCCACCAGAACTCGGTGACCCAGAGGGGGTGGCGCTTGCGGTTGCCGGCAATCGTTCCTTGCCGCTCAGCCGCACGCAGAACTTGTGCCACGTTCTTCATGTCCGGCGACGAAACGTCGTCGGGATCCAGCGCGCTTCTCCTCGGCCCCCCTGAGAGGTTAATCGGGTGATGGCTGAGGATGTCGATTCGGGGCTTGGTCGGGCAACCCGTCGCTTTCAGCTTGCTATTGAGGCAGAAGAACTTGCGTAGGAAGACGAGCGGCCGGGTTCGTTGGCCTCCGGGCTCGCCTCCGGGCTCATCTCCGTACGGGGCGAG
>Ga0136632_10000652_pt1 | contig 10586 bp, 10 predicted proteins | sample AntDrymUQ6112106_2_FD_104670 | JGI IMG/M metagenome (GOLD analysis project Ga0136632, IMG submission 104670) | Polar desert sand microbial communities from Dry Valleys, Antarctica - metaG UQ611 (21.06) | ecosystem: Environmental > Terrestrial > Soil > Desert | place: Antarctica: Dry Valley...
ACCGCGGTCTCGGCCGATCTCCTCCAGCCGCTTTCGGAGGCTCAGGGCATCAAGCTTATCGAAGGGCAGGCAAGTGAAGAGCATGACGCGATTTCTGAGATATCCGAATATACGTGAGAAATAACGGCGTTTCTCCTCGTCGGTGCCTTTGAAGGCCACCGGGTCCTCCACCCCCCAATGGGCGATTATCGGCTGCCCCGGCCAGACTGGGCAGACCTCTCCTGCCACGTTATCACAGACGGTGAAGACGAAGTCGAGCGGCGGGCCCTCCGGCCGTGCGAACTCCTCCCACGATTTGCTCCGCAGGCCCTGGACCGGCAGCTGCGTCTCTTCCAAGAGTTCCAGTGCCAAAGGATGCACCCGTCCGGTCGGATGGCTGCCCGCAGAGAAGACCCGGAAACGACCTTTGCTGAAAGTGTTGAGCAACGCCTCCGCCATGATACTGCGGGCCGAATTCCCGGTGCAGAGAAAGAGCACGTTGTAAACTTGGTTCCCCATACTGGATTGCAGACGATTCATCTCACTTTACTCGTCTCACGGCAGTTTTCGGGGGCAACAGACTTCATCGGCCCCGCGCTCAGCGCGCCGTCCTCAGCACAGAGCTCCGCTCGCCCCCCGCAGCAGTTCTCGGTCAGGTAGCGCATGACCGCGTTCATCGTGGGATAGTTGGCCGCATAGATGATGGACGTACCCTGGCGCCGCGCACTGACGAGCCGCGCGTGTTTCAGTTGCTGCAGGTGGAAGGACAGGGTCGCCAACGGGACCTGCAGCCGCGCCGCGATCGCCCCCGCGGGCGTGCCTTCGGGGCCCGCCTGCACTAGCAGCCGATAAATCGCCAAGCGGGTCTCCTGGGCGAGCGCACCAAGGGCGGTGATTGCGGATTCTGCTTCCATACTTCCAATATTATGCTATAATGGATCGAAATTCAACCTCAACTGGGAGAGACCCATGCGTACACTGGACAAAGCCGCCGTCATCCCCTCGTCCCGCCCCTCGCTCGGGACCTTCGAGCGCTACCTCACCGTTTGGGTCTTCCTCTGCATCGTCGCCGGCGTCGCCCTTGGGCACTGGTTTCCAAGGTCATTCGAAGTACTCGGCCGGCTCAAGGTCGCGGAGGTCAATCTGCCCGTCGCGGTGCTCATCTGGCTCATGATCGTCCCCATGCTGCTTAAGATTGACTTTGCGGCACTACACGATGTGAAGGAACACTGGAAGGGCGTGGGCGTGACGCTCTTCGTCAACTGGGCGGTGAAACCCTTCTCGATGGCGCTATTGGGCTGGGTCTTCATACGCCAAGTGTTTGCGCCGTGGCTGCCCGCCGAGCAGATCGATGCCTACATGGCGGGACTCATCCTACTGGCCGCCGCTCCGTGCACGGCGATGGTGTTCGTCTGGAGCAATTTGAGTGATGGCGAGCCCCACTTCACTCTGACCCAGGTCGCCCTCAACGACACGATCATGGTCTTCGCCTTCGCCCCCATCGTGGGGCTACTCCTCGGGCTTTCTTCGATTACGGTGCCGTGGGAGACCCTACTGCTCTCGGTCGGTCTCTACATCGTGATCCCCGTACTGCTGAGCCAGCTCTGGCGGAACATCCTGTTGCGGCGCGGTGGGCAGGCGCGGCTCAAGCGCACGCTCGATAGACTGGCCCCTGTCGCGCTGCTCGCGCTGCTGGCGACGCTGGTGCTGCTCTTCGGCTTCCAGGGCCGGCAGATCCTGGCCCAACCGGCCCTCATCGCTATGCTCGCCGTCCCCATTCTGATCCAGGTGTACTTCAATTCAGGACTCGCTTACGTCCTCAACCGTAGCCTCGGCGTGGCGCACTGCGTCGCGGCGCCCTCGGCGCTCATCGGGGCCAGCAACTTCTTCGAGCTCGCGGTCGCGACCGCGGTGAGCCTCTTCGGCCTGGAATCGGGGGCCGCGCTCGCCACCGTGGTCGGGGTTCTGATCGAAGTACCCGTGATGCTCTCGGTGGTCCGGATTGTGACCAAGAGCCGAGATTGGTACACCCGCGGCGCAAACTCAGCCAGGGGGGTGCAAGCACATCGCTCAGGGAATTGTCAAGGCCAAGGAACCGAGACCGTCCATCAGTAGATACCCGGGTCCGACCCGCCATCGCGAGACCGGACACGATGTCACGCGATTGTCACACACATGCCGTTAAATGAGGGTGTAGGTCTCAAGTTGATCACTGGACCCTCCTTCCATGCGGTATCCGGCTCAGGCGCCCATAGGCACGAGACAAACTGTCACGCCCACCCGCCCGCGAACACCGGGACGCAATCACGACATAAGTTATGATCAATACGTTCCGGTATATGCTTGAGATCAGTTTGAGATCTACACCCTTAAATAATTGGGTACTTAGTGTTTACCTGAGGAGCATGACATGAATGCAGAACAGATTGTTAAGAAATTTGGCGCCACCGTGCTTCTCGCCGGGACGCTGAACGCGCTTTCTTCCTCGGTGCTCGCCGCCGAGACTATCGTCCAGATCGACGGTTCGAGCACTGTTTATCCGGTGACCGAAGCCGTCGCAGAAGAGTTCCAGAAGACCAAGAAAGGTGCGATCAAAGTGACGGTCGGGATCTCAGGCACGGGCGGCGGTTTCAAAAAGTTTTGCCGCGGCGACACCGATATTTCTGACGCCTCCCGGCCCATCCTCAAGGCCGAGATGGAGGAGTGCGCCAAGAACGGCATCAAGTATATCGAACTGCCCGTCGCCTTCGATGCCCTGACGGTAGTGGTCCACAAGGCGAATAACTGGGTCGATCACTTGACCGTCGCCGAACTGAAAAAGGTGTGGGAACCAGAGGCGCAGGGCAAGGTAATGAACTGGAATCAGATCCGCCCGAGCTTCCCGAACGCGCCCCTTGCGCTCTTCGGCGCCGGCGCCGACTCCGGCACCTTTGATTACTTTACCGAAGCCATCGTCGGCAAGGCCAAGTCGAGTCGTGGCGACTTCACCGCCAGCGAGGACGACAACGTGCTCGTGCAAGGCGTATCGCGCGACAAGAATGCGCTGGGCTTCTTTGGCCTCGCCTATTACGTAGAGAACGCCGGTACACTCAACGCCGTGCCGATCGCCGTGGAAGCTGGTAAACCCGCCGTCTCTCCCTCCATCAAGACAGTAAATAACGGCAGCTATCAGCCGTTGTCCCGGCCGATCTTTATCTACGTGAAGGACACCTCGGCCGACAAACCCGAGGTGAAGGAGTTCGTGGAGTTTTATTTGAAGCACGGCGGCGAGCTGTCGAAGGAGGTCGGGTACGTCAATTTACCCGATCAAGCGTACGAGCTGGCGTTGAAAAACTTTCAGAATAAGAAACTGGGGACCGGGTTTGGCGGCATCGCGGAAGTGGGCGTGCACGTCGAAGACCTCTTGCAACGCGAAGCGAAGCTCTGAATCAAGACAGTCGATAGACAGTCGAGCATAAGGGGCGCCCCGTGCGCGCCCCTTATGCTCTTTGCAATAGGGCTTATCAGCTTATCGAGGAACCGTGCGCGCGTTAAACTCTGCTCTTACCCAAACGCCGGCGGCGGGATCGCGGTTTGCCTACCGCCCTTTACGCCGCTGGGGCGAGCGTATGATCGAGGCGGCCCTGTTTCTGGCCGCCTTCTCTGCCGTCGCGACGACGCTCGCGATCATCGTCATTCTGCTCTCCGAGTCACTGGTCTTCTTCGAGCAGGTCTCGCTCGTCGATTTCTTCACCGACACCCAGTGGACCATCATGTTCACCGAGAAACACTTCGGGATCCTGCCGCTTTTGAGCGGCACGCTGGTGACCTCCGGCATCGCGCTCTTAGTGGCGGTGCCGCTCGGCACCATCATTGCCATATACTTGAGCGAATTCGCGCCGCACCACCTGCGGGAGACGGCGAAGCCCCTGCTCGAAATACTGGGCGGGATCCCGACCGTGGTTTACGGTTATTTTGCGCTGCTGCTGGTCACCCCGGCCCTGCAGCTATTCATCCCCGACCTGCCGGGCTTCAACATGCTGAGCGCGGGCATCGTGATCGGCATCATGATTATCCCTTACGTGAGCTCGATCAGCGAAGATGCGATGCGCGCGGTGCCGATGGCCATCCGCGAAGGGTCCTACGCCCTGGGGGCGACGCGCTTCCAGACCGCGATCCGGGTGGTGACACCGGCCGCTACCTCCGGCATCGTCGCCTCTTATATCCTCGGCGTCTCCCGGGCGACCGGCGAGACCATGGTGGTCGCGGTAGCGGCGGGTCAGCAACCGAACTTCACCTGGAACCCCATGGAGCCTGCGGCCACCATCACCGCCTATATCGTGCAAGTCGCCATGGGTGATCTGCCCCACGGCAGCCTGGAGTATCAAAGCATCTTCGCCGCCGGGCTCGTGCTGGTCCTCATGACCCTGCTTTTCAATGTCATCGGGCACCTGCTGCGCAAACGCTTCCGGGAGGCCTACTGATGTCAGCGCCAGATGTCCAGAAAATGCGCGAGCTCATCGCCCGGCGCAAGCGCTGGGACCTAATCTTTTCCCTTGTGGGACTGCTCTGCATGCTGGTGGGCGTGCTGACCTTGCTGGTGCTGTGCGCGGATATGGCCCGGGATGGCATCGGGCGGCTCAACGGGGACTTTTTTACATCGTTCCCTTCCCGCCGTGCCTCGGAGGCCGGCATTCTGTCCGCATGGGTCGGCACCAGTCTGGTCATGCTCGTGACCGCCGCGGCGGCCATTCCGCTAGGCATCATGGCGGGGATCTATCTCGAAGAATATGCGCCGAGCAACTGGATCACCCAATTGATCGAGATCAACGTCACCAACCTCGCGGGCGTGCCCTCCATCATTTACGGCCTGCTCGCGCTGGGGCTGTTCGTCTATCAGCTCGGCCTCGGTGAGAGCATCCTCACCGCCGGGCTCACCTTGGCCCTATTGATCTTGCCCGTGGTCATCGTGGCCACGCGTGAGGCGATCCGCGCCATCCCCCGCGAGATCCGTGAAGGCGTTTACGCCCTCGGCGCGACCCATTGGCAAGCCGTCAAAGACCATATCCTGCCTTATTCCTTGGGCGGCATCCTCACGGGCGTGATCATCGGGCTCGCGCGCGCGATCGGCGAGACGGCCCCGGTGATCACCATTGGGGCCTTGACCTTTATTGCCTTTCTGCCGCCGCCGCCGGTCACGAGCGAGTTTCCCTACCTCTCCTTCGACTGGTTGTTTTCACCCTTCACCGTCATGCCGATTCAGATGTTCAACTGGGTCTCGCGACCGCAGGCGGCGTTCCTGGAGAATGCCGGGGCCGCGGGGATGGTGCTCCTGCTCATGACGCTGGCGATGAACGCGCTTGCGATCTGGGTGCGGTATCGTTTTCGCAAACGTATCAAGTGGTAGCGGGATGAATGAACCGCTAACCAAGTTGTACCATCGTTCGCTCAGGATCAGCGAGCCTGAAGAGACCGCGCCCGCCCCGGAGCAAACGCTCGGCATACTCAAGGCAGAGGCCAGAAACCTGAGTTTTTGCTACGGGGATTTCAAGGCCCTCAAGGGAATCCATCTGCCTGTCCCTCAGCACTGGGTCACGGCACTCATCGGACCCTCGGGATGCGGGAAATCGACCTTCATCAGGTCTTTCAACCGCATGCATGACCTCTATGCTGGAAGCCGCTACGAAGGGGAGATCAGGTTCTATCCGGACGACGTCAACCTCTTAGACAAGGACGTGGACCCCATTCAGGCGCGCATGCGCATCGGGATGGTATTTCAAAAACCGAATCCCTTTCCCAAGTCCGTGCTCGATAACGTCGCCTATGGACTGCGTGTGCGCGGGGAAACGAACCGTCGGGTACTCGCCGAGAAGGTCGAGCAGGCGCTACGGAGCGCCGCGCTGTGGGATGAGGTGAAAGACCGTTTGGAGGATATGGCGTTCAATCTATCGGGGGGGCAGCAGCAGCGGCTGTGCATCGCCCGCGCCCTGGTGACAGACCCGGAGCTGCTCTTGTTCGATGAGCCCACCTCCGCCCTAGACCCCATGGCCACCGCCAACATCGAGGAGCTGATCCAGCAGCTCAAAAAGCGGGTGACCATCCTGATTGTCACGCACAACATGCAACAGGCCGCGCGCATCTCGGACTATTCGGCCTTTATGTACTTAGGTGAGTTGATCGAATTTGCAGGAACCAAAGCAATGTTTACCAATCCCTCCGATCCGCGGACGGAAAATTACCTCACCGGTCGTTTCGGATAAGGCCAAGTGACGGAGAGTATGCGAACATGACCTCCGGACAACGAACACACACCATTACACAGTACGATGAGGAGTTGGCTGCGCTGCGCGGCCTGGTCTTAGAGATGGGGGATCTTGTCAAAGAACAGATCACCCAGGCTGTGGATGCATTGGAGCGAGGGGACGTTGACAGCGCGGACCTCGTGATCAATCGCGACCACGAGGTCAATGGGTATGACGTCAAGATCGACGAGGAGACGGTGTCGCTCATTGCGCGACGGCAGCCGGTCGCCACTGACTTGCGGTTATTGATGTCGATGATCAAAACCGTCGCGGACCTCGAGCGTATCGGTGACAAGGCGAAGAAGATCGGTCGAATGACACTCTTGTTTAGCCAGTACGCCACAAACCCGTTTTATGCCGGCCTGCTTCGCGATGTGCCCACCATGGCGAAACTGGCCTTGCAGATGTTACAAGGCGCGCTCGATGCACTGGCGCGCCTCGATATGGAGGCGGCCGTCGCCATCGCCCGCGGGGATCGCGAGTTGGATGCCGAATACCAGGCGACCTTACGGCGCTTGATCACCTACATGATGGAGGATCCGCGTATCATCGGACAGGCGATCGACATCCTCTTCGTCGTCAAGGCGCTCGAGCGCGTCGGCGACCATGCGAAGAACATCGCCGAGTACGTCGTCTATCTGGTCAAAGGCAAGGACGTCAGGCATGTCAGCCTGGAGGAACTTGCCCAGGAGACAGGCACAACTAACACCGGCAGTACCAAACCTTCCCCTTAGAGCATTGCGGCAGCTTGGGCGCTACGCCCTGCGTCGCGGCGTCCACGGCGCTCATCAAGGTCCCCAGGATGCTCTTCCGTTGTCAGGGATCATGACGACGAGCCCGCTGAGGTTGCTGCTGACCGCAGTTTCATAGTGCTCATCCACGATGTGAGCGGTGCCGTATTGTTCGAAAAGACGCTGGAGCCCAGAATGGGGTGCCCGGCTGGTTGCCTGACGCTCGGCTTCCTGTGTCATAAAGGGCTTGCCTCGCACTTCATCCCTGGATCGGCTTATGCCGGGCGTCAAAGACCGAAGTTGCTCGAAGCCGTTCCGGAATGCCGTTAGTGCGAGTGTAGGTGCTGCCGGCCTGCAACCCGGCCTGCCTTACGCACCAGCGGATCCTTCTCCTTGTCACCGAAATCGGCGAAGTCAATCCGGCGATACCCCACCACCGTTCCTGCTTGAGTACGCGCTATGGGCGCGGCGTCGACTGCCCAGCTCTCGATCAAGCGCGTTACGATCCGACGGCTCTGATCACGGCGTTGGATTAATAACGGAAGCGAGATCGATGCTAACCAGTGCACTTCCGTCAAGACGTCGTCGAGCGTGCCGCGAAAGATCTTGACCAAGCCCGTTTTTGCCTTGCGCGAGCTTACTTCCTTCAGGTCTTTTCCGAGTGCCTGGGGATCGATAAGGGATTGCAGATGACGCCACGACAGCTGCTTATCCATGGCAGCGAGATCGCCCGGGTAATAGTCGACGATCGCTCGGTCGTCGGGGAAAACCTGCTCCTTGGAGATGCGTCCCTCGCTATCCCTCGACCAGATTTCGCTGAACACACCCCCCATCGTGCGGGTTTCGACCCGCTGGTCATCACGCCACAGATACCAGCGCAACGGCGTGTGACGCTGTGCCGTGGTCTGATCTTTCTCGCCAAGCACCTGCGTCTCGAATAGCGCGGCGAGCGGTGGGAACGCTCTCGCCGGCGCCGCGGCCGGGGCATGATCATGGCCCTCGCTTGCGCCGGCCGCCTCCTTCTCCCTCGGAACCGCGGGCAGGGTTGCAGATAACACGTTCAAGAACGACGCAGTAGTTGTTTTGAGTCGATCCATATGAATCCCAGGTTAGCAATATCCCCAGTAAAAATGCACGGGGCGTGAAAGAACGCCCCGGCATTCCCGGTTGGCTGGTGGCCACCCGATGAGCAGAAATATGGCGTTGTGCCCGCTTAGAAGCGGAAGGCTTCCTTCATAACGTGATAGATCCAGTTCTGTTCCATGACGCCGCGCACCAGGTGCGCTTTAGGACCGCTGCCGTAGATCGCCACATCCTCACCCGAATGCGTTTCCGAAGCGAGCGGTACCGTCGATTCCGGCATGAAGCTCGGTACCGTGGTGTCAACGCTGGTCATGTCGGGCCGCAAGGCGCCGTTGGTGAAGGACCCCGGATCGTGCGGGAATGTCTTGAGACCGGCAGGCTGGATATTGGACGCACCGGTATACCCGGGCCCGTTGGCGTAGCTCAGCGTGGTGTAAGGCAGGCTGAGCGCATCGCTTGCGAGCTCCGTCGGATCGCCGTCTACGTTCGGCACCTCGGCTACCTTACCGAGGATCGGGTTGCCGCGATGGGGGTAGCCGGCGATCGTGAACACATGACTGTGGTCGGCGGTCACGATGATGAGCGTCTTGTCGGGATCGGTCATTTCGTAGGCATTCTGGATCGCCTTCGCAAACTCGATGGTATCGGTGAGCGCCCGATGGGGGTTGCCGGCGTGGTGTGCGTGGTCGATGCGCCCGCTCTCCACGTGCAGGTAGAAGCCTCGCTTATTATTCGAAAGGATCTGGATCGCTTTCTCCGTCATCTCGGACAACGAGGGCTCACCCCCCGTGTCGTTCGGACGGTCATACTCGTATTCCATATGCGAGCGCTCGAACAACCCGAGCAAGTGGCTGGTCGCCGCTGGATCCGCCGCATCGAAGCCTGCCTGGTCATGCACAAACTTGGCGCCGGGGCCACGCGTGCTCACCCACTCGGCGGTCAGGTCGCGGCGATCCTTGCGACGACCCACGTTGGTACCGCCGTCTTCCGGATCGACCAGGGTGTTCGGTTGAAAATAGGAACGACCGCCGCCCAGAGCCACCTTCAGGCTGTCCTTGACCCCACTGGTTAGCTCGATGAGCTGGCGCGCGATATCTTTCACCGTGCAGGAGCCGGCGGGCAATCCGTTCGTGTCCTCATGCGAGCGTATCTCGCTGTCGCTCTCCCAGTCACGCACCGCCGTGTGCGCGTAATTCGCGGCCGGGGTCGCATGCGTCAGCCGCGCGGTGGTTACGACGCCGGTGTCTTTGCCCGCATGGGCGGCCTGCTCGAGGATGGTCTCTAAGGACTTCGAAGCGATCACCCCCGGATCGCACTCGTAACGCGCGGTGGTGTGGTCGACTGCCAGCATGCTCTCGCGCGCCTTGTAGCCGGTGACCATGCCGGTCATTGTCGGTGCAGAATCGGGGGTCTGCTGGTCCCAAGAATAAACCTTGGACAGCGCGACGTAGGGCAACTTCTCGAAGAACAAGCTGTGCTCCTCACCGGGCTTACCCATCTGCTGCCCTTCCAAGATGCGGGCAGCTGTCACGGTAGATACTCCCATGCCATCGCCGACAAAGAGGATCACATTCTTGGCCTTGTGCTTTATTCGGGCGAGATCCTTAGCAGCCTTGATATACTGCTGCCCGGCGATGAACCAGTCGGATACCGATTCGGGTCCTTGTACAGCGGGCTCGGCCCCGATCGCCACGGGAACCGCCGCCGTTGTAGCAAGGGTGAAGAGGGCGCTGCGTACGGCCAGATTCGGGTGTTTGTGTTTCATTACTCACTCCTTGCTTCTTGAAGGGACTGTGCATTACGGACACAGCAACCGTACCAGCCTTTTGTGACGCGCTCATTACGTTTTCGTGAATATAAGAGAGTAGGCCCAAACGAGATGGGTCTAGGTCTCACGAACTTAATGCAGGCGACGGCGCGGTAGTGCTACGACATTGTCCGGTGGGGTAACGTCCGCTCATGCTGCTCACCGGTCGGTCCGGATCGTCCACCGAGCCGGCACCCTCGGAGACCGCCCAGAATCCCCGGTCGAGGCGTTGCGCGATGCCCTCGAGGTCGAGATCGACGGTCTCATCACCCCGGCGTAGCACCTCGTCGGTGATCACGGCCGGCGATCTCCCGATATCCAGAGTGAAGATGCGGCTCTCGCGATAGAAGCTGTCATAGCCGGTATAGAGCGTGTGGGGGTCCCATCGATCCGCGGCGAGGGCCGAGAGCGCACCCCAGGGGATCGGAAGACCATCGGCTCGATTCGCAGATCGGATGTCGGATAGCGAGGCCGCCCGCTCTCCAGCGCATCGATGAGGCCGCAGGGACGCTTGCGGCATGGCCGAGGGTCGATTACGAGCACGTGAGCAAGGTATACGCGAGCGGCCTGCAGGCGACCACCGATTTCTGCCGATGCCTCCCGGGTCCGGTAGGCCGTTGTGCCGCTCGCGACACAGGCTCGCATTGACAGAGTTAGCCATTGTGATCCTGCGAGGCGATACCGAAAGCGCCTTATGATGCGGTC
>Ga0136632_10000654_pt1 | contig 10574 bp, 8 predicted proteins | sample AntDrymUQ6112106_2_FD_104670 | JGI IMG/M metagenome (GOLD analysis project Ga0136632, IMG submission 104670) | Polar desert sand microbial communities from Dry Valleys, Antarctica - metaG UQ611 (21.06) | ecosystem: Environmental > Terrestrial > Soil > Desert | place: Antarctica: Dry Valley...
GCCCTTCACCACCAATCAGCTTCCGACTGGAGACGCAACCCTTTACGAGCTGTCCGTCGGCTTCGGCATAGGAGTCCTGGTGGCGATGCTGTTGGGCGGCGCCGCAGGAGGCGGACTGGGAGCCCGCTGGCACACCAGGCTCGAGCGCAAGGCGATAGCGGACGAAGACACCAGGGTGGAGCAGCAGGCCGAACGTGACCGGGCCCTGCGCGCTGATGACGAGGACCGCACCCGGCAGACGTCCGACCCCTCGTCCACCTCACGCCAGGACCAAATCGACCAGGAGCGGCGAGACGCCGCCCAGGGGGGGCCCGGTTCGGGCGACCGGACGACCACCGAAACTCCTCGAGAAACGGCTCCACCACCACCGCCATCCACCCGGTCTTGACCCGGGCGGCAGGGTTACCCGTGCGGAATTAAGACGTCCACGCTCCCTGAGGCTCCCATTCGTTCACGAACACCCTCCATCCCGCCCGTCTTTCCCGGCAGACGCGCCTGACTTGCTCGGCACGCATTACCGCCTCCGGGCGGGGAGTGACGATCAATAGCGATGGGCCCGCTCCCGCCAACGCGACCGCGAGGCCGGCGCTCTTGAGCTCGCTGTGCACCGCGGCCGTCTCCGGCATCAGCTTCAGCCGGTGAGGCTCGTGCAGGCGGTCGTGCATCGCCTCCGCCAAGACATCGGTGCCGGCTCCTGCCGTCATGGCGCCGACGAGCAGTGCGGCGCGCGACGTGGTGAACTGCGCATCGGCGAAGGACACTCTGCCGGGGAGCGCTTTGCGGGCTTCGATCGTGAGGAAGCCCTGCTTCGGAACGGCAACGATCGGAACCAGCCGGGTGCTCGGCTCGGTGCGGAAGTAGTGGAGCGCGTTGTTGTCTTGGGACCGGTAACAGGTCACCAGGCCCCCGACGAGCGCGGCCATCACGTTGTCGGGGTGGCCCTCGAGCTCGGTGGCCATGTCGATCATCTCCGCCTGCGGAATGCTTCCGCCCGTAAAGGCGCGCGCCGCCACCAGCCCTCCCACGACCGCGGCAGCGGATGAACCTAGGCCGGAAGCCAGCGGGATGGGATTCTTGACGCGCACGGCGTAGCCATGGGGCTTTCGAGCGATGTGATCGAAGAAATGATTCATGGATCTAATGACGAGGTTCGTCTCGTCGGCGGGGAGATGATCGCTGCCCTCACCTTCCAGCATGATCTCTATGGAGTCGCGACGAGGCTCGATATCGATCTCGAGATGCATCTGGATCGCGGCGCCGAGCGCGTCGAACCCCGGACCCAGATTGGCGATCGTCGCCGGAGTTCGAACTTTGACCGCTGCGGGCATCGCTAGGCTTTCTCTCGGCCGGATTTGGGAAAGCATGCCACGCGCCCGGCTGCTCGGCCCGTGAGCAGCAGCTTCGCTCGTTACGCGAGCTCCAGCTCCTCGAGAATCGGGCCCACCTCGGCCGGGACGAGCTTGGGTCGTGGGGCGGTGGCGATCGCCCACTCGGGATCCTTGAGGCCATGGCCGGTCAGCACGCAGGTGACGGTCGATCCCGGAGGCAGCATGTCCCGCTCCTTTAGATCTCTCAGACCGGCAAGGCTGGCGGCCGAGGCCGGTTCCACGAACAGGCCCTCCGAAGCGAGCGCTCTGTATGCCTCGAGGATCTCTTTGTCTCGAACCGAACGGATCTCGCCTCCCGAGCTGCGGGCGGCCTCGAGGGCCCCTTCCCACGACGCCGGGTTCCCGATGCGGATCGCGGTCGCCACAGTCTTGGGATCGTCGACGATCTTCCCCCTGACGATGGGATCCGCGCCACGCGCCTGAAAACCGAACAATGTGGGAAGGGCTTGCGACCAACCGGCGGCCAGAGCTTCGCGATAGCCGCGCCAGTAGGCGGTGATGTTGCCCGCGTTGCCGACCGGCATTACGTGGATGTCGGGAGCCCTTCCCAGCGCGTGGACGACTTCGAACGCGGCAGTCTTCTGGCCCTCGATCCGATGAGGATTGATCGAGTTGACCAGCGTGATGGGGTGACGATCACTCATCTCCTTGGTGAGCTCCAGGGCTCGGTCGAAGTTGCCCTCGATCTCGATAACTCGTGCTCCGTAGACGAGCGCCTGGGCCAGCTTTCCCAAGGCAACGTTGCCGCGCGGTATGAGAACCGCGCATACGAGTCCCGCCCGGCCCGCATACGCCGCGGCCGATGCGCTGGTATTCCCAGTCGATGCACACACCACGACCTTGGAGCCTTCCTCTAAGGCCTTGGAAATGGCGACGGTCATGCCGCGGTCTTTGAACGAGCATGTCGGGTTCAACCCCTCGTTCTTGAACCACACCTCGGCCCCCGTCTCTTTGGACGCGCGCTCGGAATAGAGGAGCGGCGTATCGCCCTCGTCGAGCGTCACGATAGGCGTTTGTTTCGACACCGGGAGGTGGTCGAAGTAGCGACGAATCACACCCCTGCCGCCGGCCACGGTGAGTGGTCCGGCGTTCGGCGAGCTCATCCTTCGGCGGTTCCGGTCACTCGCATCTTCGAATCGATGTTCTTGACCGTCTCCAGAGAGCGAAGCTCCGCGAGCGTGCGCGCATGATGGCCTTCGCTCGCCGTATGCGTAATCAGCATCAGCGTCGCCTCTTCTCCCGAGCCTTCCTGTCTGACGCTCGCAATCGACACGCCGTGCTTGGCGAACACGCCGGCGACCGCCGACAGGACGCCGGGCTGATCCATCACGGATAGCACCACGTAATAACGAACAAGCGCCTCGTCCGGGGGCCTGATGCGGGCTCGATCGTGATAACAGGTGCACCCGGGACCGCGCGCCCCGCTCGATATGTTCCGGGCGATCTCGACGATGTCACCCACGACTGCCGATCCAGTTGGACCGCCGCCCGCTCCGCGCCCGAAGAACATCAGCTCGCCCACTTCGGACCCTTCCACGAACACCGCGTTGAACACATCGCGCACCGCCGCTAGAGGGTGAGTCTTGGGGAGCATCGCGGGGTGCACGCGCGCCGAGATCTGGCCTTCTTCCACTTCCGCCACCGCCAGCAGCTTCACCTCATAGCCCAGGTCGTGTGCGGCACGAATGTCGACGACCCCAACCTCGCTGATCCCTTCCGTCTGCACATCGCTGGCAACCACGCGCGCGTTGAATGCTATTGAAGCGAGTATTGCCAGCTTCGCGGCCGCGTCGTGGCCGTCGACGTCGGCGCTCGGATCGGGCTCTGTGTAACCGAGCCGGGCTGCCTCAGTGAGCGCCTCGGTGAACGATTCGCCGGTCTCGGACATGCGCGTGAGAATGAAGTTGGTGGTTCCGTTGACGATGCCCATCACTCGCCGCACGCGATCCCCTGCAAGCGATTCCTTCAGGGGCCGGATAATCGGAATACCGCCGCCCACCGATGCTTCGAACAGAAGCTCCACGCCGGAAGCTTCAGCGGCCCCCATCACCTCTTCTCCGAGAGTGGCCAGCAGCTCCTTGTTGGCGGTGACGATGTGCTTGCCGGCCTTGGCCGCTTCCACGACGAGGTCGCGCGCAGGCTGAATGCCGCCGATTGCCTCGACTACTATGTCGATCGAGGGATCATGCACGACGCCCCAGGCGTCGTCGGTCCATCGGTCTGGTGGAAGCCTCACCGCTCTTTCCTTGGAGAGATCGCGCACGGCGATTCGAGCGAGCTCGATGGGCCTCCCAACGCGCGTCTCGATGTCGTCCGCGTGCTCGATAAGGATGCGCGCGGTCGCGCCACCGACGATGCCGCATCCGAGCAGGCCAATGCGAATTGGTTCTCTCATTGGATGAGACTACCGGGGAGCGACGCCTCGACTTGTTCAGGGAAGCGCACCGAGGCGACCCTCGAGCACCGGCTCGCAGCGACCGCCGACCTCGACCCGGCCCGGCTTGGCCCGGAAAAAGATGCGCGACGGGCGGCCGATCTCGGTGCCCTGAGATATCTCCATCTCGAGGGCTCCCACTCGGTCGGCGAGATAGATGCCCAGCTCTGCGGCGGCCGAGCCCGTTGCGGGGTCCTCGGCGATTCCCGCGCCGGGAAAGAATCCCCGGGCCCGGATGCGTCCAGCTCCCGCGCCGGTAAAGCAGTATGCGCCGCTGTTCGTCACTCCGGCGAGAAGCTCGGCGCGCGGCCGGATCCTCTGTAGCACCCCGAGATCGGGAACCGGGATCATCAGATGCCCAATGCCCGCGTCCGAGACCGCCGGACGCAGACGGCCGGCGCGTCCGAGCTCGCGGGCTTCGAGACCGATGTCACCCGATTCGATACCGAGGGCGTCCGCAATGCGGCCGGCAGCGCGCTCGTCCTTGTCTTCCAAGTCTCCACCCGCAGCGCCTTCGCGCGCGAACCACCATCGGTCATCTTTCAAGAAGACGTACGTCTCGCCGGCCGCGGAGCGCTGCGTCAACCGCTCCTCGGCAGTCAATTCGAGATGCGAGATAGTCCACGCAGTTCCGATGGTGGGATGGCCGGCAAACGGAAGCTCTTGCGCGGGCGTAAAGATCCGAACGTCGTACGTCGTCTTGCCGATGCCGGTCACGAACGAGGTCTCGGAGAGGTTCATCTCCGAAGCGATGGCTTGCATCTGGCCGCTGGAGAGAGCGAACGCGTTTGGAAAGACGGCCAGCGGGTTACTCGAAAAGACTTGGTCCGCAAAAACGTCGACTTGCAGAAAGTCCATACTCACATCCTTTCCGGAGCGCTCACTCCCAATATCGACAGGCCGTCCGCCAGCACCGACTTGGTCGCCAGGCACAGGCGGAGGCGCGCCTTGGAGAGTTGTTGGTCTTCGGTCACGACCTTGCAGTCGCGGTAGAAGGCGCTGAAGTCGGTGGCCAGCTCTTCGATATAGCGGGTCAGTCTCTGTGGTGCGCGCCTATGGGCCGCGTCCGGAACGGTTTCCTCATAAGCAGCGAGCTTGCGCATCAGGGAGTCTTCCCTTTCGTGAGTGAGCATCCCCAATTCGGCATCCTGCACCCGGAGTGCTTTTCCCTCAGCCTTCTTCAGGATCGAGGAAATACGCGCGTGCGCATACTGCACGTAATAGACGGGGTTCTCGGGCGCTTCTCGCTTCACGAGCTCGATGTCGAACTCAAGCGGCGACTCGAGCGACCGGTTCAAAAAATTGTAGCGCGCCGCATCGACGCCGACTTCGTCGACGAGCTCGTCCAACGGCACGACGTTCCCCGCTCTCTTGGAGGCCTTGACGGTCACACCCGCCCGTACCAGTGAGATGTTTTGAATCAAAGGCATCTCGACGCGCGACCTGTCGATGCCGAGGGCTTCTGCTGCCGCCAGCCATCGTGGAACGGCGCCATGATGTCCGGCTCCCAAGATGTAGATGAGCCGGTCGAATCCACGATGGGTCTTGTCGAGAAGATAGGCAGAGTCTGAGGCGAGGTACGTGGGCTCGCCGGAGGAACGAACGAGCACTCGGTCCTTGTCATCCCCGAGGCGGGAGCTTAGAAACCATCGCGCTCCATCGCGTTCCTCCACCCACCCGCCGGCCTCGAGCTTCTCGATCGCCGATCGGGTCGCGCCGCTCTCCTTCAGGCTGCTTTCCAGAAACCAGACTTGATGATGCGTTCCGAATTTCTCGAGCGACGCACGCATCTCCGCCAACATGCGCTCGAGCCCGATGCGCCGCATGGTCGCTTCCCGCTCTTCCTCCGTCGCGTGCACCAGGCGGTCGCCGAGCTCCTCGGCCAGCCTCCGAGCCAAGACGGTCACGTAGTCACCCTGGTATCCGTCCTCGGGTATCTCGCCCGGAACGCCGAACAGATCGAGGTATCGAACCGACAATGATCTGGCGAAAAGGCGCATTTGCCGCCCGACATCGTTCACGTAGTACTCGCGAACCACCTCGTGTCCGGTTGCTTCGAGGAGGTTGGACAAAGCATCTCCCACCGCTGCGTGCCGCCCGCTGACCACGCTGATGGGGCCCGTGGGGTTGGCCGACACGTACTCGACATTGACCTTGATTCCGGCCCCCTCGTCCGTCCGCCCGAAACCAGACTCGGGATCAGACGCCCGGACCACCACGTCGTGGAGCCATTTGGGGGCAAGGCGGAAGTTCAGGAAGCCCGGGCCCGCGATCTCAACGCTTTCCACCATGTCCGATGGAGGAAGACGGTCGATGAGGGCCTGGGCGACCGTCCGCGGGTTGTCCCCTCCCCGGCCCGCGGCGAGTGCGACGTTGGTCGACCAATCCCCGTGCTCTCGCTTTCGAGGCCGCTCGAACTCGACCGGCGGCATCGCTTCGAGGGCTATGGCCCCGTCCACGGCAGCCGCGCTCAGGGCGGCGTTCATCATCTCTCTTAGGACATCGGTGACCATTGGGGGAGACTAGGTCAGCCGACGAGGCGCTCGACGACCTCCAGGAGATCGGTGGGGTCGAAGGGCTTGGTCAGATAGTCGTCGACGCCGTGCTCGCGGCCTCTTTCTATGTCCGACTGCTGGGCCTTGGCCGAGAGAAAGAGCACCGGGATCGGCTTGGTCCTGTCGCCTGCCTTGAGGCGTTCGACGGTCTGATATCCGTCGAGTCTCGGCATCATGATGTCGAGCACGATCAGGTCCGGAAGCTCGGCCTCGGCCACCTCGACCGCCTGCTCGCCATGGTGAGCGAGGAGCACGTCATAACCCTCGAGCTCGAGGTTGACCTGCAGGAGGCGCAGGATCACGGGATCGTCGTCGCAAATCAGAATTCTCTTCTTCGCCGCAGTCATCGCATCATGCTACTTGGGCGCTGCGCCGCTCTCGGGTTTTGTGCCTCGGATAGTTTGGGTGCCATAGGGTCTCTGACCGGACCCCCGTACCCTCGGCCCTCGTGGGGCCGGCAGAAAACCTCACACGCCCAGGTGAGAAGCATGTTACCGAACCTCTCGGTAACGGAAATGGCTCCTTTCCGAACGTCGAGTAGGTAACTCATGCACAAGACGCTCCATCCTGCTACACCCTTTCCCTTGCGCCCGTAACGACGATGGGTCATCCTTGGCGCTTCTTCTGGTGATCACCGGGAGGGGGGCGCAAACTGCTATCTCCAGAAATGCTCGTTTTCGCTGCTTAAGCCTGCTATTGGAGGTGTCGTGAGATGTCGTGGGATTGACTGGTATTGCGCTTGTCCGCGGAACAAGAACGGAACAAGGCGAGCTCGAAGATCTCCAAGTCTCCTCCTCGTCACCGCATGGGTGTAAGCATCCGTTGTCGCACGAGATCGCTCGTATGGGCCCTCCAGTCGGCCCTTTCTCCTGCCTGACCCGTCAGTCGCCGGGTGCGTCAGTCTTCTCCTGGGTCTGGGCCACGACCCGTTGTCGGTCAGGAGTCGGCCCTCGACTCGCAGCCTCGCACTCCTCGGCATCTGCCTGCGGTTTCCGACCACTGTCGGGGGCGAGCGATCATGCGCGACGTCCTGAGCGGACTGACGCCTGAATCCGAGCGAACCGGGCGGCATGACTGTGATCGGGTTTCCGGCACCCACAGGTTGGTTGGACCATAGGCCGAGACCCGGTTACCGTTCGATGGAACGAGACTCGTGCATCCGCGCAGAGAGGCGGCCGTCACCACCGCCGACCGCCAGGACTCTATCCGCGTAATACAAACCAAGGGAAGGCACGTATGACCGAGACGTTGACGGGGCGCCTGTGGGAGTCGATCGACGGCATCTTCAAGCAGATCCTGGATCATCCATTCGTACAAGGGCTGACCGATGGCTCCCTGGAGGATGACGCCTTCCGCTTCTACGTCGTGCAGGACGCGCTCTACCTGCGCGATTACGCGCGCGCTCTGGCCATCTGCGGGGCCAAGGCACCGGAAGAAGAGACCGTCAAGATGTTCTGCGAGCACGCCGCCGGCGCGATCGCAGTCGAGCGGCAGCTCCACGAGGGCTTCTTCAGGGCCTTCGGGCTCACGGAAGACGAGATTCGCACTACCCCGATGGCGCCCACCAACCTCGCCTACACTTCGTATCTCCTCGCGGTCGCCTACAGTGGCTCGTTCCCCGAGGCTCTCGGCGCGGTCTTGCCCTGCTACTGGATCTACTGGGAGGTCGGCAAGGCGCTACTCCACCACGGGTCGCCGAACCCTCTCTACCAACGCTGGATCGACACGTACGGAGGCGAGGAGTTCGCGGACATCGTGAGTCCGGTCCTCGCTCTGGCGGACAGGCTCGGCGAGGGACTGAGCGGCGCAGAGGAGACGAGGGTCACCGATCATTTCGTGACGACAGCGCGCTACGAGTGGATGTTCTGGGACATGGGCGGCCGCCAGGAGCGGTGGCCGATCTAAGAACTCATCCGATCAACCGATCGAGATCATGCGGTCATCGCGACGAACGCCACGACCAAATCTCGTCAAACTGGTACTGGGGTTCGGGAAGGACCCAGCGTCTTCGCGATGGCAATGTGGACCAGATGTGGAACCAAGGCAACCATAGATTCATTCTGTCGCTCGACCGAAAGCCTAGGACGGAAGGACCGTGGCATCCATCGACGGGGTGCGCTTCGAAAATGCGGACGGGACATTCCGAAGCGGGGGGGCGAGCAAGCGAGTCAACCGGCTCCAGAAAAGGATCGAGCAGCTCGTCGCCGATAACGACGGCATGGCCGCTTTGACCGCCGCCAGGCGCGTCGGTGAGATCGCCGGCATGAAGCGTTTCGCACCGACGGCAAGCTCGCGGTCCACGCCGGGGTTGCTCCTCTGCAGGCTTCAATCTGAGGACACGGAAGTAGCGGTTCAGCTCTTCTCAAGAGGTGGCCATCGGACTGGTTGACTTCACAGAAGACGGTGAGCCCTTCTTCACCCAGTTAAGATGGATAAGATCCATCGAGTCGAAGACAAGGGCGGACGATATCGCTGTACAACGACTACTTAGTGCCGCTCCCTGCGGGCGATGCGGTCGTCACCGTCCGGCTTCCACGGAAACGAGGACGACCCGCAAGCATTTCAATCGAACAGAAAATGTTCGCCCCATTCCGCCCTCTCTGACCCCGACTTCGACTCACTGCACGCATTGCGAAATGACTGCGAGTCAATCAACCGAGGCGTCGATGACTCCCTCTACCCAAAAAGAGCTCAAAGCGTCGGGCACAACCGCCAGCTCTTGAATCTAATCGGCTACGCCATCATGTCAATTTCCCCAGCGCTTTCCCCAGGCTAGTCAACGGCCAGCCCGATGCCCGCCGCCTAATTCAGTCAAGGCCGCTCGAACGGTCCGATTAAGCGCGACTAGTCCCCGGCACTCGACTACCTCTCCCTTCTATTTTCAAGCCTCAGAGCCCGGTCGGGACTACAATTCACGGGTGGCGGGTTGATGCACCCTCCTGGAATGGTTTCTGCCAGGTTCTCAACATGCCCCGCCCCCGTAGCTCAGGGGATAGAGCACGCGCCTCCGGAGCGCGGTGCGCAGGTTCGAATCCTGCCGGGGGCACACCTGCGCGGGCACAAATACCGGTATGCGATCAGCGCGCCATTGCCGACGCTCAACTAAGGCCGGAAACTCTGTCCCGGCAATCCTTCTCCCACCAATAAGAAACTGCCGAACCGGCCAACGCTCAACGAAGGCCGGGAACTCTGTCCCAGCAATGCGAATCCGGCCGATCCGGTGAATGACTGCCCACTCCCGCTCAACGAAGGCCGGGAACTCTGTCCCGGCAATGCTTCTCAATGACTCCGAGGTTGCCCATCGTGTCCTGGAACGCTCAACGAAGGCCGGGAACTCTGTCCCAGCGCGACGCGAAGGGTCGCGCAGTTCCGGTTCATGGTCGAGCACCTGGCGCGTGAACTCCTCGGTGACGCCGGGGATCCCGAAGGGGAACCCCCTGCCCCTCCGCCAGGGACGAGCCATCCGCTGGATCGAGGACGCGCTCGCTCCGTTGCGGGGCGACATGTCCGAGCCCGCGCTTCGCCGGCTCGTGCTGGCCATTCGGGCTGCGATCGGGATCGAGTCGCTGGTGTGGCTGACCGACGTCGGAAAGCTCTCGCGCACAGAGGCGGTCGCGACGATGCGCTGGTCGGCGCGAGCCCTGCTGCGCTCCGCGCTCGAGGATCTCGCCGCCAAACCGCCTCAGTAGCTCACTAAGCTGCTGAGGGTCCGCAGCCGACGGCGCTCAGCTGAATGGCGTGGCGAACGACAGAATGCCGAATGAGGCGCCCTGAGGATCGGCCAAGGAGCCGACCCGCCCGCCCATGACCATGTCCTCGACCGGCCCGTGCGCCTTAGCCCCCAGCCCCTCGGCTTTGCTCAGAAAGGCATCGGCGTCATCGACCATGAAGGTGACCTGCCAGTGAGACGGCACCTCAGGAGGGATCCGGTCGTCCATCTGGGTGGCGCCGGCAATCTCGCCCCCCTCCTCGCCAAGGGCCAGGTGCTCACCCCAGTCGGGGTGCTCACGCAACCGCCAGTCGAACACCGCCCCGTAGAAGGCAATAGCCGCCTCTTTGTCCCGAGTGAGCAATTGGCTCCAGCTCCATCCGCCGGGCTCGGTGACGAACGCAGCGCCCTTGTGCTGCCTCGCCTGCCACAAACCGGCGACGGCGCCGTCGGGGCCCGAGAAAACCGCCATGCGTCCGGCATCGAGC
>Ga0136632_10000655_pt1 | contig 10557 bp, 7 predicted proteins | sample AntDrymUQ6112106_2_FD_104670 | JGI IMG/M metagenome (GOLD analysis project Ga0136632, IMG submission 104670) | Polar desert sand microbial communities from Dry Valleys, Antarctica - metaG UQ611 (21.06) | ecosystem: Environmental > Terrestrial > Soil > Desert | place: Antarctica: Dry Valley...
CTTGAGCATCTCGGGCGTGCGCCGCACCACCCACGCCGGCTTGCCCTGCCACATGGCACGGATCATCTGGCCGGGCTCGATCTGGTCGATCTCGACCTCGATCGGCCCGCCCTCCGCGCGGGCGCGCTCGTTGGGTTGCAAAGCGATCACGAACGGCACCGCTGCCATCGCCGCCCCCGTCCCGCCGACCACCGTCACCGCCGCCGTCAGAAAGCGCCGCCGCTTGCCGTCTACCACGTCTTCATCGTGATTCACCGGAACCCCCCGCGCCGTGGGCTGGACGCCCGCACGCGGCGATTATACAAAAAAATACGCGCGGAACGCGGCGTCCGATGGACACCCTCGGAATCCAAAAGCCGCCGCCTCGGGTCGGGAAGGCGTGAGGGGCGCACGGTCGTGCGCAGTTCCCAACGTGTAAGGCGAGAGCCGCGCAGTGGGTCGCGTCGAAGCGTGTTCGGAACGCGGAGCCGCATGAGATTGGCACTGCTGGTCCCCGCCGACACCCCGCCCTCCCCCGCCCGCAGACAGCGCGGACAGGGGAGGGAGTCTCTCGGTTTCCCTCCCCTGCGGTGGCGGGGAAGATCCATAGTCCCCTCTCCTGCGAAGCGGGGGAGGTCAGCGAACGTCGCGCCCCCCATTCAACCGGCGTGTCGAACGGGGGGCGTGGAACAGGCGCCGGAGATGCCTAGCGCCCGATCGGCAACCGTCGGACACGGAAAGCGGTATCACTTACGGAGGTCACGGCGCCCGCCGCGATCTCGTTGCCGCATCGGGCCAGCAACTCGGCCAAGCGGCTGTTGACCACTTCCGAGCTCTGATCGTTCAGCCTGAAGATGTGACACTTGGCAATCGTTCGCCGCTTATCGCCAGAGGTAGCCAAAGTCCAAATCGAGTGTCAGTACAGTACGCCCTTCGGAACGGGCCTTCACGAGGATCTCCTCATCGGGTAAGCGCTCTAGATGCTCTTCCCGAAGATGTAAGGCTTCGTGCCCTTGCCGACGTAACCACTCGACCGTGCGTTGAATTGAGAGATGCCCATGTCGGCCAGGAATCTCATCCAATCGCCTCAAACCCTCTCGGATAAACCTGCTCGCGTGTCAGCCACGCCGCGTACTCCGGCGTAGCGCACGTGGTCGATCCACCCTTGCACACTGGCATCCGGGTCCGCAAGTACCTCCTTCCTCGTCATTCCAGCGAAAGCTGGAATCCATGCGACGTGTCAGCCTAGGTCGTCGTATAATCGAGCCACTGAGGATTACTGCCTTCGATGAGATCGACCTTCCATTGTCTTTTCCACGCTTTACTGGCTTTTTCCCGCGCGATCGCCGACACCATGCTTTCATGGGGCTCGTACCATACGAGTCTGTGAACACCATAACGGCGCGTGAAACCAGGCAATACGTCATTCTTGTGTTGCCAGACCCGTTTCGCTAGCTCAGAGGTCACCCCAACACAGAGCGTCCCGTGTACGAAACGAATCTTGATCGCTTTATGCGATTGGAGAAATCGTCGTCGCTCGGCGGTAGGGTAATCACGCAATGCATGTGATCGGAAAGCACGACACACGGCGGAACACCCCTGCGGGGCTTCCGCCCTGTCGGGCTGCGGGAGTCCCTGTTGACACCCGCGGGCTTTGGCCCGATCCTGACGCTGACGGCTGAGCCCTCAAGGTTCGGGGTGCGAGTCGCACCCGGTCGAAAGACACTACTAGCTAGCTCCTGAGTCTCAGCCGTCTCCCTCATGGGATGAATACCGAGCACGTGATCGATTTCTTGCCGCTGCACACGCTCGCCGAGCTGGCACGTGCGCTCGGGATCGACGCCGATCTTCTCACGAAGGTCACTGAGTCATCGAGTCGGCGGGAATTCTACGTCGAACACAAGATCCCGAAGCGAAACCGCAAGCGTCACAATGAGTATCGAACCGTCTGGCAGGTTCGTGACCGCGCCCTGGCTGACGCGCACAAGGCACTCAACCGGCGTTTCGACATCTTCCTTCGTGACGTTATTCCGGATTTCCCGCACAAGGCAGCGCACGGATACGTTCGCGGTCGGTCGACTCGCACGAATGCTGAAGTCCATTGCGGCTCGCCTTTACTCCTGAGAGCCGACATCCAAGACTTCTTTCCGACGATCAGCGCCGCTCGCCTGAACTCGGTCTTCAGAACCGTAGGTCTCCAGCCCGAAGTTGCCAAGGTATTGGCTTCGTTTGCGACCATAGACGACTCGCTGCCGCTCGGGCTGCATTCGAGTCCCCTGCTTGCAAACCTTGTCTGCGCAGGTGTCGATGATCGTCTCCAATCCTTAGCTGTAGCCCACGGCTGCCACTATACGCGGTACGCTGATGACCTGGCGTTCTCCGGGGAAAGGTCCGTCCCGACAAGAATCGATGTCGAGAGCGAGCTTGCCGCCGAGGGGTTCACGCTTTCGCCCAGAAAGTTCCGGGTGACGAAGCTCGGCCAGGCGCACTTTGTTACCGGACTGAGCGTTTCTGATCCCAAGGGGCCCCACATCCCGAAGGCTCTGAAGCGGCGCCTACGCCAGGAGTTGTACTTTGTTAGGAAATACGGATTACGCGACCACATTGGCCGGGTGAACTATTCGTCATTTCAGTCCGGCATCAACAAGATCGACGGTATGTTACGGTATGTCGGCGGCATTGAGCGTAAACTCGGAAAGGAGTTGAGGGCGCAGTGGCTCGCCGTCCTGACAAAGGAGAAATCTGGCCCCTCGTACGCACCCCAGTTCAACCTCGCGTCGCGCCCCGTGACGTTCTACGTCGACGAGACCGAAATGCCATCCCGCGACGGAAAAATCCTCGCCCTTGCATGCGTCGCGATGGAGGAGATTACCTCGGTCGCTGATGTCACCAAGGCTGTGCTTCGGCGTTACCACGTGGACCCATTCACGACTGGCCGTAAGAAGAAGCTAAAAGGACTGCACTACGCTGATTCTCCCGAGGAGCTGCGCGCGGACTATGTGCGGGAGCTCGGTAGCCTTCCGATTCGCGCTTATGTCGCATACGATCTGGTGGATTCATACATCGACTACAGAGCCGCCTATTTATCGCTGCTCGGGGGGCAACTCGCATCGCTATTTGTTGGCTATGACCGTGCGGAGGTTCGCGTCGTCTTCGAGGAGAATTCACAAGTGACGCTCCCAGCGGTCACCGACCTCGTAACGAAGATTTACCGCGAGCTCGAAACGAAGAACAGTAAGCGGCCTCTCGCATTGCCTTCGGTCGTGAACGGCAAGAAGGGCGAGGAACCGAACTTGGCCGTACCAGACTACCTTCTGGGCGTCTTCGGTGCTTTCGCCGCCGCTGAGATGCCCAAGCCTGAAAGCGCTACTGACATCGCCAAGTCTGAAAACGCTGCTGAGACGGCACGGAAACGTTTCGAACGGCTCCGCGACAAGTATCGCTTGATACGAGGAAAGCCGGAGCGTCGATGGTACTCGAGGAAGGTGCCATTCTCCCCGTGGCCGGATGGCAGCCCCAAGGGCAGGACGGCCGCCGCTGAGGGCACCGAGTGGCCGTAGCCCGCCGCCGGGGAATGGGTTCGGACTGGCTCGCCCAGCGAAACCGTCCTCCAAGGTGTCAGACCGTGGCTGACTGGTTGGCGGGTTATGCCGCAAAAAGGCGTGGCTAACCCGCCCTCATGCCGTCCCTCCGATCGGCATACCGAGGCGCGCTGCTGCACGACCGCCTGCGCCAATAACGCATTATCGTAGCGGGGGAAGTCTCCCCCCGCCCCCTCCAGAGGCAGAGAATGAGCTTCAGAGCCCCGAGCACCAGAGATCACAGCCAAGGAACAGGGGCAGACCGCAACACCACTCGAAAACCCAGATGGTCGTCCCGACCGCCGGGACGCGCCCCGCGGCGGAAGGCGCAGCGGGCGTAGTCGCGACCGCCGCTCCACGAGCCGCCGCGCACGACCGGCGTTACTTTCTTCGCCTCGATATCCTCGCGTTTCCGGTCATCCGGATCGTAGGGATAGGCAACCCACAGGCTGCGCGTCCACTCCCACACATTGCCAATCATGTCTTGGAGGCGGGAGCCGTTCGCGGGGAAGCAGCCGACCGCAGAGGTATCGCCGATCCGCGAGTCGGCATAGTTGGCGCAATTCGGGTCGGGCCTATCACCCCAGGAGAAGACCGCATCGGGCAGGTCACCACGCGCGGCCTTCTCCCACTCCAATTCGCTCGGCAAAGCAATGCGCCATCGGCCGTCGCGCACCAGGCTTCCGACTGCGAAACCCTCGAGCGCGGGCCAGGTGGCAAGCATCTCGTGTAGCCAATCGCAATACGCCCTGGCCTCGTGCCAGCTCACCCAGCGCACCGGTCGGCCGCCCCGGCCACGCAGCGCATCGGCATCCCCGATCTCGAATCCCGTGGCCTCGACGAAGGCCCTGAACTGGGCGATGGTTACCGGATAGCGGGCGATGTAGAACTCCGGCGTGGGGGTGAGCGCATCGTTGATCTCGTCGTCGTTCACACGAGCGCCGATGATCCCTGCAACCCGCTTCGCGTCCGCTTTGCGCTTGAGGGAGGGGATCGCCAGCTCGTCGAGCAGCGCCTTGTCGGCGCCGATCTGCCGATTCCACCGCAGCATGAGGAGGTCCACCGATTCGTTGTAGAGATCGGCCCGATCGTCGGGTAACCGGCCGCGGTTGGTGTGCAAGGTCGCCATCAGCGTGAGCAAGAGCGGGTTCTCGGCGAGCGGCAGCAGGTCGGATCGATGTCGCGCGTCCAAGAGGTCGTCGAGCTTGCGTTCTGCCTCCCCCGGTGAGCGCCACTTGCGCTTGACGAGGGCGGCGTACCAGGCGCGAATGAACCGCTCGATCTGATCGTCGTTGAAATCGGCCAGCGCATACACGCCCTGGGCCGGATCGAGGCCACCGGGCCAGGCATAGGGCCGCGCCGTGAGGACGAAGCGGCACTTGGGACCGGCGCTCTGCATGAGCTCATGCACCGCCCCGAGCACGCGCTCGCGGCTTGCGCTCTGCCCGCACTCGTCCAGGCCGTCCAGCACGATGAACGCGCCATCGTTGCGCGCGATGCGCTGCACGTACTTCATCGCATCGGTGGACAGCCCGTAGCCGCTGGCGTCCAAATCGCGAGCGATGAAGGCCCAGACATCGCCGGCACGCGCCGCTTTGTCGCCGGGCGAGAGCTGCTCGGCGAAGCGGCGCAGGACGACGCGGATAGGCAGCAGGGCGCCGTGTGCCCAGGTCTCGCCCAATTTCGCCAACTCGTCGCCCTGGCCTTGCCATGCTTGGGCGAGCATCAGCAGAACGCTCGCGCCGAAGGTGCTCTTGCCGCTGCCCGGTTTGCCGAGCACGGTCAGCTCGCGATGCTCGCCCAGCGCCTCCAGGGCGGAGACCGGCCGCGTTTCGCGCTCTGCGTTTATCTCGTCCCTCTGGCGGCCCGGCTCGCGCGACAGCCAATGCGCCAATGTCGCGTCCTTCGGGATGCGCAGGGTGGTGTCGAGGGGCACATAGATGTCGGCGAGCTGGAGCGGCGTCCGGCGCCTCTGAACGGCGGACGTGTCGATCTCGCCCAGCTTCAGGCCAGCCAGGTCGGCAGCGAGGGCATGCAGATACAGCGCGATGACCGACTTCGCCTCCTCCGGATCTTCGTTCCCCTGAATGACCTTGGTGACAAACTGGACGAAATCGCGGCCGATGAAGTGGCCCCCGGCCTGGACCGCACCTTGAACGGCGGCGCCGCCTTGGGTCGTGATGGTCTGCCTGCCGGTGTTGATCGGGCCCGCGTTCTCGCCATCCACTTTCACGCCACGCTCACCGAGCGCATCGCCGCCGCCTTGTGCGGCCGCGCCCGAACCGCTCACGTTGGCCTGCTGAGCGGCTTCCAATTCGGCAATCCGTCGCTTCAGCGCTTCGAAGTCGTTAGGGTCGATCGGTTCGGACGCCATGGGGGGCAGTTCAGCTCCCTTTCAGTTTGTCCAGCACATACTTCGTCACCGGCCCGGCGATGCCGCCTAGGATCGGCGTGGCAAACATGCTTAAGACTGATCCAATCGCACCCGGCACCATGCTGACCAGGCCATCCACGATCCTGCCCATCTTGCTGTCGTCGGCCTGCTTGCCCTTGGCGACCTCGGCCTTCAGCTCCTCGACTTCCTGCACGGCTGCGGCTTGCTTGTCTGCCGGCGCCTCTTGCGCGACAGCCGCCAGCAAGGACGCGAACAGCGGCTCCAAGTCCCGTGGCGAAATGCCCTGGGTGATCCTGTCACGGCCGATGAAGTCGCCGCCCGCATCCACGCTGCCGCCGACGTAGGCGCCACCGCCGGTATGGATCCTCGTCTGTGTGCCGGTGTTGATGTTGCCGGCGTTCTTGCCACCGACATACACGCCGCGGGCGCCGACAGCGCTCTCGCCCGGTCCTTGCGCGATGGCGCCGTTGCCGGTGAGGTTGGCCTCGTAAGTGCTGCCGCTCGGCGCCGCGGCCTCGCCTTTGTCCCACTTCAGCTCGATGAATCCGTTCTTGGCCAGCTTGTCCAACTGTCGATTGAAATGGAGCTTCAGTTGGTCGGTGTTCTTGTAAACGGTGTAGAAATGCCCCAAGGCGCCCAACTTTTCCTGGAACGCCCACAGGCTCATCAGATCCTTCTTGTTCGCACTGCCGGTGCTGATCTCCGCGTCCTTGAAATAGGTGAAGATGAACGGCTTGTTCGTGGCCTTGAACTGCCCGACGGCGATCTCGAACTCTTCTTGGGTATATTGACCGACCTTGGTAAAGAACAGCATCACGAACACATCGCACCCTCGAATGGCCTTGTTGTACTCGTCCTGCAGCCGGGTCTGCGAAAGGGCGTCGAGAAAGTCCTCCCATACGATGAGCTTTAGGAAGACACCTTGGTCGACCCAATCGTTGTTCTTGCGATTGATGAAGATCTCGAGCTCCTTCCGGTCTTCTTTCAATTTGGAGGAGGACGCCAGGAATATTCTCTTGCTGACCATCGTGATGGTCCCGTCTCGGCTATGAGGATGCAATGCGGTGCGCGATGGAAAACCAAAGTTAAATCACAGTGCCGTGAGCCCGAACGACGCGCTAGAGGCGACGCGCCAGCGCCGCGAGCAGGGCCTGGTTTTCGTCGGCGCTGCCGACCGTGATGCGGATGCAGTCTGCCAGGAGGGGATGCGCGCCGTGCAGGGATTTGACCAGGATGCCCTCCGCTTTCAGCCCGGCGTGGAGCGACTCGCCGAGCCCCGGCGCACGCACCAGGAGGAAATTGGTGTGGCTTACCCACACCTCGAGGACCTCGAAACGTCGCAGGGCCGAGCACAGGGCATCGCGATCGCGGCGGATGCGGAGCGCCTGCTCGCGCAACACCTCGGCATGGGACAGGACCCAGTCGGCGCTCGCCTGCGACAGGGCGCCGATGTTGTAGGGCAGGCGTACCTTGTTGATCTCGCCCAGCCACTGCGGGTCTCCGATCAGGAAACCCACGCGCAGCCCGGCCAGGCCGATCTTGGAAAGGGTCCGCAGTACCAGGACCGGCGGCCTTCCGGTGACCCGGTCGAGCAACGTCTCACCGGAGAAGTCGAAGTACGCCTCGTCGATGAGCACTAGCCCCGGACTGGCTTCGATGACGGCCTCGATCGATCGGCGCTCGAAGAGATTGCCGGTCGGGTTGTTGGGGTAGCTCAACACGACCACGGCCGGCTGGTGCCGATCGATCGCCCGGAGCATCGCCTCATGGTCCAGATCGAAGTCCCGGCCACGCAGCGGGACCCCGACATACCGCATGCCGGTGACCGCGGCCAGGATGCGGTACATCGAGAAGCTTGGCTCCGGACAGAGGAAGCAGCGGCCCGGTCCACCGACGGTCAGGCCGATCATCTGGATCAGCTCATCGGAGCCGTTCCCGAGCAGGAGCCCGGTGTCGTCCGACAGCCCGAGATGGCCCCGCAGCCGCTGCTTCAGGACGCGGGCCTCACCGTCGGGGTAGCGGTTGAGCTCGACCGAGCGCAGCGCCTCGACCAAGGCCCCGCGGAGCTCGGCCGGCCACGGGTGGGGGTTCTCCATGGCGTCGAGCTTGATGAGGCCGGCAGCGTCCTCGATGTGATAGGGCCGCAGCTCGCGCACCGCCGGGCGTACCCAACGGTTCAGTCCCGGTTCGGGCGACGTGCCCGATGGGCCCCGATCCGGATTCACGGGCGTGCGCGCTCGGGCCCCGCGAGCCGGCACTCCGCCGCGCGGGCATGCGCGGTCAACCCTTCGGCGCGTGCCAGGAGGGAGGCGATGCCACACAGCTCGCGGGAGGTCTCTACCGAGCACCGGATCACCGAGGAACGCTTCTGGAAGTCGTAGACGCCGAGCGGTGAGGAGAACCGCGCCGTGCCGGCGGTCGGGAGCACGTGGTTGGGGCCGGCGCAGTAGTCGCCCAGGACCTCGGCGGCGTGGCAGCCGAGGAAGATCGCGCCGGCATGGCGCACCTTGGGCAGCCAGGCCTCGGGGTCCGCCACCGCCAGCTCCAGGTGCTCGGGGGCGATGGTGTTGGCGAGCCCCAGGGCCTCCTCAAGGTCTCGCACGCGGATCAGGGCCCCGCGTCCGCAGAGAGAGGCACCGATGATGGCGGCGCGCTCCATCCCCGGCAACTCGCGCGCGATGCACGCGGCTACGGCCTCGATGAAATCGGGATCCGGGCATAGCAGGATCGCCTGGGCCTGTTCGTCGTGCTCGGCCTGGGCCAAGAGGTCCATGGTCACCCACTCCGCGGGGGCCGTGCCGTCGCAGACGATCACCACCTCGGAGGGACCGGCGATCAGGTCGATGCCAACTTGTCCGAAGACCATGGCCTTGGCAGCGGCCACATAGCGGTTACCGGGGCCGACGATCTTGTCCACGCGCGGGACGGTCTCGGTGCCATAGGCTAGCGCCGCAATCGCTTGCGCCCCGCCGATGGTGAAGACCCGGTCGACCCCGGCGATCCCGGCGGCGCAGAGGACGATGGGGTCGATCTCACCCCCCGGCGCCGGGACGGCCATGATCACCTCGCCGACCCCGGCGACCTTGGCCGGGATGACGTTCATGAGCACCGTCGAAGGATAGGCGGCCTTGCCCCCCGGGACATAGACCCCGACCCGCTCCAGCGGCGTCACCCGCTGGCCGAGGAGATCGCCGGGGCCCTCGGCCAAAACGCCAAACAGGAGGCTCCAGGGCTCGATCCTCTGGTGCTCGTGATAGCGCCGGATGCGCGCCGCGGCCGTCAGGAGGGCCTCGCGCAGGCGTGCATCGCAGCCGTTCACGGCCGCCGTGAGCCGCTCGCGCGGCAGCTCCAGCGCGGCGGCCGAAGCGACCTCGTGGCGGTCGAAACGCCGGGTGTATTCGCACAGCGCCGCATCGCCTTGCGTGCGGATGGCGGCGATGATCTCCTGGACCGTGCCCAGCACGGCTAGGTCGGCGGTGTCCTCATGGGCGACGAGGGATCGGAACCGCTCGGGAAACCCCGGATCGCGGGTGTCCAATCTGAGAATTGAATTTAGCTGGATCGTCATGGGGTGCCCCCCTCTGATGATATTTGGGGGCCCTGCCCCGCCGCGCGCGCAAACGCGGCGAGCATGCGTTTGACCTCCAGGTTCTTCATCTTCATGGCGGCCTTGTTGACGATGAGCCGGGCGCTGATCCAGGCGATGGTTTCGAGCACGGCGAGCCCGTTGGCGCGCAGCGTATTTCCGGTGTCGACCAGATCGACGATCCGATCGGCGAGGCCCACGAGCGGCGCCAGCTCCATGGAGCCGTAGAGCCGGATCACCTCGACCTGATCGCCCTTTTCGGCGAAATACCGGCGCGTGGTCCGGACATATTTCGTCGCGATCCTGAGCCGGCCGACCGCGCATTCAGCGCCGCCCGCGGGTCCCGCGACCACCAGTCTACACCGGGCGATGCCAAGGTCGAGCGGCTCATAGAGTCCTTCCCCGGTGTACTCCAGGAGCACGTCCTTGCCGACCACGCCGAGGTCCGCGGCTCCGTATTCCACGTAGGTCGGGACATCCGCGGCGCGCACGATCACGAGCCGCAGCAGCCCGTCACAGGCCGGGACGATCAGGCTGCGCGAGGTCTCGGGGTCCTCCGCGGGCTCGATGCCCATCCCGGCGAGGAGCGGCAGGAGGTCGGCGAGGATGCGGCCCTTCGAGACCGCCAGCGTGAGCCCGTGGCTCATGTGCATGGCTCAAGGAATACGAGCAAGGGCGGTGCTGCCTCAGAGTTTGTGAAAAAATCGTCGCGAGCGAAGGGAGGTCGCGTTCCGCCGGAGCGCAGGAACCGGAGTGTATGTTGGGATACATGAGGATTCCGAGCACCGCCGGAACGCGAGATCCCGAGCGCAGTAGATTTTTTCACAAACTCTCAGCCCCGCACGCGGCGGATCCGGGCGCCGAGTTGGGCGAGCTTCTCCTCGATCGCCTCGTAGCCGCGGTCCACGTGGTAGATGCGGTCCACGACCGTGTCGCCCTGGGCGACCAAGCCGGCCAGGACCAGGCTGGCCGAGGCCCGGAGATCGGTCGCCATCACCGGCGCGCCGACCAGACGC
>Ga0136632_10000657_pt1 | contig 10550 bp, 12 predicted proteins | sample AntDrymUQ6112106_2_FD_104670 | JGI IMG/M metagenome (GOLD analysis project Ga0136632, IMG submission 104670) | Polar desert sand microbial communities from Dry Valleys, Antarctica - metaG UQ611 (21.06) | ecosystem: Environmental > Terrestrial > Soil > Desert | place: Antarctica: Dry Valley...
ACGACGAGAGTGATCAGGTCCGCCTCTTCGATCGCGGCGCGTGCCTGGCCCTGGACCGAGCGGGCCAGCTCGTCAGAGTCGGCCATGTCGACCCCACCTGTGTCGATCAGGTCGAAGGCGATCCCGTTCCACTCGCAGCGCAGGGCGCGGCGGTCTCGGGTGACGCCCGGCTCGGAGTCGGTCACCGCATCCGATCCCCCCGCGAGCCGGTTGACCAGGGTGCTCTTGCCCGCGTTCGGGAAGCCGACGACGGCGACCTTCGGCCGCCTCGAGGGCCGCTCGACGGCGAGGGGCGCATTCGGACTCACGCAACCAGGCTCCTATCTCGTGCCAGTGCGACGACCTCGGCGACGACCTCGTCGATCGACATCCCGGTCGTGTCGAGCTCCACGGCGTCCTCGGCGGCCCTCAGCGCACCGTGCTCTCGCTCGGTGTCGCGCCCGTCGCGATCGCGCATCTCGGCCAGTACCTCGTCGGCGGGCCGCCCGCTCTCGGTCGCGCGGCGGCGCGCCCTCTCGTCGGCGCTCGCGGTCAGGAAGACCTTCAGCGGCGCATCTGGGCTGACCACGGTGCCGATGTCGCGCCCCTCGGCCACGTAGTCGGCGGCCTCGAACAGGGCGCGCTGCTGGGCGACCATCGCCTCGCGCACCTGGGGATGCACGGAGACCCGGGAGGCCGCGGCCGAGGCCTCGGGCGAGCGGATCTCGGCACTCACGTCACGGCCGTCCAGGCGAACCGTCTCCCCCGCCAGCTCGATCGAGAGGCCACGCGCGAGCTCACCGAGCGCCTCTCCGTCGTCAAGCGGGGCGCCGGCTCGCAGCGCAGCCAGCGCGACGCTCCTGTACATGGCGCCCGAATCGAGGTACGTGAAGCCCAGGGCCCCGGCCGCCCCCCGGGCGACCGTTGACTTTCCCGCCCCTGCGGGGCCGTCGATTGCGATCACCATCGTGCGTGCATCGTGCCAGCCTCGGTAATGTCGCGGCGATGCAGAGCTGGAACCTGAACGAGATGGACGTCGCCCCGGGCTCCCCGCAGGTGCTCGACTCGGAGTCCGAGGGCCGCGCGATCGTGATCGCACTCGCCGCGGGCGAGAGCCTCTCCGAGCACCAGGTCCACGAGAAGGCCTGGCTCGTCGTCGTCGGCGGCGAGATCGAGATCTCGGGCCCCGACGACGACTCTGCGTCGGGAGGCCCCGGCCTGCTGACCACGTTCGACCCGAACGAGCGCCACGCCATCACCGCGGCGAGCGACGCCCGCCTGCTGCTCGTGCTCTCGCCCTGGCCCGGCGAGGGCCACCCAAGCCGCAGGGACTGACCGCGGCCGCGACCGGCGAGATCAGGGCGGCCCGCCCGGCCGACGCCGAGGCGATCGCCGCGATCCACAACCAGGGGATCGAGGACCGCATCGCGACCTTCGAGACCCGCCTGAAGGACCGGGACGCCGTCTCGAACGCGATCGCCCACTGGCTCTGCTGCCTCGTCTACGAGCGCGCGGGCGAGGTGATCGGCTTCGCCAAGGCCGCGCCCTACGAGGACCGCAGCCGCTACTACAACGGCGTCGGAGAGGCGACGGTCTACGTCGCGCGCGAACACCGCGGCGCGGGAGCAGGCGCCGAGCTGCTCGCCGGCCTGGTCGAGGCCGCCCGCGCTCGCGACCTGCACAAGCTCACGGCGAAGGTGTTCGCAGGGAACGACGCGAGCTTGAAGCTGTTCGCGAGCGCGGGCTTTCGAACGGTCGGCACCCATCTCCGCCACGGGCGGCTGGAGGGTGAGTGGCTCGACGTGGTCGTACTCGAGCGCTCGCTCGACTAAGCGTGGATCACCGAGCGCAGGTCACGTTCGAAGCGCGGGTAACTGATGGAGACCGCTTCGTAGCCGGCGACCTCCACCCCTTCCTTCGAGGCGAGGCCCGCGACGGCGCCCAGCATCGCCATCCGGTGGTCGCCCCGGGAATCGAGGCGGCCCCCTCGCAGCTCGCCCGTGCCTCGGACCGTGAAGCCGTCGGGCGCCGACTCGAACTCGGCGCCGAGGCCCGAGAGGCCGTCCACGACCGCGTCGATCCGGTCCGATTCCTTCCGGCGGAGCTCCTCGGCGCCGGTGACGACCGTGTCTTCCTCGGCGAAGCAGCCCAGCAGGGCGACCAGGGTCAGCTCGTCGATCGCGGCCGGGACGTCCTCGGCGCCGACCACCGCGCCACGCAACGCGGTGTGGCGAATGCGAAGGGTCGCCACAGGCTCGGGCCCCGGCTCGCGAATCTCGTGGACCGTCATCGCCCGGCCCTCTTCGTGCGCGCCTCCCATCACGACTCCCATGCGGGCGAGAATCGACAGCAGGCCGATGCGGTGGCGGTTGATCCCGACCTCGCGCAGCTCGAGCTCGCTGCCCGGGACGATCAGGGCCGCCGCGATGAAGAACGCCGCCGAGGAGAAGTCACCCGGAACGCTGATGTCCCCGGACTCCAGACGCTCCGCGGGCTCGACCACGACCTCGGTTCCGCTGCGGCGCAAGGTCGCCCCGGCGGCCGCGAGCATCCGCTCGGTGTGGTCGCGCGAGGCAGTGGGCTCGCGGACAGTGGTCTCGCCCTCGGCCATCAGCCCCGCGAGCAGCAGACACGACTTCACCTGCGCGCTCGCGATCGCCAGGTCGTGCTCGGTCCCGTGCAGGCGCGAGCCGCTCACCTCCAGCGGGGGAAGACCGTCACGGCTGGATACCGCGGCGCCCATCGCGGCCAGCGGATCGGCGATGCGCCCGACGGGCCGCCTGGCGATCGACTCGTCGCCCGCCAGCGACCAGGACCCCTCCGGCTGCCCCGCGAGCCAGCCGGGCAGGATGCGCAGCAGGGTCCCCGAGTTACCGACGTCGATCCTGGCCGAGCGCGCGTTCCGGAGCCCGGCTCCCTCGACCTCGACGAAGAGCCCGCCGTCGTCGTCGGGCTCGCCCTCTGTGACCGTCGCGCCGAGGGCGCGGACCGCGTCGAGCGTCGAGCGCGTGTCGCCCGAGTCCAGATATCCGGTGATTCGCGTCGGCCCGTCGCACATCGCCCCGATGAGGGCCGCGCGGTGGGAGATCGACTTGTCGGGCGGGGGACGCAGGCCGCCCGAGAGCGGGCCGGCCGGATCGAAGCGGACGCTCACCGCCGGATCGCTGATGCCGCGGCATCGTGCGCCTGGTGGCGCCCGTGACCGAGCAGGTCGAGGACGCAGGGCGAAGCCTTTGGCGGCGCCAAAGGCAAGCCCGAGGACGAAGGGATGCGAAGCGTCACGGGCGCCACCCAGGTGTGCGGGGTCGTGGCATCAGCGATCTAGGCGCGTGACGTCATGGCCGAGCTCGCGCACCATCTCGGCGGCACGCCCGGCCTCGTCCTCCCCCGCGACGAACAGCGAGACCGCGCCCGTCTTCATGTCGGCGGCGGGATGGAGCGCCATGTCCTCGATGTTGACACCTCCGCGACCCAGCGCGAGCGCGAGCTCGGCGACGATCCCCGGCCTGTTGGGGACCATCAGTCGAAGCTCGACCAGCGGCCCGCCGGCGAGGTCGGCCTCGAGAAGGCCCCGCCGGGCTTCTCGCGCCTCGCCCTGCCAGGCCTCGAGGCCCCCGCTGTCCGCCTCGCGGATCAGCTCGGCGGCATGGCGCAGCCTCGCCGCCACGGCGTCCACCTCGGCCGCGAGCGCGTCACGGTTGCCTCCGAAGATGTCTCCCCAGATCGCGGGGTTCGCGCCGGCGACCCTGGTCGCGTCGCGAAAGCTCGGCCCGATCTCGGGCAGGCGCTCGCCGCCGCCCGCGGCGAGCGACTCCGCAGCCTGCTCGACCAGCACGTTCGCCAGCACGTGCGGCAGGTGGCTGACCGTGGCCATGAGCCTGTCGTGCTCGGCGGCGTCGATCGCCTGGGGGCGGGCGCCGATCTCGGCGACGAGGCGCTGCACGCGGTCGTAGACCATTCCGCCGGTGAGCGGCGTCGGCGTCAGGTACCAGCGCGCTCCGTCGAACAGGTCGGCGCGTGCGTTGTCGACCCCCGAGGTCTCGGCCCCCGCGAGCGGGTGGCCACCCACGAAGCGAGGGTCATCGCCCAGCGCCGCGACCGCGTCGCCCTTGACCGAGCCGACGTCCGTGACGGCCGCGTCCTCTCCGGCCTCCGACAACGCATCGGCGGCGAGCGCCGGGAGCACTCCGACGGGAGCCGCGCAGAAGACCACCTCCGCTCCTGAGACAGCGTCCGCGATCGTCTCCCCCGCCTCGTCGATCGCGCCCCGCTCGACAGCGCGGGCGAGCAGACCGGCATCCGGGTCCCAGCCCGACACCTCCGCGCCCTCGACCCTCTGGCGAGCGGCGAGGCCGATTGATCCGCCGATCAGGCCGACCCCGAGGACCGCGATGCGCACGGGAGCCTCGTCAGCCGGAGCCGCGGCGCTCGCGCACCGCCGCCGCCAAGCGGTCGAGGGCCAGCCCGGTCGTCTCCCAGTCCATGCAGGCGTCGGTGATCGACTGCCCATAGACCAGGCGTGAATCTCCGTCCAGGTCCTGGCGGCCGGCGACCAGGAACGACTCCGCCATCACGCCGACGATCGCCTCGTCGCCACCGGCGATCTGGCTCGCGATCTCGTTCAGCACGAGGGGCTGGCGCTCGTGGTCCTTGCCGCTGTTCTCGTGCGAGGCGTCGATCACGATCCGCTCGGGCAGGCCCGCCGCGCGCAGCTGCCCGAGCGCCGCGGCGACCGCGTCGGGCTGATAGTTCGGGGCGCCGCGCCCACCGCGCAGGATCACGTGGCAGTCGGGGTTGCCCTCGGTGTGCAGGATCGCCGGGGTGCCGCTGACGTCGACGCCGGCGAACGCGTGATGGGCGGCGGCGGCGCTGACCGCGTCGACCGCCACCTTGACCGTCCCGTCGGTGCCGTTCTTGAACCCGACCGGCATCGACAGCCCCGACGCGAGCTGGCGGTGGATCTGGCTCTCGGTCGTCCGGGCGCCGATGGCGCCGTAGGCGACCAGGTCGGAGATGTACTGGGGCGTGATCGGGTCGAGGAACTCGCAGCCGATCGGCAGCCCGAGGTCGAGCACCTCGCGCAGCAGCCCCCGCGCCGTGTGGAGGCCGCGGTTCACGTCGCCCGAGCCGTCCAGGTGCGGGTCGTTGATCAGGCCCTTCCAGCCGATCGTCGTCCGGGGCTTCTCGAAGTACACCCGCATCGCGATCCGGAGCTCGTCGCTCAGGTCCTCCGCCGTCTGCGCGAGGCGCTGCGCGTACTCGCGGGCCGCATCGACGTCGTGGACGCTGCACGGCCCCACGATCACGAGCAGGCGGTCGTCGCGCCGGTCGAGGATGTCGGCCACCTCGGATCGCCGCTCCAGGACGGCATCCTCCTGCTCGGCGCCAAGCGGCAGGTCGTCGAGGATCTGCGACGGCGGGACGAGCTCCACGACGCGGCCGATCCGCTTGTCGCGGACGCGCCCCGATCTCTCTGTAGGTAGGTCCTTCATCTCCAAGTTCATCCTGCGCTTCTCTCTTTCTACTGGTACGGCGATGGTCCTTGACGGTGGATCACAGCTGAAACGGCGTCCGGGAGGTGATTCGGGTCGCGTGGCGGCTCGGGCAGCCGCAGGCCGGACGCCTAGCTAAATCGCCAATACCAAGCACGCGGAGCGGTGACCGCCGAGCGGTCAGCAGGCTCAATATGCGTGCCGGTGAGATGCATCAGTGACTTTGTAGCACGGTGAGACATGTGATTCCAGTACGTCGGCCGGTGCATGGGCCAGCTAATCGGCGAGCGCGTCAGACATCGCTGCAAGAAAGCGATCGTTTTCGGCGCGGGTGCCGTAGCTGACGCGGAAGTGGCCCGGGCCGCCCAGCGGGGTGCCCGGGCGAACCGCGACGCCGGCCTTCGCCAGGGAAGCGATCACCTCGCCCTCCTCGTTTTCCCCCAGTTCGACCCACGAGAAGTTCGCCTGGGAGTCGGGGGTCTCGAGCCCCAGCTCGCGGATGCCCTCCTCGACGTGGATGCGCTCCACCAGGTTCCGCTCCACACGGTCGGCCACGTCGTCTTGGTGCAGGATCGCCTCGGCCGCCGCGGCCTGCGCGATCGCGTTGACGCTGAAGGGCTGTCGCACCGCGTCGACCGCGGCGCGGAACTGCGGCGAGCAGAGCGCGTAGCCGACCCGCAGGCCGGCGAGGCCGTAGCACTTGCTGAAGGTCCTCAGCAACACCAGGTTGGGGAACTGCGCCATGAGGTCGATGGTCGTGTCGGGGTCGTCCAGTGTCTGGAACTCGATGTAGGCCTCGTCGACGATCACCGTGACGCGGTCCGGCACCTCGCTCAGGAAGGCGGCGATCCGCGCGGCCGGCAGCGCCGTCCCCGTCGGGTTGTTCGGGTTGCAGACGATCACGATCTGGGTCGCGGCGGTGACCTCGGCCGCAATCGCGTCGAGGTCGTGCACGTCGCCGGCGGCCAGCGGCACCCTGATCTCGCGAGCGCCGCAGAGCGCGCTCATGTGCGGGTAGATCGAGAAGGAAGGCCAGGCGTAGACGATCTCGGTCCCGGGCTCGCAAAGCGCCTCGGCGGCGGCGAGCAGGATCTCGCACGACCCGTTGGAGACGGCGACACGACCGGGCTCGGTCTCGGTCCGCTCCGCGATGCGAGTCCGCAGGAGCTTCGCCTCGGGGTCCGGGTAGCGGTTGACGCCCGCCGCAGCCTTCGCGATCGTTTCGACCACCGCCGGGTGCGGCCCGGCGGGTGACTCGTTCGAGGCGAGCTTGATCGCGTCGCCGGCCTCCGAGCGGGCCTCGGCGTCGTCCAGCGACGTCCCCGGCTCGTAGTGGGGCATGCGCAAGAGCTTGTCGGCGAAGGTGACGGTCATCGCCGTCTCATTCTTGCGCCTCGGCCGTGTGATGCAGCTTGATCGTCGGAGTCCCCGTGCCGGAGTGGGGCCTGCGCTCGCCGTCGCGCTGCCAGCCGAGCCTCGCGTAGAAAGCCCGGGCCTGGGCGTTTCGCTCGAAGGTCCACAGCACCATCTCGGGGTACCCGGCCTGGGCGACGAGCCCGGTCACGCTCTCCATCAGCGCGCGGCCGATGCCGTTCATCCACCGGGAGGGGTCGACGTAGATCGCCACCACCTCCGCGACGCTCGAGTCCGGCGACTCGTCGCGGCCCGGAGCCGCAACGAAGCAGTAGCCCACCACCTCGCCGTCCATCTCGGCGATGCGGGTGAACGAATCGGCGACCGGGGTTCGCAGCCCGCTCGAGATGTCGTGGCGCCACGCCGCCAGGGGCAGGTTCTCGATCCGCTCGGTGGGGACGATCCCCGAGTAGGCCACCCGCCATCCCGACGCCGTGAGCCGGACGATCTCGTCCGTGTCGGCCTCGGTGGCGTCGCGGACGACCGCGGCCGTCACTGCGCCGCTCGGAGGTCCGAGCGCAGGTCCTGGGCCTCGCCGAGGTAGGTGTGGACCGGCAAGTGGGCAGGGGAGGCGTAGTAGTGGAGCAGCACGCGGATCACGCTCTGCATCGAGCCGGGGACGGGGATCTCGCGGCTGCAGAGGAGCGGCACGTCGTCGAGGCCGATCCGGCGGGCGGCGACGGCCGGGAACTCCGCGTCGAGGTCGTCGGTGCTGGTGAACACGCAGCTCACCATGTGGGAGCTATCGAGCTCGTTGCGCGACATCAGCTCCCGAAGCAGCTCCTCGGTGGCCGAGACGATTGCGTCGGCCTCGTTCGCCGCGACCTTGGTCGCGCCCCGCACCGCCCATAGGCGGAGCCCTGTCATGGATTCGGTCGGTTCGATCATTGGGAAGGCCGCGAATCCTCCCAGAGCGCGGCGACCTCGGCCTCGTCGAGCATGCGCGACTCGCCCGCCGCGAGGTCACCGAGCTCGAGCGGGCCGATCCGGGTTCTCTCCAGCGCGGTCACCTCGTTGCCCACCGTCTCGGCCATGCGGCGTACCTGGCGCTTGCGGCCCTCGCGGATCGTCACGTCGAGAATTCTCCCGCTGCGCCGCACGACGACGGCCGGAGCGGTGGGGCCATCCTCGAGGCGGACGCCCGAGCGCAGCTTCTCGACGTCGCGGTCGCCGATGTTGCGCTCGAGCTCGACGCGATAGGTCTTCGGGACTCCGTATCGCGGATGGGTGAGCCTGTTCGCCAGGTCGCCGTCGTTCGTCAGCAGGATCAGGCCCGTCGAGTCGGCGTCGAGGCGGCCGACCGGGTAGAGGCGCCGACCGGATTCGACCAGCTCGACCACCGCCTGCCGCCCTCCGGGCTCGCTGGCGGTGGAGACCACTCCGGCGGGCTTGTTCAAGGCCCAGACCTCGCGCGGCTCGGCCTGGACAGCGCGACCATCGACCTCGACCCCGCTGGAGGAGTCCACGTCACGGGCCGGATCGGTGACCACCTCGCCCGCGACAGACACCCGCCCCGCCCGGATCAGCCCCTCGGACGCCCTGCGCGAGGCGACTCCCCCGTGGGCGAGGTAGCGCGACAGCCTCAAGGACCCGGGCTCAGCAGCGGCCGAGCGCGCGCAGGCGCTTGCGGTAGACCCGCATCGCGCTGGTCGGGAAGTCGCCGTGGGTGCGCCCACGGAAGTCGGGGTCGCGCTCGAGGTAGTAGGGGGAGTCGAGGCTCTCGTTGTGGCCGATCACCTGCTTGATGCCGAGCCCGTTCTTGCAGCGCAGCCACTGCGTCAGGCGAAGCGACGCCTTCAGCTCCCGCCTGTTGCCGAGGACGTCCCCGTCGCTGAATCCGACGTGCTCGATCCCCAGCGATACGTGGTTGAGGCCGACGACGTGGCGGCATCGGATCGAGTCCGGGACGAATCGCGCGATCTCCCCGCCGGCGCCCACGGCGTAGTGCGAGCAGACACCGGGCAGCTCGCCGTACTCGACGTCAGGGCGGTTGGGTGCGAAAGTGTTGAAGATCGAGCTGATGTCGCCCGCCTCCGCGTAGTGGATGACGATCAGCTTGGGATCTGTGAGAGCGGAGGCCGCCTCGCCGTAGTGGCGGCGGGAGTACTCGGCCATGTCGCTCTGGCGCGGGGCGCCGTAGGGGATCAGCCGCTTCGAGATCTGCGGGCGCGGAGCGCCGGACGACTTCGCGACCGGATCGGCCGCCGTGCCCACTCCGACCTGGGTGAGGACGATCGCAGACGCAATGACCCCGGCGAGGGTGAGTCCGATGAGCCGACTGGGCATGTTCTTCCTACGCGCCATCGCGGGCGATGATGGCGAGAGCTCGGGCGTGGCGTCGAGCGATTCCTTGCGCGATCGCGCCACCGCCGAATTCCACGACGAACGCCTGGGCGCCCGGCAGGACGTCCCGCTGCCAGCTCACCGCTGTCCCCCGCAGGCCCCTGCCGCGGCAGCTGGTCCGCATCCCGGCCAGGGCCGCGTAGCGGACCGCAGCCTCCGGGGTGCCGCGGCAGGCGAGGACGGCGCCCCAGGGCTGGTGGTACCAGACGGAGACCTGCGGGTCGATGCGCTGGATGAAGCCCATGGCCGCCCGTGTCTCGGGCTCCGAGGCCGGGCTTGGGCCCGGGTAGTAGCCGCTCGAAGGCGGCGCTCCGCCCCGCCAACGAAAGGGGAAGTTCCGGTTCAGGTCCACGCCCCGTGCGTTACGGCGCTCGCGCGCCCTCGACCCGTCGGGGTTGAGGCTCGGGATCACCCAGAGCTGCACGCCGTCCAGCTCGACGGCAGAGAGCTGGTCGATCACCGTGAGCCCCGCGCGCTCGTCGCCGTGGATCACGCCGACTGCGAGGGCGACCCGATCGCCGTCGGGGTCGCCCACCCGAATCGCGTGGATCGGCCGCCCGCGCACCGAGCGCCCGATCACGACCCGCTCGACCGGCTCGGCCGCGAGTGCACGGGATGGCTTCCGCTTGGCCTTGTCGAGGGTCGTCGTCACCGCGATCGACGTCGGCGCCGACTCCGGGAACGCCGTCAGCGCCGCGGCGGCGACGACGAGCCCCGCGACCGCGGCCCGCGTCATTCCACCCGCTGCTCGCCGGCCTTCAGCAGTCGCTCGCGCAGCTCGCGCTCGTCCTCTGGGGTCGGGTCGAACTGCGAGGGGTCCGGCAGCGCGTCCAGGCTCGAAAGGCCGAAGAGCTTCTCGAAGAGAGGCGTCGTCGCGTAGGTGACAGCGCCGAAGCGGCTGCGCCCGCTCTCCTCGACCATCCCGCGCTCGGTCAGGCTCGACACGGCGGAGTCCGACGAGACCCCGCGGATCCGCGCGACCTCGGGCCGCGAGACCGGCTGTAGATAGGCGACGATCGCGAGCACCTCGGCCTGCGCCTGGGTCAGGGGCAGCGTGCGGGGCTTCGAAAGCAACCTGCGCGCGGCATCCTCGGTATCGGGCGCGGCGACCAGCGACCAGCCGCCGCCGACCTTCTTCAACCGCACACCGCGCTCGCCCTCGTCGAGCCGCTTGCCGAGCGTCTCGATCGCCGCGGCCACGTCGTCCTCCCATGCGTCGATCGCCTTCGCCAGGTCGTCCGAGGAGACCGGGTCGGCCGAGAGGAAGAGCAGCGCCTCGATGCAGGCCTCGAGCCCGTCGGTCTTCTTCCCGCTCGAGCTCCC
>Ga0136632_10000660_pt1 | contig 10529 bp, 8 predicted proteins | sample AntDrymUQ6112106_2_FD_104670 | JGI IMG/M metagenome (GOLD analysis project Ga0136632, IMG submission 104670) | Polar desert sand microbial communities from Dry Valleys, Antarctica - metaG UQ611 (21.06) | ecosystem: Environmental > Terrestrial > Soil > Desert | place: Antarctica: Dry Valley...
GCGCTGATGCAGGCGGCAGGCGGTCTCATCAGCATGACGGGCGAGCGGGAGCGGTCGGGAGTCCGCGTCGGCTCGTCGCTGATCGACATGGGCACCGGCATGTGGGCGGCGCTCGGAATCGTCGCCGCACTGCTCGAGCGCGAGCACACCGGCGTGGGCGCCGAGGTGGACACGTCGCTTTACGAGACGGCCCTCGCCTACATCGGCTACCACCTGGTCGGCTTTCTCGCGGACGGGACGGTGCCCAAAGGAGAGGGAACGGTCTTCCCGATGGTCGCCCCGTACCAAGTCTTTCCGACGAAGGACGGCGAGCTCATGATCGCCGGCGGGAACGATCGGCTGTTTGCGGCGCTCTGTACGGCACTACAGCTGCCTGAACTCGCGGTCGATCCTCGTTTCCGGGCGAATCCCGATCGCGTCAAAAACCGCGAGCAGCTCGTGGCCGTTCTCTCCGACCGACTGCTGGAGCGCAACACGGTCGAGTGGCACGAGCTCCTGTCCGCCGCAGGCGTCCCGGCAGCGCCCGTCGCAAACGTCGCGGATGTCGTCTCCTCCGAGCAGACTCGGGCTCTCGGGATCCTGCAGCCCGTTGAGCATCCAAGCATTCCCGACCTCCGGCTCACCGCCCTCCCGCTCTCCTTCGACGGCGCGCGGGCAGAGTACCGACTGCCGCCGCCGCTCCTAGGGGAGCACTCGGAGGAAGTGCTGCGAGAGGTCGGCTATTCGACCGAGGAGATCGCCGAGCTAGCGGCAGACGGCGTCATTCGTACGCGATCGCCCTGAGCGGATCGAGCTTGGCTGCCCGCCGGGCGGGAAAGACAGCTGCGAGGATCCCGACCACGATCGCTGCGATCACGAAGATGATCACCTGAAGCGTCGGGAACGAGAACACGAGAAAGTCGACGCGATAGATCAACAGCGCGGCGAGAGCGATCCCGAGCACGATCCCGATCGCAGCCCCGATCAGCGCCGTGATCACGCTCTCGTGGCGGATCATGCGCCGAATCTGACGCCGCGTCATCCCGATCGCGCGCAGCATCCCGATCTCGCGCGTCCGCTCGAAGACCGTCAACACGAGCGTGTTCACGATCCCGAACAGGCTTACGACAATCGAGAGGGCGAGTAACACGTAGAGGATGTTCAAAATCGAGCTGAGCCCTGAGATCTGGTTCTCGATGAAGCCCTGACGCGTCTGCGCCTTGGCATTGGGAAATTCCGCCAACGCGGCGTCGAGGGCGGCCTGGTTCTCGTCGGTGGCTCCACCCTCCATCTTCAGGAACGAGTAGAGGTTCCTCGGCTGCGGCACCTCGGCATCGAACGCAGCGGCCGAGACCGTCACGGCCCCGAATGGGGAGCCTCCGCTCGGTGGATCGAAGACGCCTTCGACCCGGAAGGTCTTGGAGCTCCCATTTGGGAACGTCACCTCGACCGGCGACCCCAAGCCGACGTCGTTGTCTTCCGCCCAGACGTCGTCGACGAACGCCCCGTCGTCGCCGAGAGTGGAGATCACGTCCTCGGGACCGGCCGTCCATTCGAGGTCGATCACCTCCAGCATTCCAGGATCGACGGCGGTTATGAACCCGGCTTCGCCGTTTCGTAACGCCTCCCCCGTCCTCACATTCCCGATCACCGTCACGCCCGGGGCCTTCGCGGCTGCCTCGGCGGCGTCGATCGGGATCGGCGAGAAGTTGTTCTGCGCGGTGATCGCGTAGTCGCCGGTGAAGAGATCGTTCACGGAGCCCTTGAACGACGCGATGATTCCGGATGCGAGCGTCGCGACGAGCGTGACGAGCGCGAGACCGATCATCAGCGCGGCCGCCGTCGACGCGGTTCGCTGCGGGTTTCGACGCGCGTTGTCCCGCGCAAGCAATCCGGCAGCGCCGCCCACCCGCGTCGCGGGCCACCCAAGCACGTGTGCAAGTGGACGCACGAGACGCGAAGAGAAGAGCGCGACACCGAGGAAGACGAGGAGCGTGCCGAGACCCATCCAGATCAGAACCGCCGTCGTGTCGAGACCGTCGACGAAGAGGCCGTAGGCGAGCGCGCCGAAGCCGGCTGCCGCCATGACCAGCGCGCCAATTCCACGAAGGCGGGCAAACCGACCAGGGGGAAGCGTGGCTCCCTCTCTCACAGCAGCCACCGGCGGCACTCGCGTAGCGCGAATCGCGGGACGCAGGCTGGCTCCGAGCGTCACGAGGATCCCGGCGAGGAGCGCGACGACGACCGTGCGCGTCTCGAAGACCAAGCCGGTGTTCGGCAGCGTGAATCCGACCACGTCGAACAGCCGGAACAACCCCTTCGCGAGAAGAAGCCCGAGGAACAATCCGATCAAGGAAGCGATCACGCCGACGACGAGCGCCTCGAGGATGATCGAGCCGAGCACCTGCCGTCGCGAGGCGCCGAGCATTCTCAACGTCGCGAGCTCTCGGGTGCGCTGCGCGATTGTTATCGACAACGAGTTGGCGATCACGAACGAGCCGACGAAGAGTGCGATGCCCCCGAACGCGAGCAGGAACGTCTGCAGGAAGGTGATGAACTCGTTCGTCTCCTCGGCGTCCGACTGCACCTGCGCACCGACTCCCTGCACTTGGGTGCCGTCGGGGAGGATCGCCTGGATCTCCCGGACAAGCTCCGGGTCGCTGACATCCGGGTTCGACGCGACCGCTATCTCGTCCAGGCGACCTTCCTTCCGCATGAGCCGTTGCGCAGTCGGGAGATCGAAGCCGGCCAGCGTCGCGCCGCCGATGGTGAGGCCCGAGCTGAACTGCATGATCCCCGAGATCGGAAGGCGCTGGACCGGGCCCTCGGCCTGGACACCGATCGTCTCGCCGACTTCGAAGTCTTCCTTCGACGCCGTCTCCTTGTCGACGATGATCTCGTTCGGGCCGGGCCACCGGCCCTCAACGAGCGTGAGCGGATTGAACCGCGAATCCGGGTCGGCGATCGAGAAGCCGAGGTTCGGAGCGCCGCCGTAGACGACCGCCTTCCCGTCGTCGCCGATGAGTTGGGTTGCGTCCGAGTCCACACTGCCCTCGGCCTGAGCTACACCCGAAAGTCCGCGCACTTCGTCGAGCAAGGACTCTTCGAAGGTCGGCTCCGTTACGCCGCTGCCCTCGCTGAGATCGAATGCCGATTTTCCCGAGATGACCGCGTTCGAGCCCTGGCGGATGTCCGTGAAGATCCTGTCGAACGCCTGGTCGATGGAGTCGGTGAGGACGTAGGTGCCGCTGATCATGGCGACGCCGAGGACGATCGCCAGAGCGGTCAGCGCCGTCCGCAACTTCCGGCTCGCGAGACCGCGAATGGCGAAGCGGATCATTCGTACGCGATCGCTCTGAGCGGATCGAGCTTGGCCGCGCGGCGCGCGGGTGTGATCGCCGCGAGGATCCCGATGACGATCGCGACGCCCGTGAGGATCAGCAGCTGCCACCACGGGATGGAGAAACGCAGGTCGTACTCGTCGAGGGCCCGGTTGACAAGGGCCGCAAGGAAGATCCCGAGCGGCAAGCCGAGCACAGCGCCGATAAGCGCCGTGATGATGCTCTCCTGCCGGATCATGCGCCTTGTCTGACGGCGGGTCATCCCGATCGCACGCAGCATTCCGATCTCACGCGTTCGCTCGTACACCGAGAGGACGAGCGTGTTGATCATCCCGAAGATGCTGATGAACACGGAGAACGTCAGCAGGGCGTAGAGGAGCGTGAGGCCCTCGTTGAAGTCCTGGTCCTCTCGCTCGATCCATTCTTCGCGCGTCTCGACCTGCGAGTCGGGAAACCCGGCTATCGTCTTCTCGAGCTGCGCTGTCGACTCGGCGCTCGGCTCGCCGGCGACATTGGCCCAGGTCCAGCGATTGAGCGGGCGATCGTAGAGCCTGTCGAAGAGCCCCTGGGACACGGTGACGCTCTCGAGCAACGGATAGAAGGGCGGCGGCTTGTAGACGCCCACCACTTCGACCTCCGCCGTACGGTTCGAGGCCGAACGGATATTCACGGTGCCTCCGAAGGCGAGATCGTGGTCCTCCGCGTAGTTGGAGGTGACAAGTGCGCCAGTTGCACCGAGGTCGTCCAGCACCTCGTCGCCTCCTTCCGTCCAGTCGAAGACATACGCCTCGAGGATCTTGTCGGGCTCGATGCCGCTGACTTGCGAGTCGTCGCCGTTCACCTCGGCGACGCCGGAGCGAACGTGCGTCACGAGCTCGGCTGCAGACGACTCGGAGAGGGCAACGCCGACCGTGGCCGGGAAAGACGTATACCCATCGGACGCCGTCACGACGTAGTCGGCGACCACCTGCTCCTCGATCGCCTCTCTATTCGATGCCTTCATACCGTTCGTGAGCGTGGCGACGAAGGTGACGAGGGCGATTCCGATCATCAGCGCGGCAGCCGTCGCCGCGGTCCGGCCGGGGTTCCGCACAGCGTTCCCGCTCGCGAGCCTCCCGGCCGCTCCGCCCGCCCTGCGTGCCGGAAGCCCCACGAGCGCTGCGATTGGCCGCACCAGGCGCGAGGAGAGCATCGCAACGCCGACGAAGAGGAGGAGCACTCCTGCTGCGATGGACAGGAGTCGGTCCGCCGTCCCCAAATCGTCGACGAACATCGCCCGTCCGAGCATCGCGAGCGCGACTACTGCCATGAACCCTGCGATCCAGGGCACGAATGGAGCCAGTCGCGACTTCGGGAGCTCCGCACCCTCGCGGACCGCGGCTATCGGTGGGACGCGTGTCGCCCGGATCGCCGGGAAGAGGCCGGCCGCCAGGGTGATGCCCACCCCGACGACCAGGGCAACGACGATCGTTCGCAGCGCGAACACACGCTCGGTGGACGGGAGCTCGAAGTCAAAGAGCCGGAAGAGCGCCTGGATTCCCTCCGCGAGCAACAGACCCAGCAAAAGGCCGATGAGAGACGCGGCGAGCCCGATGACGAGCGACTCGAGGACGACCGAGCCGAGGATCTGGCGGCGCGAGGCGCCGATCGTTCGCAGCGTCGCGAATTCACGAGTCCGCTGGGCAACGGTGATCGAGAACGTGTTGAAGATGACGAACGCGCCTACGAAGAGGGCGATGCCGGCGAACGCGAGCAGGAAGTAGCGAATGATGCTCGTGAATTGACCGATCTCGTCCGACTGGTCGGCCGCCTCCTGTGTGGCGCTCACGGCTTGCGCATCTGGAGGAAGAACCAATGCGATCGCCGGGACAAGATCGTCCTCCGAGACCCCGTCTTTCGCCGCCGCGGAGACGGCATCGAACTGACCTTCGCGATCGAAGAGCTCCTGGGCGACGGGGATCGTGAAGACCGCGAACGTGGCGGTTCCGAGACTGTCGACGTTGCCGTACTGCGCGACCCCGACCAGCTCGAACGAACGTGTGGGCTCGAGCGTCGAGATCTTGACCTGTTCACCGACCATGTAGTCCTGCTCGTCGGCCGTACCAGCGTCGATAACGACCTCGTTCGACGCGGCAGGCCAGCGCCCCTCGACGAGGTTGAGCGGGTTGAAACGCGAGAGCGCGGGATCGGTGTCGATGCCGAAGCCGAAGCTGGGCGCTCCTCCCGTCGCCACCGCACCGCCCTCCGGCGTGAGGATCTTCGCGCCGTAGTCGTCGAGGATGCTCCCCGTCGCGAGTGCGACCTCGGGCACGGACCTCACGGTCTCGAGAATCGACTCGTCGACTGGAGGAGCTGCGACGCTCTCCCCGTCGATCGAGATGTCCACGCCCTTGCCGGTGACGACGGCGTCCGTGCCCGCGTACGACTCCGTGAAAATCTGCGAGAACGCGCGATCGATCGTGTCCGTCAGGACGAATGTGCCGCTGATCATCGCGACCCCGAGGACGATCGCGATGCCGGTCAGAGCCGCGCGCAGCTTGCGGCCGAGAAGACCGCGAAGCGAGACGCTGAGCATTACGCCGCGATCTCCTCCAAGACCTGCAGAATCTGGTGCGCATTGCACTCGCCGAGCTCACGCACGATCTGCCCGTCGGCGAGGAAGAGCACCCGATGCGCCATGGCTGCCGCGCGCGCGTCGTGCGTCACCATGACCATCGTCTGGCCGTAGTCGTCCACCGATCGTCGGAGAAGCTCGAGGATCTCGTTGCCGGTCGACGAGTCGAGGTTCCCGGTCGGCTCGTCGGCGAAGAGAACGGTCGGCTTCGAGATGAGCGCCCGCGCGATCGCGACTCGCTGCTGCTGTCCGCCGGAAAGCTCCGAAGGACGGTGCGAGAGCCGATCGGTGAGGCCAACATCGCTCACGACCTTGTCCACCCAGCCTTCCTCGGGCTTCTCGCCTGAGATGGTCAGCGGGAGCGTGATGTTCTCGCGCGCGTTCAACATCGGCAGCAGGTTGAAGAACTGGAAGACGAAGCCGATGTGCTGGCGACGGAGCTTGGTCAGATCGTTGTCGCCGAGCGTGGTGATCTCGGTTCCCGCGACCTCGACCGTGCCCGAGGTCGGCTTGTCGAGCCCGGCGAGAATGTGCATGAGCGTCGACTTCCCGGAGCCCGACGGCCCCATGACCGCGGTCAGGCGCGCGCGCCCGATGTCAACTGAAACGCCCCGTAGAGCATCGACTGCAGTCTCACCCTGCCCATACCTGCGGGCGACCTCCGACGCGATGACGACCGGCCCGTCTCCGTTCCCATTCACTCTGCCCAACTCCTCTCCTCGAATGAGGCGCACAGGCTATAGCCCCCTACTTAGATGCTTGATCGAGAACTCACGGCGGGCCGGATGACGGCCAAGACACGGCGCCGGACCGCCACCCTCCCTCGTCGTCCAGGCTTCCCAGCCTGCACGACGAGTGAGTGCGTCGACCGGCTTGGTCGTGACCGCCCCCGGCTGCGCGTCAGTTCCCGATCAAGCATCTCGGCCCTGGCCGAAGTGGTGACCATCGGGCAAAGTCCGGGTATGGATTCGGTTGTCGAGATCCAAACCGCTCTCGAACGAGCCCGCGCCGGCACCGAGGAGCTCCTCGCCCCGCTCGCCGACGAAGGGCTCGTCGAGCAGGTCTCGCCGCTTCAACTGCCTCTGGTCTGGGAGCTCGCGCGCATCGTTCATTTCGAGGAGCTCTGGCTGCTCCGTGACCTCTACGGTCAGGCGCCGGTCGCCAACTCGCATCGCGAGGTATACGAGGCGTTCGGGTGGAGCGAAGCGGGCGGTCGAAGCCTCCTCTCCTTCGTCCGGAGGTCGTGCGAGCGTATGCAACCGACATTCGCGCACGGGTCCTCGAAGCTGTCGAGCACACCGAGCTCGACAGGCCGGGACCGCTGCTCAGGAAGGGATTCGTCTTCGGGCTCGTGCTGCAGCACGAGCTCCAGCATCAGGAGACGATGCTGCAGACGCTCCAGCTCCGGACCAGGGTCGAATACCCGGTGCGAGAAGAGAGCCCGTTCGGCAAGATCTCCGACGGCCCCGGCGAGATACGAGTCGAGGGCGGCTCGTTCGTCCTCGGCGCGACGGACGAGCCGTGGGCATACGACAACGAGCTCGTCGCGCACGAGGTCGGGCTCGACGCGTTCTTCATCGATCGCACGCCGGTCACGAACGGCGCCTTCGCGGACTTCATATCCCACCGGGGCTACAGCTCACGGAAGCACTGGAGCCCGGAAGGGTGGGTGTGGCGCGAGCGCGAGAAAGCCACGACGCCCCTTTACTGGGAGCAAGGCAAGCACGGCTGGGAGCGAGTTCGCTTCGGCCGGCGCGAGCCCGTTCCGATGGACGAGCCGGTTCAGCATGTCTCGTGGTGGGAGGCTGACGCCTTCGCGCGCTGGGCGGGTAAGCGCCTCCCCTCGGAGGCCGAGTGGGAGCGGGCGGCAGCCTGGCACGAGCGCCGAGGCAAGAATCGCTTCCCGTGGGGCGGCGAGTGGACAGGGTACGAAGCCAATCTCGGCCATCGTCGGTTCTCCCCCCGCCCCGGCCGGCTCGTATGCGGGCGGCGAGAGCCGAGTCGGGTGTCGCCGGCTGACCGGTGACGTCTGGGAGTGGACGTCGTCGCACTTCCTTCCCTATCCCGGTTTTCTCGCCTTTCCGTACCCCGAGTTCTCGGAAGTCTTCTTCGGGGACGAGTACAAGGTTCTCCGCGGCGGCTCGTGGGCAACGGACTCGGTCGTCGCGCGATCGAGCTTCCGAAGCTGGGATCTCCCGGACCGCCGCCAGATCTTCGCCGGATTTCGATGCGCCCGAGACGGGTGAGTGCTTCCCGGCGGGGAGCACTAAGCGTCAGCGTGAGCGCCCGCGTCGATGTCCTCCTCGACGAGGCACACCGCCGCGCAGCCCTCCACGAGGCAACCGCCCGAGGTCTGCGCGACACCCCGAAGCAGATCCCAGCGATCTGGCTCTACGACGAGCGAGGCTCGCTTCTGTTCGACGAGATCACGGGCCTGCCCGAGTACTACCTCACGCGCAAGGAGCGAGAGATCCTCGAGGAGCGCGCGCCCGCGATCGCTTCCGAGACGCGAGCGGAGACTCTTGTGGAGCTCGGCTCGGGGACATCGGAGAAAACCCGCCTGCTCCTGGACGCGCTCTTCGCCGAGGGAACGCTGCGACGCTTCGTCCCGCTCGACGTGAGCGAGGAAGTGCTCGTCGCGAGCGCGCATGCGATTGCGGAGGAGTACCCGATGCTCGAGGTGAGCGCGGCCGTCGGCGACTACGAGCGGCACCTCTCGGCGCTTCCGGTGGGGGGGGGGCGGCTCTTGGCCTTTCTCGGCTCGACTATCGGGGGTTTCGCCCTCGATGCCCGGAAACGGTTCGTGCGTGCACTCTCCGACTCGCTGGGACCGGACGACGCGCTTCTGCTCGGCCTGGACCTGGTCAAGGATCCGGCGCGCATCGAGGCCGCGTACACCGACAGCGCCGGACTGAGCGAGCGTTTCCAGCGAAACGGATTCCGCCACCTCGACCGGGTGCTGGGCTCGGACTTCTCTCGGGCTCGCTTCGAGCACAGCGCCGTTTGGGACTCGGAGCAAGAGCGGGTCGACATCGGCTTCCGCTCGGTGGGAGCGCAGGTCGTGCACGTCCCGGAGCTCGGTATCGAGGTCGAGTTCGCCGACGGCGAGCCTCTACGCACGGGCGTGAGCTCGAAGTTCCGGAGGGAGGCCTTCGAGCCCGAGCTCACGGATGCCGGCCTTGACCTCGTGAGCTGGTGGACCGATGCGGACGGCGACTTCGCGCTCGCGCTCGCCGTGAAGCGCGCACTTGATATGTCTCTTCGAGACGTCTAGCGCAACGAATCTTGTTGCGCTACGGTGAGCTCGTGCCTGTTGCCACGGCGGTGAAGATCGAAGCTCTGAAACGAGACTTGCAATCCGGCTCCGCGGTGGCCGACCTGCTCGGCGTGAGCCGTTCGCGCGTGACTCGGTGGCTCCAGGGCGCTGGCATCGACCCGTTGAACGCGGAGCGGGTCGACCTGCTCGAGCTCGTGTGGTCGAGTCTGCTTCGGGTCTATGAGCCCGAGGCCGCTCGCTCCTGGCTCCTGGGCGCCAACCCGAATCTGGGTGACCGACGCCCTGTCGACCTCGTGAGGGCCGGCAATGCGGAGGAGCTCATGCTCGCCATCCGCGCCGAGCGCGCGGATTCCTTTGCGTGATCCTGTTTCGCTGCTTCGCCTGGAGCGAGCGAGCCCGACCCACCGCTCCGGACGGCCCGCTCTGGTTTCCTCGCGACTACCAGGGAGACGGACGGCACGACAACCCCGACCGATACGGATGCCTGTACCTAGCCGACCGAGAGGAGTCCGCGATCGTCGAGCAGCTCGCCCGGTTCCGGGGACAACGCCTGCTGCCTGAGATGCTGGTGCGGCGAGGTCTTCCGCTCGGCCTCGCCGCGATCGAACTCCACGACCGAGCCCAGGTCGTCGACCTGGACGATCCACACGTCCTCGCAGAGAACAGTCTGCGACCTTCGCTCGTCGCGACGCGGCTGCGTGAAGTGACCCAGCCGCAGGCGCTAGCCCTCTATCGCAGACATCGGTTCGCGGTCGGTCTGCGCTGGTGGTCGGTCTACGAGGCTCTCTGGGCGAACGTCACCGTCTTCGATCGCGCCGCGCGTCGTCTCGCCCTGGGTTCCCTCAGGCGCTTGACATTAGATGACCCTGCAGTCGTCGAGGCTGCAGCCTTCCTCGGACTTCCGACCTGAACAGGTCAGCGCATGAGCGCCGCAGCCTCGGTCAGCACCTCGCCGAGAATTTGCACGATCTCGTCGAACTCCGCCTGCCCCGCGACGAGCGGAGGGGAGATCTGGATCACGGGATCGCCGCGGTCGTCGGCGCGGCAGATGAGGCCCGCGTCGAAGAGCGCGTTCGAGAGGTACCCGCGCATTAGGCGCTCGCACTCCTCGTCCGAGAAGGACTCGCGCGTGTCCTTGTCCTTGACCAGCTCGAGCGCGTAGAAGAACCCGGTTCCGCGCAGGTCGCCGACGATCGGGAGGTCGAGGAGTTGCGAGAGCGTGGCCCGGAAGGCGTCCTCGCTCTCGCGTACGTGCTCGACGATCCCCTCCCGCTTCATGATCTCGATGTTCTTGAGCGCGATCGCGCACATCGTGGGA
>Ga0136632_10000661_pt1 | contig 10525 bp, 9 predicted proteins | sample AntDrymUQ6112106_2_FD_104670 | JGI IMG/M metagenome (GOLD analysis project Ga0136632, IMG submission 104670) | Polar desert sand microbial communities from Dry Valleys, Antarctica - metaG UQ611 (21.06) | ecosystem: Environmental > Terrestrial > Soil > Desert | place: Antarctica: Dry Valley...
CGTCCCCTTGCTAACGGCAGCACCTCCTTGCTTCGTTTCTGTGCGAGCGCTCATACGAGGCGGCGTTCGCTTGCCCAGCGACTCAGCTCGTAGCGGTTGGAAAGCTGGAGCTTGCGCAGCACCGCCGAGACATGCGACTCGATGGTCTTGACCGACAGGACAAGCTCCCTCGCGACGTCTTTGTACGAGTAGCCCCTTGCGATGTAGCGCAGTACTTCCTTCTCGCGCGGCGTGAGAAGGTCGAGCTCGGGATCCACGGGGCGGGGAGAGTCTCCCGCAAAGGCGTCGAGCACGAAGCCGGCCAAGCGAGGGGAGAAGACCGCGTCGCCGTCGTTCACGCGCCGGATCGCGTCGACGAGGTCGGCAGGCGATATCGACTTGGTCACGTAGCCGCGCGCTCCCGCCCGGATGATCGCAATGACGTCCTCCGGGGCGTCGGAGACGGACAGGGCGAGAAAGTTGATACCGGGGCGCTCCTTGTGGACCGCCGCGATGACCGCAGCCCCGCCGCCCCCCGGCATGTGCACGTCGACAAGCACGACGTCGGGGCCGGTGCGGAGGATGTCTTGGGTCGCGCTGCCCACGTCGCTCGCCGTACCCAAGATGGTGAAATCGTCGCGCAGCTCAGAGCGCACCCCGGCCAGGAACAGCGTGTGGTCGTCGACCAAGAAAACGCTTATGTGTCCGGTGGCGGAGGTCATCTCTCCTTAACGGGCAGGTGCAGCTCCACGTCCGTCCCCCTCTCAGGAGCGCTCGCGATCGCCACGGTCCCTCCGTGGCGGGCCATGCGATCATTCATCGAATGAGCGATGCCGCCCCGGTCCCGCGGCACGGCATCGATGACGAAGCCGCTCCCTGAGTCGCGCACGTACGCAGTCACGGCTTCCTCCGTCGTCTCAACATAGACCGAAATCGTCGTTGCACCGGAGTGTCTTGCTGCATTGGTCATTGCCTCGGTCGCCGCCGACACGAGCGCCTCGAGCCGTTGGTCAAGCGGCCTGTCGCCGACGACCACGACGTCGACCACCACATGATGACGCTGCTCGATCCTCGTCGCTGCCGACTCGACCGCAGCGCCGAGCATGGCTTGGTCGCTCCGGCTCCTCGCCCCGTAAAGCCACGCACGCAGCTCGCGCTCCTGTCCGTGCGCGAGGCTCACCATCTCTTGGGGCGAGCCGGCGCGCTGGATGAGGGCAAGCGTTTGGAGAACGGAGTCGTGGAGATGGGCTGCGATCTCGGCGCGCTCCGAAGTGCGAATGCGTTCGCGGCGCTCTTCGGCGAGCTGGGCGCCGGTCCTCCACGCCCACGGCCCGGCGATGAGTCCGAGCCCTGTGGCCGCCGCCGCCACGGCGAGAAAGACGTTGCGCGCGGCTGCGAGGGCATCGTTGGCGGCAAGGAAGGCTGCCATGCTCGTTGCGATCAGAGCAGCACCGGCCACAAGCCGGAGTGGGGAGGCTCTCCCAAGCGTCTCGGCGAGTCCCGAGGGGAACCGCGCCATGAGGCGCGACCACGGGGCGTCGTGCGGCACGTCGCCGCGCGCGTAGATAACCGCCGACCCAAGGGCCGCAACCGCAATCGGCCACACGAGGGCGTCACCGAACCACAAACCCACAGCGCGCAGGACTAGGAGGGCGCCGGCGGTTATGAAGCCGACTCCGGCGGCGTGCTGGGTTTGGCCCGGGTGCGCTGGAGCGGTGTGGTCGTTCTCGGGCGCCAGAAGCCACATCAGGATGTAGAGCAACACCCCGGCGCCGCCGGCAAAGGCAAGCACGACGAATGCGAGGCGCATCACCACGGGATCTACGCCGAGTCTCTGGGCGAGGCCCCCTGCGACCCCGGCCACGACTCTTTCCGTGCGGCTCCGGTTGAGCCCGTGTGGTGTGAGCGGGGGCCCCGTGGGTGCCGGCGCTTGCGCCCCTCGGCCCTCCCCGCCCTCGACTGCTGTGGTGTTCGTGATGAGGCGCCCTTCCTGTCGAGTGACCGCAGCTCCCTTACCGCGCGATGTTCGCGCAGCAGGAGGCTCTTAGGCAGAGGGAATGACCCCGCCTTTCCTGGCCGAAAAGATCCGGGTTACTTCAGGGTCATTCCGGATGGCGGGAAGCGAGCCCGGAACCCATGATGAGTGCATGACCGATTCAGGGGGCACGCAACAACGGCCCCAGGCAGAAGGGAACGATGACATGAGCCACGGAGCGGCAACCGAGGGACCCTCCCCGGCCGGGGGAGCGCCGGCCGCGCGGCGCCTGGTGCGCCGGAGGGACGACAAGATGCTCGGCGGCGTCGCCTCTGGGCTCGGCGACTACTTCGGCATCGATGCCGCCATCGTCCGCATCGCCTTCGTGCTCGTCACCTTCGCCGCAGGAACGGGAGTGCTTGCCTACCTCGTGGCGTGGTGGCTGATTCCCGAAGGGGACGCCTCGACGGCCGGCGCCCGCGGAGAATCGGGCGCTCCCAGCCTTCCCGGCTGGGCGGCGGCGGCGTTGGTCATCGTCGGTGGGTTGGTCCTGCTCGACGGACTGGACGGCTTCGACGGCTGGGACGGGTCCCTTTTGTGGGGTCTCGCTTTGATTGGGCTCGGGTCCCTGCTGCTTCGACGTGACGAGGGCGGCGCACCATCGGGCCCGGGGAGCGCGGCCGCGGGCGGCGTGCATGGCGGCGCGGCAACGGCCCCTACGCCTGCGGCCGGGTCCGGGGGGGTCACCGCCGCACCGGCGCGCCGCCCCAAGGAGCGCTCCAACCTTGGTTGGTTCACGGTCGCAGCCGTGCTCTTCTCCGTTGGGATTGCAGCGCTCCTCGACGGCGCAGGCGCAGTGAGGCTCACGGCCGCCCAGTATCTCGCCGTTGCGGTGACGGTCATCGGCGCGGGGCTCCTCGTGGGCGCGGTGTGGGGCCGGGCCCGCAGCCTCATCGCGCTCGGGCTGGTGCTGCTCCCGACGCTGCTTCTTGCGAGCGTCGTGCCGTTTCACGTCGAGGGGGGCCTCGGGATGGTGAATGCAAGCCCGGCCGCCGCTGACCAGATACGCGATGAGTACCGTTTGTCCGCCGGCGACATGAGGCTCGACTTCTCGAAGGTCGAGCTCGGAGCCGAGCCCGTCGAGGTCGATGCGAGCGTCGGCACAGGCCGGATCGATGTCGTCGTGCCGCGCGACGCGCGGGTCATCGTCGACGGAAAAGCGGGGGTGGGCGACATCGGCCTCTTCAAAAGGTTTCGCGGGGGCCTTGGCATCGCAACGACGGGGACGGCAGGGCCCGAGGACGGCGCTGGACCCCTGATCTTGCATCTTCAAGCCGGGGCAGGCGAGATAACCGTGCGCCGGGACGATCCGCCGCCCACCGGCCGAGCAGAAGACTCGCAGAAAAGCAGGACCAACGACGGGGAGGGACGTCGATGAAACGCCACGCTTTGGATCCGCTGTCTTTGGTGTTCGGGCTCTTGCTCACGGGTATCGGGCTGCTGTTTCTGGTGGGCGGCATCGATGCGGCCGACCTCAGGGGCGAGTTCGTGTGGCCCCTGCCGGTTTTGATCCTCGGCGCCGCCATCGTTGCCGTTGCGCTGTCCTCGAAGGATCGTTCGGAGGCAAGCGGGGGCCCGGTCGCGGCCGAGCAAGCGCCGGGTCCCGAGTCACCCTCGACGGCGCTGGAGCGAACCGCGGCCGCCCCGGGCTCCGATATCGAGCCCATAACCGGGCCTGGCGGCGCGGCAACGCCGCCCTCCGGCACGGCGGAGGAGCCCGGGGCGGCCACGACGGAAGAGAAACGCCCCTAGCCCGGAGGGGCGGAGTGCTCGGTGTCGCCTGCGAGAAGCTGCGTGGCGTGCGGCAGCACCTCGGCGAGGGCCTCGAGGCTCTCCCTCACGCCTTTGGGGCTGCCGGGAAGATTGACTATGAGGCTCGACCCTGCGGCGCCGGCGACGCCGCGCGACAGCGCCGCAAGCGGCGTCTTTGTGAGTCCGGCGGCGCGCATCAGCTCGGCCAGCCCAGGCGCCTCGCGGTCGATGACCGCCTTGGTGGCCTCCGGCGTCACATCCCTGGGGCCGAAGCCGGTGCCGCCCGTCGTCACGACCAGGGCAACCCCCGCCTCGACGAGACGTCGCAGCTCGCCTTCGATGTCGGCGCGCTCGTCCGGTACCGCGGTTCGCTCGATCACCACGAAGCCGGCAGCCTCGAGGATCTCCTGAGCCACATCACCCGAGGTGTCCTTGCGTGCGCCGTGCACAACACCGTCGCTGATCGTGACGACGGCCGCTCTGCGTGGTTTTTCGGCGTCGGCCACTAAGTCAGCCCTCGTTCCTCTAGCCCTTGAGGAGTGTTCCACTCGACCTTGTCGCCCTTGCTGAACTTCTCGGCCACGTGCCTCCTCCTTGTCGGAGTGTCTACTTCGTTTCCACGTCTGGGCGGCTTGGGCCGCAAGCGGTCGCGCGCGCCGTACCCGCGTTCCCGTGAGTGAGCTTAGGCGGTTCGGCTCTCGCACGGGGAGCTCGGAGGCGACTGGGTTCGAGAAGAGACTACCGATCTATTTTTGTAGTGTTAGGGCTCGCAGTTTACGAACACGTCGGTCCGGTCATCGTAGCCTGGGTCATCTCCGTAGCAGGAGTCGTTGCCTTCTCCCGCGTCGACGAAGTCATCGCCGAGGGTATCGTAGGTGTTAACGTAATCGTCACCACCAAGTGCATAAATAGTGTCTTGCCCGTGGCAGATTATTTGTTCCCAGTATCCGTCGATGAGTTCCCAGCACTCCCAATCTACAGAGAACGAGTCGTTCCCAGACCCGCCGGTCATGGTGTCGTTTCCCATACCATCCTGCTCATACTCGAAGAACTCATCGCCTTGGCCACCGTTGCCGTTCATGATGTCATTGCCTAAGCCACCGATGAAGTAATCCGAGCCCCCGCCTGGGTTGAGTCCGCCCTCTAACCGGTCGGCTCCTTCACCACCGTCAAATGAGTCGTTTGTTCCGCCGCCGCCGAAGATGACATCGTTGCCCTTGAAACCGGACAAGCGGTTTGAGGAGCCGGCGCTTCCGGTGATGGTGTCGGCGTAGTCGGAACCCTCGACGGATTCGATTCCTGCGAGAGTGTCTGTACCCTCACCAGTGGCGGTACCTGTTCCGAGGTTCACCTTGACACCTCGCGGGGCGGTTCGATAACGAACGGTGTCGTAGCCATCCTCTCCGTTCATTATGTCGGCTCCGTCGGTTCCGGGAGCGGTGCCACGACCGTCAAGGATGTCATTGCCAAGGGCTCCATAGATCCTGTCGGTTGCGCCAAGTCCACCGAGGACTATGTCATCCCCGGCATCTCCTGATGATCGATCGTTGCCCTTGCTGGCATCGACGGTGTCGTCGCCGTCACCACCGCACAGGCGGTCGCCTCCTGCACGTCCGAATATCTGGTCGTCACCACCGAGGCCAACTATTACGTCGGCACCTGACGTCCCCCGAATGACGTCTGCTCCGTCGGTCCCGATTCTGGTTACGGACTGCCCGAAACAGACTGGTGCAGCATAAGCGAAGGGAAGATTCAAGAGGACAAGGCCAAGAGCGAGACAACATGGCGTAGCAATCACAAAGCGTCGCCTGCGCTTCATACTGCCTTTCTCGGACTGATGCTGTCCCACTGGCAGACGCCCCTTTAAGGTTCAGACTACCGTACTCCTATGCCCCGGCGGTTTAGCGTGCTCTCAATAACTCATCAATGCTCTCTGCCCCTTTCATCAGACATGATTGCCTGAACAAAGCCCAACATGGAGGTTCGGTTGATTCAGCCCCCAAGCCGAAGCCGCGATCGAGATCGGGCTTTCTGTTGACGAGGCCATCGTCGCGTCGCTTACAGCCCATAAGCACACCACCGGGTTGGAGGCGGGGGGACAAGATCGATCGCCATCACCCCCCCCGCAGTCCCCAGACGGGCGCTGGGGCAGAGGATAATTTCTTGCGGGATGACGCCCCAGGATTGCTTGAAACCTGCGCTTAGGAAGCGAGGATTGCGCCCAGGGACTCGAGGCTCGCGAGGTTGTGTCCTGGTAGGAAGACGTCGATATGGGGGAGCGCGGCTGCCATCCCGCGGGCCAGGGGCTGGTAGCGGGGGCTCCCCTTGAGTGGGTTCACCCAGATGACCTTGTACGCGACCCGGCCGAGGCGCGCCATCTGGGCGGCGAGAAGGTCGGGGTCGCCGCGGTCGAGGCCGTCGGAGCACAGCACTACAACGGCTCGCCGCATCGCCACATGCTGGCCGTAGTCGTTGAGGAGACGGCGCAGCGACTCGCCGATGCGCGTGCCGCCGTCCCAGTCGAGCACCGTCCCTGCGACCTCGCGCAGCGCCTCGTCGGGCTTCTTGGTCTTGAGGGTGCGGGTGATGCGCGTGAGCCGTGTGCCGAAGCAGAAGACCTCGACGCTCGTTCCTGCGGCCGCAGCGGCGTAGCCGAACTGGATCAGCGCCCTTGAGTAGGCGGACATCGATCCCGAGACGTCGAGCACAAGCACGAGAGGGCGAAGCTTCGAGCGCCTGCGCCGCCATGCGCGCCTTGCCATCTCGCCGTCGGTGCGGAGCGACATCCGCAGCGTGCGCGGGAGATCAAAGCGCCGGCCGCGCCGGTCCGTTTTGAGCCTGCGGGCGCGCCTGGCCGGGAGGCTGACCTCGAGCCTGTGGATGAGGGCAGCCGCGTGCGCCCGCTCCTCGTCGGTGAGCTCCTCGAACGACTTCGATCGAAGCCTCTCGGCCGCGCTCGCCACCATGCGCATGGTAGTGGTCTCGCCCCCGGCCTCCTCGGCGGCGGCGAAGCCCTTGAGCGTCCCAGGCTCATCGGCTTCGGCCTCGATCTCGAGCTCGGGAACCCTCGTCTTGTCGCCGAACTCGTAGAGCTTGGCGAGCGTGTCGTCGAGCTCGTGGCGGCCGAAGTAGTCCTTGAAGGCGGCGTCGAAGACGGCGGCGTCCTCCGGCCTCGACGTGAGCGTCGCCCGCCCCGCCCAGTAGAGGCCGTCCCGGTCGAGCGGCGCGAGCGTGTGGACGGCGCCTGCAAATGTCAGTATGCGCCCGGTCCCCACGGGAAGGCCGCGCTCTCTCAGGGCGCGCCCGAAGCCGGTTAGCTGTGCGAAAGGGTCTGCCTCCGGGTGCACGCCCCCGCCCCCTCCCGGCGCCGTCATTCCGGCGGCGCCACGACCTCGTCGAGGTGCGACCGCACGTACTCGAAGTCCTCGTGGTCTTTTATTGCGGCGCCGAGCGTCGCCTCCGCCGTGGCGGGATCGAGGCCCTCGGCGCCGAGAAAGGCCAGGCTGTTGGACCAGTCGATGGTCTCGGCGACGCCGGGGCGCTTTGCGACGTCCATTGCCCTCAGGCGGGCGACCGCAGACGCCACCTGGAGGGCAAGCTCGCGCGGCACCTGGGGGGCGCGGGCCCGCACGATGGCGACCTCGCGCTCGAGTGAAGGATGGTCAATCCAGTGGTAGAGGCAGCGCCGTTTGAGGGCGTCGTGGAGGTCCCTCGTCCGGTTGGAGGTGATGACCACGGCAGGCGGATGCTCCGCCGCCACGCGGCCTAGCTCGGGGATGGTCACCGCGAACTCGGAAAGCACCTCGAGCAAAAAGGCCTCGAACTCGTCGTCGGCGCGGTCGAGCTCGTCGATGAGCAGTACCGCGCGCGCCCCCGCTCTGCAAGCCGCAAGAAGGGGCCGCTCGACGAGGAACTGAGGCCCGAAGAGATCGGTCCCCTCAGCGCCAACTCCTGCCTCGGACGCGCGCACCGCGATCAGCTGGCGTGAGTAGTCCCACTCGTAGAGGGCCTGGCTCGCGTCGATGCCCTCGTAGCACTGCAGCCGGATGAGGTCGCGCCCAAGCATGGCGGCAAGCACCTTGGCGACCTCGGTCTTGCCGACGCCCGCCTCGCCCTCGAGCAGCAACGGCTTGTCTAGGGACAGGGCAAGGTAGATCGATGTCGCGAGGCCGCGGTCGGGCAGATAGGAGTGCGCCCTCAGTGAGTTCTCGAGCTCTTCGACCGAGGCAAAAGGAAGGGCGCCCATCTAAGGCGCCCCTCCTGCATGCCGTGACCCCGCCGGCATCAGCGGGATAAGGCTTCCTCCAAGGCGCGCCGCGTGAAGACCACCGCCATGGCCCTGCGGTACTCGGCTGTGCCGAGGGGGTCGCTCACGGGGTTGGTGCCTTCGCCGGCGTGCTGCGACGCCGATGCGGGGTCCTCGCCCGAGGCGAGCGCTTGCTCGACCGCATGAGAGCGCATCGGTGTGTCGTTCATGCTCGTGAACGCAATTGCAGCGCTGCCCACGTCGCCGTTGGACCTCTGCACGACGGCAGCCACCCCTACAGTCGCCCAGTCCTGGGCCCTGTGGTGGAACTTCTGGTACGACCACCCTGCGCCCCCAAGCTTGGGGACGCGCAGCTCGGTGAGGATCTCGTCGACCGCGAGGTCGGTCTCGAAGGTGCCCTTGAAGAAGTCACTTGCCGCTACCTCGCGTTCGCCGCCCGGCCCCCGCACCACGAAGGTCGCGTCGAGGGCGAGCATCACCGTGGGGATGTCGGAAGCGGGATCGCCGTGTGCGATCGATCCACCAATGGTCCCGCGATGACGCACCTGAGGGTCGCCGACGTCGCCCGCTGTGTGGGCGACGATGGGGCACTCCCTAATGAGGTCTTCGTTGAAGTGAACGTCTTCGTACACGGTGAGCGCGCCGATTGCCATGTGGTCCCCGGCATCGCGCACGTATTTGAGGTCCTCGAGCCGGCCGATGTCGACAAGCGCGGTGGGAGTGGCGAAGCGCAGCTTCATAAGCGGCAACAGCGAATGGCCGCCGGCGAGGAGCTTAGCCTCGTCTCCATAGCCGCCGAGCAGCTCGATCGCGTGATCGGCCGAGGTCGCAAGCTCGTAGTCGAACTGCGCAGGAATCATGCCGCACCCCCTGGGCTCGAATCGGCACCCTGAATCGCGTTGTAGACGCGCTCCGGCGTGACCGGCATGTCGAGCTGGGTGATGCCAAGCGGCTCGAGCGCGTTGATCACGGCGTTGACGACGGCCGGCGGCGATGCGATCGTGCCTGCCTCGCCCACGCCCTTCACTCCGAGCGGGTTGGTGGTCGATGGAGTGACCGTGTGGCCGGTCTCGAACGACGGTAGCTCGGCCGCAGAAGGCACTCTGTAGTAGCCCATGTGGCTGGTGAGCAGCACACCGTTGTCGTCGTAGACCGCCTCCTCGTACATCGCCTCGGCGATGCCCTGAGCGATCCCGCCGTGCACCTGGCCTTCGACTATCTGCGTGTTGATGATGGTGCCGCAGTCGTCCACCGCTACGTACTTAGTGATCTCGGTCACGCCCGTCTCGGTGTCGACCTCGACCGCGCAGATGTGCGCTCCCGAGGGGAAGGTGAAGTTCGGCGGATCGAGGACGTAGGTCTCGTCGAGCCCGGGCTCGAGGCCCTCGGGAAGGTTGTGCGCGGTCCATGCGGAGAAAGCGATCTCGGGAATCGTCTTGGCCTTGTCGGGCGCGCCCTTGACCTGGAGCTTGCCGTCCGACCACTCGATGTCGTCCTCCGACGCCTCGAGCTCGTGGGCCGCGATCTTCTTGGCCTTGTCCTTGATCTTGTTGGCTGCGTGGTGGAGGGCGACGCCGCCGACGGACAGGCTCCTGCTCCCGTAGCTGTCCATGCCGAGAGGCGAGATCGCAGTGTCGCCGTGGAGGACTTCGATGTCGTCGAAGTCGACGCCGAGCTCATCTGCCACGATCTGGCACCACGACGTGACGTGGCCCTGCCCGTGGGGTGAGGTCCCCGTGACGACCTCGATCTTTCCGGTCGGCTTGCACCGAATCGTTGCAGCCTCCCAGCCGCCGGCGCCGTAGCGCAGGGCGCTCAGCACTTGGGACGGGGCGAGCCCGCACATCTCTATGTAGGTCGAGATCCCGATACCGAGCTGCTTTGTGCCTCCGCTGCTGCGGCGCTGCTGCTGCTCGCGCCTGAGGTCGTCGTAGCCGACCAGCTCCAACGCCTTGTCGAGGGCGGCCCCGTAGTCCCCCGAGTCGAACTGAAGCCCGGCCGGCGTCGCCCACGGCTCGTCGAAGGGCGGGATGAAGTTCAGCCTGCGGAGCTCGGCGGGATCTTTGTCAAGCCGGCGCGCGAGGGCGTCCATGATCCGCTCGACGGCATAGGTCGCCTCGGGACGCCCTGCGCCGCGGTAGGCGTCGGTCGGAGTCTTGTTTGTGAGCACCGCCGTGCACTCGAAGTAGTAGGCCTCCGGCGCGTAGACGCCGTGGTAGAGAAACGCCCCAAGGATGGGAATGCCGGGGGTGACGAGCTGCAGATAGGCGCCCATGTCGGCGAGGACCTTGACCCTCATCCCGACGATCTTGCCCTCCTTGGTTGCGGCCACTTCCATATCCGAGGTCTGGGCGCGGCCGTGGATCGTCGCGAGGTAGTTCTCCGAGCGCTCCTCGATCCACTTCACGGGGGCCCCGAGCTTGCGGGCCACAGCAAGGCAGACGGCCTCCTCTGCGTAGATGTTCAGTTTGGAGCCGAAGCCGCCTCCGACG
>Ga0136632_10000663_pt1 | contig 10521 bp, 15 predicted proteins | sample AntDrymUQ6112106_2_FD_104670 | JGI IMG/M metagenome (GOLD analysis project Ga0136632, IMG submission 104670) | Polar desert sand microbial communities from Dry Valleys, Antarctica - metaG UQ611 (21.06) | ecosystem: Environmental > Terrestrial > Soil > Desert | place: Antarctica: Dry Valley...
GGAAAAAGGTAAATACAAAGTCACTTACAAGGATATAGATCGCGGCTATGATCTGCGGTTGCTAGTGCGCAACCAGACAGAGGGCGAGCGCCTAGTGAGAAAGATATTGTCTATTCAAGCACACCCATATGAGCCGGAATATTTTCAATTTGTAGACAACAATCTAATTAGTACAACAAATCCCGGCACTCACCGCGTTTATGGAAAGACTGTAAAAAAATACATTCGCCGCCCGCTGGTTTCCGTACAGTTTTTATCTGCACAACTGCTAATTTGGGGCAGGCAACGCCCGGTAAATTTAGTTTCGCATGGCCTACGGCTGCGAGAAGTCATCGAGTATATTTGATGGCTTCTAGGCCGATCAATATTTTTGACCAGAAGTACACTATCCGACCGCCACTTTTTTATGGAGAAACGCTTGAAACGCTTGTCCTTAGGGGCATAATAGCACTGTTAGATAACTAGGCTCAATTTATGGCAAATCGTTTTTCAAACATCAAAAAAGGCGGAGAATATAAAAAAGCGTTGGACGCTTACACCAGCTACCTAACCGATCTTGGTACCCGTCAATCGGCACGAGTCACCGGCCAAGGCACTCCAGGAACGCGCGGTAAAAGCCAGTCAGCAGGTGTCCGGGTATTTGGCGCTGATATGGTTGCCGGTAAATATATAAATGTGCGCGTTTCACAACTGGCGCTAGGAGCGAGCGCCGGGAACTTTGATGCTATTCCTGGCATCGGCCTTGGTACCGACAAGCGTGTTGAATATAATGTGGAAGCAGCGGACATCGTCGGCGAGCCTGAGGGATTTGCAACGCCCGCCCGGCTGACTGTTTTCAGACCTGGTGCGGGCGCAGCGGTTTACAAGCGATCAAAATTTACTAGCCTTTACTACATCAAATATTCCGGTAAAAGCTTCTCGACGCCGTTTGGCCGCAAGTTCAACGTGGATGGGACTACAGAGCGGTTTGCTAACGCGCGGGCTCAAATCATCGCTGCGCTTAAGGGTGATGGCGCTGGTCAGTTTCCGCGCGTTTCGATAAAAGAGGAAAACTTCGACGCCAATTCATAATGGATTTTGATGATGTTTGGATGCTGCCTAGCAACAACCAGGCCGACTTTACCGGGGCAGATTTTGCCGCTGAATGTGAGCGAGCCTTTCAGCGGCAAAAAACCGCTGATCGCTTTTTCAAAGCCTTACGAACGGGCACCGTCAGCCCCGGTGATGCCGAATGCTTTTTTGATCAGCTCGCTGAGGACGATATAGAGCCAACAGATTATCTTGAAGCAGTAGTAGAAAACATTCAGCTAGTTATGGCCGATGGACGGCCCATAGAGACCTATGGCATGGCAACAGCTAGGCAAGATCCCAATTAGTGCAGACTGGCAATCATACGCGATCTCTTCCCTTGACGATTCGCTTTTGAGAATCCAGCACACCTACACCGACAAACCGATAGGTTACGCGCTATTGTCCTCAGTTTTCTCAGATGGCAGTAGGGGCTTTTTCAGGCGAATATATCCTGATAAAACACAGCCTCAATTGGTCGTTCTCTCAAACGAACCATCTGTAAGAGCTGCCGGGCTAAATTCTCGTATCCTAGAAATCAAGCTACATCCTTACACACGGCTCTATAGCCTCCCGTGGAGTGTGGAGATCGATATATGGGTGAATGAGCCTTAAGCCTGTCGGTGTAGGCTTTAGGCATATACGGCTAGCACTTCATCCAGGCGCTACGCCTGTAAAGTCATGGGCGAAAAAATTACCCTGATCATCGGGGTGTCTACTTTTATCGGTGGCATTATCCAGCTATATGGGGCCATGCTGAGAAAACGTTTTTCCGCCGAGCGGGCAGTTGCTCACATGGAGAGAAACTACGCGGGCTTGATTCTGAACATAGAAGCCCTTTCTACAATCCACGACGATAATTTCGACGAACTAAAAGAGCGGCTAATGAAGATCGAGCTACAGCAATCGCTGTTACTTTCTGCTTCTGGCGTTCACCTGCCTAAACAGCTTGAACCTGGAAGATAAACTGACGGGTTTGCGATTTGATCGCAAACCCGCCCTTCAAAACCTCTATTCAAGAGGATTTGGAATCTTTAACAGATTACCATTATTCGGATCTTTCAGCTTCCCCAAAGCTGCCATGGTGAGGATTTTGTAAGTGATCGAAACATTATGCAAACAGTGGTTTATGACTGCTCGCTGCTCGCCGCGCTGCCATAGCTCAGGCGCAAGCTCGCCGGTACCTGTTTTTTCAAGCCCGTTTGCACTGGCGATCGCCCCTAGACTGTACGAATATCCTTTCGGTGTATCGTGCCAGTAGCGGGAGCCGAACGCAACCAGCCGGATCTCTTCCAGCAGATCGTAAGTAGTTGTTATGTCGAAGCCGTTAGCCCGCATCAGCTTGTCATCGAACTTTTTGCTATTGAAGCCGATCACCTGATCGGCATTCATAATTTGCTGCTGCAAAACCTCATCGTTTCTCATAGGAATTAGGCTCTCAGGATTCATTCTAAATCTCAAACCTTGCTCGCCTATGTCGCCGCCTATCATGTAGCCCAGAACGGAGATGCCCATATTTTCATAGTCATCCCAACCCGTACAGTATGTGTAGTCTGGCTTGTCTGGTAACTTCCGACTTGGAATAAGCTTGATAATTTCCAAGTCATAGAGAAAATAGTTCATAACATCACCTTTCTGGTTTGTATTTTGCTCGATACTCAGCATCGATCACCTTGCACTGTGGCACGACCGCCCGCGCTACTCGAATCACTACAGTTTCTGGTTGGCTTGGCTTTGCCCCGGCCCCGAGGCGGTATCCGCCTCGGGGCTGAGGCAAGCCGGGAAATACACCTTGCTCGCCTTTCAGCTTTTTCATTATTTGAATCCTGTTACAGCAATCAAATCAAATCTACACTATTAGCTAATAATTTTTTCCAGCTCGATAGGCAGGAAATTTATACTCTCTTTAGGCTGATCGAAAAACACCGACACGTGATGCTTTCCAATTTTATGCACCACGCCCAAAACGCCTATATATAGAGAGCCGGGCGCTTGCACTGCTTTGTATCTGGCTGTCGGTTTCACCCGATCTCCTATTTCATATTTCATTTTTTCCTAGGGCTTTTGAAGATCACATCATCGATCCAACAATCATCAGATATTTGCTCAAATTCGACTCGCCAGCCATCAGGGTAAATCTTCAGCTTCATCAGTACTCATTGTTATGAATGGTTGCCTGTTTCCGCAGCTAATCGAAATCGGATTCAAAGGCTCTTTCTTGAGGTGCCCATCTAGCATTCTCCTCACGAATGGCTTTGGCTTCTGCCTGTAGCGCTTCAATCGCCTCATTAGGGCTTTCGGTTTGGGATAGCAACAAAGCTAGTGCTTTGCCTATTGCATCAAGGTCAAAGCCTTCTTTTAAGCTAATAGAGAGAGTGATTTTGTTTTCCATAATCATTGTTGTTTGTATGTTTGCTTAGCCCGCAACCAGTCATCGTAGTTACGGGCTTTTCATCGATGCCCCCCAACGAAATATAGGGGCTTATAGGTATGTGCCAATTTCCCGATTTAGGCCAAAAGTAGCCCAGACCTAACTTATGGATGGCCGTTATTTTGCCATCTGGAAATGGCCGCTTGCTCACCGTCTGATTTTCCCGCTTGTTCAGCGAGATCGATCATTATTCTCTCTTTTGATTGGCGGTATCTCTGCTCAGCGTTTTTGTGCCCATTTTCTGTAGACAGTCGGGTAAGTTGATCTCTTCCCTCACGCCAGAGCCAGTCGGCCAGGCTAATAGCAATTTCCGGGCCAAACACCAGCCAACTAACTGCCCAGGTGAAAAAATACCAGTCCGTTGCTTTTAGCCCCGCACTTAGGCGAGTGGTTTCAATGTCGAACTGATAGGTTAGGGCCAGGCAGAAAACTGTCGCTATCAGTTTGCCGCCGATCTCAAACGGCTTCCGTTGGAAAGACTTATATAGATCCCTCAAGTTTTTGAGGTTCCGAGCCCATGACGCGAACCACAGTTCGATCCCTGTGGTAGAGACTGCAATAGCCACGGCGGCTACTATATCCATGCCGCTACGCTCATGTATGACTAGCGCCGATAGCTGCGTGTTGTAGGCGGCTAAATAGCTGCCGAAACCAAACAGCAGCGCCGACAGTACGCGCGTTAAATACGGATTATTTAGCATTGTGCAAAGCCTCTTCAATGAACGGCTTTGCTTTTTTGTAGCCGCGCCCACCGGCGAGCCCAAATATCGCCCAAGCAAGCGCCGTTTTACGCTTTTCGCCGATCACCAGCTCCGTTAGTTCCTCCATTCCGGCTGGTGATAGATTGGCAACATCGTGGTGCCCCTTGTGATAGCCGTATCTAATTTCCCCCGGATCTGCCCCGGTAATGCCCGGTGAAAGATTCGCGGTAGTGCCAGGCGGAAACCCTTGCGGCAAAGGGGATACAGGCGGATAGCCGCCCCGGACGGGCGCGGTGGGCAGCTCGCCCAATGTGAATGTGCGATCGCTCGCCGCGCCTGGTGCTGGTGCTGGTGCTGGTGCTGGTGCTGGTGCGCTGCTGGTGCTGGTGCTGCTCGCCTGTTCGCGGCGCGGCCTAACCTCGATCATCAGCCCCGGTGCATTTAGCGGCGCGTCATCAGCCGCAAACGGTATAAGCCCGGACACTCCCCCGCGTAGCGTTGCAAGCCGCCACATATCGGCGGCGTCGTCGCTGCGTGTCTGGTGCTTGCTTTGTGTGATCGCGGCGGCGAATGCCCCTAATAGGGCAGCTGCTGCTGGCAGTAAAATAATCAATGTGAGCATGACTTGTCCTCATGTAAACGACTAAAAAGCACGCCTGATCTCGCCTGCTGAAGGCGGTGATCGGGCGTGCTTGAACGAAAATAATTTACAGTGCATTTGTGCGCGCCTAGTTCCAGTAGGTTCGCCGCCCCTCTTATCGTGAGATAGGGGGGGTTTTGATTTGAAATTTTAAATTGGTCTCTTGCCTACTATAGGGTAGGATCAGATCGCCTGCTAGCCCCCCTCAGGGGCTGAATCCAGCCCAAAAAAAGCCTTTAAAAGGACATAGCCCCGCTAGCAACCAAATTAGCGGGGCTATGTATCAATTAACACCATAGTGATTATATTGCAATTATCACCGTCTGGCCAGTCCGCTCAGCAACTTTGCACAATCTTTAGTTACCCTTGGAAATTTATTGAGGGCGAGCCCACAGAGGACGGGCGGCTTAACTGGCGCACCATCAAAAACTACCCGCTGAAGCCCCGATCACTATGGGCTAAGTACCTCGATCCGCTGGTACAAATCGGGACACGGTTTGCGAAGCGTACATCATACGCCCTACTCGATATCGATAAAGGTAGCCAGTACAGATCGCCTGCTGGTGTGGGGAAAGTGAGGGCAGCGCTCGAAACCATCGGGCTCACTGATAGCCTGCTACTGCGCTCAAGCGATAGCGGCGGCTTACACCTCTATTATCCTCTGCCTGTTGATGTGTCTACATTTAACCTTGCTTGTAGCATAGAGCATTGCTTGAAAGCTCATGGAATGGAATTGCAACCTAGCAGGCTAGAAAGCTTTCCCAACGCCAAACGATACGCCAGAGCGGATCTAGATCAATTCAGTGAGTACAACGGGCACCGCTTGCCATTGCAGGCAGGTTCAGGCGGTTGCCTGCTAGATGATGAACTCAACCCGCGCGGGGCATCGCTAGAGCGGTTTCTCTGGGAGTGGGAAGAGATCGCAGCGCGTCAGGATATGCCCGCTTTAAATGCTGCTTTGCCGATAGGCCGCGCGAATCACTGGCCAAAGCGTAAGCGGCGCTACCAGGTTACTGATCAATGGCGCACCGATGTAGAGGGCGAGATCGCTCAGGGCTTCACGGGGCCAGGTCAAACCAACGCCTTTATAAAGTCGGTCGGTTGCTACTGTCGGGTATTTCTTGGCCTGGCTGGTGACGAGCTGCGCGAACGCATGGAACCGATGGTTATTCTTGCGCCGGGCTTTGAGCAGCACTGTGGGCACCAGGCCGAAATTGAGATCAGGATTGCATCATGGGCAAACGCTATTGAGCGCTACTACTGGCCGTTGGGCAGTGAGCCACAAAGGCTGATAGATCGGCTCAACATTAATATAGAGCGAGCTAAGGAAGCACGGGCGCGGATCTCAGCTGCTGTTTGCGGCCTGGTGAAAGCGGGCGATCTGGCCGATGGCATCCGTGCGCGGCGCGATCAGATCGTGGCGATCGCCCGCTGTAGCGGCCAAACCTTACAAAAGTGTATGGAGCTATGGCACCCGCTTGCAAGGTGTGTACCAGCCCTCACCGTAAGCCTTACAGCCGATCCCCCCCCCTTCGACGGCGAGCCGCTGAATCGGCTGAAACCACCGCCCGCTACCTTGGTACACACCTTCAGAAGAATAATGAAGTGTGTGGTGCCTGACACTCCCCTTAAATCAAATATTTCTCTGCTCAGAAGGGGGGGTGAAGGGGGGGAAGGTTTTACACAAGTACATTTGTTCTAAAAACCTGTGGAAAACTCTAAAATAGCCGAACTTTACCGGGAACTATGCGCACCAGGGCGAGACCTATCGGATTTGCTCGCTCAAATAGATATTTGTTGCCTTTTGCTTGAAGTGCACGAGCCGGGTTTGTGGTGGGATAAGTCGGCGGCACGACGGCGGCTATCCCACCCGGCGATCGCCCACTGGTTGCGGGCCTATCAATATGCCCAGCTGGGCGATCTACCATCGGCGGCGCTGCTTGCGTTTGCGACCTCATTGCAACGCCGTGTTGATAGCTTGCAAGCGGGCGCGATCGAGGGAAAGATAGAGCCGTAGCGTTTTTATTACCATGGCAGAACCAACTTTACAGGCCGTTTTCGGTGCTGGTGCAACTCAAACATCGACAACGATCACAATCACCAAAGCAGATCTAACCAGTGTGGGCCTAACAGCAAGTGCCACAAACACGGCTGAAAGCTTACTCGCTGCAATTGTGCTAAAAGCACAAACGGCGCTAACGCAATCGGCCTTCGATACCAACATAGACCAATCAATTACAATCTTACCCGGCTTCAATAGCATTGTTCAGCGCCCTAGCTCAACAGGCGAAACAACAGAATATAGGCAATTTCAATATAATTTCAATGCTCACAAACTAGACAGTCAAGCTTTAGATCCTGACGACCTTTGATTAATTATCTCTATTACAAGCGAGGTAATGAATGGGTGAGGGTGAATGCAGACAGGTTCACCCAGATAACCCAACCTTCTAAACCGGGCCAGGCAGCAGGTGTTTATTATTTGGTAGAGGCAACCGCCTATCATTTAAATGTTATCAGCGGGCGCTTTTTCAGCAACTACACCACATACTATCGTTCACAAGCTTTCCTTAATCACAATACGGCTTTGGGCCCTTTGAAGGGGCTTGAGCTATCCCAACCAGCAGGAGGATACACCGGGCTAGGATTACCTTTAGCGGGGCTTGATAGCAGTCAAGACGGATACTACATCTTTAATCCTTACGCTAACGATAGAGGCAATCGAACCGACTGGTCTAGAACAGATAACTACATGGAAAGCGCTCAAGTCACTAGCGTTACAGTCCTTTCAGGCACTGAACCGATAGGGGGCACACCGGGGCCATGTGAGACAAAGTTTTATAAAAATAATGTCTTAGTGCTCACGCTTGCAGGTTGCCCTGAAGTCACCAATGGTAAAGGCTGTAGCGATTGCTGCGGTGAGCTATTAACCCTAGCAAGGTCGATCACCGCTTAATCCTTACTCTTTTGAACAACAACTATCAGATAAGAAGTTATGAGCAGTGAATGTTCCGAACTACGCAACGAACTTGCGAGGATAAGGCAGGAAATAGCTGCCTTAGATTCCAGGTTCATCCCAAAACGAGATCGCCAGCAAATTATCAACGATGCACTGAAAACTTTTCGAGAAATTTTCCCCGCGCTTTTTTTAGGGGCGTTCGTCCCAGCCATTGGGCCATTCGCAGAAAGGCTATCAGATACTGAACTAGCGGCTAGCCTAGCAAAAAACACCGCGCGGGCGGCTGATGGTAAAGCTGGTCATGCCCTCCACAAAGCCGATCTAACAGAAGAAGTCGCACAGGCGGCGGGCACGACAGCCCGCAGTGCGAAAGCAGAAGCGGCGGTAGCGAAAGCTGTGGGCCAGGTCGCTGATGCAAAGGCGACCCGCGTACAAACGGCTGTAAAGACTGTAGAGCGGGCATTAGACGCCGTAGACGGCAAGATCGCCAGCGTGGCTGCGAAAGCTGGTGATGCGGTGACCAAGGCCGCGAAAGCTATCGGCATAGGCGAGCAGGCATTAGGGCTGGCGCGGACTACATTCAGAGTTCTCGGGCGGGTGCTGGGGTTCATCGACATTATTTTCGGAATTCTAGCCACGCTTACAATCGCTTCGCAGCTCGCAGCAATCATTCAGCGGTTGAACGTCATCGAAAGAACCCTCGCACCGATATATGGGCTCATAGGTGTAAATAAAGCAAAAGCAGAAGCGGCGGCGGCAAAAGCTGAAGCGGCTTTTCAGCGAGCTACCCTAGCGCAAGGAACAGCAACAGCAGCGCAAGGAACAGCAGTAAACGCACAGAGCAGTGCCAACAATGCTTTTCAAACCGCATTGCAGGCGCTAACGATTGTATATTCTTTGTTATTTTTGCGGTCGCTCGTGCCCCAAATTAGAACAATCGCAATCGGCGCAAGGACAACCGCTGATCGTGCGCTCAGTACAGCTACACAGGCACTGCAACGGGCACCGCTGCCAGGGTTGCGCGGTTTGCCTGGCTTGGCTGGTCAGCGCGGCGCACCGGGTATCGCAGGCGCACCCGGCGAGCGCGGCCCCCGAGGATTTCTCGGCGCGCCAGCATTACCTGGCCAGCGCGGCCCCCGAGGATTTCTCGGCGCACCAGGGTTTCGCGGGCTCCCTGGCCAGCGCGGCGCACCGGGTATCGCAGGCGCACCTGGCCAGCGCGGCGCACCCGGTTTAAAAGGAGAGAAAGGTGAAATGAATCCAGCAGACAGCGCACTACTCAGAAAAATTGATGCGACAACTACAGCAGATCTCGCTGTAGATCGCCAAAACCAGCAGCTTATCAAAGCGGGCAACGCTGGGTTGCTCGCTAAGCTGATCGCTATGCAACAGTTCGCCGAAAAAGCTTGGAAGGCAACGCACATTGATAAAATCTTAAACGCTGTAACTACAGCCACCGTGCTACACAATGCTGCTTTCCTATCGCGCAACGCTGCCGAAACAATAGGGGATGTTCTCTCGAACGCGCTAACTATTTTTGGAGTAAAAGACGAAGATGGACAGCGTTTAGATGTGAATGAAGTTGTGGGTTCAACAATTCTTAAGCACATTGAAAACGCTGTAGGCAAAGACGTTTTAGAGGGAACCCGCGATTATTGGCTTAAATTTATGCGCGTGTACCAAAGCAGCGCGAACATTTTGTTCTCGATGCGTTCTATTTTCGATTCGACTCAGGAGATCACAGAATACACTGCTGAAAGGGTTGGCACCATCGGCAACGCGCTGAAAAAAGCGGGCGTAGTTTTCGAGAACTCGTACAAGTGGATGCCCGAACGGGTGACCGCTCAAGATGCCGTCCGCCGAAAGTGGCAGCGGGTAATTGATGGCATCGATTCAGTTGATGACGCGGCCAGCTCGTTTCAGGGGGTGACCGGCGAAGTACTCGATATCACCGAAGAATTTACCGAAATTCAAGAGTCTCGGGCATTAGCTAGAGCGGCAATTGCAGAGCTTACCCCTCGTGAAGTGCCAGATAATACGCCCGTGAAAGCTGCCACTGATGAATCAAAGACAGCCAGTGATAGCCCAGATGTGCCCGATATTGATCTAGAGCCGGATGAGTAACTATGCCATTACCTAATAATTTTTCAGAGTTCGAGCACCTGCAAAGCGTTGTTCGCCGGGTGCATAATCGCGCGGTTCTAAAGTTTTTCAAAAACCAGCCTATTGATGATATATCAACGCCTAAAGCTTCTTTAAAACACGCTTGCACTATCAAAGACAACGACACTCAAGCCGTGATGTTACAGCGCCAATGGCTGTTTGAAGTTACTGCGGGTCACGCTCAATCATTTTCTCCTGAAATTTATAGTATCCCGGTTGAGGATTACCAGCGAAACGTTACTTTTAGACCGCAAGTAAAGCTCTATTTTAAACAGCCGAGAACAGAAATAGACGCGCCCACTGTTGGTCTGAGACAGGGCAAAGGTGAGATTACCTTTAGGCTAGTCAATGAAACCAGCGAAACTATTACCAGGCTTGACGCTGAACGACTTGCCCGCGACATTAAACGAATTTTCGGCACCCCTTTAGAGCGGTGGGAAAAAGGTAAATACAAAGTCACTTACAAGGATATAGATCGCGGCTATGATCTGCGGTTGCTAGTGCGCAACCAGACAGAGGGCGAGCGCCTAGTGAGAAAGATATTGTCTATTCAAGCACA
>Ga0136632_10000665_pt1 | contig 10515 bp, 10 predicted proteins | sample AntDrymUQ6112106_2_FD_104670 | JGI IMG/M metagenome (GOLD analysis project Ga0136632, IMG submission 104670) | Polar desert sand microbial communities from Dry Valleys, Antarctica - metaG UQ611 (21.06) | ecosystem: Environmental > Terrestrial > Soil > Desert | place: Antarctica: Dry Valley...
CTGCGATCGCCTCGTCGATCCCTCGCAAGGAGAGAAGGCCTATGTCTTTAAAGTCGAACCGGCCGCGACTCCCCACCAACCGGCTGACCAACTCGGAGACGATTATCTGCCCGCCTTGTGCGCTGTCACACAACCTCTTGGCGACCACGACCGGAGTGCCGAAGTAGTCCTCTTCCTCCGCGATGGGCTCACCCACCTCGAGTCCGATCCGGACCCCCAAGGAAGCGTCTTTTTCAGGGTTGCGCGCCTGGACCGTTCGCTGGATGTCGATGGCGCAATGGAGGGCGTCGATGGCGCTGGCGAAGACCGCCATGATGCCGTCGCCGAGGTTCTTGACCTCGCGCCCGGAGTGGCGGGTGACGGTATCTCTCAGAATCTTGAAGTATGCGCGCCTGAGTTCGTCCGCGGCGTCATCACCCAGGCCCGAGAGAAGCTCGGTGGACCCGACCAGGTCGGTGAACAAGACGGTGATGGTGCCGGTCATCGCCATGACGAAAGTCCGAATCTAACGTTCCGTCGTTCTGCCTCATGGATTGAACCCCAGTATCGCATGGAGCCCAGCAACCCAAGCGAACAGGTGCGGGTTTTGCGACACAATGTCGTTTATGAGTATCAAGCCGGGCGCTTCCGTTGAAGACGTCGTCGTCGTCGGGGGCGGCGTCGGAGGGCTTTCCGCCGCCATGTGGCTCGGCCGCTACCGTCGCGCCACCCTGGTTGTGGACTCCGGCGACCAGCGGAACCGGGCGTCTCACCAGTCTCACGGGTACCTCACGCGCGATGGTGTTCCCCCCGAGGAGCTCTTGGAGCTGGCTCATCGCGACGCGATCGCCTATGAGGCGGTCAGGGTCGAGTCAGGAGAAGTGACTTCTATCGGCCGAGCTGGGAATGACTTCGATGTTGGCATCGGCGATCGCCATGTGATGGCTCATCGGATCATGCTGGCAACGGGTGTGAGCGATGTGCACCCGGACATCCCTGGGTTCGACGACCTCTACGGTCGCGCCGTCTTCCACTGTTCGTGCTGCGATGGATTTGAAGCGCGTGGACAAGAAGTCGTGGCGATCGGGTGGGGGGAGCACACGGCGGGCTACGCCCTCGACCTTCTGGAGTGGGGCGCGCGGGTCACTCTGGTGACTAACGGCGAGACCTTCGAGGGTGACGATGCCTGCAGGGTTGCCCTCGAACGGAACAACATCGGGCTGGTGGAAGAGCGTGTGATCGAGCTCCAACGCGACGGGACCTCCATGACGGGGGCGCGGCTCGAATCCGGTGAGGTCGTCTCGGGGACCATGGCTTTCTTCTCTATCGCTCATCGGCCCCGCACATCGTTGGCACAGGAACTGGGCTGCGACATAGACGACGAGGGGTACGTCGAGGTCGATGAGCACGGACGGACATCGGTTGAGGGCGTTTATGCAGTGGGGGATGTAACCCCGGGCGAACAACTGGTTCAGGTCGCTGCGGCGGCGGGCGCCATAGCTGGGATCGCGTGCGCGATGTCGCTCAGGGGGATCGAGTCCGCGTCTCACTCTCCCGTGCCGGGACCGAATCCAGACGAGGAGCTGGAAACGGCGACGGAGGTTCTCGGAAACTGATCCGAAAGGGTTACCCGGGCTCGATGCGGTCGCCCGCCTCGACGGTCGAGTCGTTCCTCACGGTTGCTCCCATCCCGATGACAACGAGGTCATCCCCGGACTTCACCGCGCCGGCCGCTCCGACCTGGGCGTCACGTCCCACGCGCACGTTCGCGTCGATGATCGCGTTCTCTATCGTTGCTCCGGCCTCCACGTGACAATCTTGGAGCAACACCGAATCTCGAACGACGGCGCCATCCTCGATCACCACGCCGGGCCCCAGCACCGATCGCGCGATCTCGCCACGAACGGAACACCCAGGGGACAGTAGCGTGTTCTCGTTGGCAGCAGAGGTGTGGATCCGGGCGGGGGGGCGCTGCGCTCCTACGGTATGCACCGGCCACCCAGGGTCGCCCAGATCGACGTCAGGGGGGTCGTTGAGCAGGTCCATGTGCGCCCCCCAATACGCACTGATGGTCCCCAGGTCCCGCCAGTAACCTTCAAGCCGGAACTCCGCTGCGCGCTTCTTCTCGACCATCCAGGGCAGAATGTCGTCCCCCAGGTCCTCGAGTCCCGAATCATCGTCTTCATCTTCGATAGCGGTGGCGAGGTGCTCGAGGCGATCGAGTAGGGGCCCCGGTGCAAAAGCGAAGACTTCGGTAGCCACCACCGATGTCTTCGGTTCCTCAGGTTTGTAGTTGTACTCGACAACGATCCCGTCTTGGCCCGCCACGACTCCGAAGCGCGAGGCGTCGTCCGCGCCGACTTCGGTGGTCACCATGGTGACGTCCTTCTCAGTGCTGAGGTGATGAGCGACGACGTCTCGGTAGTCGAGCTTGTAAACGTGGTCGGCGCTCAGAACCAACAGAACGTCGGGGTCGTGCTCCCGGATCAATGGAGCGTTGCGCCAGATAGCGTCGGCGTTCCCCTGGTGGAAACCGCCCTCCTTGTCCCCCAAGTGCGGGTGAAGGATGCGGAGTCCTCCGTAGGTGCGATCGAGGTCCCACGGTCTTCCGTTCGAAACGTAGTCGTTCAGCGCTTGCGGCTGGTACTGCTGGATGATCCAAACGTCGTCTATCCCGCTATGCATGCAGTTGCTCAACGGAAAGTCGATCAATCGGTATGTCCCCCCATAGGGCATAGCCGGCTTGGCTCGACGCTCCGTCAGGACCTCGAGGCGACTACCTGCTCCTCCTGCCATCACCAGCGCGAGAACGCGGGGAGGTTCCACTTCTACCTTTCGGACGGTTGGCGGGCGCGCAATCTACAGCAGCGGTGGCGCTTTGGACTCCGGGAGGTCAGGCCGCTATCTCGCGCTCGAGGACTTCAATCGCCGCAAGGAGGTCGGGAGGAAGCAGCGTTCCGGGAACACTCCGACGAGCGCGACTCGAGGCGAAACCATTCCCCGCGTAGTAGATGCGCTCCACGCCGAGGGCCTTCATCCCTCGAAGGGTTTCCACGGCTCTCGAACGGCTCGTACTCCGGTGAGCCACGATCACCACGACGTCCGGTTCGCTGAACCGTGCCGCATCGACCAGATGCTCGTTCCGTCCGAGCGCGGTGGGCATGACGCAACCCCATCCCCTGCGCGACAGGAGAATGCGAAGGCTTCGAGGGCCACGGTGTGGTTCTCGAATGGAGCAGTCGATAGGAACACTCGGCCGCCCGATGCCGGGCGCAGGCCCTCCGCCCCCCGGGATATCCACCGGCGGGCCGCAGCGGTCAGCAGATGCTCCCCCAACACGTCACAGCTTCCCGCCTGCCACCTGTCACCGACGCCACGGAGCGCCGGGATGATCACTGCCTGCACTGCTCGTTCGTAGTCCATCTCCCGATCGAGCTCGGCAAGGACGCGCTGCACACTGTCGGCGTCGTGGCCGGAGGCGGCATCGAGCAGAGGTGTGACGAAACGCTCCACTCGACGGCCTTCGATGGCACGGAGGAGGTGGACCGCGGCCGGTGGTGGGCGGCCGCTGGCGATCTCGTCTCGTAGAGCGCGCAGCTGGGAGACCTCGAGACTTGCGTAACGGCGGTGTCCCCGTGGGTTCGGTGGGGGGTCGGCCACCCATATCTCCGCTCCCATGCACGCATCGTCGGGATCGGAATGCCGAGCGTCTTGCTCACTTGGGAAGCCGTCAGCTCCAGATATGGGCTTGATCCATCCGCGGGTTCGTCGCCGAGCCTGACATTTTGCATAGCTTCGAGAGTTACAATAGGACGGAGCGAGGGGTAACCCAACCTTGGTCAGTCGGCGCTCTACTTAGGGGGTTGTTGCTTCATGGAAGATTTCAAGAACGGTCTTGGAGACGCCTGGGGATCGGTGGCTGCTTTCATTCCCAAGTTCATCGGTTTCCTGCTCATCCTGCTCATCGGCTACTTCATCGCCAAGGCGCTGGCCAAGGTTCTCGGCGGTGTTCTCGAGCGGGTCGGTTTCGACCGTATGGTCGAGCGTGGGGGAGTAGGCAAGGCGTTGTCGAAATCCAGCTACGACGCCTCATCCTTGCTGGGGAAGATCCTGTTCTATGTGTTGATGCTGTTCATTCTTCAGCTCGCATTTGGCCTCTTCGGCGACAATCCCATCAGTGACTTGATCACCGGCGCCATCGCGTACCTCCCGAAGGTGTTCGCCGCGATCGTCATCGTCGTCGTCGGCTCCGCCATCGCTGCCGGGGTGAAGGAGATCGTCGAGGCCTCCATCGGTGGCCTCAGCTACGGGCGGGCGCTCGCGCTTGCCGCCAGTGTGGCAATCCTGGTCATCACCGGCTTCGCTGCTCTGGACCAGCTCGAGATCGCTGAGGACATCGTGAACGGCATGTTCTACGCACTCCTTGCGATCATCGTTGGCTCCGCAGTCGTTGCGGTTGGTGGCGGCGGGATCCAGACGATGAAGCGTTATTGGGAGCGAGCTGCCACGCGCGCAGAACGCGAGTCGAGTTCGATCAAGGACGAGGCATCCGGTGCCAAGGAGCGGATCCAGGAGCGCGCGCAGGAGCGCAAGGAGCAGCTCTCGAGTGCAACGGATCAAGGTTCGTCGGCGGAGCAAAGCTCACCTTCCCAGGGTGCGACGCCCTCCACGGAGCCGATCCGGATCGATTCGACGGACCGTCCGGCCGGAAGGTAAGGACCGAAACAGGCCGACAACACAGTTGCTAGTAGAGGGGCGCGTGTCTGGGACACGCGCCCCTTTGCGTTGGCGAAAGGAGGAAGGACTCTCGCCCGCCGCTTCGTTAGCTGGGTGGGCGGAGGCCTGAGCCTCTATCAGCCTTCGGCCCCGGCGGGTGCCCACCGGTGCCGGTCCGCCGGCCGGGGGTCGTCGCCGGAGTAACCACGAGCCACCATCGTCATGAATTGATAGACGGCGTCCTCTGCGACCGCGAGGGGTCCCTGGCGGAAGCCTCGCGAGGACACGCCCTTGTAGACGGACTCGCAAGCACTCCAGTCCTGGAGATTCGTGATGTCCCAGAAATCCGAGGCATAAGTGGCGTCAAAGTCGGCCCGGTCGAATGACTCCGGCGCGAACAACCACTCGCACTCGATATAGGAACGACCTTTGGCAAGGGGTTCGATCCTGTGAGTGAGTACGTAATCCGGATGCAGGCTGATGAGCAGATTGGGGAGAAGCCCGAAGTAGAACACCTGTCGCCTGCGACGTTCGTCTAGCCCGCGCAGCATCTCGCCGTAGCTCTCACCGGTCAGCGACATGGTCGTGGCGTGCTCCATGAGGTCCATGCTGCCTCCAACCCACGCTCCGTTGGGAGTCGCGTTCTCGCCGCTGTCGGGCGGAGTTACCTGACAGAGTTCGGGGTGGATGTTCGAACAGTGATAGCACTCGTGGTAGTTCTCGTGCACGATCTTCCAGTTCGCATCGAGGACGTATTCATGGCGCGCCCCACGGATGAGACGCTCTGGTTCGTAGTCGGAGACGTATTCGTCGAGGTTCCCGATGTAGTCCGAGAGATCCATGCCGTCGCCCGACGCGTTGACGAACAGCCAGCCGTGCCACTGGTCGAGTCTCGCCTCGACCAAGGTGTAATCCTTCCTATCGAAGTCCGGGACATCACCGAAGTGAGGTGCTCCTCGAAGGGAGCCGTCGGCGCCATAGACCCATGCGTGATACGGACACTTGATGACTTTGGAGTTCACGCACGTGCCGGGCTCCACGAGCTCGTGTCCACGGTGCCTGCAGACGTTGTAGAAGGCGTGAAGAACGCCGGACTCGTCCCGGCTGAGGATGATGCCTTCCGTCCCCACGGACAGGGCGCGCCGGTCCCCGGGGGAAGGCAGATCATCGGTTCGACCCACGCACACCCAGCCGCCATCGAAGAAGTTCCGGCGCTCCCAGGCGAATACCTCGTCGGACGTATAGGCCTCGCCCGGCAACGTCGTCGACCGCCCGAAGGGAGCCAAGACGCGCCCCAGGGCGGCGGCGTCGAGCGGCGCCTTTTCTTTGGTTCCTATCCGGTGCCTGCTTTCGTCTCGGGTTCGACCAACCAAAACTAGCATCGAGACGCTGAGGGCGGCTCACTTTCAGCCGTTAGTCCGCCTCCATGCGGGTATAGCTCCCTGAGGAACGTTCTACAGAAAAGGAGTGGATATGTTCGGACGCAAGAAGAAGGTCGTTGAACCGACCACCTCGCTCGATGTTGCCGCAGCATCTCTCGTGACTATCGGCGCACTGAACTGGGGCCTTGTGGGTCTCTTCGGTTTCGATCTCGTGGCGACGCTCTTGGGGCGCGGGTCGAAACTCTCGCGCCTCGTTTACACGGCCGTGGGCGCCAGCGCTGTGTACCTCGCTCTCGACGCCGCGGACTGACCGCGACCCGGTCCCTCCGGCGGACTAAGGGTTAGGGTCACTCGACGCCGGGCCTAGATCAGGGAGGTTGGAAGCACGATGTCGAGACGTTCACCCGCGCCCGCCGATACCATCCTGACCTCCGCTCCTGTTTTCACGATGAACCTGGCTCAGAGATGGGCTGACTTCGTCGCCATCACTGGGGACCGCATCGTTGCGGTGGGAGACACGGCATCGGTGAAGGACTGGATCGGTCCCAGCACACAGGTGGTCGAGCTGAACGGTGGACTCATCCTGCCCGCCTTCCAAGACGCACACGCGCATCCGCTGCATGGCGGGCTGGCGCAACTTCGGTGCGAACTCCACGAGGCCTCCGGTCGCGATTCATACCTCGAGATAATCCAGCGATATGCGCAGGACAATCCGGATGCAGAGTGGATAGACGGGGGCGGCTGGTCGATGGACGATTTTACCGGTGGCACTCCGGAAAGGTCGCTGCTGGACACGATCGTCCCGGACCGACCCGTGTTCCTTACCAACCGGGACGGCCACGGTGCGTGGGTCAATTCGCTCGCCCTCGAACTCGCCCGCATCGACGACTCGACACCCGATCCAAGCGGTGGCCGGATCGAACGGGACGAACGCGGCGAGCCCCAGGGGACCCTGCATGAGCACGCGATGGATGCCGTTGCGGCTCTCGTGCCCGAGGCGACGCCCGAGGAGCGGGAGGAGGGGCTCCGCCTTGCGCAAAGACAACTTCACGCTCTCGGGATCAGCTCGTGGCAAGACGCCTGGATCGTGGATCGGGAGTTTGACGCGTACGTAGCGCTCGAGGAGCGGGGTGAGCTATCCGCGCGCGTCGTCTTGTCACTGTTATGGGATCGCGATCGCGACGAGTCACAGATCGACGGATTGATGGAGCGCAGGCGACGCGGGGACCTCGAGCGCGTTAAGGCCGACACGGTCAAGATCTTTCAGGACGGCGTTGTCGAGAACTTCACCGCCGCCATGCTCGGCCCCTATCTGGATGGCTCCGGCAACGAGACGTCGAACTCCGGCATCAGCATGGTCGAACCAGATCTCCTGAACCGATACGTGACGGCGTTGGATGCGCAGGGATTCCAGGTGCACATCCACGCGATCGGGGACCGAGCGGTGCGCGAGTCTCTGGATGCTTTCGAAGCGGCTCAGGTGCGCAACGGGCGCCGGGACGCGCGACATCACATCGCGCACATCCAGGTGGTTGATGGGAACGATGTGCCGCGGTTCCGCACGCTGGGGGTCGTCGCCAACGCTCAGCCGCTGTGGGCGTCGCTCGAACCTCAGATGGAGAACCTAACGATCCCCTTCCTGGCCCCCGAGCGCGCTCGCCAGCAGTATCCGTTCGCCAGCCTGAGACGAGCCGGCGCAACGATCGCATTCGGCAGCGACTGGCCCGTGAGCTCTCCCGACCCGCTGCTCGAGATGGAGGTGGCGATAACCCGTGTCGACCCGGCGAACAGGGACGGCGAGCCACTACTTCCCGAAGAACGGTTGGATCTGCCCGCCGCTCTCGAGGCTTTCACCATGGGGGCGGCCTATGTGAACCGCTTGGAGCGCGACACGGGGTCGATCGAGGTGGGCAAGCTCGCGGACATCGCGGTGCTGGATCGCGATCCGTTCGAGCCCGGCGCAGGGCCTCTCGGCGAAGCGAAGGTGGTGCTGACCCTCGTGGATGGGAAGCCCGTGCACGGCGATCCATCCATCGGGCTCGACTGAGCGGGCTCAGATACCCGCCCGCCGACCCAGTGCCTCCGGCTGCCGGACCAAGATCTTCTTCCCCTTGACTGAGATGTAGCCGCGCGTCTCGAAGGACCTGAGTATCTGGTTCACCGCGGGCCGGGAACCGCCGACCATTCGCGCGAGGTCACTCTGGCTCAGGTGTAGATCGAGAAGAACCCCTTCATGGTGTTGTTCGCCACGCTCCTCCGATAAGCCGACCAGCAGCTTGGCCACGCGTCCCGAGAGGTCAAGGAAGACGAGGTCGGATGCGTACTCGAGCACATGACGCAGCAAGCGTCCCAACGACTTGAAGAGAGCCTCCCGGATCTGAGGATGGCCCTCGAGAGCGGCGGAGAAAGCGGAGCGCGTCAAGAGGACCAGTGTCGTTGGCTCCAGTACCGACGCCGAAGCCGAACGGGGCCCTCCATCTATCAGAGCCAGTTCGCCGAAAGTGTCCCCGGGGCGGAGGGTGGCGAGGACGACCTCGTCGCCGTCTTCGGAGGTGACGAACACCTTGATCAGCCCCTGACAGACGACGTAGAGCGTTTCCCCAGGGTCGCCCTGGTGGAAGACGATCTCGCCTTTCTTGAACGCCCGGGTGTTGCAGGGTTCGGCGACGGCTCGCAGAGGCTCATCGGCCAGCCCCCCGAACAGGCTGGTCCCTCGGAGCACCGCCACCCTCTGGTCGACCCCCACACGATAAGGATACGCACCGTTTGACCCCTCCGCGTGGTCTATCGCGCGGCATCCTGTCAAGCTGGACACGTGAGCGGTTCTCGTAAAGGGCTGGGCCGAGGTGTATGACGAGCGCGCGCCCTCCTTGACCTCGTTCGTCCAGCTGTTGACCGGCGACCGTCGGCTGGCCCAGCGGACGGTGCTGAGGTCGCTCGTGGCGTGGCGCGACGTGCGCGACGGCGAGACGCTTGAGCTGCGCCTCCGGGGGCGCGCGGCGATATCCCTGGCGCGTCGCCACAGGTTACGGCGCGTGATACACCCGCGATCCAACCGGACCGAGGTCGTCTCAACGCCGGACGAGTCGCAGCGCAGGTGGCTGCTGCTTCCAGTCATGCGCAGGGCGATCCTTGCCCTGTTGATCGTCGAGGAACGAAGTCTCGCCGAGGTGGCGGTAGCCCTCGATCGTTCGGAGAGCGCCGTTGGCGCGGCCGCGGCCCACGCGTCTCGTCGCCTCGGATACCCGGATCTCGAGCAGGGCGAAGGGCTTCGCGAGATGTTCGCACGGCTTGGACGCGGGGCCACCAGGGGACCGGACCCGGCCCCTCGATGGACCGGTTGGCAACGCGGGATCAGCGCCGTCCTGTCCCTCGCACTGCTCGCCGCGGCGTCGGTTGCGTCGGTAGAGGTCGCGGCGGCCGTCGCGAGGGGGGATCTAGAGGACAGAGGCCTCGATGCCGAGCGTGCGGCGGTGGATCTTTCGACCCGCGAGCGGGCTCTGAACGTCGCCCGCCACTCCACCTTCCAGTGGTGCCCGGATGTGGCGGCGGCCCTGCCCTTCGATGCCACCGCGGCGACGGACGCAGCGGCCGTCGCGCGCCGGTTCAATATCGCTTTGATACGTGGGCGGGGGGAGGTACTGGGCGGGCTGGCGGATCTCTCCGCTACATCTCTGGAGCCCGATCGGTGGGGCCACACGCTGCTGACGAGTGGGATCGAGATCACCTACAGCGCTCCCGCTCGCAACGATGGACGCGCGCAGATGGGCTGCGGAACCCTCGTCGCTCAACGTTCCTGGAAGGTTGTCATGCATGACTCCAGTCGCACCGCGACGGCAGGTCTAGCGGCGTACTACCTCGTCAAACGCGACGATGGATGGAAGGTGTGGGGCTCGTACGGAGGGCGCCGGTTCTGATCCCCGCACATCGTCCATTCCTCGCTTCGGCGGGAGCGGGCGGTTGAGCATCACCCTCAGCTCCGGTCCCCGAGCGGCTGAGCCAGAGGGCCGTGGCCACCCGAAAACCTTCGTAGGCGGCGAGGTAGGCTTTTCTTAGGCCCAGGGGTGGGAGGAAAGACGTGGCGAACATGTTCTGCCCGCAGTGCCGTTTGGAACAGCCAACCGAACACGCCTTCTGCGTCCGGTGTAGCGCATCTCTTCCCGGGCATCTGCTCGATATATCCCCGAGTAAACGGATGCGATTCTTCGCGGGACTGCGAGTCACCGACGCCGATCCCGAAGGAGCTTTCCTGCGCGTGTCCTGTTACCTCAAAGAGCAGATCTTCAACAGCCCTGAGGGTTCGGTGAAGATCCCGGGGAACCACGTGCGGTTCTCAGTATGGGTTGGGTCGGAGGCACGCAGCGTGATCTCGATCCCCGAGTCGGAAGCCCGGGAACTTGCGGCCTTCATCACCGAGGAGTTGCGCCGCCTCAACCAG
>Ga0136632_10000667_pt1 | contig 10514 bp, 3 predicted proteins | sample AntDrymUQ6112106_2_FD_104670 | JGI IMG/M metagenome (GOLD analysis project Ga0136632, IMG submission 104670) | Polar desert sand microbial communities from Dry Valleys, Antarctica - metaG UQ611 (21.06) | ecosystem: Environmental > Terrestrial > Soil > Desert | place: Antarctica: Dry Valley...
GGGCATCCTTGCCCGCCTTGAGCGCAAGAGCGCGAAGTATGGACGTGCCTGTCGGCACGTTGGCGGGCAAGGATGCCCGCGCTCCCGGCGATAAGCGCTCGCACTCATTCGCAAATCGCTATATTCGTTCCGACTCGCGCGCCATTGCTTTCGGTAATCCAGTCGGTGATGAGGTGACATGAAGTCCAGGTTGATCGTCAATCCCGTTTCGGGCACGGACTCCGCGCCCGACTATCTGCGAACCATTAACGAGCGCCTGCGTGAAGCGGTGGGCGACCTCGACATCGTCATGACGGTCGCGTCGGGCGACGCGCTCGAAGCCGCGCGGCGTTCGGTGCGCGAGGGCTACGAACGTCTTTACGTGGCGGGCGGCGACGGCACGCTCAACGAAGTCTTGAACGGCGTCGCGGGCACGGACGACGGGCTTCGGCGCGTCACTTTCGGTTTGATTCCGCTCGGCACGGGCAACGACTTTGCCGGCGCGCTCGGTCTGCCCGAAGACGTGGAGGCGTCGCTCGATCTCCTGCTCCGCAACTGCACCGTCGAGGTGGATGTCGGCGTCTTGAACGACCGCTACTTCGTCAACGTCTCGGCGGGCGGCTTCATCGCCGAGGTGTCGGACGCGGTCAACCCGCAACTGAAATCAATCGCGGGCAAGTTCGCTTACCTGATCGGCGGGGCGCAGGTCTTGATGGAGTATGAACCGGTCGGCGTCAGGCTGCGCGCAGTCGTGGACGCCGACCGCGTAGAGGAACGCGAGACGGTCGTGCAGATGTTCGCCGTCTGTAACTCGCGCATGGTCGGCGGCGGGAAGCTAATTGCCCCGCACGCCTTGATCAACGACGGCGCGCTAGACGTGTGTGTGGTCGAGGCGATGCCCACGTTCGAGTTCATCAGACTGCTCGGCAGCGTCTCCGGCGGCGACCACATCGAAGACGAGCGGGTCGCTTATTTTCGTGCGCGGGAACTCGATCTGCGGTTCGACCGCACGATAAAGGTCAACACGGACGGCGAAGTTTTGGAAACGGATCGCTGCCGCTACCGAGTACTGCCGCGTGCCGCGCGCTTCCTCTGCGGCGACGCGCCTTTCGCCTCGCAGTAAAGGCAAGAGGTGTCAGTTCCGGCCGGCTGCTGATGCAGTGAGGAGCCGGCCGGCGGGCAGTCGCTTTCAATGAGTTGACCAATCCGGCATGACTCTCTCCTCTCTGTTTGCGATAGCGTGAAGCCGGGAGCGCGGGACACCCTGCCCGCCAACACGCCGATAGGCGAGTAGAACTGTTCGCGCTCACGCGCTCAAGGCGGGCAGGGTGTCCCGCGCTCCCGGCAAAGAGCGGTTTCACTCATTTGCAAATCGCTATAAGGACGAAAAAACGTTGAGGGGCGGGTTTGTGATAACCCACCCCTCAACGTTTCTATGACGCGACCGCAGCGGCGCGTTCTGCTCACGGCCCGAAGCGTCCGCGGTACTCGCTTGAGTTGATGAACGCCTCGGCCATATCGGCCTGGCGTGCCGGCACGAGTATGGCCTCCGCCGAGTTGTACTGGCGGTAGTCGCCGCTGAACAGGTTGAGCTTCGCGAGCCAGAAGTCGTAGCCGTTGAAGTTCGAGTCGGGCGCGTCATCCGGGTTGCGACGCAGATAGCCGAAATACTGCATCAGCACGTATGCCTTGTTGAACTCGCGGAAGAAGAGGTCGCGCGTCCCGGCCACCGATCTCAGCGCGCGTGCGCGCCCGTCCGCGTCGCCCGTGCCGAAGGCGGCGATGGCCGCGTTGCGCTCCTGCGTGGTGCGCGTCGCGGTCAGACCCGCGTTCGTGTAGAGCGCGTCAACGAATGTGGCGGCGGTCGTCAAAGCATCGTAGCGCGCTTTGAATTCAGGGCGACTGACGAACTCGCGGGCGAACGCCACCTTGTTGTCCTCAAGCTTCTGCTCGAAGCCCGCCTGCCCGACCACTATGTCGCGGCCTACCGTCTGCGTGTCGCGCACGAACTCGCTGTAGCGCGGCAACCCGCGCGGCCTCGCCGCCGGGTCGAGCGCGGTCACGTACATCAGGTAGACGAGATACCCGGTCTGCTGGAACTCTATCGAGAGGAAGAAGGCTTCCGAGACGCGCGCGCGCGCCACCGAGCGGCACTTGCCGGCGGCGGGCGTGTTGGCCGTGCCGCACGCCGCGAGGTTGTTTTGCAGCGTCGTCGTCCAGAACTGGAAGCCGGCGGCGTCCGGCTCGCGGTTGAGGAAGTCGAGATACTGCTGGCGGACGAACCCTTCGACGCTGTCTATGGGATTCGTCGTGCCGTTCGACACATCGTTGTCCGCTATCTGGAGCGTGGCGGCGCTCTGCGCGCCGGACACAGCACCGAGCACGTCGGAGAGTATGAGATCGGCGGTCTCCGTGCCCTCGGCGAAGGCATCTTCGGTGATGACGACCTGAAAGCCCTTGCTCGTCTCACCGGGGGCGAAGGTAAGTGTGCCGGCGGCGAAGGTGAAATCTGTTTTCTGTTTGGCCGTTAAGTCTCCGACGCGGTAGGCCACGGTGGATGTGCCCGATGTGTCGCCCGTGCGCGTGACCGTGATGGTGGCCGCGCCGTTCGAGCCTTCGGAGGCTGCGAAGGTGGCCGCGCCGAACTGAATCGTGGCGGACGGGGTCGCCGCGAAGCTCGTTTGATCGCGCATGGCGAGCATCTGCCCATCTTCGACCAACTCGCCGCCGATGTCTTTGTGCGCCTGCACATTGAGCAGCATCCAGCCGTCGCCGAGGATGTCTGAGACATCAATGATGCCCGACGACTCCTCGTCCTGCGTGACGAAGTTGGGAGCGCCGGGCGTGAAGCGGTTGAAGTCGTGGAACCCGACGAGCGTGAGCGTGTCGGTGGAGATCGAGTAGCGCCAGATTCTCGCGATGTAGCTCTGGTTGCCGGGGTCTTCCTGCATGTAAACCTGACCGCGCGTGTCAACGGTCATGTTGTCGAGCATCTGATGTGCTTCGGTGCCGTCGAGCAGCATGTCAATGCGCCCGCCCGATTCAGGCGTAGCGGCGTCATTGAAGCGCAGACGCCACAGCCGGCTGCGCCCGATCTGCGCGCCCGTGCCGTTCTTTGTCTGGTCGAAGCGGTCGGTGGTGACGAAATAGAAATGGTTCGGGTTGTTGGGGTCCCACGCGCCGTCTTCGGGCCGCAGGAACTCGGTGACGCCCGCCGCGACGCTCGCCGTCTGGAGCGCTGCGCCCGTCGTGTTCGTGATGTCGCCGTGGTTGTGCAGCGTGAAGCGCGTGCCCGGAGCGATGCCGCTCGTCCGATTCTCGCTCGCGACGCCCTCGACCTTGACGCCGTAAAGCTGGCCGTTCGTCAGCCCCGCGCGCGTGACGGCGTTGCCCGCGTTGGTCTTGGCGCCGACGTAGACGTAGACCTGTCCGGGTGTCGTGTCGTCGGTGCCGACGACGACCGTTTTGTCGCCGGTCGCGGGGTTGGCGACCGCATTCTCCCAACTGAACTTGCCGAGGCGCGGCAGCTCGAATGAGTCGCCGTCGAGCAGATGGCCGAAGACGCGGCCCTCGTTGCCGACCTCCTCGCCGCTCATCAATATGCGCCCGTTGAAGCCGTTGCCCGTGGCCGAGTTGAAGAAGGCCGAGAGTTTCGGCAGATCGCCTGAGCAGAGGCGGCCCATGACGACGCCCTTTGCCGGGGCGTTGAAAGCGCCGGTTGTCGTGTTCCATGTGGCGACGTTCTGGATCAGGTCTTCGCCCTTGATGACCCCGAAGTCGCTCTTGCGTATCGTCCACTTCGAGACGAAAGAGCCAATCGCTCCGTGCGCGCGCGCGACGCCGACGACGGGGCCAAGCTCGTGATTCATCAGGAGCGTGAAGGTGTCGTCGCCGTTGTCGTAAGCGCCGATGCCGTCGGGGATGCCGACGAGCCGGTAGGGCGTCACGTCGTCGGGCTTGTTGTTGACCGAGTCGCCGACGGTCAGTATCGCGGTCGTGCTCACCTGCGCGCCCACGGGGACGATGTACGGCGAGGCGGAACTGCTCGGCCCATTCAACGCCGGGCCGAGGTTAATGAATTCTTCCTGCGCGGATGAACTGCGAAACCCGCCCGCGAGGATCGCGGCGGCGATGACTGCCGAGGCGAGTGCGCGGCGGCGAGGTCTGACGCTCATTGAAGTAGAGATTCCTTTCTGGTGTTAGGAGATGAACGGGGGCGGCGCTTGGCGTAGCGGCGTGCCGCCTTACTCTGACGTTATTGTGGTATGAACGTAACTACCCGCCTCCTGTTAACCCCGTCTTAAGCGACCGTAAACTTATCCTTACAGATGGCACGCCGTCGCGCCTTGAGATGAAAAGTTAATCTCATGGTAACGCCGCGTGCCTCCCCTGTAATGTCGCGTCGTTTGGATGATTTATGTGATTCTTGCAAAAGCGGCGGATTGCCCAAGGCAGGATCGCCCGACGTAAGGACAGGTCAGAACCGCCTGCGTTAGCGGGCGGGTAATGACGATGAGGAAACCCGCCCGCTTGCAGCAGGCGGTTCTGACAGAGCCACTCCGAGTTATAAAGCGCCCTTCTTCCAGGGTCCCCAGATGGCGAAGGTGAGGCCCGGAGTCTGGACGTTGACGAACAGCGTCTTGCCGTCGGGGCTGAAGGTCGCGCCGGCGAACTCCCTGTTCTCGAAGCCGGGGACGAGGTTCGACGCGAAATCGAAGATGCGCCCTTCTCGCGTCAGTCCGCGCACGCGCTGTGTGCCTTCGCCGTCCTCGCAGACCAGGAGGCCGCGCCCGCGTGGGCTGACGCAGAGGTTGTCCGGCGCGCGCAACGCTTCGGCGTCCGGCGACTCGTAGAGAAGTTTGAGCAGCCCGCCCGCCTTGCCTTGTGGCTGATACTCCCAGACCTGACCGAGACCTCTGTCGCCGCCGTTCGTCGAAGTGAAGTAGATGCGGCCCTCGCCGTGCCAGCAACCTTCGAGTCGTGTGAAGGTCGCACCGCCGCGCGCGATGCCTTGCTTGTAAACGGCGAATGCGTCTGTCTCGGCCTCAACCGGGTCAGGGTTTTCGATGTCTACCCAGACGACCGAAAGCACCGCCCCCACCTTCTGCCCCGTGCGTGCGTCGTAACCGGCCCGATCTTTAACGGCGAGCATCTGCAAACGTCCGCCCGCCGCGAGCCTGGCCTTTTTGTTCGGGACGTAACGGTAGAAGCCCGCGGTCAACCGGTCTTCGGTTTCGTACACGATGCTTGTCTTCGGATCAACGGCAATCGCTTCGTGCACGAAGCGATTGCCGTTGATCCGAAGACAAGCATCGTGTACGAAACCGAAGACCGGTTGACCGCGGGCTTCTACCGTTACGTCCCGAACAAAAAGGCCAGGCTCGCGGCGGGCGGACGTTTGCAGATGCTCGCCGTTAAAGATCGGGCCGGTTACGACGCACGCACGGGGCAGAAGGTGGGGGCGGTGCTTTCGGTCGTCTGGGTAGACATCGAAAACCCTGACCCGGTTGAGGCCGAGACAGACGCATTCGCCGTTTACAAGCAAGGCATCGCGCGCGGCGGTGCGACCTTCACACGACTCGAAGGTTGCTGGCACGGCGAGGGCCGCATCTACTTCACTTCGACGAACGGCGGCGACAGAGGTCTCGGTCAGGTCTGGGAGTATCAGCCACAAGGCAAGGCGGGCGGGCTGCTCAAACTTCTCTACGAGTCGCCGGACGCCGAAGCGTTGCGCGCGCCGGACAACCTCTGCGTCAGCCCACGCGGGCGCGGCCTCCTGGTCTGCGAGGACGGCGAAGGCACACAGCGCGTGCGCGGACTGACGCGAGAAGGGCGCATCTTCGATTTCGCGTCGAACCTCGTCCCCGGCTTCGAGAACAGGGAGTTCGCCGGCGCGACCTTCAGCCCCGACGGCAAGACGCTGTTCGTCAACGTCCAGACTCCGGGCCTCACCTTCGCCATCTGGGGACCCTGGAAGAAGGGCGCTTTATAACTCGGAGTGGCTCTGTCAGAACCGCCTGCTGCAAGCGGGCGGGTTTCCTCATCGTCATTACCCGCCCGCTAACGCAGGCGGTTCTGACCTGTCCTTACGTCGGGCGATCCTGCCTTGGGCAATCCGCCGCTTTTGCAAGAATCACATAAATCATCCAAACGACGCGACATTACAGGGGAGGCACGCGGCGTTACCATGAGATTAACTTTTCATCTCAAGGCGCGACGGCGTGCCATCTGTAAGGATAAGTTTACGGTCGCTTAAGACGGGGTTAACAGGAGGCGGGTAGTTACGTTCATACCACAATAACGTCAGAGTAAGGCGGCACGCCGCTACGCCAAGCGCCGCCCCCGTTCATCTCCTAACACCAGAAAGGAATCTCTACTTCAATGAGCGTCAGACCTCGCCGCCGCGCACTCGCCTCGGCAGTCATCGCCGCCGCGATCCTCGCGGGCGGGTTTCGCAGTTCATCCGCGCAGGAAGAATTCATTAACCTCGGCCCGGCGTTGAATGGGCCGAGCAGTTCCGCCTCGCCGTACATCGTCCCCGTGGGCGCGCAGGTGAGCACGACCGCGATACTGACCGTCGGCGACTCGGTCAACAACAAGCCCGACGACGTGACGCCCTACCGGCTCGTCGGCATCCCCGACGGCATCGGCGCTTACGACAACGGCGACGACACCTTCACGCTCCTGATGAATCACGAGCTTGGCCCCGTCGTCGGCGTCGCGCGCGCGCACGGAGCGATTGGCTCTTTCGTCTCGAAGTGGACGATACGCAAGAGCGACTTCGGGGTCATCAAGGGCGAAGACCTGATCCAGAACGTCGCCACATGGAACACGACAACCGGCGCTTTCAACGCCCCGGCAAAGGGCGTCGTCATGGGCCGCCTCTGCTCAGGCGATCTGCCGAAACTCTCGGCCTTCTTCAACTCGGCCACGGGCAACGGCTTCAACGGGCGCATATTGATGAGCGGCGAGGAGGTCGGCAACGAGGGCCGCGTCTTCGGCCATCTGCTCGACGGCGACTCATTCGAGCTGCCGCGCCTCGGCAAGTTCAGTTGGGAGAATGCGGTCGCCAACCCCGCGACCGGCGACAAAACGGTCGTCGTCGGCACCGACGACACGACACCCGGACAGGTCTACGTCTACGTCGGCGCCAAGACCAACGCGGGCAACGCCGTCACGCGCGCGGGGCTGACGAACGGCCAGCTTTACGGCGTCAAGGTCGAGGGCGTCGCGAGCGAGAATCGGACGAGCGGCATCGCTCCGGGCACGCGCTTCACGCTGCACAACCACGGCGACATCACGAACACGACGGGCGCAGCGCTCCAGACGGCGAGCGTCGCGGCGGGCGTCACCGAGTTCCTGCGGCCCGAAGACGGCGCGTGGGACCCCAACAACCCGAACCATTTCTATTTCGTCACCACCGACCGCTTCGACCAGACAAAGAACGGCACGGGCGCGCAGATCGGGCGCAGCCGGCTGTGGCGTCTGCGCTTCAATGACGCCGCTACGCCTGAATCGGGCGGGCGCATTGACATGCTGCTCGACGGCACCGAAGCACATCAGATGCTCGACAACATGACCGTTGACACGCGCGGTCAGGTTTACATGCAGGAAGACCCCGGCAACCAGAGCTACATCGCGAGAATCTGGCGCTACTCGATCTCCACCGACACGCTCACGCTCGTCGGGTTCCACGACTTCAACCGCTTCACGCCCGGCGCTCCCAACTTCGTCACGCAGGACGAGGAGTCGTCGGGCATCATTGATGTCTCAGACATCCTCGGCGACGGCTGGATGCTGCTCAATGTGCAGGCGCACAAAGACATCGGCGGCGAGTTGGTCGAAGATGGGCAGATGCTCGCCATGCGCGATCAAACGAGCTTCGCGGCGACCCCGTCCGCCACGATTCAGTTCGGCGCGGCCACCTTCGCAGCCTCCGAAGGCTCGAACGGCGCGGCCACCATCACGGTCACGCGCACGGGCGACACATCGGGCACATCCACCGTGGCCTACCGCGTCGGAGACTTAACGGCCAAACAGAAAACAGATTTCACCTTCGCCGCCGGCACACTTACCTTCGCCCCCGGTGAGACGAGCAAGGGCTTTCAGGTCGTCATCACCGAAGATGCCTTCGCCGAGGGCACGGAGACCGCCGATCTCATACTCTCCGACGTGCTCGGTGCTGTGTCCGGCGCGCAGAGCGCCGCCACGCTCCAGATAGCGGACAACGATGTGTCGAACGGCACGACGAATCCCATAGACAGCGTCGAAGGGTTCGTCCGCCAGCAGTATCTCGACTTCCTCAACCGCGAGCCGGACGCCGCCGGCTTCCAGTTCTGGACGACGACGCTGCAAAACAACCTCGCGGCGTGCGGCACGGCCAACACGCCCGCCGCCGGCAAGTGCCGCTCGGTGGCGCGCGCGCGCGTCTCGGAAGCCTTCTTCCTCTCGATAGAGTTCCAGCAGACCGGGTATCTCGTCTACCTGATGTACGTGACCGCGCTCGACCCGGCGGCGAGGCCGCGCGGGTTGCCGCGCTACAGCGAGTTCGTGCGCGACACGCAGACGGTAGGCCGCGACATAGTGGTCGGGCAGGCGGGCTTCGAGCAGAAGCTTGAGGACAACAAGGTGGCGTTCGCCCGCGAGTTCGTCAGTCGCCCTGAATTCAAAGCGCGCTACGATGCTTTGACGACCGCCGCCACATTCGTTGACGCGCTCTACACGAACGCGGGTCTGACCGCGACGCGCACCACGCAGGAGCGCAACGCGGCCATCGCCGCCTTCGGCACGGGCGACGCGGACGGGCGCGCACGCGCGCTGAGATCGGTGGCCGGGACGCGCGACCTCTTCTTCCGCGAGTTCAACAAGGCATACGTGCTGATGCAGTATTTCGGCTATCTGCGTCGCAACCCGGATGACGCGCCCGACTCGAACTTCAACGGCTACGACTTCTGGCTCGCGAAGCTCAACCTGTTCAGCGGCGACTACCGCCAGTACAACTCGGCGGAGGCCATACTCGTGCCGGCACGCCAGGCCGATATGGCCGAGGCGTTCATCAACTCAAGCGAGTACCGCGGACGCTTCGGGCCGTGAGCAGAACGCGCCGCTGCGGTCGCGTCATAGAAACGTTGAGGGGTGGGTTATCACAAACCCGCCCCTCAACGTTTTTTCGTCCTTATAGCGATTTGCAAATGAGTGAAACCGCTCTTTGCCGGGAGCGCGGGACACCCTGCCCGCCTTGAGCGCGTGAGCGCGAACAGTTCTACTCGCCTATCGGCGTGTTGGCGGGCAGGGTGTCCCGCGCTCCCGGCTTCACGCTATCGCAAACAGAGAGGAGAGAGTCATGCCGGATTGGTCAACTCATTGAAAGCGACTGCCCGCCGGCCGGCTCCTCACTGCATCAGCAGCCGGCCGGAACTGACACCTCTTGCCTTTACTGCGAGGCGAAAGGCGCGTCGCCGCAGAGGAAGCGCGCGGCACGCGGCAGTACTCGGTAGCGGCAGCGATCCGTTTCCAAAACTTCGCCGTCCGTGTTGACCTTTATCGTGCGGTCGAACCGCAGATCGAGTTCCCGCGCACGAAAATAAGCGACCCGCTCGTCTTCGATGTGGTCGCCGCCGGAGACGCTGCCGAGCAGTCTGATGAACTCGAACGTGGGCATCGCCTCGACCACACACACGTCTAGCGCGCCGTCGTTGATCAAGGCGTGCGGGGCAATTAGCTTCCCGCCGCCGACCATGCGCGAGTTACAGACGGCGAACATCTGCACGACCGTCTCGCGTTCCTCTACGCGGTCGGCGTCCACGACTGCGCGCAGCCTGACGCCGACCGGTTCATACTCCATCAAGACCTGCGCCCCGCCGATCAGGTAAGCGAACTTGCCCGCGATTGATTTCAGTTGCGGGTTGACCGCGTCCGACACCTCGGCGATGAAGCCGCCCGCCGAGACGTTGACGAAGTAGCGGTCGTTCAAGACGCCGACATCCACCTCGACGGTGCAGTTGCGGAGCAGGAGATCGAGCGACGCCTCCACGTCTTCGGGCAGACCGAGCGCGCCGGCAAAGTCGTTGCCCGTGCCGAGCGGAATCAAACCGAAAGTGACGCGCCGAAGCCCGTCGTCCGTGCCCGCGACGCCGTTCAAGACTTCGTTGAGCGTGCCGTCGCCGCCCGCCACGTAAAGACGTTCGTAGCCCTCGCGCACCGAACGCCGCGCGGCTTCGAGCGCGTCGCCCGACGCGACCGTCATGACGATGTCGAGGTCGCCCACCGCTTCACGCAGGCGCTCGTTAATGGTTCGCAGATAGTCGGGCGCGGAGTCCGTGCCCGAAACGGGATTGACGATCAACCTGGACTTCATGTCACCTCATCACCGACTGGATTACCGAAAGCAATGGCGCGCGAGTCGGAACGAATATAGCGATTTGCGAATGAGTGCGAGCGCTTATCGCCGGGAGCGCGGGCATCCTTGCCCGCCAACGTGCCGACAGGCACGTCCATACTTCGCGCTCTTGCGCTCAAGGCGGGCAAGGATGCCC
>Ga0136632_10000668_pt1 | contig 10509 bp, 9 predicted proteins | sample AntDrymUQ6112106_2_FD_104670 | JGI IMG/M metagenome (GOLD analysis project Ga0136632, IMG submission 104670) | Polar desert sand microbial communities from Dry Valleys, Antarctica - metaG UQ611 (21.06) | ecosystem: Environmental > Terrestrial > Soil > Desert | place: Antarctica: Dry Valley...
GGCCTCGGCGGCGCGGCTCAGCGTCCAACCCTGCTCCAACCGCCTGATCGCCAGCCGCCGGCTATGCGGACAGGTCCTCGCGTTAACCGAGCGCGTGTCGCTTGGGCGAATCGCGGTGACTTGCTCGGCCCCGCGGGGCTGACGGCGCGCAGCACGACCTTCACCCGCCCCGACGCGATTATGCCGATCGCAGAGCGCCTCCCCCACGGCGCATCGGCGAGCTACGTCGTCGAGATTGCCGACCGGCTGCTCGCGACCTCCGCCGTCGAGCGCCTCGAAGAAGCCACGCCCGGGCGGCCCGCGGCGTACACGACGCGCGAGCTGCTGCGATGCGAGCATGAGCTCGTCGCGACCGCCCAACGAATCCCAGAGACCACCCCACGCGCCGTGTCTGCGCGCACCGTCGAGCGGATCGTCGAGACGCACACGCGCCGCGACGGCCTGACCTCCGAACAGGCCGACGCAGTTCGCATCCTCGCGACGAGCGAGCGTGGGCTCGGCCTGCTTGGCGGCGCGGCCCGGTCGGGCAAGACGAGCTCGCTCGCCGCCTTCGCGGAAGCGCTCGACTACGGCCGGCTACACGCTGATCGGCGCGGCGCGGGCGAGTGTCGCGGCGATGTCTCCGCGAATTGGCTCGCCGTGGCCGGGCCAGGCAACTGAGAGGTCGAGTTCAGCGAGGCGTCGCAGCGAGTCGGCCGACTGTTCGACGTCCCAGCTCCATGCGGCTCCTGGAAGGTAGGGCGGGCAGTCGCGCCACCAGGTGTCGACGGTGTAGAACGCATCTGAAGTGAGTGCCAGGCCGTCGCTTTCACGGATGAGTGCGATCAGCCCTGGGGCGTGTCCGGGGAGGTGCATGACGCGGAAGCCGGCGACTTCGTCGCCGTCCACAAGGGTGGCGCTGACGTGTACGGGTCCGCCGTCATAGAGTGGTTGGAGGACGTGACGGTGCAGCATTCGGGGTCCTAGCGGAAGCTTCGGCAGGCCCTGGCCCCAGTAGCGCAGTCCTCCGGTGCCTTGGACGTCGGCGAGCTCGTCGGGGTGGCAGAGGACTGGTGCGTCGAGAAGGGAAGCGGTGCCGCGGTGGTCGGTGTGCGCGTGTGAGAGCACGACGCGCTGCAGCGGCCCGAGAGCCGCAGCGGCGGCACGGACGTGTGGGAGGTGCACACGGCCGCCGGCGTCGAATAAGGTGACGCCGCCGCCCTTCTCTTCGAGCAGGAATAGGTTCAAGCGGCCCGGATTGCCGCGGACACGCCAGACCGCGTCGGCGACCCGCTCGGGCGCGGTCGAGCCGCGGGTCAGAATCCCCAGGACCAGCGCACGAGCTGGCCCAAGCAGCAGGCGTTCGCGAGGTCGAACGGCCGTCTGGTGCATTTACCAGCCCTCGGACAGCACGCGATCGAGCGTCGCGACGAAGCGATCGGCGTCGGCCACGTCGATGCAGAGCGGCGGCTTGATCTTGAGCACGTTCTCGCGCTCACCGGTCGGCTGCACAATCACGCCGAGCTCTAGCATGCGCTCGCATAGTGCGTATGCCTCCCCGCTGGCGGGCTCCTTTGTGTCGCGATCGCGCACGAGCTCCACCCCTTGGTATAGGCCTGCTCCGTGCAGCGCGCCGATCAGCGCGTGTCGGGTCATGAGCCGATCGAGCCCCGAGCGCAGTCTGTCGCCTACGTGGTGCGCGTTTTCTTGGAGTTGCTCGTCGCGAATCACGTCGAGCACTGCGAGGCCGATCTCGCATGAGACGGGCGAGCCCCCGGCAGAGCTGAAGAAGCTCGTTCGTGGGCGCAGCGCGTCGGCGATGGCGCGGGTTGTGATCACGGCGCCCAATGGATGGCCGTTGCCCGCGGGCTTGGCGATGGTGACGATGTCTGGCACCGCGCCTTGCTGCTCGAACGCCCAGAACCAGCGGCCGAGCCTGCCGTAGCCGACCTGCACCTCGTCGGCGACGCAGATGCCGCCCGCTTCGCGGACGTGAGCGAAAGCCGCTGCCAGGTAGCCCTGCGGGGGCAGCACGCCGCCTGCGTTGCCAAGCTGTGGCTCGCAGATGAACGCCGCAGGGCCACGGGCGGCGTCGCGGACGTAGTCCGCGTACCGCGCGGCGGCCGCGGAATCGTCTGCGCCGTGGGGGCCGCGGTATGGGTTCGGGGCGGGCACCACGCGCAACCACTCCGGCCGCTCGTCCTCCGCGGCGGGTGTGTCGTACGGGGAGGTGCTGATCTGCGCTGTGGCGGTTGTCCAGCCGTGATAGGCGCCTTCCATCGCGATTACCTCGGCGCGGCCGGTCACGGACCGGGCCAGCCGCAGCGCGAGGTCGTTGGCTTCGCTGCCGGAGTTGACGAGGAACACGGTGTCGAGCGGGTCCGGAACGAGCTCTGTCAGGCGCGTGGCGAAGCGCTCCATCGCGCTGTACAGGAAGCGCGAGTTGGTGTTCAGCAGTCCCAGCTGCCGCGCTGCCGCTCGTGCGACATGGGGGTGGCTGTGCCCGACGCATGCAACGTTGTTGACCATGTCCAGATAGGCGCGGCCGTCGGAGTCGTAGAGTCGCTGGCGCCAACCGCGCACGATCTCTGGCGGTCGCTCGTAGTAGGTGCGCTGGGCGCGGGCAACGCTGCGCTGGCGGGCTGCCAGGACCTGCTCGGGGTCGCGCGGCCTCGGGGCGGCGTGGGCGCCGATGAGGGCGGACGGATCAGGACACAGAGACAACCACGCGGCGCGATGGGAGGGCCGCGCGAACGCCGGAAGGCGATCGAGCGGCGCGAGGGAGAGCTGGACGTGGACATGAGCGGGCAGCGCGCCGGAAGGCGAGGCAACCGTGCCCAGTGGCTGGCCTCGGTCGATAAGCAGGCCTTCGTCGAGCGTGGGCTCGATGCCGTCGAGGCGGGTCCAGAACCACGGTCCGTCGGCGGGCTCGTGGCGCAGAAGGAGCGCCCGGCGCTCGCGCCGCTCGACCACCCCTGCAAGCGGCGCCCGCACGATCTCCCCCGCGCCGGCAAAGACGTCGACGCCAAGGTGCACCGTGGCGGGTTCCTCGGCCCCGGCGTCCTCGTCGCGGGCCAGCCGGCTCTCGCCCCAGCTGCCGATGGCCAGTTCGCCCGTGCGCGTCGCGACGGCGGCGGCGAGGCCCTCGGGCGTGCGCCATTCCCCGAAGGCAAACGCCTCGCTGCGGGGGCCTAGATCGACCGTTCGCAGATGCCGTCCGGCGCGATCAACGACCGGGCATGGGCGTGCCGACGCCAGGCGACGCGCGAGCGCGTTGGCACTTGGATTTGGCTCGAAACCGCAGCTCGCACGGCAAACCGCTTCCGCGAGCGCGGCCGGCAGCGCGGCGAGCGCGGCGAGTCCCTTCCAGCAGACCTCGGTCGAGTCGACAACGTAGCGGTTGCCCGGTGCCAGCACGGCCTGGTGCTCGCCGCTTACCGCGCCCGCCGCGGCGCGGCCGAGTGTGAGTGGAAAAAGCGCCGCGAGCTCGGGCTCGGACAGCGCGCATTCGCGGTGGAAGCCATGCACGACCTCCGCCATCGCCCCGACTGGGTCAGAGCTCGCCCCCGCCACGTCGGCGAGCGCGACGGCAAGCTCGGCCACCAGGTAGGTGCGGCCGACGTCTCCGAAGTCGATCAGCCCACAGGGCACGAGTCGTCCGGCCCGGTCGCGACGCCCGAGCAGGTTGTAGCGTGTGACGTCGCCATGGATGACCTGCACCCGCAGCTCGCCTGCCAGCATCGCCAGCGCCGGGTCGTGAACCGCCATCGCGCGCTCGACGAGCTCGCGGCGCGCCGGATCACGCACGTGACGCACCAGGCCGTCGACGACGGCCCGGGCGAGCCTCGGATCCCACTGCAGCGCGCGCTCGGCGCCCGCTTGTGGGAAGTCGGCAAGCGCGCGGACGACCTGGCCCGCGATTCCTCCGATTGCCGCCCGCGCGCGCGCCGACAGATGTCCAACCTGGTCAAGCGGTGTTCCCTCGAGGTAGGTGAGCAGCCGCACGTCGTAGCGTCGGCCGTCGCGCTCCACGGCGACGATCAGCGACCCGTCACGCGAGGCCAGCGGACGGGGCGTCTCGAACGCCAGTCGGGCGCCCGTCACGTGTGCCATCGCCGCGTTCTGCAGCTCGAGCGCCGCTCGCCCGAAATGCGGGTTGGCGACCTTGAGCACCATCTGTCGGCCATCCCCGGTCGTTACCAGGAAGTTGCGATCCTGGTGGCTCGCGAGTTCGGCGACGTCGCCTTCGGCCGCGAACAGCTCGCCGGCGATCAGGCGCGCATCCTCGAGGCTCAGCTGCGGAGCGACGAGGGCAAACTCCTCAAATGGCCCGCCGCTAGGCATCGCGCAAAGCCTGGCCAGGGCTTGCGACACCACAAAACCGCAACGTGGCGAGTGCGATCCCTTGGGCGCACGCCACGAGCTCGCCGATCGGGACACGTTCGTCTGCCTGATGCGCACACTGAATGTCCCCTGGGCCATAGCAGACCGACGGAATGCCCGCCTCCACGATCAGCGTCGCGCCGTCGTGCCAGTTGTCCAGTCCGCCCAGTCGCGCGCTGCGCCCGAGATCACGCTCCACGTCGAGAAGCTCCGCGACGATCGGCTCACTCGGCGAGACCTCCGCCGATGGCACCCCGGGGCGCGGCCACTCGACCACCGGGGGATGGTCGCGCAGCCAGCCATCCGAAGCCGCAGCGCGGGCAATCCACTCCTCGAACTCGCGCATGACGCGCTCAGCGCCGTCGTGCCGAGCATCAGGCAGGTACTCGATGTGGCAGTCGAGCCGACACTGCGCCGGGTAGCTAACGATCCATTCCCCGCCGCTCACCATCGTGGGAACGCAGTCCGCGGGCGAGAGGTACGGGTGGCGCGCGCGCAGCGCCCACTCCTCGCGCAGTCGCCGAATAGCCACGATCAGGTACGAGGCCTTTTCGATCGCATTGACCGGCCCCCCGTCGTCGGGATGGCGCGGCGCGATGCCCGCGTGGCCGGCGCGGCCGTTGACCGTGATCGTCGGGAGCAACGAGCCGCGGCAGGCCACCCAGACCGCCAGGCCGCTCGGCTCCGGCACGATCGCCGCATCGGCACGCAGGGTCCGCGCCGACACAAGCCCGCCGGCGCCGGTCGACTCCTCCTCGCTCACGGTGTTGACGACGAGGTCACCAGCCAAGCGAACGCCGAGGCGGGCGAGCGTCTCGGCGGCGAGCACCATGCAGGCGATGCCGCCCTTCATGTCGCATGCCCCGCGTCCCCACACACAGCCGTCCCGAACGACCCCCTGGAACGGGTCACTCGACCATGCTGCGCGCGGCTCGACGTCCACCACGTCCAGATGACCGTTCAGCAGCAGTCGGCGACCCTCGCCCGCGCCCGGAAAGCGTGCGACGAGCTGGGGTCGTCCCGCGAAGGAGAAGCCGGCGGGGATCATCGGGTGACCGGCAACGAGTGCCACATCGGGCTCTGCGACGCTGACCTCGGCGCCGTGGGCGGCGAGTCGCTCGGCCAGGAAGCGCTGGAGTGCGGCCTCCTCGCGCGCGAGTGCGCCAGGGGAGTAAGTGACGGTGTCAAAGGCTATCAGCGAGCACACGAGCTCCACGAGCTCGCGCTCTCGTCCTGCGATGGTGCTCACGACCTGGCGTTCGAGCGGCGTCAGGCTCATCGGTGGATCCGCCAGCTCGGCGGCTGCTCGTCGAATCGAAACGTGTACTCACGCTCGCCGCCGTTCTCAGCCCTGAGATCCGCATGGCGACATGGGCGCGCCGGCATTCGCACTTCTCGATTCCCCTTCCATCTCGGGTCGCCAACAGGCTCCGGCGTTACCGCACGATAGTGCGATTAGGTCGTGGCATAGCATGCACGTTGGCGAAGCTGGTCAAGCTCGGCGTCGGCTGTCTGCGCCAGCCCGCCGCAGCCTGATCCTTGCGGCCGCGCGCACGGCGATTTTGGCGAAAGGGCTGGCGTCAGTCAGCGTCCGCGAGATTGCCCGGGAGGCAGGCATCTCGAGTGGGACGGTGACCCATCACTTCCCGAGCATCGATGAGCTGCTGACGGCAGTCCTACGAGCCGAGAGCGCGCGTTTTAACGAAACTCGGGCGCAGATCCTTGCCGGACGCCGCTCCGCGCTCGAGGGACTGTTCGCTCTGGGCGACCGGCTCTTTGAGGAGCGGGTGGAGTGCGGCAGTACTGGGCGCTGTGGCTCGATCACTGGGCGCGTGCAGCTCACCACCCGAACCGTGCCAGTTGGCAAGCGCAGGACTACCGAAGCTGGCGAGAGCTCATTGCTGCTTGGTCGCCGAGGGCGTCGCACGGAGCGAATCCGAATGGTCGATCAGGACGCTATGGCCACCGAGGTCGTGGCCCTGATCGACGGATTGGCGCTGCAAACCTTCGCCGAGCTCGACGGTAATGTGCACCCTCACCAGCAGGAAGGCACCGAGCGGGGGCACAACCCGCGCGTCCCTGGACTCCGGTTAGGCTGCTGGAGTTGTTCCCGTCTGAGGAGCAATTACCGTGACACGACATGATCTCCTGCTCCCGAGGCATCACCGGGGCCTCACGAGGGCACGGTTTGGCGCCCTTCTACGGGTGTGGCAGCCATGGAGCTATGCGGGTTTACGCTTGTTCGAGAGGTCGGTTCCATTCATCGCCCAGAACGCCGTCAAGCAGACGAAGGCAGCGACTGCCGCCGCCGTCTAGAGGCCGTTGCGGGGGCGTGCGCCGTAGCGCGCCGCCCCCGCAACCTCCCTCTCCGACTTCCCCAGGACAGTGACAGAGGCCATCGTCGGAGCCATCGTCCTCGCGTTCGGCGCGCTCCTCTTCGTGCTCCGCGACCGCCTCGGCGCGCAAGCGCGCGCGCAGGGACACGGCGTGACGCCGCTGGCCTACGGCGTCGTCGGCGCGATCCTCTTCGCCTTCGGCGCGTTCTACGCGCTCAGCGGGGTCGCCTAGCTCAGCTAAGGCTGGATCGCTCGTCGACCGCGACCTCGCGGACGGCCCGCTCCGCCGCCTGGAAGCCGATCTTCGAGTGCGTGGAGTCGCAGAAGGGCTTGTTCGTCGAGCCCCCGCACCGACAGAGCGCAACAGCCGTTCCCGGCGGCACCTCGAACTCGTTACCGTCGGCGTCGAGCAGCGTGAATGGGCCACGGACGAGGTACGGCCCGTCCTCGCGAACCTTGATCGAGACGCCTTCCATGAGCTGACTCTACCCGGGGCTACACTCGAACGGTGACCCTTCGCATCTGCCTCGTGACGCCGTTCGCGTGGTCGCAGCCGCACGAGGTCAACGAGCACGTCGCCGGCATCGCACGCGAGCTCCGCAAGCTCGGGCACACCGTCACCGTCCTCGCTCCGTCGAGCCGTGCCGGCGACCTGCTCGCCGGGCGGCGCGCGCTGAACCGGAGCGAGGCGGCGGACGTGATCGCCGTCGGACCGAGCGTGCCGGTGTCGCGCCGCTCGAGCCTCGGCGTACCCGTGGGTGTCCGTGCGAACCTCACGCTGGCGCTGAGCCAGGGCGACTACGACGTCGTGCATGGCTTCGAGCCGGGTCTCCCGAGCATCTCCTACCTCGCCCTGCGCGACGCCCAGACGCTCGCCGTCGCGACCTTCTTCTCGCCCGAGCGGCTGACGTACCCGCCACGCAAGGCGGTTCGGGAGAAGCTGCTCGGCCGGATCGACGCCCTCCTTGCCGTTTCCGACGAGACGGCGGCGGCAGCGGCAGCGCGGTTCCCGGGGGACTACAAGGTGTTGTCGGCCGGGGTCGATCTCCAGCTCTTCCGCCCGATCGCCAAGCGCAACCTGATCGTCGTGGAGTTCCACACCGCGTCGCTGCCGGTCGCACGGGCGGCGCTGCGATCGCTCCGGGAGCTGCCCGACTGGGAGATCGTCCTCCTGCGGACGAAGCCGCTTTCGGCCCGGCCGGCGATACCGCTCGGCCTGCGCGAGCGCGTGCACGTGCGCTCCGGCCGCCTGCCGACGTCACGCGCGGAGCTCTTCGGGCAGGCAGCGATCTTCGCGCCCGCGCCGACCGGCTCACCCCGGCTCCTGCTCGAAGCTGCCGCGAGCGAGTCCGCCGTCGCGAACGCCTCGGGCCTCTTCGAGCAGCCCGAGCTGATGGCCGCCGCAATCGCCCGGCTCGCCAACGACGAACCCCTCCGGTGCCGACGAGCAGCCGCGGCCCGCTCGCAAGCGCGGGACTTCGCCGACGTCGCCCGCGAGCTCGACGAGCTCTACCGCGGTCTCGGGGTCCGCCGTCGCACCCCACGCCGGGAGCAGAACCCGCTGGCCGACCGGCCCTGGGTCGTCGCCGATCTCCATATGCACACGTCGTGGTCGCACGACTGTTCGATCGAGGTGGAGGAACTACTCGACCACGCTGAGGCGGAAGGGCTCGGCGCGATCGCGGTCACCGACCACAACGCCTTCGGCGGCGCGCTCGAGGCGGCTCGAGCGGCGCGCGGGCGAGACCTGATCGTGATTCCGGGCGAGGAGGTGAAGACGAGCGGCCAGGGCGAGGTGATCGGCCTCTTCCTCCAGAAGGAGATCCCTCGCGGGCTCTCCTTCGCCGACACGATTGCCGCGATCCGCGAGCAGGGCGGGCTCGTCTACCTCCCGCACCCCTTTGACCGGATGCACGCGATCGCCGATCCGGTGACGCTGCACCGGCATCTCGCGGAGGTCGACGTGTTCGAGGTCTACAACGCACGCCTGCTCTTCGAGACGTACAACGACGAGGCGCTCCGCTTCGCCCGGAAGTACAACCTCGTCGCCGGTGCCGGATCCGATGCTCATGTCCTGCAGGGGGTCGGTACAGGCGCACTGCGCATGCGTGCCTTCGACGGGCCGGAGGAGTTCATGATCTCGCTGCGGAGCGCGGAGGTGCTGCGGCGACCGAAGTCGCTCGCGCTGCTGCAGAGCCTCAAGTGGGTCGCGCAGGTCAAGGAAAAGGTGCGGTAGAGGAGAAAGATCCGTTGCGCAGGCTACGCATCCGAGGGCGGATGCTCAGCGCGCGAGGACCCCTAAAGAGGACAGAGCTGTGTCTGCCGTGCCCACCGACGAGATCTACGAGCGCTACCTCCAGAAGGCCATCTCCGAGATCAACGAGCTCGGGGACGAGATCGGGCGCGCCGGGGACGAGTCGCACGTTCCCGTGCTCGGATCCGGACACCCGCTCGCCGACGTCTTCCTGCTCAAGTACGAGCCGCAAGCCTCGGAGGTGCACGAGGGGGTCGCGTTCTACGGGCGCGCCGGCCAGGCGCTCCTGAAGTCGCTGCAGCGCCTACGCGTGGACCCGATGGCCGTGTACGGGACGAACTGCCTCAAGTTCTCGGGCCAGGATCCCGACGAGGCCGGCCCGTGGCTGAACCGCGAGCTGCACATCGTCCAGCCGAAGCTCCTCGTCGTCATGGGCCAGCGCGCGGTCGATTTCCTGAACGCGCTCGCATTCCCGCTCGCCGATGCCCTCCGGCCGGACGGCGAAGGGCTGCAACGGTTTACGGCGACGATCGAGACGCTCGTCGTCCCGGACATCGACGCCGCGCTCGACGAAGCGGCCGCCAAGACCGCGTTCTGGAATGCGTTCAAGGCTGTCGGCGCCTGGTACCAAGAGCTTCCGCCCTATTGAGCCGGCCGCGCTTCGCGGCTCTGGTAGCTCTCGCGATGCTCCTCGCCGTCTACACCGCAGCGGCCGGGCAGCTCTGGGACGCCGGCCTCAACTGGGATCTCGCGTTCCTGACGGTCGTGCTGATCCCCGCGTTCCTGCTCGTCCCCTGGCTCGCCCTACCGGTCGCGTTCCGCCGAGGCCTCTTGCTCGTCGCTCTCGCGCTCCTCGTGCTCGCGTTGCTTTTGCGGGCCGCAGAGCTCGACGTCCTCTTCAATCTCGCCAAGCTCTTCGCGTTGACGGCCCTCGGCTTCTGGTTTCTCAGCTACTTCGAAGCGGTCTCCTGGACCGTGCTGATCGCCGTCGTGATCCCGTTCGTCGACGCGCTGTCGGTCTGGCGCGGCCCCACGGACTACATCGTCTCGGAGCAACCGAGCGTGTTCGACGACGTCTCGATTGCCTTCCGGATCCCGGGCGAGCAGGACAGCGCGAACATCGGGCCGCCCGACATCCTCTTCTTCTCGCTCTTCCTCGCGGCTGCGGAGCGCTTCGGCCTGCGAGTCCGGTGGACGTGGCTCGCGATGGTCGCCCTGCTTGGCCTGACGCTCGTGCTGACGGCGACCACCGATGTCGCCGGCCTCCCCGCTCTGCCGGCGATCTGCATTGGCTTCCTGCTGCCGAACGCTGACCTGCTCTGGCGCTCGCTCCGGCGCGGGTAGCTATGCGGTCGCGGCCAGGAGCGCCTGGGCCTCGCGGAGATAGCGCTTCGCGCCGACCGAGCGGTAGAAGGCGAGCGCCTTCGCGAGCTGTGCGTCGGCCTCGGCGCGCCGCCCCTGCGCGACGAGCGCTCTTGCCGCCTGGATCCGGACATCCGCCTCGAAGGAGCGATTGCCCATCTGCTCGAGCAGGTCGGCTGCATCATCGAGCCGACC
>Ga0136632_10000671_pt1 | contig 10498 bp, 7 predicted proteins | sample AntDrymUQ6112106_2_FD_104670 | JGI IMG/M metagenome (GOLD analysis project Ga0136632, IMG submission 104670) | Polar desert sand microbial communities from Dry Valleys, Antarctica - metaG UQ611 (21.06) | ecosystem: Environmental > Terrestrial > Soil > Desert | place: Antarctica: Dry Valley...
AGCATCGGCTGTGGCCGCTCGCGTCGCTCAAGAGCGTTGACGAGCGCAGGCGTGGGCGCAAGCCGAAGCCCGCGGGACGCGGGAAGGGTGGCCGCAAGACGAGCGAGCACTACTGATGAGGCCGGACTCAGCTTTTCACCCTCTTCAGCTTTCAGCGCGCACCGCTCTTGCGCGCGCGCAGGAGTCGGAGCAGAGCTAATTCCTCGACGGTGTATTCGGGTTGCTGACGCAGTATCAGTCGCGCGCGTCGCGGGCGCATCTCCTCGATGGTCTCGCCCGCGCAGTAGGCTTCGACAACCGCCGGATGGATATAGCATTCGCGGCAGACGGCGGGCGTGTTCCCCAGACGCCCGGCGACGCTCTTGACGGCGGCGGCGATGTTTCGCCTGGCCTGCCGTTCGTCCTCGCAGCGGCCGGCCTCCGCAAGCTCCGTCGCGGCCAGAAGCGTCCCGCCCCACGTGCGGAAATCTTTCGCGGAGAACTCCGGCGCGGTCGCCGACTTGATGTAGTCGTTCACGTCGCGCGGCGTGACGGGGCGAGCGCGCCCATCGTCGCCGACGTAGTTGAAGAGCTTCGAGCCGCCGATTGCTTTGATCTCGCCGACGAGCGCGGCCAGCTCCTCGTCAACGAGGATGCGGCGGTGCTTGACGTGGTGCTTGCCCGTGAACTTGAAGACGAGGCGACCGCCCGACTCGATTTCGAGGTGGCGGTTGCGTAGCGTAGTCACGCCGTAAGTTCGGTAACGTTTGACGCTCGTCTCCGAGCCGACGCGGAAGTAGAGGTCGTTAATCAGCCGCACGACGACGGCCAGCACGCGCTCCTTGCCCAGACCCTCGCGCGCGATGTCCTCGTTAGTCTTGCTTCGCAGTGCGGGCAACAACTCGCCGAAGCGTTCGATCCTTTCGTACTTGCAACAAGCGCGCGCCGCGACGAACGAGGGGTTGTAGATGCGCTGCACGCGCGCCGCGCCGTCAATGCCGATGGCCTGCAATGCGCTGCGCGCTGAGGGCGAGATTCTGACCTCGCGCCACGCCGGAGGAACGGCGAGCGAGCGTATGCGTTCGAGCGCGGCCTCTTCGCGCACACGCTTCCCATCGGCGGTCTCGTAAAAGAATCCACGCGACTTCGAGCCGCGCCTCAGCCACCAGCGCGCGCGCCGCCCGCGTGTAACGCTTCCGGCCAACGCGGGCCGTGCGATGTTCTGTACGACTGCAACTTCCGAACTCGCCAATTTCGGCCTCGCTCTCTCGCTCTCCGCCCCGCGCCGCCGCGCCCCGAATCCCACCAAGTCGTTTAGACCCATACGAAAATCAGCATACACCTGGGCTTGGTCGCGACGGTCGCTTCATTCGATCACACCCGTCGGACTTCGGCGAAGGTGGTTAACCTTGAGCAAGCCGAGTGCCGCCGTCGCGCCACGCGTAAAAACGATAGCCCGCGCGTCGCATCTCGACGCGCGGGCTATCGTTTTGTCGTGTCGGGCCTCAGACTTAACTTCAGGGCGCGGAGGCGGTCGTCGTCCCTTGCGTTTGCGCGGAGGCGGGCTGGTAGTAGAGGATTCGGTTGCAGTTGTCGCACGTGATGATCTCTTCGCCGCGGCGGACTTCTGACATCACCTGCGGACGCAGTGACATGAAGCAGGCCGAGCACGACCCGGCGCGCGCCTCCGCCAAAGCGACGCCGCCGCGTATGCGCTCGCTGATGCGCCGGTACATGCTCTTGATGTTCGCCGGCAGCTCCGCGAGCAGGCGCTCGCGATCCTTCTGACGCACCTCCACCTCCTCGGCCCACGCGCGCGTCTTCTCCTCGAAGCCCCGAAGCTTCTCGTCGCGCTCCGATTGCATGCGCGTTAGCTCCGGCTCGCGCTCCGCCAAACTCTTCTCCGCCGTCTCAGCCGACTCCATCTGTTCGAGCGTCTTCGTCTCAAGCTCGGAGACGTGCTTTTTAGCCGCGTCTATCTCGCGTATGGCGGCCTCGTAGGCTTTCGAGTTGGTCGAGGACATCAGGTCGCGCTCGGCCTTTTCGGCTCGCGCGCGCTGTTCGGCCATCTCCTTATCTAGTTGCGCGCGTATCGCGCGGGCCGTGTCGCGCTGTTGTTCGAGGGTCTTAAATTCGAAGGCGCGCTGATCGAACTCGTTTTCGATCTCAGCGCGCCTTTGAGGGATTGAATCCAGTTCGGCTTGTATCTTGCGGATGCCCATGTCCGCATTCTGTAGGGCAATCAATTGCTCCAGTTCCGCTTTCACTCTTTACTCCTCATCAAAACATCAGGCCGGACGACGCGGGAACGCGCCGCGATCAGGAAAGATACATTCTCTCAAAAGCGCTGGCGGGTGACAAGCAGTGAGGGCCAAAAGTACTGAGGACTGAGGACTGAGTGAGAGTGCTTTTTCTCAGTACTCAGTCCTCAGCACTCAGTACTTTAAGAATGACTTTGCCGAAAGTCTCGTTCGACTCCAGACGCGCGTAGGCGGCGCGCGCTTCGTCGAACGCGAACGCGGCATCGAGGACGGGGCGCAAAAGTCCGCGCGCGAGGAGTGGGACGACGTGCGCGGCGAAGCGCCGGACGGCGCGTGCCTTCTCCTCGGTCGAGCGTGCGCGCAGGACTGTGCCCGTTAGCCGCAGACGCTTGCCCATCACCTGGCGGAAGTCGAGCGGGGCAGACGAGCCGCCGAGCGTGCCGACGAGCAGCATCCGACCGCGGCGCGCGAGCGCTTCGAGGTTGGCTTCGAGGTACGACGCGCCGACGAGATCGAGTATGACGTTGACGCCCGCGCCTCGCGTCCACTCTCGCACCGCTTCGGCGAACACGCGCGGGTCGTCTCCGACGGCGACTCCTTTGTCCAGGCCGAACTCGCGCGCCCGCTCCAACTTCTCCGCCGTGCGCGCAGTGCCATAGACCGCGCCCGCGCCCGCCGCACGCGCGAGTTGTGCCGCCGCGGTGCCGACGCCCGACCCTACGGCGTGAATCAGCACGCGCTCTCCCATCTCCAAATGCCCCTGCGTGAAGAGCGCGTCGTGCGCCGTGATGAAAACTTCGGGCACGGCTGCGGCCTCGACGAACGAGAGGCCGTCGGGGATTTCCGCGAGGTGGCTTTCGGGAACGACCACGTACTCGGCCTGCGCGCCGCCCGCCGTGATGCCGAAGACGCGCTGCCCCGGCTTCCAGGTGCTCACTTCGTCGCCCGTTTCCTCGACCTCGCCCGCGAACTCAAGGCCGGGGATATCTGCGGGCACGCCCGGCGGCGCGGGGTAGTGACCGCGCTTCTGCAAAACGTCCGCGCGGTTCAGCCCCGCCGCGCGCACGCGCACCCTCACGCGGTCGGCACGCGCCACCGGCCTCTCGACCTCGACGATCTCCAACTCGCCCGCGCCGTCGTGCGAAACTATCCGCACAGCGCGCATCTTCTCATCGCTCATCGTGACTTCGACCTCATCGCAAGGAGAATTAACATGGATGGACAGGATAAGCAGGATGAAAGGCAAAAGCCAATTCGGGATTTGAGATTCTGGATTTCAGATTTCAGATTTCAGATTTCAAATCCCGAATTTCAGATTTCAGATTTCAAATCCCGAATCCTGCATACCCTGTCCATCCATGTTAATTCTCCCCGTTGATACATCGAACGCGACGCGTCGCAGGCTCGTGTTAAAGTTGCTGCCCGCATGAGCGAGCCAACGCGCCTGTTCGTCATCGTAAACCGTGCCGCCGCGCGTGCGCGTGAGGCTTGGCCGCGCGTGCGCGAGTCGCTGGCGCGCGGCGGGGTCGCGTTCGACGCGCACGAGTCCGAGAGGCCGGGCGAGACCGAAGAGCGGACGCGCGCCGCGCTCGCCGAAGGGTACGCGACAATCGCGGTCGTCGGCGGTGATGGGACTCTGAGCGCGGCGGCCTCAGGCTATTTCGAGCCGTGCGCCGCACTCGACGCGGGCGACGAGCCGCAACCCGTCAACCTCGACGCCGCGCTCGCGCTCCTGCCCGCCGGCACGGGCGACGACTTCGCGCGCGGCCTCACGGGCGGCAAACGCGCGCCGTTGGACGCGTGGCTCGCGCGGCTCGTCGAGCATTGCCGGAAGCGTGTTGAAAGCATCGCCGGACTTGCTGACGAAAGCGCCTTGGATTCTCACCAACGGCAGGCGGCGCGAAATGGAGCGGCGACGACGCGGAGCGTTGACGTGCTTTGGGGAAGCGCGGACGGTGGTGCGCGCCGGTTCGTATGCATTAACGCTGCGACGCTCGGCATAGGCGCGGAGGTCGCGGGTCGTGTGGCAGCGCAGGGGCCGTCGGTGCGTAGGCTTTCGGGCGAGGCGCGTTTCGCGTGGGCCGCCGTGCAGTCGCTCGCGGCGTGGCGCGTGATTCCTGCGCGCGTGATTGTGGACGGCGCGGCGTGGGTCGAGGGCGAACTGAACCTCGTCGCCGTCGCAAACGGCCCCTTCTCCGGCGGCGGGATGAAGTTCGCGCCGGGGGCGAGTGTCGCGGACGGCCTGCTCGACGTGGTCACGGTCTGCGGCATCTCGCGCGTGGGACTCGTGCGCGAGCTTGCGCGCGTTCACAGCGGCGGCCACCTCGCCAACCCGAAGGTCAAGCTCGCGCGCGGCTCGCACGTCCGCGTCGAGACGATAAGCGAAGCGGACTCGCTCGCTATCGAGGCCGACGGCGATGTCAGAGGCCGCACGCCCGTCGAGTTCCGCGTTCTGCCCGCGGCCCTGCGCGTCGTTTGCTGACGCTTGAGGTCGCCGTAGGACGATAAGCCCGGTTGCGGCGCGCACACGAGCCTCGCGGACTTAAGCGCGGCGGTTAGTTAGAGACGCACGAGCAGAGTTTGACCGGAGCGCGTGATTTCGGCGACGCGCAGCTCGGCCTTCAAGTCAGTTGCCGTGATCGTCGTCTTGCCGCCCGACTCCACGACAATCGGCTCGGCGGTGAGGCCGGTGACAGTCAGTCGGCGCACGCCGTTAAAAAGCGGGTGCTCGCCCGCGCCCTCCGTGAGAGAAGCGTGGTTGATTATCTCGATCACGCCCGCGCCGTTCCCCAATTTCAGATAGCGCGTGTGCATGACTTCGCGCGCGCCGACGCGCTCGACGTTCAGCGGGTCGAAGACCTGCGGGAAGAGGGGCGCGCCGTCGCCCGCGACCAACTCGATCTTCCAACCCGGCTGCGCGAGGAAGTCGCGTTTCAACGCCACTCGCTTCGCGAGCAGGGCGAGGGCGTCGAGCCGCGCTCGCGCGCCCGCGTCCCGCACGTCGGACGGCGCAATCTCACAACGCACATCCTTCGACACGGGCAGACTCGCTTCGAGCGTCTCGTCGAGCGGCCGCTTATCGCCGGCTTCGAGTCTTCGTTTCCAGTCGGGGTCGAAGCGGTCGAGGAGCAGCGCGAGCGCGCGGCCCGTGGCGTAGGCGCGCTGGCGGACTTCGCCCGCGGCGTAGTCGTCGGGCGGAAGGCCCGAACGCTTCGAGCGCCCGGCGGCTATCGCCTCGACGTAGCTCGCAAGCCCTTCGTTCAACTCGGTGCCGCGCTCGTAGGCGGCGGAGCCTGCGGGCATCCGCGCGTAACGCTCGCGTCGCAACTTGAGCGCGCTCGCCGCCCAGCAACTCGCCAAGCCTTTCTCGCGGACAGTTTCGGCGCGGACGAGCGCGAGCGTTTCGAGCCGGCGCAGTCGCAATGCGTCAGCGTCCTCGAACGGATAGACGAAAAGCTCCACCTCGTTCGCGCTCCAGTCCGGGTGGCGCTCGCGCTGGAAGACGTGGAACGCTTCGTGTATGACGAGCGCGGCCTGCTCGCGGAGCGTGCTCTTCCTGTCGGGCGTGAGCATCGCCGTCGCCGTCCAAACGCCGCCCAGCTTCGCGGGCGCGTTGGCGGTCACGCTCTCGTGCCGACCGGGGAAGGCGTAGACGCCCTGACGCGAAGAGAGCGAAATGAATTCGGGTGGCGGGCTGGGGTGGCGAAAGAGGAGGGTGGTGTGCCCGTTGAAAATCTCAAGGGGCACGCGGCGCGGGTCGAAGCCCGCCCAGAGCGTCGTGCGCGCGGCGATGCGATCAACCTCGGCGACCAACGCGTACACGCCGCCGACGCGGCCCGTCTTCTGTGCAACCGCAAAGGGCGGCAGCGACGTGTGCGCGAGCAGGACGAGACACAGCAAGAGTCGCATACAGGCGATTCGGACTACGGCGCGCTTAAGTTCCAGAAAGCAGTCAGCGTCGAACGAGCGCGCGGGCGCTCTCCACGACGTTCTCGACGTTGAAGCCTAGCTCTTTGAGCGCAGTCGCGCCGGGCGCAGATGCGCCGAAGCGGTCGAGGCAGAGGCGACTCCCGCGTTCGCCCGCGTACCTGTCCCAGCCCATAGGCGATGCGGCTTCGACGGCGAGGCGCGCAGGCACGTCGGGTGGGACGACGCTCGCGCGGTAATCCTTATCCTGCTCCTCGAACAACTCCCAGCACGGCATCGAGACGACGCGCGTCGGCGTACCCTCGGCCTGCAATACGTCGCGCGCTTCGAGACAGAGCGAGACCTCGGAGCCGGTCGAGAGCAGGACGAGTCGCGGCGTCTTGGGCGTGCCATCCGAGTCGGTTGCTTCGGCGAGCGTGTACGCGCCGCGTCGCGTGCCTTCGGCTGAGGCATGGACTTTACGATCAATGAGCGCGACCTTCTGGCGCGTGAGTATGAGCGCGGTCGGCGCGTCGCGTCGAAGTATGGCGAGTCGCCAAGCCTCGCGAACCTCGTGCACGTCCGCGGGGCGCATCACGTAAAGATTGGGGATTGCGCGAAGTCCCGCGAGCTGCTCGATGGGCTGGTGCGTCGGGCCGTCTTCGCCGAGGCCCACGGAGTCGTGCGTGAAGACGTAGACGACCTGCACGTGCGAGAGCGCGGCGAGCCGTATGGCGGGCTTCATGTAGTCGGAGAAGCACATGAACGTGCCGCCGAAGGGGATGAGTCCGCCGTTAAGGCTCATGCCCGTTAAGGTCGCTCCCATCGCGTGCTCGCGAACGCCGAAATGTATGATGCGCCCGGCGTACTTGTCCGGCGCGACGCTTCCGCCCTTGTTGATGTCCGTGTTGTTCGACGGCCCTAAGTCTGCCGAGCCGCCGACGAGCGTCGGAACGTATGGCGCGAGGGCGTTCAAGACTTCACCGCTCGCCTGCCGCGTCGCCATCGGCTTAGCATTCTCGAACGAGGGCAAGTGCGATTCCCACTCGTCGGGCAGTTCGCCCGTCATCGTCCTGCGCCACACGCGGCCAAGCTCTGTGAACCGCGCCTCGAAGTCCGCGACGTGCGCGTCCCACTCCGCTTCGCCTTGCTCGCCGCGCTCGATTGATTTGCGAAATTGCGCGAGCGCTTCTTCCGGCACGTAGAACTCCTCGTCTTCGGGCCAACCCAAACTCCGCTTCGTTTCTTTCACGGCCTCCGCGCCGGGCGCGTCCGAGTGCGCCTTGCGCGTGCCGGCGGTCGGCATCCCATACCCGATTGTCGTCTTGACGGAGATGAGCGAAGGTCGCTCGTCGGCTTGCGCCTCGCGTATCGCCGTCTCGATGGCGTCGAGGTCGTTGCCGTCTTCGACCGTAAGCGTGTGCCAGCCGTAAGCGTCGAAGCGCTTCGGCACGTCCTCGGAGAAGGCGAGCGAGGTGAAGCCCTCGATGGTGACTTGATTGTCGTCGTAGAGATAAATGAGCTTGCCGAGTTTGAGGTGGCCCGCGAGCGACGCGGCCTCGCTCGCCACACCCTCCATCAGGTCGCCGTCGGAGACGATTGCGTAGACGAAGTTGTCAACGAGTTTGTAGCCGGGCTGGTTGAACTTCGCGCCGAGGTGCGCCGCGCCCATCGCCATCCCGACGCCGTTTGCGAACCCCTGTCCGAGCGGCCCCGTCGTTATCTCGACGCCCGGCGTCAGAATATTTTCGGGGTGGCCCGGCGTCTTCGAGTCCCACTGCCGGAAGTTCTTCAGCTCTTCGAGCGGAAGGTCGTACCCCGTCAGGTACAGAAGCGAGTAGAGCAGCATCGAGCCGTGGCCGGCGGAGAGGAGGAATCGGTCGCGCCCCTGCCACTTCGGGTTCCGGGGGTTGTGTCGGAGAAATCGCGTCCAGACGACGTAGGCCATCGGCGCAGCGCCGAGCGGCAGGCCCGGATGGCCCGACTCGGCCTTTTGCACCGCGTCGAGCGAAAGCGCGCGAATGGTGTTGACGCAAAGCTGTTCGAGTTCGGGCGTGGTATCACGTGTCGGCGTTGACGCGCTCATGCTTTTGTTTTCCCTCGCTTCAAAATTTTCAAAAAATGGGCGGCGTGGCCCGTCGTTGCTCTTCAGTTTTCGCAGCGGGAGACATCGCCGCCCGTCGCCGCTTCGCCCGCCGTGTCGAGCAGGCGCGCGATTCTTTGGTCGCCTATGAGAAGGTCGTAAATCCTCCCCTGCCGCTCAAGCCCGCGGGCGTAGATTTCGCCGCGCTCGACATCCGGCTCGACGATCTCGCCGGTCGGGGTCTCGACCTCACTCACACTTTTTATCGCGCCCGTCGCTTCGAGCGCAAGCAGAGCCGCGCCGCGGCTCGAAGCCTCGCCGACGCGCGAGAGTCGCAAGGGACGATTCGTCACGTCCGCGATGATCTGCGTCCACGCGCGTGAGCTTCGTAGCGCGCCGCCCGAAGCGCGCAACTCGGCGCGCGGCGCATGCCTGTCGAGCGCGCGAGCGACGAGCGCGAGCCGGTAGGCGACCCCCTCCATCGCGGCGCGCACGATTTCGATGGAGCGCGTGTGCCACGTGAGACCGAGGATTGCGCCCGCAGTATGCGCGTGCCAGCCCGTGCTGCGCTCGCCGGCCCAGAAGGGCATGACGGTCAGCCCATGCGCGTCAGGCGCGAGCGCGGCGATGTCGCGCTCGACCTCATCATCGTCCGCGCCGAGCGCGAGCGTGCCCTTGAGCCAGCCGTAGAGACCGCCGCCGTCCGATAGCGCGCCGCCGACGCACACGCGGCGACGGTCAACGCGGTAGAGCCAGAGCGAGGGGGCAAGCTCTTCGGGCGCATCTCCTTCATAGACGACGCGCATCGCGGCGGACGTGCCGATCATCAGCGCGGCGCGAGAGCGTGTCGCGCAGCCCTCGCCGACGTTGTTGGCCGCGCCGTCGCCGACGGCAGGGAAGATGCGCGCGCTCTTCAGCGCGGGAAGTCGCGCGGCGGCGTTTTCCGAGAGCGCGAAACTCTCGCCGTCGTTCGCAAGCGGCGGAAGTTGTTCCGGCCGGAGATTTAGAGACTTGACGAGCGGCGCGTCCCACGCGCACGCGCGCACGTCGAAGAGACCAGTGCCCGACGCCATCGAGACGGAAGCCTTCAACACGCCGCACAGACGAAGCGTCAGCAGCTCGCCGAAAGACAGCCAGCGCGCGACGCTTCGGAACGTGTCCGCGCGTTCCTGCCGGAGCCAGAGAAGCTTCGCGGGCCAGTAGCTGGCGTGGAAGCGGCAGCCCGTGCGCGCGTGCGTCTCGCGCTCGTCGAAGCGTTCTCGTAAGGCTTCGGCGTGACGTGCCGCGCGCGTGTCCGCCCATCCGTAGACGGGCGTCAGCGCGCGCCCGCTCGCGTCAACCCCGACGAGGCTGTGCCAGAAGCACGCGACCGCAAGCGACTCGATTTGTGAAGCGAGTTGCGCGGGAGCGAGCGCGAGCGATTCGGCGACGACGCGCAGCACGTCCGCCACCGACTCTTCGGCTTCTACTTCCGCGCCGCCGTCGGCGGTCGTGCAGAAACCACGCGCGAGCCGTGCCTGCGTGCCGGCGACCTCACGCGCCGCGCAGTCGTACAGAGCCGCGCGCACGCTCGACGTGCCAACATCCAACGCAAGCACGAACGGCGGCTGCGCGTCGAGCGGTGAGACGGCCTCGTCTAAGTTGTCGTGCGGCACGTTGGGCATCATACCGAAAGAACGTGGCAAGGCTAAAGAAGGATTTTTGTCAGGACAGTCTCTCGTCAGGGACATTATGAAAATAGCCCGGCGATTTATCGCTGGGAATACGCGAAGTTAGAAAAGAAGAGTCCCGTAGGGACGGCTGAACAGGATGATTGTTATCCCTTCAGTCGTCCCTACGGGACTCTATTTACTTTCCCGTCTTATTCCCACCGATAAATCGCTGGGCTATTTTCAGTCGCCCCTGATGGGGCTTTCAAACCATCTTCGTCAGCGTGACGCGCCGACGGCGCGCGCGGCGTTGATGCGCCCGCCCGAAGAAACCTTGCCTTGCAGCGCGTCGAGCGCGTCAACCGAAGCGAGCAGGCGCTCGCGCAATTCCTTGACCGACAGATTCGGTTCGACCGAAAGCACTAACCCCGCGACGCCCGCGACGAACGGCGTCGCCATCGAAGTGCCCGAATGCTCTTCGTACTTGTTGCCGAGCCACGTGCTCAGAATCTCCCTGCCGGGCGCGGCTATGTGGACGTTCTTTGCGCCGTAGTTCGAGAAGGAGGCCAACTGGTCGCGCCGGTCGAGCGCGGCCACCGAGATGATGTTCGGCAGTTGAT
>Ga0136632_10000675_pt1 | contig 10473 bp, 12 predicted proteins | sample AntDrymUQ6112106_2_FD_104670 | JGI IMG/M metagenome (GOLD analysis project Ga0136632, IMG submission 104670) | Polar desert sand microbial communities from Dry Valleys, Antarctica - metaG UQ611 (21.06) | ecosystem: Environmental > Terrestrial > Soil > Desert | place: Antarctica: Dry Valley...
CACGCCCACCGATGAAGGACCTCACCCGATCGTGATCGGCCCCGCTCACAACCTCTCGTGCAGCCCATGAGCCCGTCATCTGGCCGACGACGTGAATGTTTACGCTGGTGAGTCTGGCGCAGGAACGCGGTTGGCGTGTCTGTGTCATTACCACGCCCTGGCGCTGGGGTTCGTCGACAAAGCTTCCCTCGAAGAGCAAACCGGGTTCCCGGTGCGCCACCAGCACAAGAAGCCCGGTGCAGCGGATGTGCTACCGATGGCCGATGCCATTATTGTGGGCGGTGCCAGTTTCAACACCCTCAATAAGTGGGCGCTTGGCGTATCAGACACTCTGGCCCTCGGGCTAATTACTGAAGGCATGGCCTGGGCATCCCGATCGTGGCCCTGCCCTTTTTGAACGCAGCTCAGGCCGCACACCCGGCCTTCGGACGAAATGTCGAGGTGCTGCGGTCGGTTGGTGTTGCCGTCCTGCTCGGCGCCGAAGGTTACGAACCGCATGTGCCACATCAAGGCTCGAAGAACCTGCACAGGTATCCGTGGCAGGTGGCGTTGGATGCGGTTGAGGCAGCGCTCATGTAGCCTCTTCAGGCGTAGCGGCTCCATGATATGGGTACGCACCCAATGCCCGTGGTGCGAACGGGTGGCATCAAGCATCTGGTAGAGATACTGGTCGCACCGCCGAACGAACACATATGGCACCGTTGCTTACTCGTAGGTCGACCGACAGGAGCGCACATGCTGCGGATCGTGCGCGGCACGCCGTCGTACGAGGAGCTCGCCGCTCTGACCACAGTGCTCGCCGCGGCGTCCCCCCGCAGCGCCACCGACATCCCATCGCCGCGAGGCTCCGCCTGGGCCGCTCCGGCTGCCCGCCTGCGGACGCCGCTGCACCCCGGCCCCGGCGCCTGGCGTGCGTCCGCACTGGCCCGCTGACCCACAGGAACTTACGTGCTCCACGTGCCAGAATGCGGAGATGAAGCGAAACCTGACCGTCCAACTGGACGAAGAGGTGATCGGACGCGCGAAGGTCCTCGCGGCAGAGCAGGGCACCTCGGTGAGCGGACTGGTCGCCCAGAAGATCACTGAGCTCGTCGAGACACGTGATCGCTACGTGAAAGCCCGGGACTCGGCACTGCAAACGATGGCCGAGGCCATTGATCGTGGTGGTCGTCGCTGGACGCGGGCTGAGCTCCACGACGAGCGGTTCGACCGGAACGACACGTGACCTCGCCGGGTCCCGAGGTCCGCTTCGTCGATACCAACGTCCTGCTCTACGCGCAGGACAAGCACGATCCTGGCAAGTATCGAGTCGCGCGGAAACTACTGGAGAGCCTGTGGACGGGCGGCGTCGGGATCGTCAGTACCCAGGTCCAGACATCGCTATGCAAGCACATGCCCACGTTACGGGTCCCGGTGGTCAACGTCGTGGGCCTGATGTGCTGGACCCGCCACCGAGCATCTACCGGACTGCCCGACGCCCAGTTCGACGCGGTGTTCACCCGGCCGCGTGACACTACGGGCCCCAAAACCCAAAACCTCCCTGACCGCGCTCGGCGACGATCTCACGCCGGGTCTCGCGAGCGCCGACGCTGAAGCGTGCGGCGCGACGGTGCAGTCGGTGCTATTGGCCGCGCCGGCGCACGTGCGGCAGCCGTCCCTCTGGGTCGGCGAAGAACAGCCGCTCCGCCAGCTCGATGAGCACCAGGTAGGCGACGATCATGCCGGCGCGAATCCCAGGATGTGCGACAGCGGGGACAGCGGCAGCACCACACCGATGATCACCGTCACGAGTGCTGCGAGCAGCAGTGGGTGGCTGGGGCGGCTGCGGGTGAACGGGCTGCGCCGGTGCGGATCGCGAAGATCATGAGTGTCTGGGTCGCGAGGGACTCGGTGAACCAGCCGGCGCGGAACCGGTCAGGGCCGGCGTGGAAGGCGCCCAGCATGAGGCGAAGGTGAGGAAGTCGAACACGCTGCTGATCGGGCCGAAGAAGAGCATGAAGCGGCGGACGAAGGCGATGTCCCAGCGCGACGGGGTCTGCAGCTGTTCGCGGTCCACCCGGTCGGTGGGGAGGCGAGTCTGTGGCGCGACGTTGATCTAGTATAGCCCGATCGGGCGGTAACTGGCCAGGGAGCCAGGGAGGGTCACTCGTCGTGATTAAGAACCTTCAATATCACGCGTTGGTGTAGCCGGTTGCAACGTCGGTCGACGCCCCGTAAGGTAAGCTACGCTGAACTTCGATGGACCCGCCGAGGTGATTTCGCACCTCCCTATTTCGTTCACATCGCAAACGAGAGGTACGAGTTCGTGACGATGGACCGCCTGAATCTCACTGCGAAACTGTATCAGCCAGCAATCCATGGCGTGGTCTCCGAAGTGGCGCAGGGTGGACGTTCGAACTCTCCTGTCGTGGTCGATCTCGATCCGACAAGTTTCTGCGACCTGGCCTGCCCTGAATGTATCAGCGGAAAACTGCTCAACCAAGGTCGGTTCACCCGCGAGCGGCTGCACTCCCTGGCGGCGAACTGACGACCCTGGGGGTCAAAGCAGTCATACTGATCGGTGGTGGCGAACCGCTGGCCCACCGAGGCACGCAGTCGCTCATTCACACGCTCGGGGAGGCGGGGATCGCGATCGGAGTGGTGACCAACGGAACTATGATCAACCATCATTTGCCCGGCCTTGCCGAACACGCATCGTGGGTACGGGTCTCGGTGGATGCCGCGACGACCGTGACCTACCGGACGTTCAGACCGGACCGCAAGGGAGACAGTGTCTTCGACCACGTCATAAGTAACATGCGGCAGCTCGCCGCGGTCAAGAAGGGCGCTTTGGGCTACTCCTTCCTGGTAATGGTACGCCAGGAGCCGGGCGGACCCCCCGTCAGCAACCACCATGAGGTGCTCAGGGCTGCGGAGCTGGCCAAGGACATCGGCTGCGACTACTTCGAGGTTAAAGCCATGTTCGACGAGCAGCACCATGTCGTCGGGGTCGCCGAGGAGGTGCTGGCCTCGGTCGACACACAGATCGGGCAGGCCCGCCATCTCGAAGGTCCGGGCTTCCAGATCATCAACTCCTCCACGCTGACGTCGCTCCGGGAACAAGAAGGCCCGATCCAGCCGAAGGACTACCGGCGCTGCGGTGTGGCTGAACTTCGTACGCTGGTGACATCGTCCGGCGTCTACGTCTGCCCATATCACCGTGGGAATCCCGACGCGATGCTCGGGGATGCTGTGACCGACAGCCTCGTCGACATCTGGGAGAGTTCCGACCGCGGCATCGTCGACCCTCGCCGAGACTGCACCTTCCACTGCGCCCGGCACTCGTCCAACCTGGAGCTTCACCAGATCGCGGCCGGGAAAGGCCGACCGATCCTGGAAAGCGATCACGACCTCTTCATCTGAGGCACGACCGACCACAACCCCTTCGCGAGGGGCTTGAGAGGACACATCTCAAGTGTCGACGACCGAGCAGATCACACGGGTCAACTCCTGGAACGGTTGGGACCCGCTCCGTCGCACCATTGTCGGACGCGCGACCGGTACGATGGTTCAGGCACCCGAACCGGCAGTGCAACGGGACTTCCCGGACGACGGCTTCCCGCTGGGAACCTATGGACCGATGCCGGAGGACATGACCGCCGAGGCGAACGAGCAGTTGGACGACTTCGCGGACCTGCTGCGGCGTCGAGGCATCCGCGTTGACAGACCCACACCGCTCGACTTCAGTCAGGACGTGCGAACCCCGGATTGGCAAAACGACTCGATGTTCGGCTGCATGCCGCCACGCGACGTACTACTCACTGTCGGCACGGAGATCCTCGAAGCCACGATGTGCTATCGGAGCCGGTGGTTCGAGTACCTCTGCTACCGGCCGGTTCTGCAGTCGCTGTTCGAGTGCGATCCCGCCATGCGGTGGGAAGCCGCGCCGAAGCCCCGACTGACCGACGCTTCCTACGTGCCGGGGTTCTGGGACGTCTACAACACGTTGGGCACCGAAGAGCAGCTGGTCAGAGTCGCGGCACACGATCTGGTGCTCACCGAGGCCGAACCACTCTTCGACGCGGCGGATGTCGCCCGGTTGGGCAAGGACCTGTTCGTCCAGCTGTCCCTGGTCACCAACCGACGGGGATATGAATGGCTCCGGCGCCATTTCCCCGACCACCGGGTGCACGAGGTCACATTCACCAACACCCATCCGCTCCACATCGACTCCACCTGGGTACCGCTGCGCCCCGGTCTGGTGCTGCACTGCGGCGAACGGCTCGCAGATCCGGAGCTGATGAAGTACTTCGAGCTCAACGACTGGCAGGTCGTCGAGGCGGTTCAGCCGGCCAGCTGGGAGCATCTACCCAGACTCTCCTTCTGCAGCCCCTGGCTCGCGGTCAACATGCTCAACCTCGACACGCGCACCCTGTGTGTCGAGGAGAGGGAGGTGCGCCTGGCCGAGCAGCTCGACGGGCTCGGGTTCGACGTGGTCCCGGTCCCGTTCCGGGCAGTCGGCCCGTTCGGCGGCGGCTTGCACTGCTCCACTGTCGACATCGAGCGCGACGGCGTCATGGAGGACTACTTCCCGCGCCGTAGCGGGAGATTCTGAGCGGGTCGCCCATGCTCCGTGGCGTGCTCTTCGACTTCAACGGCACACTGGCGCGGCTGTCGAGCTGCGGGGTGTCGCACCGCGTGGTGTTCGCCCGCCACGACCTCCGCCAAGCCGCGACCCGATGGGGCGACGGATGGCTGGTGGGACCTGCTGACGGCGAGGTGCATGAAACGCAGTCCCGAAGCCGTGAGACCTACCATCGCTGGGAGCTGGACCGGCTGCGCTCGCGCGCCCGCGCCTGCGGGGTGCCCGATGCCCGGATAGACCCCCTGGTGTTCGACCTCGATCGGGAGACCAAGGCAATCACCATGGAGCCGTACGAGGACGTGGTCGACGCCCTGGTCGAGCTGCGGCGCCGGGACGTGACCATCGCGGTCTGCTCCAACTGGTACTGGGATCTCGACGAGGCCATCGAGCAGGTGGGGCTTGCCGGGATGTTCGCGGCCGTGGTGACCTCGGCGCAAGCCGGGATGCGCAAGCCCGATCCGCGGATCTACCGGCACACCTTGCGCGCGTGCGGCCTGCAGCCGGACGAGGCGCTCTACGTGGGCGACATGTGGGTCCCCGACGTAGAGGGGCCGCGGGCGATCGGGATGCGCGCGGCCCACCTGTTGCGGCCGGATCGGGCCGCGGCGGAAACCCCGCCCCTCCTGCGCGACGGGGTCTGGCGTGTCACCGACCTGCCGTCGGTCGTCGGCCTGGTCGACGAGCTCAGCTGCTCAGCCGGTCCAGGACGTTGCGGGTGACGCGGTCGACCCCTGCATCACAGCCTCGCGCGACGATCACCGGCCAGTCGGTGGTAGCCGCGGTGAAGACCGTGCCGTTCCTCGTGTGGACACCCATGGTCGCCGCGCGCGGTCCGATATCGCCCAGTTCCCTGGAGGTGCAGTTCCAGTGCCCCATGCGCAGGTCGTAGAAGTCCTCATGCACGGGCTCCAGCACCGCGATGCCCAGGATGAGGAAGGATGTCGGGGTGCCGTCGGTTCCGGTCGCCCATGCCACGCCGTCCCGGTCGTAGGCGAAGACGGCACCGTCGCACTCGTACCCGATCAGCGGCAGACCCGCACCGAGCACGTCCGCCACGCCGCCGTCGGAGCCATCACGCAGACCGGTGCCCTCGTACACCCAGTGGTCGGCGTGCTGCACGGTGAACCCGGGACAGGGGCGGTCACCGGGCCAGTCCCCCGGCCACATCCCACCGTTGCGGAAGCTCACCCCGGTCAGCGTGTTCTCCGGTTCCCCGACACCGGTCGGCTCCGGCGTCCACCACCGGTCGGTCGCGGGCAGGTGCGGGTAGACCTCACCGATACGGTGGTCGGTGTCGGCGACGAGCGCGGTGCCGTCGTCGGTGACGTGCACGCGCCACCAGCAGGTGTTCGCGCTGAAGAACGCCACGTTCCCGCCACCGTCGACGAACGCCTCCACGCTCGCGCGCATCGCAGCGGTCCAGTACTCGTCGTGGCCGACGCTGAGCAGGAGCCGGTAGGACGACAGCAACCCCGGATCGGAATGGAGGTCGAGATCGGTACAGAACTCCATCTGGTAGCCCGCGCGTTCGAGCCAGGCGATGAAGGGCGCGTCCCAGTAGGACAGGTCGTCGATGCCCCCGGGGCGGTGCATGCTGACCTTGTGCCCACCACGTTCGGTGCCCTGCCCTGGCACGTAGACGGCATTCTCGTAGAGGCTGCTCGCTCGCTCGGTCCCCAGGCCGTCGGAACGGTTGTAGGCATGCCGGGTGAAGCTGGACTTCTTGTAGAGGATCTTTGCCCGTCCCGGGACCCGCGGCCGGAGGACGAAGAACTCCCGTCCGAGGCCCTTGATGTCGTCGCTGTCGTAGGGCAGGTTCCCCGTCGGGCGGCCGGTCTCACCGGTCGCCACGGGGGTGCAGCCGTCGGACTCGACGAAGAAGGCGACGTAGATACCGGGGTTCCAGTGCGACGGCGTGCTGACCGTGTAGGCGTGCCAGTCCCAGTCCACGGCGGGCGACGCGTGGCCGGCGACGCCGTCCGGATGCGCCGGGGCAGGCGCGAACCGTCCTGGGAACCAGCCCGCAGAGCCGACGAAATCGTGCACAGCGCCGATCCGGTAGAAGTCGACCCGGAAGAAGGCGGAGTCCGTGGACACATGAAGGTGGAGCTGTTCGCCGACGACAATGCTCTCGCACCAGAAATAGCCTTCAATCATTCATGTCTCCGTTCTGGAGACGTGCAGATGACCAGGACCCGATCAGAATGGAGTAGTACATGTTGGGACGAGCACGTATCCGTGAGCTGATGATGGGCATCGAGGGCCTCGCGCTGCTGCGCACCGCAGTGGATGGCGACGAGGAGTTCGTCGAGGCCAGGGTGGCGGAGATGAGAAGGATCGCGGATCCGGCGGAGGCATTCGTCCCCACCAGCGACAATCGGCTGTCCGAGATCGACGCCGCGGGGGGGTATGCGGCCTGGGCCCCGACGTATGACTCGCTGCCCAACTTCATTCTGGCTGTCGAGGAGCCCATAGTACACGGCCTGCTGACGGGCCTACCGCCGGGCCGTGCACTCGACGCGGCTGCGGGGACGGGGCGGCACTCCGTGACACTGGTCGCGCATGGCCATGACGTCATCGGGGTCGACCAGTCACCGGAGATGCTGGAACGAGCGGCAACGAAAGTCCCCGGTGCCGAGTTCCGGGTCGGCGACGTCACCAGACTCCCGATACCCGACGACTCCGTCGATCTCGTGCTGTGCGGGCTGGCACTGAGCCACCTTCGTGACATCGAGCAGGCGATGGGGGAGTTCCGGCGCGTAGTGAGTTCGGGCGGGCGGCTCATCGTGACCGATGTCCACCCGATGGTGGTGCTGCTGCACGGCCAGCCCATCTTCGTCTACGAACCGGGGCAGCTGGCGTTCGTTCGCAACCACGTCCACCAGGTCAGCGACTACCTGCGAGCATTCGCCGCGCACGGCTTCACCGTCCGGTCGTGTCACGAGCCCCCGTTCGCAGGCCCACTGCCTCCTGGTGGCTACGAAGAGATGATCCCCGACGCAGCACACGCCGCGTGGGCCGGTATCCCCTCGGCAGTCATCTGGGACGCCCAGGCCCCGGCGTGAGTCCAGTCCCTGCGACCTGGCCGTCGGTGAGCTGTCTGATGGTCACCAAGGACAGGCCGGTGCTGGCCGCGCGCGCGATCAGGTGCTTCGCCGACCAGCGCTACCCGGCCCGCGAGCTGGTCATCGTCTGCCAGGGCACAGCGGACTACCGGAGCCGCCTGAGCGAGCTGGCCCGTATGCACGGCGTCGCAGAGGTCCGGATCGTCGACGCCGGTCCGGACCTGCCGCTCGGTGCGCTGCGCAACCTCTCGCTGGACGCGGCGGCCGGTGAGCTGGTCTGCGTCTGGGACGACGACGACTGCAGCCACCCGGACCGGCTGACGACCCAGGTGGCAGAGCTGGTCCGCAACCGTAGCCACACGTCCTTCCTCGGCGAGCACCTGCAGCTGTTCGAGGAGGACCGGTCGCTCTACTGGATCGACTGGGCACTGGGGACGCCGCGAGCGCGATATCCGCTACTGCCGGGCACCATGCTGATGACCCGTGACCGACGGTTTCGGTACCCGGAGTCGGGACGCTACGCGCATTTCGGTGAGGACTGGGCACTGCTCACCGACCTGCACCGCCAGGTAGGAGTGAGCTATGTCCGGGGCCAGGGACACCTGTACCTGTACACCTACCATGGCCGGAACACCTTCTCCGCCGCACATCACGGAAAACTTCGCATCCGGTCACGACCGGGTGCGGCGATAGCCGAGGGGGAGGCGGAGATACGGGCGGCGATGACGTACTACGCCGTCCCGCACCCGGTGCAGGTACACGGGTCCGACGGGCCCGTGTTCTCGATCGACGACTGACGGCAGCCTTGCCCTCCAGCAGAACTCGCCGGTCGGCAATTGGCCGGAATGGCCAGGAAGGTGAGAGATGGCACCCGTAGTGGTCGATCACGCGCAACGGCCGGAGCTGTGGGAGCGCATCCCCGAGCTGTTTGACGGGGTATGGCCGGAGTACAACGTCCATGGCGCCGTGATGGCCAGATATTGGGAACGGCTGCACACGCTCTTCGGTCGTTACCAGCTCGCCCTGCTCGGCCCGGACGACGACATACTCGCCGTCGCGAGGAGCATCCCCGTCAGCTGGGACGGCACCGAGGCAGGGCTCGGGCCCGGAATCGACGCGGCGATCGAGGCGGGCTTCTCCGATCACGATGCCGGACACACCCCGAACACCCTGTGCGCGCTGGGCATCGAGGTGGCACCACGGCGTCGGGGCGGTGGACTGGCGACGGTGATGCTGGAGGCACTTCGGACGACCGCCCGCGGGGCGGGCTTCGCCCACGTGATCGTCCCGGTGAGACCGACCTGGAAGGACCGCTACCCACTGGTCCCGATCAGCCGCTACGCGAGCTGGACCGTGGACGGCGGTGCTGCCTTCGATCCGTGGATCCGTACCCACATCCGCTGCGGCGGGACCCTGTCCGCCCCGACCCCGCGGTCGTCGCTGATCACCGGCACGGTGGCCGAATGGGAGTCCTGGACCGGCATGAGGTTCCCCGACAGCGACGACTACGTGATCCCGGGGGGGCTGGCCACCGTGCGGATAGACCGGGATGCGGACCTGGGCACATACTGGGAACCGAACGTCTGGGTCACCCACGAGTCGGGACTCGGCCGGTGAGCGTCGGGGCGAGCCCCCTGCGCCTGGGTATCGTGGGATGCGGCGCGGTGACCGAGCTGTGCCACCTGCCCGCGCTGGCAGGCGGTGAGCCGTTCCAGCTCGCCGCCCTCGTCGACCGCGTCCCGGCGCACGCGGAGCGGGCCGCCGAGCAGTACCGGCGACTGCGGGCGGCCGCGGGCCTGTCCGCACGCTGGTCTCCGACACTCGCCCAGAATCTCGTCGAGGTGCTCGACGGGATCGACGTGGCGATCGTGGCCACCGGGCCCGCCTCGCACGCCGCGCTCGCGGCGCAGCTTGCCCTGGCCGGAAAGCATGTGCTGCTGGAGAAGCCGGTCGCCGCCAGCACCGCCGAATGCGCCGAGATCAGCGCCGCCGCCGCGACCGGCGGTGCCCTGGTGATGCCGGCCCACGTTCGGCGGTTCTTCCCGGCGGCGAGCTGGGTTGCGGAGCGGCTGACGTCGGGCTGGTGGGGTACGGTGCGGCGGGTCCACTGGTGTGAGGGCGCCGAGTACCGCTGGCCGGCGGTGAGCCGGTTCGTCTTCGACGCTGATGCGGGCGGCGGGGTGCTGGCAGACCTCGGCCCGCACGTGACCGACCTGCTGGCGCACTGGTTCGGACCACTGGAGCTGATCGGTGTCGAGGACAACAGCGCGGGCGGCGTGGACAGCGAGGCGCGGCTGCAGCTGCGGGCCGGCACCGTACCGGTCGACGTCGAGCTGAGCAGGCTGCGCGAACTCGACAACATCATCACGATCGAGGGCACCCGGGCCACCCTGAGTGTGGGAACCGAACGCGCGGCGAGCTACCGCGCGTGGACCAGCGCGGGTGTCCTGCTGGAGCAGGGCGCCGTCCCGGCGCCCACTCCCGGAAGGCTCACCCGTGCGGGGTTGTACCACCACCAGCTCGTCGAGTTCGATCGGGCGCTGCGGGGGCACCCGAGCTCGGCAACCACCTTCAGCGAGGCGGCGACCACCGTCGAGCTGCTCCAACGCTGCCGAGCGCAACGCGCGCATCGCCTGCCACGCCCGTGGGAGGCTCGTCGGCGCACCGGGGCCGGCGGCGTTCGGCGGGTGGCTGTCACGGGTGCGACCGGCTTCATCGGCTCCCACGTGGTCGACCGGCTGCTGCACGACGACGCGACCACGGTCGTCGCCCTGGGGCGGACGC
>Ga0136632_10000677_pt1 | contig 10470 bp, 6 predicted proteins | sample AntDrymUQ6112106_2_FD_104670 | JGI IMG/M metagenome (GOLD analysis project Ga0136632, IMG submission 104670) | Polar desert sand microbial communities from Dry Valleys, Antarctica - metaG UQ611 (21.06) | ecosystem: Environmental > Terrestrial > Soil > Desert | place: Antarctica: Dry Valley...
AGGTGAAGAAGGCGATCAGCGCCCCGATGCCGCCGAACAGCGGGATCCAGACGTCCGGATCCGACCAGCCCAGCTGCGGCCCCTGGATCAGCGCCCACGTCGGTCCGCCCAGGCCGATCACGCACAGCAGCGCCCCCGGGATGTCTATGCGGTGCCGGCCCTCGCCGGGACACTCCGCGACCGCGCGCCTGATGAGCCACAGGCAGACGAGCACGAGTGGCACGTTCAGCGCGAAGATCACCCGCCATGAGAAGACGTCGACGAGCAGGCCGCCGAGCGGCGGTCCGACGGCGATCGCGGCGCTGGTGCCGGCCGTCCACGATCCGATCGCGGCCGGGCGCTCGTCGGGTCCGAAGACCGCGGTGATGATCGCCAGCGAGCTGGGGACCAGCAGTGCGCCGGACGCGCCCTGCAGCGCCCGCGCCGCGATCAGGATCTCGACCGACGGTGCGGCCGCGCACAGCAGCGACGCGGCGCCGAAGGCCGCTACACCGATCGCGAAGATGCGCCGCCGGCCGTAGAGGTCGCCGAGCGAACCGCCGACGAGCACCAGCGAGGCGAGCAGGAGCAGGTACGCCTCGACGACCCACTGCTGGTCGGCGAGCGAGGCGTCGAGGTCGTCGCGCAACGCTGGCAACGCGACGTTGACGACGGTCTGGTCGACGAAGACGATCGCCGAGCCGAGGATGCAGGCGATGAGGGTCAACCGCTTGGCGCGTAGGTCGTCCACGACGCGCAGGCTAGGGCTCCGAAGGCTCCCGACCGGCGAGAGGCGGCGAGATTCGGTGGATCCAGACTGAGGCGCGGCGAAGCGGCGCCGGTCGCCGGTGCGCCTGCAGGCGTGTACTAGATTGCCCCCCGCATGCGCCGGCTCGACACCCGCCTCGAGGGCCCGATCCTGCTTGCGCCCGACGTCCACGGCGATGGGCGCGGGTTCTTCCAGGAGAGCTACCGCGCGAACGTGTGGGCGCAGCACGGCGTCGGCGACACGTTCGTGCAGGACAACCACTCGCGCTCGCGCCAAGGCGTGCTGCGCGGGATGCACTTCTCGATCGGCGAAGGCCAGGCCAAGCTCGTGCGCTGCGCGCGCGGGCGGATCCTCGACGTCGTCGTGGACCTGCGGCGGGCGTCGCCGACCTATGGCGAATGGGAGGGCTCCGAGCTCGACGACTCCAACGCCCATCAGCTCTACATCCCGGTCGGCTTCGCGCACGGCTTCTACGTGCTGTCGGAGGTCGCCGACGTGACGTACAAGTGCTCGACCTACTACCACGCCGACGTCGAGCGCGGCTTTCGCTACAACGACGAGCAGGTCGGGATCGCGTGGCCCGACGACATGGCGCTGCTCGTCTCTCACCGCGACATCGAGGCGCCGACGCTGCGCGAGATCGCCGACGAGCTGCCGTTCTGACAGGTCGCGCTCGGGGCCCTGGATGGCGGCGTGGCAATCTCGCCCGTCGTCGCGGTTAGCCTCTCGGTCGTGGACGTCTGCACGATCATCGCCAAGAACTACCTGGCGCACGCCCGCGTGCTCGCGCGCTCGTTCGCCGAGCACCACCCCGACGGACGCTTCCACGTCCTGATCATCGACGACTTCGAGGGGTATGTCGTTCCGGAGGACGAGCCGTTCGTCGTCGTCGGCCCGCACGAGCTCGACGTCGACGGCTTCGAGCAGATGGCGGTTCTCTACGACGTGGTCGAGCTGTCGACGGCGGTCAAGCCCTGGCTCATGCGCTGGCTGCTGGCGGGCAGCCCGGACCACATGGCGGTGTACCTGGACCCGGACGTGCGCCTCTACGCGCCACTGGACGAGATGTTCGCGGCGGTCAGCGAGCATGGCCTCGTCCTGAGTCCGCACAGCCTCGACCCGATGCCGCGCGACGGCAAGCGACCCAACGAGCAGGACATCCTGATCGCCGGCGCCTACAACCTCGGCTTCATCGGCATCGGCTCGGGCGACTTCGCCGACCTGCTGCTGGAGTGGTGGGCCGTGCGCCTGGAGACCGACTGCATCGTCGACCCGACGCGTGGCTTCTTCGTCGATCAGCGCTGGATCGACCTCGTGCCCGGCATGGCCGAGAGCTTCCACCTGCTGCGCGACCGCGGCTTCAACGTCGCCTACTGGAATCTGCCTTCGCGGCCGATCCGCCGCGACGAGAACGGGACCTGGTACGCCGGCGACGTCCCGCTGCGGCTGTTTCACTTCAGCGGTTTCGATCACACGCGTCCGCACGTGCTGAGCAAGCATCAGAACCGCATCAGCCTGGCCGAGCATCCCGACCTCGCACAGCTCTGCCGGTCCTACGCTGCGGAGCTGCTGGCGGCCGGCGCCGACGACGTGCGCGACTGGCCGTACACGTACGCGACGACGGCGTCCGGGATCCCGCTCAACGGCGTCGTGCGCAGCATCTATCGCAAGCTCGCCGCCGCCGGCGAGGTGGGCGAGTCGGTCTTTCAACCGGCGGGCGAGCAGGCGTTCGTGGAGTACCTCAACGCGCCCGCCCCGCAGGCGGCCGGGGGCGCCCGCGGCATCACGAACTACCTCGCGGCGCTGTATGAGGAGCGCGAGGATCTGCGGCGTGCCTATCCCGACCTCACCGGCGCGGACGCCGCCGGGTACCTCGGCTGGGCGCGGGTCTACGGGCGCGGCGAGGTTCCGCGTCAGCTCTGCACGGCTACCCTCGACCAGGAGGCCCGCGCGGCGACGGGCCCGCGGCTGACACGGCCGCTGGGCGTCAACGTCGCGGGCTACCTGAACTCCGAGCTCGGCGTGGGGGAGGTCGCGCGGCAGGCGATCCGTGCGCTCGACGCCGCGGGCGTTCCGGTGCTGCCGGTTGGCATCGCGGCGCCGCAGAGCCGCCAGGGCCACGACTTCACGCACCGCGGGATCTCGCAGGGCGGCTATCCGGTCAACCTCATCTGCGTCAACGCCGACATGCTGCCGGCGTTCGCCGGAGCCATCGGGCCGTCGTTCTTCGCCGGGCGCCACTCGATCGGCTGGTGGTGGTGGGAGGTGTCGGAGTTCCCCGAGCGCTGGCTGGGCTCGTTCGAGCTCGTCGACGAGCTGTGGGCCGGCAGCCGCTTCGTCGCCGAGGCGCTCGCCTCGGCCTCGCCGGTGCCCGTCGTGCGGGTGCCGATGCCGGTGTCTGTCGCGGGCTCGCCGCGCGGCGAGAAGCAGCGTTTCGGCCTGGCGCCCGAGTTCTCGTTCCTGTTCTCCTTCGACTACGCCAGCGTGCTCGCGCGCAAGAACCCGCTCGGCTGCATCGACGCGTTCCTGCGCGCGTTCCCGCAGCCCGGCGAGGCCGTCCTCGTGCTCAAGAGCATCAACGCCGAGTACCACGCGGCGGAGCACGATCGGGTGCGCCTCCATGCCGCCGGCCATCCGCACGTCGTCCTGCTCGACCAGTACCTCGAGCCCGCCGACAAGGACCGCCTCGTGGCGAGCTGCGACTGCTATGTCTCCCTGCACCGCTCGGAGGGATTCGGGATCACGATGGCCGAGGCGATGTTCCTCGGCAAGCCGGTGGTCGCGACGGCCTACTCGGGCAACCTCGACTTCATGACGCCGGAGAACAGCTATCTCGTCGACTACACGCTGACGGCGATCGGTCCAGGCGCCGACCCGTACCCGCCCCACGTCCGATGGGCGGATCCCGACCTCGACCACGCGGCGGCGCTCATGCGCGAGGTCTACGAGGATCGCGAGGAGGCGCAGCGGCGCGCGCGGCGCGGCTACGAGGACATTCGCCGCACGCACTCGGTCAACGCGGCGGGCGCGAAGATGACGCAGCGCCTGAGCACGATCGCGATGCGCGGCCCGGTCGCCAGCGGCTGGGAGGCGCCCGCGGCGCTCGAACGCGCCGCGCGCGCCGATACGGCGCTCAACGACGGTCCGCGTCGCACCGCGCCCAGCCCGCGCGGACGCGCCGGGCGATTGGCACGGCGGCTGGCGCTGCGGCTCATGCGCCCGTACACGGCACACCAGGCGAGGATCGATCGCGATCTGCTCGACGCTCTGCAGGCGATCGGCCGCGACGTGCGCGAGCTCGGTGAGCGCGGTGTGGCGGTCGAGGCACTGGCGCTACGCGGCCTGCGCGACCTCGAGCATCGCCTGCGCGGGTTGATCGAGCCCGAGCTGACCGCGGGCAGCGACCGCTCCGACGAGCTCGCCCGCTTGGTCCACGAGCTGGGGGCCGGGCTGCGCCACCACGCAAGCTTGCTGTCGCTGTCCGGCCCGGGTCCACGGGACCCCGAGCCCGAGGACTATCCGACGGCTCCGGCCGTGCCCTGGAGCGAGGAGTACATCGCCGCGCATGCGGCGTTCGTCGGCCGCGCGCTCGACGACGCCGCGCTGATCGAGGCGATCCGCCGCGGCGACGCGCTGCCCCACGGCTACGGTCTGGGCTTCGACGAGCGCGTCGTCGAGTATCCCTGGCTCTCCGGGCGCCGCCTCGGCGGAACGGTGCTGGACGCCGGATCGACGCTGAATCACCTCCACGTCCTGCGCCGGCTGCGCCCGCGCATGGACGACCTGCACATCGTCACGCTCGCTCCCGAGGATCGCGCCTTTCCCAGCCTCGGCATCTCCTACCTGTTCGCCGACTTGCGCAGCCTGCCCCTCGACGACCACGTCTACGACCGCGTGCTCTCGCTCTCGACGCTCGAGCACGTGGGCCTCAACCTCGACCACTTCGGAGCCGACGGGCTCGCCGCGGAGGACCCGCAGGATGCGTCGCTGGCCGCCGCCGACGAGCTGCGCCGCGTGCTGCGACCGGGAGGCGAGGCGCTGCTGACGGTGCCGATCGGGGTGGGTGAGCGCTTCGACTGGGTGCGCGCGTTCTCGCTGGCGGAGCTCGACGCGCTCGTCGCCCGGTTCGATCCGGTGGACGTCGACGTCACGTTCTTCCGCCACGATGGCGGGTGGCACTGCGCCGATCGCGAGTCGGTGAGCGACGCGCGCTACCGCGACCATCTCAGCGGCGCCGACCTGCGCGACGGCGTGGTCGCGGCAGAGGCCGTCGCCTGCGTCGCCCTGACCGTGGGCTGACCGGCGCGCATAAGATCGCGGCGCATGCGATCAGAACCAGCCGTCGTCATCTGGGTGCCCGGCGACGGTCCGGCGAGCCTGGCGACCGCCGAGTCGGTGGCCGCTTCGGTGGCCGACGGGATCGAGATCGTGAGCGGGGCGGAGCCGTCCGACTCGAGCCCGCTCGGGTCGGTCGCGGCCGCTACGGGCCGATCGGACATCGTCGTCGTCTTTCCGGGCATCGTCCTGTTCGACGGATGGCTGCCACGGCTCGTCGAGGCCGCTCGTTGCGATTCGACGATCGCGACCGCCAGCGCGATGCTGTCCGAGGGGCCCTTGGGCCCCGCGCCGTTGACGGTCGACGACATCCCGGCTTGCGCGCACAGCGTCGCCGAGCGATCGATCCGCCTGCGGCCGAGGCTCACGGCGCCCCAACCGGGATGCGTGCTGCTGCGCCGCCGCGCTCTCGACGTCGCCGATGGCGCGGCCGACCCGAGGACGGCCTCGCCCGCCGCCTGCCTCGCCGGCTTCGGGGAGCGATGCTCGGTCATGGGGCTCAGCCACGTCCTCGCCGACGACGTGCTCGCATCCGGCGCCGCGGCCGCCCCAGCACCGGCCGAGGAGCGTGAGCTGGAGGCGCGGTGGGCGCACCGCACCGCGGCACGCGACCTGGAGCGCGATCTCGAGACGCCGGTCCGGCGCGCGCTGCTGGCGGCGTCGCGCGGGCTGGCCAAGCTGTCGGTGACGATCGACGGTCGCGCGCTCGGGCCCGAGCGGACCGGGACACAGGTCCACGCGCTCGAGCTCGTCGCCGCACTCGGGCGCACCGAGCTCGTGGCGCTGCGGGTCCTCGTCGCGCCCGACCTCGACGAGGACGCGCGGCTGCTCCTCGACGAGATCGAGGATCTCACGCTCCTGCCCTACGCCGAGGCCGCGCACGGGGCGCCGACGACGACGGACATCGTGCACCGTCCGAGCCAGGTCTTCTCCGTCGACGACCTGAACCTGATCGCGCCGCTCGGCCGCCGTCTTGTCCTCACGCACCAGGACCTCATCGCGTACCGGGCTCCCAGCTACCACGACGCTCCGGAGCATTGGCTGCGCTACCGGCGCAGCACCCGCAACGCCCTGTCGGCGGCCGACCGCGTCGTGTTCTTCTCCGAGCACGCGCGCGCAGACGCCCTTGCCGATGATCTCGTCGATCCGGCACGGACGAGCGTGGTTGCGATCGGTGCCGATCATCATGCCGTCGCGCCCGCGAGCTGCGCGCGCCGGCCGCTGCTGCTCGGCACGGCAGACCAGCCCTTCCTGCTCTGTCTCGGCGCGCATCTGCGCCACAAGAACCACGCGTTCGCCGTCGAGCTGCTGGCCGCGCTGCGCGAGGATCATGGATGGGGCGGCCGCCTGGTCTACGCGGGACCGACCGGTGCGCCCGGATCCGTGGCCGTCGAGCACCACGAGTCGCTGCGGGAGTCGATCGTGCATCTCGGACCCGTGCAGGAGGACGAGAAGACGTGGCTGCTCGCGAACGCCGCCGCCGTCGTCTACCCGAGCCTCTACGAAGGGTTCGGCCTGATTCCGTTCGAGGCCGGCAATGCCGGCACGCCCTGCCTGTTCGCGCCGCAGTCAGCGCTGGAAGAGACCCTGCCCGCCGCTGCGGCGACGCTCGTCGCGTGGGACGGCCCGCGCAGCGCGGCCGCGACCGCCGCGCTGCTGCATCCCGGCGAAGCCCGGCGGGCGCACGTCGAGCTCTTGCGCGCGGCCGCCTCCCGCTACCGATGGGACGACACCGCTCGCGCCCTCCTCGAGATCTATGACGAGGTACTGACCGCGCCGGCTCACGAAGCGCGCCGGGGCCCCCTCGAGCGACTGCGACTCGAGCAGCAGCTGCTGGAGGTCGAGAAGCTACGCCAGCAGGAGTGGGAGCGCTTTCGTCGCTTCCAGGACGAGATCGGCAGCGACGGATTGGGGCTCGTCGGTCCCGGCGGGGTGCTCGCGGCTGAGGACCAGCGAGCGCTGCTGGGGCTCATGTCGCGCCACGCGGTCCGCCGTCCGCTGCTGGGCGCGACCCGCGCCGCCTACGCGGTGGCGCGCCGACTGCGCCGCCGCTCGCCGGCTGGCCGCAGATGACCGGCCCGATCACGAACCGTGGGTCGGCCGTCCCGCTACGCGGGACGCGGATCCGCCGCGGGCGCCGCCGACTTCTTGATCGGCGCCGCATGGTCGGCTTCCCACACCCGTGCCGGGTAGTAGTCGGCGACGACGGCGTCGACCATGCCCAGGCGAACCCCGGCTCGCACCATGCGCCGCGACAGGGCCACATCGTTGGCAAGCCCGAACAGCGGGTCGGTCAGGTGCATCTCCATGAAGCGCAGCCCGCAATGCAGCAGCGCGGCCTGCAGACCGAATGACGATCGCAACTCGGTGAACTCCGTCTGCGGCGGGAACTCGCCGATGAAATCCTGACTGCCGTCCGGGTAGTTGCAGCGCAGCAGGCCGTAGGCAAGCTCCAGACGATGCTCGCGCGCCGCGGCGAGGAGCCGTTCGATGTGGTCGGGCGTGAACGTGTCGTCGTCGTCCAGCGGCGCCAACCAGCGCCCGCGCGCCTCGGCAACCGCGCGGTTGTACGCAGGCGTGCCCACCGCAAGCCAGGCGCGCTCGGGCTCGTCGAAGTACGGACCCCGCACGGACAGGTTGAAGTACCGGATCCTGGGCTCGTCCAGGAACGCGAGCGCCGCGCCGACCTCAGGTGGCGCGCCGTCGCCGACGACGACGATCTCGATGTTCTCGTGCGTCTGTGCCAGCGCGGACGCGATCGAGCGCTCGCACAGCAGGTCGGGCCTGTTGAACGTGGGGATCACGACGCTGACCAGCGGGTCGGGGTCCTCGTAGGCGAGCTGGTAGTCGACGGTGCGCCGCAACTCGTGCAATCGCAGCCGGTTGCGGGCCTCCTCGTCGTGAAGGGTCTGCAGGACCTGCATCGCGATCATCAACCGCTGCTCGTGCTGCGCTGAGGCTGCCGCGACGTCCTCCAGCCGGCGCGCGACGGCACCGAGCTTCGCGTCGAGCTCAGCAAGACGCGCGTCCAAGGCGTGGACGTCAGCCTCAGCCGCATGATGCTTCGCTTTCTTGCGCACCGGGCGGAGGTTACGCCGTCGCGCGGCGCGCGAACAGGAAGCCGCGGTGGCCGATCGGCGCCTCCGGAGCGCCCACGGCCGAGAGCCACGCCGGCATCAGGAACTCGCGCACGAGGTCGACGCCGGCCTCCTCCATCGTCGTCAGCAGCTCGTCGCGGTTGAACACCCAGCCGAGATATTCGGTGTCGTAGCCGTAGTCGTGCGCGCGCTGAAGGACGACGAACGAGGCGCTGCGCAGGGCCACGGGCGCACAGGTGACGTAGAGCAGTCCGTCGGTCGCGACGGCGAGGCCCGCCGCAGTCGCTCTCCAGTCGACCGCGAACTGCAGCGACCCGCTCACCAGCACGAGGTCGTAGCAGCGCTCCAGGGAGGAGTCGTCGTCGTAGAACCGGGCTTCGGGGAACAGCTCGCGGCCGTGGTCGACCAGCACCGGCACGTCCTTGCAGTGGTAGTCGATCTCGATGTCCGGCACGAGCGCGCGGCTCAGCGGGAGGTAGTGGCCGATCCCGCCGCCCCAGTCCAGGAGCGAGATCCGGTCGCGCTGTCTGGCTGCGAGCGCGAGAACGTAGGCGTAGGAGACGAGCGTGTTGTGCGCGCCGTGGTCTTCGGATCCGATGACTTCGCCGCGGGGGACCTCGTGGTTGACCCCGAGCGGCTTGGCGCCGTCGATCGCGTCGAGATAGGACGGCCACTTCTCGCGGTACGCGTCGGAGATCGCCCGGACGTTCCAGCCCTTCGCTTCGCGCGCGAAGCCCTCTGGCACGTACTCCCAATGTGGCGGAGTCGGGTCAGCCGCGATGGAGGGCGCCTGTTCGGGCGCCGGCACCGCTTCGGCGGGCGCGGGCGCGGGCGCGCCGGCCAGCCCGAGCCTGCGCGTCACCCAGCGCACCAGCGGCAGCAGGACCGGAGGCGTCAGCGCCCATACCGCCCGCTGCAGCTGCCAGCGCAGCCCGCGGGCGCTCACAGCGCGACCGCCTCTCGAGCGCTTCTGTGGACCGCCGCGACGACGGTCTCGGCGTCGGCGTCCGACAGCTCCGGGTACAGCGGCAGGCTGACGACCTCGTCCGCGAGCCGTTCGCTCACGTGCAGCCGCTCCGCGCCCACCGCGAGCCCGCGGTGCGCCGGATGGCGGTGCAGCGCCAGCGGGTAGTGCACGAGGCTTCCGACGCCGCCCGCCGCGAGGCGCTGGCGCAAGCCGTCCCGGCCCGCGGCGCGCACGACGAATAGGTGGTGTGCGTGCAGGCATCCCGTCGCGCTCGCCTGCAACGCGACCGGGGCGTCGCGCAGCTCGTCGGCGTAGAACGACGCCAGCGCCCGGCGGCGTTCGTTCCAGGCGTCGAGGTGCTCGAGCTTGACGCGCAGCACGGCCGCCTGCAGCTCGTCGAGGCGGCTGTTGCGCCCGACGTCGATCGCGTGGCCGGCCTCGCTCTCGCCGTGGTTGCGCAGCCGCCGCAGCGTCGCGTCGACCTCGGCGTCGTCGGTGACGACCATGCCGCCGTCGCCGAGCGCCCCGAGGTTCTTCGTCGGGTAGAAGCTGAACGCGGCGACATCGGCGAGGGACCCCGCGCGCCGTCCGCCGTATTCCGCGCCGTGGGCGTGTGCGGCATCCTCGACGACCTTCAGGCCGTGGTCGCGGGCGAAGGCGACGATCCGGTCCATGTCCGCGCACTGGCCGTAGAGGTGCACGGGGACGATCGCGCGCGTGCGCTCGGTCACGACGTCGCGCAGCAGTTCGGGATCGAGCGTGTAGGTCCGCGGGTCGACGTCGACAAGGACCGCTGTGGCGCCCGCGCCGAGGATCCCGGTGAGCGTCGGGACGCAGGTGTTCGCCACCGTGACGACTTCGTCGCCCGGCCCGATCCCGAGCGCGCGCAGCGCGAGCGTGATCGCATCCGACCCGTTGCCGACGCCGACCGCGTGCGCGGCCCCGCAGTACTCGGCGAACGCCGTCTCGAAGCCTGCGACCGCCGTGCCAGCGACGAAGCGTCCGCGGTCGAGCACGGCGGAGATCGCGCGCTCCAGCTCAGGGCGGATCGACTCGACCTGCCGCGACAGGTCGAGGAACGGGACACCGGTCATGCCGCCGACCCGAGCGATCGGCGGGCGTGCTCGCGCAGGTAGGCGACCGAGCGCTCGAGTCCATCGCGCAGCCCGACGCGCGGGGTCCACCCGAGGCTCTCCCGGATGCGCGTCCAGTCGCCGACGTAGTCGCCGATGTCGATCGCACGCCGCTCTTGGGGGAACGGCACGAGCCGGTGCGAACCGCCGCCGCTGACCTCGACGAGCAGCTTCGCTAAGCCGAGCAGG
>Ga0136632_10000680_pt1 | contig 10439 bp, 8 predicted proteins | sample AntDrymUQ6112106_2_FD_104670 | JGI IMG/M metagenome (GOLD analysis project Ga0136632, IMG submission 104670) | Polar desert sand microbial communities from Dry Valleys, Antarctica - metaG UQ611 (21.06) | ecosystem: Environmental > Terrestrial > Soil > Desert | place: Antarctica: Dry Valley...
ATCAACGTCGATCATCATCCAGGCAACGACCAGTTCGGCAACTTGAACCTGGTGGTGCCCACGGCTTCGTCCTCCGCTGAGCTGGTGATGCGGCTGTTGCAGGATTGCGGAGTTCAGATCGACCGCGCCATCGCAACCTGTCTCTGGACCGGTGTCGTCACCGACACGGGGCGCTTCCAGTACTCGAACACCTCTCCGGAGACCCTCAGGCTGGCCTCCGAGCTACTCGAGCTCGGCGTTCCCGCACCGGACCTGGCTGGCGAGATCTGGGGATCGCTTCCGTTTGCCTACCTGAGGCTTCTCGGGCTCGTGCTCGGGCGCGCCAAGCTGCTGGCCGACGCCGGGTTTGTCTACTCCTGGGTCCGCCTCGAGGATCTCGAGGTGACGGGGACGAGCCTGGACGAGGCCGAGGGCCTGATCGACGCGCTTCGCTCGACCCGGGACGCCGACGTCGCAGCGATCTTCAAGCAGCAGGACGACGGCAAGTTCCGGGTGAGTCTCCGATCCAAAGGACCTCGGAGTGTGGGAGAGATCGCACGGGCACGAGGCGGGGGCGGGCACGAGCTCGCCGCCGGTTTCACCGCCGACGATGTCGAAGCAACGGTCGAGGGCATCCGTCGGGATCTGTCACGCTGAACGCGACGGGTTCGGGCGCAGGGGCCGCAGTCGACGGAGTGCTGGTTGTGGACAAACCACCGGGGATGACCTCGCACGACGTCGTGGACGAGGTTCGCCGCCGCTTCCGCCTTAAGAAGGTGGGGCATGCCGGCACGCTGGACCCGGACGCCACGGGTGTGCTCGTCTGCGGGCTCGGCAGGGCGACGCGCTTTCTGTCCTACTCCCAGGAGGTGCCCAAGCGCTATCTGGCCCACGCCACCCTGGGAGTGACGACCTCGTCCCAGGACGCCTCGGGCCTGGTGATCGAGGAGCGCCCGGTGCTCGCCTCGGACCACGACGTTGCGGCTCTCCTTCCCGGCTTCACCGGTGCGGTGCTCCAGGTCCCACCCATGGTGTCGGCGGTCAAGCACGAAGGCGAGCGGCTCCACGTCAAGGCGCGCCGGGGTGAGGAGGTCGAGCGCGCCGAGCGACAGGTCTACGTTCACGCCCTCCGCCTGGTCGGATGGCGGCCCGGCCCGCGCCCCGAGGCGACGCTCGATGTGACCTGCTCGGCGGGCACCTACGTGCGGGCCCTGGTGCACGACCTGGGAGCGCAGCTCGGCTGCGGCGCGCATCTGCGGGCGCTGCGGCGCACCGAAGCCGGCGGCTTCACGTTGGCGGATTCCGTGCCCCTCGACCGGATCGGCGCCGGGCACCTGCGGCCCCTCGTCGAGGCGGTAAGGGGCCTCGGGCGGGTCGAGGTGGACGATGCCGCGCGGACGATGGTGGCCAACGGCCGGCCGCTGCCACTCGAATTGCTCGAGCCGGGACACGGGGAGGAGGGCCCGGGCGACGGGCCGGTCGCCGTGGTTTCGGGCGGGGAGCTTCTGGCCGTCTATCGCCGGCGCGCCGACACCCTGGTCCCCGAACGGGTCGTGTCCGGGTGAAGATCGTCCACGGCCTCGAGGCCCTGCGGGCCGAGGCCCTGGGGCCGGGCGGTGCATCGGTGGTCATCGGGACGTTCGACGGAGTCCATCTCGGGCACCAGAGGTTGATAGGGGCCGGGGTGGCCCGCGCCCGCGCCGGCGGGTGGGTGCCGGCGTGCGTGACCTGGGACCGGCACCCCACCCAGACACTCGCTCCGTCCAAGGTGCCGCTCCTCGTCACCACCCCGGCGCGCAGGCAGGAGCTCCTGGCCGCACTGGGACTGGAGGCGCTCGTGGTGCTGGCGTTCGATGAGTCGTTCAGGACGTGGGCCCCGGAGCGTTTCGTGACCGAGGTGCTCGTGGACGGCCTCGGCGCACGCGCCGTGGGGGTGGGCCGGGGCTTCAAGTTCGGCCACCGGGCGGGCGGAGACACCGTCCTCCTCGAGCGGCTGGGCGAGCGGCTGGGCTTTCGGATGGAGACGCAGGACCTGCTCGTGGTCGAGGGTTCGCCGGTCTCGAGCACCCGGGTGCGGGCTGCCATTGCCGCCGCCGACCTCGCCGGGGCGAGACGGCTTCTCGGCCGGCCGTGGGACGTGGACGGCGTCGTGTTGCGGGGTGACCGCCGGGGGACATCGCTCGGGTACCCGACCGCGAACATCGAATTGGACCCGTCATTGGCACAGCCGCCGAGCGGCGTGTATGCGGGCAGGGCCCGAACCGGCGGCGAGTGGTCGACGGCAGCAGTCAACGTCGGGGTCAACCCGACGTTCGCCTCCGAGGCGCCGGTCCGTCCCCGGTTGGAGGCCCATCTGATCGGTTTCAGCGGGGATCTGTACGGCCGGCCGGTGCGGGTGGAGCTGTGGGAGCGCCTGCGTGACGAGATCCGGTTCGGCTCCGTCGATGATCTCGTCGCCCAGATGGGCCGTGACGTCCTCGCCACCCAAAAGGTGGTCCAAGGATCGCCGATGGGCCCCGCGCCCGATGACCTGCTACTATGATGGCTCGAGCCCTGAGGGCCGGCTTGGTGGATTGATCCCACGGCCCTATCCGGGAAGCAACTGCAGAAGGGACGGAGACAGGCGCGTATGGCGCTGCTCAAAGAAGAGAAAACCCGCCTGATCGAAGAAAACGCCCGGGGCGAGGGCGACACGGGCTCCCCCGAGGTGCAGGTGGCGGTGTTGAGCCGTCAGATCACCCAACTGACCGAGCACCTGCGAACGCACCCCAAAGACCACCATTCGCGCCGCGGGCTCCTCAGAATGGTCGGCCGCCGCCGCCGTCTGCTGGCGTATCTGCGACGTGAGGACGTCGACCGCTATCGTGCGCTCATCTCCAAGTTGGGCCTGCGCCGGTAGCGTGGCGCCTTTTCGATCCTCTGACGAGCACCGTTGCCTTGGCGGACGGGTGATCGAGAGAAAGGAGCGCCCCGGCCCCCAGCCCATCTGATCGACATCGGAGAGGACAGCCACCGGTCGATGTTCAGTCGCAAGCCCGTCTGAAGCTCCATTTGGAGCCTCGGCGGTCTTACCACTGAAAATCGGCCGGCTCCTCTCCTTTACCACCGTCCCGGGCGACGCACGGTGCGTGCCCACGACTTCTTTTAGGAAGGAACCAACAAATGGCTAGACCAATGAGCCCCGAACCAAGCGCCGTAGAGCGAAAGATCGGTAACCAGACACTGAAGCTGGAGACCGGCAGGGTCGCCGGCCAGGCCGACGGAGCAGTGATTGCGTCGACCGCGGAAACCATGCTGCTGGCAACTGCTACTTCGTCCGCACCGCGCGGGGAGGGGGATTTCTTCCCCTTGACCGTCGATGTGGAAGAGCGGATGTACGCAGCGGGCAAGATACCGGGCGGATTCTTTCGCCGGGAGGGCAAGTCCTCCGAGAAGGCGACGTTGCAAGCCCGCCTCATCGACCGGCCGATGCGTCCGTCGTTTCCGGCGGGCTTTCGAAACGAGGTGCACTGCGTTGTAACCATCCTCTCGGTGGACAACGCGAATCCCACCGACATCCTCGCCATCAACGCGGTGTCCGCTGCGCTGGCGCTTTCGCCCATGCCTTTCCAGGGCCCGGTTGGAGCGGTCCGGTTGTCGCACATCGGGGGATCCTGGGTTGCCAACGCGAGCTACGAGGAGCGCGAGGAAGAGACCATCGAGCTGGTGATTGCGGGCCGCAAGAACTCCTCCGGCGAAATCGACATCATGATGATCGAGTCGGCCGCTTCCGAGGAGTGCTTCGATTTGATCGCGGCCGGCGCCACCCCACCCGATGAGCGGCTTCTCGCCGAGGGCATCGAGACGGCCAAGGGCTACATCGCCGAAGTCATCGCGGTTCAGGAGGAGCTCGCCGGCCTGGTCGAGGTGACCAAGGGCACCACCGAAGGCGAGCAGCCCGACTTCGCGCTTCTCGTCGACTACACCGATGAGATCTTCGAGCGCGTCAGGGCCGAGAGTGAAGCGGATGTGGGCCAGGCAATCGCCATAACCGACAAGGGCGAACGACGGCGCCGGCTCGCCCTTGCAACCGATGCAGTGACCGAAAGACTTGCCGAGGAGTTCCCCCAACAGGTTCACATGATCAAGCCGGCGATGCGCGCCTTGACAAAGAAGCTCGTGCGCAGGCGGATCGTCGACGACAACGTACGGCTCGACGGGCGCAGCACCGACGAGGTGCGGCCGATCTGGGTACAGACCGGAGTGGTCCCGAGGGTTCACGGCAGCGCGCTGTTCACCCGGGGCGAGACCCAAGCTCTGTCGGTGGCCACGTTGGGGATGCAGCGGATGGAGCAGATGATCGACGATCTCTCCGTGGACGAGCGCAAGCGCTACATGCACCACTACAACTTCCCCCCTTACTCCACCGGCGAGGCAGGGTTCATGCGGGGCCCAAAGCGCCGCGACATCGGTCACGGTGCGCTTGCAGAGAAGTCCCTGCTTCCGGTCGTGCCTTCGAAAGAGGACTTCCCCTACGCGTTGCGCGTCGTTTCCGAGATCCTGTCGTCGAACGGATCCACATCGATGGCCAGCGTGTGCGGATCCTCGCTTGCGCTAATGGATGCCGGCGTGCCGATCCGGGGCGGGACGCACGTCGGCGGAGTCGCCATGGGCCTTATCGCCGAAGGCGACAACTACGTCACGTTGACCGACATCCTCGGGGATGAAGATGCGTTCGGCGACATGGACTTCAAGGTCGCCGGCACGAACGACGTCGTGACCGCCTTGCAGCTGGATACGAAGATCTCGGGTATTCCGGCCTCCGTTCTCGGCCAGGCCCTGCAGGCGGCCCGCAAGGCGCGTCTGCACATCATCTCTGAGATGAACAAGGGGCTCGAGTCACCCAGGCCGGAGCTTGCTCCTTACGCTCCCCGGGTGGTGACCCTTAAGGTCCCCGTCGACAAGATCGGCGAAGTTATCGGGCCCAAGGGCAAGAACATCAACATGATCACTGCGACGACCGGTGTCGAGATCGACATCGATGACGACGGCACCGTTCGTATCGGTTCGGGCGACTCCGAGTCGGCGCAGCAAGCGGCCAAGCTCATCGAAGACCTCGTGGACCCGAGGCTTCCCGAGGTCGGCGAAAGGATCCTCGGGAGCGTTGTCAAGATCATGCCCTTTGGAGCGTTCGTCAACATCGCACCGGGCCGTGACGGGCTCGTCCACATCTCCAAGCTGGGTGAAGGCCGGATCGAACGCGTCGAGGATGCAGTCAATGCCGGCGATCAGATCGAGGTCGAGATAACCGAGGTCGACCGCCAAGGTCGCATCTCGCTGACGCCGGTGGCGTGGCTCGCTCGAAAGGTGGCTCAAGGCCAGTCGATCGAGGAAGCTCGTGCGTCGGCCGTGGGCGGAGGCGGAGGCGACCGGGGACCTCGTCGGGACGGCGGCGGGAGGGACCGTGGCCGCGGCCGCCCCGCAGAGCGAGGCCCCCGTGAGTCGTCCGGCTCGGGCGGGCCGCGACGCGAAAGAGCGCCGCGCCGTGACGACGGCGCATAGGCAGACGGGGCGTTGACTTTTTCCCGCACCACTTTGGATTCGGGTATCACGGTTGTCACCGAGCGGATGAACGAAGTCCGCTCGGCGACAGTCGGGTTCTGGTTCGACGTCGGGTCCCGTGATGAGCCCGACGAGCTTGCCGGAACCTCACACTTCTTGGAGCACCTGTTGTTCAAGGGCACGCCCAGCCGCACGGCCAAGGACATCGCCGACGGCTTCGACGCGGTGGGCGGTGAGGTGAATGCATTTACGGGCAAGGAATACACCTGCTACTACGCCCGGGTTCTGGATGACGATCTCGAGATGGCAACAGAAGTCCTTTGTGACATGATCACGAGCTCCTCCATCGAAACCGCTGAGTTCGAATCCGAGCGCGGTGTCATCCTCGAAGAGATCGCGATGCACGAAGACACTCCGGACGAGCTCGTGCACGATCTCTTCTACAGATCGGTGTGGAGCGGCCATCCGCTCGGCCGTCCCGTGCTCGGCTACAACGACAGCATCGGGGCAGTGTCCCGTGATCGTGTCGTCGATTATTGGCGCCAGAGATATTCACCGGTGAACCTGGTTGTGGCCGCGGCGGGGCATCTGGACCATGACTCCTTCGTCGAGCGGGTCGAGCGGCTGTTCGAGGGCCGGGGCGAAGGCCGGACCGACCGCAAGACCGAGCCACCGCGACTGGCGCGCGTCGCAAACGTGGTTACCCGACCGACCGAACAGGCACACATCGTTCTCGGCACCGAAGGTCTGGCGCGCGATGACGAGGACCGGTATGCGCTGGCGGTGATTGACACCGTTCTCGGCGGCGGGATGTCCTCCCGGCTGTTCCAGGAGGTCCGTGAGAAACGCGGCCTTGCCTACTCGGTCTATTCCTACCGGTCTCTTTTTGCCGGCAGCGGCACCTTTGCGGTTTACGCAGGCACCACGCCACAAAATGCCGATCAGGTGCTCAACCTCGTGCAAACGGAGATCGACTCGATTACCAGCGACGGCGTAACCGAGGCCGAGCTCGAACGGGCGAAGGGCCATTTGCGGGGATCGCTCGTGCTGTCGGCGGAGGACGCAGGCAGCCGGATGAACCGCCTCGCCAGGCAGCAGCTCACCACCGGCGAGATCCTGTCAGTGAGCGAGATCATCACGAAGTTCGACGCTTTGACGATGGACGACATCCGACGCGTTGCAAAGGACGTTCTGGGCTCCGGGCCGTTCGGAATCACCGTGATAGGGCCGTTCGACGAAGGCGCGTTCGACCGCTACGCCGCGTAGCACCATGACGCGCGTCGGGGTGATCGGAGCGGGTGGCCGGATGGGATCGCTCGTCTGCCGGGCGGTCGAGGACGATGCCGGCCTCGAGCTCGTGGCGACACTCCACAGGGGCGACCCTTTGGATTTGCTGACCGGCAACGGCGCCGAGGTGGCAGTGGACTTCACGGTCCCAGAGGTCGTGCGAGACAACGTCATGTGGTGTGTGGAGAACGGGGTGCACGTGGTCGTCGGCACCTCGGGGCTGAGCTCGAACGACCTGGGCGATATCGAGCGCGCCACGCGGAGCTCAGCCGCGCGGGTCCTGGTGGCGCCCAACTTCGCACTCGGCGCTGTGCTCATGATGGTGTTCGCTCAGCGAGCTGCTCGCTATTTCGGGCGGGCCGAGATAATCGAGCGACACCACGACCGCAAGCTCGATGCCCCATCGGGGACCGCGCTGAGAACCGCAACGCTGATGGCGGGGGAGCGCGCGGGAATGGCTGCCCCCATCGAGCGCGCCGAGGCGGCGGCGAGCGCCCGGGGGGATGATGCGGGCGGTGTGCGGATCCACTCCCTGCGCCTCCCCGGTTCGGTGGCCCATCAGGAGGTCCTCTTCGGGGGTGAGGGCGAGACTCTGACGATCCGCCACGACTCGCTGGACCGGGCGTCATTCATGCCCGGGGTCTTGCTGGGGCTGAAGAAGGTGGGATCGCTTGACGGTCTTACGGTCGGGCTGGAGCATCTGCTCGATCTCGGGTGACGTGAACCGACGTCTTCTGGTGCTGGTCGTAGGGGCGGTCGTGGCTGTCTCCTGCGCGGGATCGGGGGCGGAGCTGTCCGAATCCGGCAACGGGCTGCCCCAGGTGACTGTGGATTTCCCGGCCTCCGCGGAGGCCGGTTCGGTCCGGCCGGCGGTGCTCGAGGTGAGCAACCCGGGCCCCGGCGACATCGGGACGTTGATAGTGGCTTTCACCCGGGCGGGTGATCCCGCCCTGCCAACGCCCATCGTCGACGTCACCGCGGGCAACGCGCCCGGCGCCGTCAGATCGGTCGACCCGGATCCGGCCGCGGTCTCCGACGGGGTCGTGTATCGCTTCAGCTCAGAGTCACCGGGGGAGCCCTTCCTGCCCGACGGCGGCTCGGTCACTTTCACCTTCGACCTCGTGGTCCCGAAACGGCTGGGAGCGGCCGCGAATGCCGTCCAGGTCTACGACGGGAGCGAGATAGACAGGGCCGCCGGTGTCCGCCTCGAAACAGAGGTAGAAGGGTAGCGTGGGCGGCAGGTGATGCTCCGTGCAACCGGCAGAGGAGGTAGGGCGATGTCCCAGGGAAGCTTCGGACAGGTGATCACGGCGATGGTGACACCGTTCAAATCCGACGGGTCCCTGGACCTTGCCGGGGCGTGCAGGCTTGCCGAGCACCTCGTCGCCAACGGCTCCGATGGGATCGTTCTGAGCGGTACCACCGGCGAAGCGCCCACCCTGTCCCGGGCCGAGAAGCTGAGCCTTTTCTCGGCGGTCATCGAGGCAATCTCGGGACGGGCCAAGGTGATCGCCGGCACCGGAACCTACAGCACCGCCGAGTCGCTCGATCTCACCCTCGAGGCAGCGGCCCTGGGGGTGGACGCCTGCCTGGTCGTGACCCCCTACTACTCCAAGCCGCCTCAGAACGGGCTGGTCGCCCACTTCGGAGCCATTGCCGACGCGTCGCCCGTCCCGCTGATTCTCTACGACATCCCGGGCCGCACCGCCCGCCGCATCGAGCGGCACACCCTGGTGACTCTGGCGCGCCACGCCAACATCGTTGCGGTCAAGGATGCCGTCGGCGACGCGTCGGAGACGGCTCGGGTTCGCTCCGACCTCGATGCCGCCGGTCTCGAGAGCTTCGAGATCTACTGCGGCGACGACGTGATGTTGATGCCGCATCTCGCGGCCGGTGCCATAGGGGTCATCTCGGTGTGCTCGCACATCGTGGGACTTCAGATGAAAGAGCTCTTCGCCGCGTGGGACGACGGAAAGGTCGACGAGGCGCTGCGCCTGTACCTGACGCTGACGGCGTTGTTCGGCACGATCATGACCGTGACCTCGAGCCCGATCGGCATCAAGGCGGCGTGCAGCATGGTGGGTCTCGAGGTGGGCGACCCCCGCCTGCCGTTGGTCGGCGCCACCCGCGACGAAGCGGCGGTCATCCGATCGGCGCTCGAGAAGGCCGGGCTGTTGGGGCCCCCGTGACCAGAGATCCTGTAAGAATCATCTTTCTCGGCGGGCTGGGCGAGATCGGGCGCAACATGACGGTTGTCGAGCTCGACGGCCGGCTGTTGGTCATCGATGCGGGACTGTCGTTTCCCAGTGACGAGATGTTCGGGGTCGACCTCGTGATCCCCGACTTCACCTACGTGAGCGACCGTGCGGACAGTTGCGACGGGATCGTGCTGACCCACGGTCACGAAGATCATGTGGGAGCGCTGTCCTGGCTGCTCAAGGAGATCGAAGTCCCCGTATACGGGACGCGGCTCACGTTGGGCATGGCCAGAAAGCGGCTGGATTCGGCCGGCGTGAAGGCCGAGCTGATACCCATCGACGCCCCCGGGAAGCTGACCATCGGGCCGTTCAGATGCGAGACGCTGGCTGTCTCACACTCCATTCCCGACGCCATCTCGCTCGTCATCGACACCGACCAGGGACGGATCCTCTACACCAGTGACTTCAAGCTCGACCAAATACCCGGTGCGGGGCGCCCGGCCGGCATCGAGGCCTTCAAGGGGGTGGCGGCCCTGGGTGTGGACCTCATGTTGTCGGACTCGACCAACGCCGACCGGGCGGGACGCACGCCGTCGGAGGCGGTGGTGAACGAGGCGCTCGAGGGGATCTTCGCCGGCGCCAGGCGCAAGATCATACTGGCGTGCTTCGCGTCCCATCTCCATCGCATCCAGCAGGTGTGTGAGCGCGCCGAGGCAAGCGGGCGCAAGGTGGCGTTCGTGGGTCGTTCGATGGTCGCCAACGTCGAGGTGGGGTTGGAGCTCGGGTACCTGTCGTTCTCTCCGGGAACGATCGTCGACGTCGCCGAGCTGGGCCGTCATGATCCCGCCGAGGCGGTCATCGTGTGCACGGGGTCCCAGGGCGAGCCGCTGTCGGCGCTTTCGCTCATCGCGTCCGGCGAGCACAAGACCGTCTCGGTCGAGCCCGACGACGTCGTCATCCTGTCGGCGAGCCACATCCCCGGGAATGAATCGGCGGTTCACCGGGTCCTCAACGCGCTCTACCGGACGGGGGCCGAGGTCTTCCACTCGGGCAACAGCAGCGTTCACGTTTCCGGTCACGCATCGTCGGATGAGCTTGCGGAGCTGGCGTCGGTCGTCCGGCCACGGAACTTCGTCCCTATGCACGGCGAGTACCGGCATCTCGTGCTGCACTCACGTATCGCCGAGGACAGTGGGGTCGCGAAGGGCGATATCTCCATCGTGGAGGACGGCGATGTGCTCGAGCTGAGCGGCGGCAGGATACGACGAGGCCGGCAGGTCCGGGCGGGAATGGTTCTGATCGACGGCCTCGGGGTCGGGGATGTCGGCCCGATCGTGTTGCGCGACCGGAAGACGCTCGCAGAGGACGGAATCCTCATCTGCGTCGTGACGATCGACTCCCAGCACGGCGAGATACTGGCGGGACCGGACCTGA
>Ga0136632_10000681_pt1 | contig 10430 bp, 8 predicted proteins | sample AntDrymUQ6112106_2_FD_104670 | JGI IMG/M metagenome (GOLD analysis project Ga0136632, IMG submission 104670) | Polar desert sand microbial communities from Dry Valleys, Antarctica - metaG UQ611 (21.06) | ecosystem: Environmental > Terrestrial > Soil > Desert | place: Antarctica: Dry Valley...
CATCGCCTCCCTCGGCGTCGACTTCGAGATCGTTGGGCCGCCGGAGCTGGCCGACTGGTGCCTCCGCGTGGCGGCCCGCTTCGAGCGAGCAGCGCGATAGCGCTGGAGCGCAGGCCCGAATGGTGAGCACGCGGCGTGTGCGAACGTTCGATCTCCGTTGGCCGGCCGAGCACCGCCGCTCGATCCGATAGCGCCGGAGCGCAGGGCGGGCGTTGGCCGGCCGAGCACCGCCGCTCGATCCGATCTCCGCACCCGATAACGCGAATCGCCCTTAACATCTCCATGTGAGGAAGCGCCTGGCCCCGGTTGGGGCCCTTGCTCTGTTGTTGCTCTGCCTGGCCCCTGCGGCCTGGGCGGGCCATCCCCCGCAGCAGCCCGCCGCCACGCCTTCGGCGCTGCCCGCCGAGGCCGAGCTCAACGTGAGCGGCACCCCTCCGAAGGGCAGCACCTCCTACACCGAGGTCAGGGGACTGCTCGAGGGCCACCTTCACGCGATGGCGTTCGAGTTCCTCGGCGGACGGGTGCGCTGCGGGAAGCCCTGGGACGAGGGCGGCATCAGCAAGGCGCTGGTGGACTGCCCCGACCACGCCGGCAACGGCGCCGGCGCGGTGCTGGAGAACATCCTCTCCACCGGCAGCCCGCTCGGCACCCACGACAACAGCGGCTGGCCCAACTTCAAGGGCTGGCCACGCCACGACTCGCTGACCCACGAGCAGGTCTACTACCGCTGGCTGGAGCGCTCCTGGCGCGGCGGGCTGCGGCTCATGGTCAACTTGCTCGTGGACAACGAGGTGCTCTGCCAGGCCTATCCGCTCAAGAAGAACAGCTGCAACGAGATGGACAGCGTGCGGCTGCAGGTGCGCCGCATCGCCGAGCTCCAGCGCTACGTGGATCGCAAGTCCGGCGGGCCGGGCAAGGGCTGGCTGCGCGTGGTCCGCGATCCCTTCGAGGCGCGCAAGGTGATCAACCAGGGCAAGCTCGCCGTGGTGATGGGGATCGAGGTCTCCAAGCTCTTCGACTGCGATCTCCAGAACGACACGCCCTCGTGTACCAAGGCCCAGATCGATCAGCGCCTGGACGAGGTGTACCGGGCCGGGGTTCGCGACCTCGAGCTGGTCAACAAGTTCGACAACGGCTTCGCCGGGGTGGCCATGGACGCGGGCACGACGGGGCTCGCGATCAACAACGCCAACCGCCTTCAGACCGGCCGCTACTGGCAGGTTGAGACCTGCGACGGGCCGTCCGCCGACCAGCCGCAGACCACAGGGCCCGGGACCGGCCGCGACAGCCTGCTCGGCGGCGGCCTCAACCTCCTCGTGCCGCCAGGGATCACGCCGCTCTACCCGCCCACGCCCCACTGCAACGTCCGGGGGCTGAGCGACCTCGGCGAGCACCTCATCCGGCGCATGGTCGCCAAGCGGATGATCGTCGACGTCGACCACCTCAGCGTGGCCGCGCGCAAGCAGGCCCTGTCGTTGCTGGAGGCCGAGCGCCACTCGGGCGTCATATCGAGCCACTCGTGGGCCGACGAGGAGAGCTACCCCCGCATCTACAACCTGGGGGGGATCGTGACGCCGTCGGACAACAACTCGGCGAGCTTCGTCAAGGACTGGCGCACCATTCGCAAGTACCGCAGCTCCAAGCACTACTTCGGCTTCGGCTTCGGCTCGGACCTCAACGGCTTCAGCTCAGCCGCCGGGCCGCGCCCCAACAACACGAGCAACCCCGTTCGCTACCCGTTCCGGGCGATCGACGGCCGGACGATCGTGAACAGGCAGCGAAGCGGCACGCGCACTTTCGACGTCAACAGCGACGGCGTCTCACACTACGGCCTCTACCCCGACTGGGTCGAGGACCTGCGCAAGGTCGGCGGACGCCAGATCTTCGAGGAGATGGGCCGCGGCGCCGAGGCCTACCTGCAGATGTGGGAGCGCGCCGAAGGCATCCCCGCGCGCCGCTGCCGCTCGCCGCACGTGCATTTCCGGCGCGGCTCCCTGAACGACGTGGGCCTCGGCCTGTCGCCCAACCGCCTGTTGCGCCGGGCGGCCCAGCCGGCCGTGCGCAAGGGCCGGGTTTGGCGCTGGTGTGTGGGCGGACGTAAGAACCGCCGGGCGAAGGTCGTCGCGGCCTTCACCCGCGGCGGGAACCCGCGCGTGGCCCTCGTGGGCACCACGGGGCGCGGGCACACCTCGCGCCGGGTGGCTACGGGGATGCGTGTACGGCGCATCAGGGGGCGTTTGAAGCGCGTTGGGCGGACCCTGCGGGTGCGCCGAGTCGCGGGGGGCAGGAAGATGGTCTACGGCGTGCGCCGTGGCCGCATCCGCTTCATCGCCCTGGCATCGCGCGGGGCGGCGCGCAACGGCCGCACGCTGCGGCGCTACGTGCGCCTGGCCGGCCTGCGCTAGACCGTACAGCGCGCGGCCCTTAGTCGACCCACGCTGGTAGAACCACGCGCATGGCCGAGCGCTGGACCAATTGGGCGCGCCAGGAGGTCTGCGCGCCTGCGGTGATCGAGCGCCCCAGCAGTGAGGAGCAGGTGGCCGCCGCGGTCCGGCGGGCGGCCAAGGAGGGCCTCCCGGTGCGCGCCGTGGGGTCGGGGCACTCGTTCACCGACATCGCGTGCACCGACGGTGCGATGGTCGATGTCTCGGCGATGGACCGGGTGCTGGAGGCCGACTCGTCGACGGGGCTCGTGCGGGTTCAAGCCGGCATCTCGATCAACGCGTTCGGGGAGGCGCTCGAGGGTCACGGCCTGGCGCTCGAGAACCAGGGGGACGTCGACACGCAGGCGCTCGCCGGCGCTCTGGCTACCGCCACTCACGGCACCGGCCTGGCCTTCGGCAACCTCTCCTCGCGCGTCGAGTCCCTCCGCCTGGTCGACGGTCGCGGCGAGGTGCACGAGATCGACGGCGGTGACGAGCTGCTTGCGGCGCGGGTGGGCCTCGGCGCGCTGGGGATCGTCACCGAGCTGACGCTTCGCACGGTCCCCCTCTTCACCCTGCGCCGCAGCGACGTGCCGCGGCCGCTCGGCGAGACCCTCGACACGATGGATGGGCTGGTCGCAGGCTCCGATCACTGGGAGTTCTTGGTCTTCCCCTACTCGGACGTGGCACTCACCCGGACCAGCAGCCGCTCCGACGAGGCACCCAACGCGGTCGGCGAGCGCAAGCTGTGGCTCCAGGAGCATCTGCTCGAGAACGCGGTGATGGGGGCCTTCGCCCGCACCGGGCGGGTGCTGCCGCGTCTCATCCCGCGGCTGAACGCCACCCTGTCGAAGCTGGTCTCGCCCTCCACCAAGGTCGACCGCTCGTGGAGGGTGTTCGCCACGCGCCGCGCGGTGCGCTTCACCGAGATGGAGTACGCCATCCCCCGCGACTGCGCACGCGAGGCGGTGGAAGCGGTGATGGACCTGGTCGAGCGCCGCCGGCTGCCCGTGACCTTCCCGATCGAGGTGCGCTTCACCGCCGGGGACGATGCCTTCCTGTCCACCGCCCACGGGCGCCAGACCTGTTACGTCGCGATCCACCAGTACCTGGGGATGGAGTACGAGTCCTACTTCCGCGCCGTCGAGCGGATCATGGACGGCTTGGGCGGGCGCCCGCACTGGGGCAAGCGCCACTACCAGTCGGCCGACACGCTGGCCGGGCGCTACCCCGAGTGGGACCGCTTCGCGGCGGTGCGCGCACAGCTCGACCCCGAGGGTCGCTTCGAGAACGACTACACGCAGCGGGTGCTCGGGCCGGTCAGGCAGCCGGTCGCGGGCTGAGCGTCCCGCGTCCGCCCTACAGGAAGCAGCAGCCCTCGCCGCGGTAGGTGGGCACCTCGTCGACGATCTCGCCGCCGCGCACCAGCAGCAGGGAGCTGAAGCGCTCGCACAGCTCGCCCGCCTTTGCGTGGCGCATGAACACGTGGTCTCCCACTCGCAGCGTCGCCGCCCCCGGGCCGCTCACCGGTGTCTGCACCTCGCCGGCGCCCTCCCGGGGATCGAGCTCCAGCTCCACCGGAAGCCACGGGGTCGGTAGGCGGTCTCTGCCCGGAGCGCCGGAGGCGATGTAGCCGCCGCCGAGCAGCGTGGCCGTCGAGCTGGTCGGGCGGCGGACGACGGGCAGGGCGAACATCGCGGCGGGACTCAGGCTGAAGCCCGAGTAATGGTCGAACAGCGTGGGGGCGTAGAAGCCCGAGCCCGCGGTGAGCTCGGTCACGGCTGCTTCGCGCGAGGTCAGGTGCAGGCTGCCCGTGCCGCCGCCGTTGACCAGCTCCAGGGGGGTCACGGTCGAGACGGCGGCCACGACCTCGGCCCGCCGCTCGGCGATCTCCGCCGCCGAGCGCCGCTGCATGAGCTCGATCAACCGGCCCTGCGCGCGCCTGCCCAGCGGCCTGTCGCCCACACCGGCGATGTGGGCCTCGTAGCCCATCACGCCCATCAGGTCGAAGCCGGGCCGGCTCACCACCTCCCGCGCCAGCGCCGCCGCCCGCTCGGGCGTGCGCACCGGCGAGCGCTTGGCACCCACCTTCACCCGGCCGCCCGCCGTCCACCAGCTCACGTCGAGCTCGAGGCAGACGCGGATGGGGCGGCGGTCTCTACCGGCAGCCCTGTCGGCCAGGTCGAGCTGGTCGGCGGAGTCGACCATGATCGCCGGCGGGCGCTCGCCGCCGGCGCGCCCGAGCCGGTACAGGGCGTCGTGATCGGCGGTGGGGTAGGCAAGCAGCAGGTCCTCGAAGCCCTGCTCGTGCAGCCACAGGCTCTCGCCCAGCGTGAAGGTCATGACGCCTCGATAGCCGGCGTCGCCGTCGAGGATCGAGCGCAGCAGCGGGCGGCAGCGCACGGACTTCGAGGCCACGCGGACCGGCTTGCCGGCCGAGCGGACCTTCATCTCGGCGGCGTTCGACCACAGCGCATCGAGATCGACGAAGGCAAACGGGGCGTCGCGCCCCTCGAAGAGCCCGGCGTAGACCTCGTGGCTCGCCACGGCGCGATGATCCCACGTTGCCGTGGTGCGATCGACGCCTGGGTACGCTTGGCCGGTGGCCGTCAACGAGAGCCCCGAGCAGCTCGGCGTGCGCCCCTTCCACGAGTTCGACGGGGCCAACGGCAGCTGGCCGCGGGGCGAGCGCCTCGAAGCCATCCGCACCGCGGCCGAGGAGTTCCGGCGGCGCTTCAAGGCCCAGGGCCAAGTCGTGGCAAGCCGGACCATCGACCTCGTGACCGCCGGCTACCCGGCGCGCTTTGCCTTCGGCGGCGCGGCCCGGGGCATCAATCCCTACATCGGAATCACCAACCGGCTGGTGATCGTTCAGTTCCACGACTTCGAGGGCGCGCTGCGCACGCTGGTCTGGGAGCCGACGGTTCCCGAGGGCTCTGCGCGGACGCCCTTCTACCAGCAGCTCATCGTGCGCTACGGCGAGTGGCTGTCCGAGAACGTGCTGGCCACCGAGCACAACACGGTGGCCGGTGCCCTCGACCTCTGCGGCCTGACAGCGGCCGACGTGGACTACGTGGCCTTCGACCATCTCCACGTGCAGGACATGCGCCTGCTCATGGGCACGACCATGCCCGTCGAGGGCGAGCTCGAGCCCCGCCCCCCCCTCTTCCCCAACGCGCGGTTCCTGTGCCAGCGCCGCGAGATCGACACCTTCCGCTCGCCGCACCCCATGCAGTGGGCCTGGTACGTGCCCCGCGGAATGGACCACGTGGTCGAGCAGGGCCTGGTGCTGCTCGACGGCGACGTCGAGCTCGGCGTGGGCGTGGCGCTGGCGTCGACGCCCGGCCACACAGACGGCAACCAATCGCTGGTGGTCAACACGCCCGACGGCGTATGGGTCTCCTCCGAGAACGGCGTGGCCGCCGACAACTGGCATCCGCATCTCTCCAAGATCCCGGGGGTCAAGCGCGAGGCCGAGCTGATGGGGGTGGAGGTGATCCTGAACTCCAACACCCTCGAGGATTCGATCGACCAGTACGACTCGATGGTCAAGGAAAAGGCGCTGGCCGATCCCAACCGCGAGGACCCACGCTGGATGAACGTCTTTCCCTCCTCCGAGCTGTCCAAGCTGCGCCGCCAATGGCCGGTGGTGCCGAGCTTCACCTACGGGGGGATCGACTACGGGCGGGTGGAGGCGCCCGGGCGCCGGGCCGCTTAGCGCCGGGCGCGCAGGACGCGGATCTTCACGCGCGCGGTGCGATAGCCGCTTGCGCTCACTGTGAGCTTGCGAACGCCGGCCTTGCGAAAGCGCAGGCAGAGCCGGCGGCTGCCCCGTTTGCCCAGACCGGCACGGGTGGATCCCGGGCGCAGCCGCGCGTTGGCAATGCGGCGCCCGCCTTCGGTCCTCGCGCTGGCCCTCAGGCACGAGCGTCGCCCGGAGCGCACGCGCGAGGGTGCCACGCGGGCCACCAGGCGGGGGAGAGGGCCGCTGGGAGCCACCGCCGGAGGGACCGGCTTGTCGCCGATGCAAAGCTCGGACGCCGTCGCCGGGAACGCGCCGAGGTGCCCGTTGCCCGCCAGCGCCCCCGGCTTGGGCCCGATCTCGACCGGCGCTGCCGAGGCGACCGAGGCACCGGCTCCAACCGCGAGAGCTGTCCGCACGCGGCGCCTCATTGCACGAGCGTATCTCCGATTGGGGGACATGGGGAGGCAGCGAGCGTCGATAGCGTTCAGGCTGTGAGCGCTGATCGCCTGGCCGACCTCGAGATTTGCCGCCTCGACTCGGTCGCGGGCTCGAAGCGCCTTCCGTATTCGCTGAAGGTGCTGCTGGAGAACCTGCTGCGTCACGGGGAGGACGAGGGAGTCGAGGCGCTGGCCAACTGGGACGCCAAGGCCGAGCCCTCGCACGAGATCGCCTACACGCCCGGCCGGGTCCTGATGCAGGACTTCACCGGGGTGCCCGCGATCGTGGACCTCGCCGCCATGCGCGACGCGATAGACGAGCTGGGGGGCGACCCGACGAAGATCAACCCGCGGGTGCCCGTCGAACTGGTGATCGACCACTCCATCCAGGTGGACGTCTTCGCCGAGCGCTTCGCCTTCATGCGCAACGCCGAGCTCGAGTTCGAGCGAAACCGCGAGCGCTACGCCTTCCTGCGCTGGGGCCAGGGCGCCTTCGAGAGCTTCGCCGTCGTGCCGCCCAACACCGGCATCTGTCATCAGGTCAACTTGGAGTACCTCGCGCGCGTCGTCACCTCGCGGGACGGCGTCGCGTTCCCCGACACGCTGGTGGGGACCGACTCCCACACCACGATGATCAACGGCCTTGGCGTGCTCGGCTGGGGCGTGGGTGGCATCGAGGCCGAGGCGGCCATGCTCGGCCAGCCGGTCTCCATGCTCCTGCCGCAGGTGGTCGGCTTCCGGCTGACCGGCGCGTTGCCCGAGGGCGCCACCGCCACCGACCTCGTCCTCACGGTCACCCAGATGCTGCGCGAGCGTGGGGTGGTGGGCAAGTTCGTCGAGTTCTTCGGCGAGGGCCTGGCCAACCTGCCGCTGGCCGACCGCGCGACGATCGGCAACATGTCGCCGGAGTACGGCGCCACCTGCGGCATCTTCCCCGTCGACGCCGAGACGCTTCGCTACCTCGAGTTCTCCGGCCGGCCGAAGGAGCAGGTCGAGTTGGTCGAGAGCTACATGCGCGAGCAGGGCATGTTCCACGAGGTGGGCGACGAGGATGCCGAGTACTCCGACACGCTGGAGCTCGACCTTGGCGAGGTGGAGCCCTCGCTGGCCGGCCCGCGTCGCCCACAGGACCGGGTGCCCCTCTCGGGGGCAGCCGCGGCGCTGGTGGCGGAGCTGGCCGAGATGGACGTCGACGGAGACGGCTCGGCGTCCGACGGTCAGGACGAGGCCGGCGCCGAGACCTTTCCCGCCAGCGACCCGCCCTCGCCCGCCAGCGCCGAGCCCGAGCCGCCGCGCCGGGCCAACGGCAACGGCGGCGCGCAGGGCGCGCGGGGCGAGGGCCTCGAGCACGGCGCGGTGGTGATCGCCGCCATCACCAGCTGCACCAACACCTCCAACCCCTCGGTGATGCTCGGCGCGGGCCTGCTGGCCAAGAAGGCGGTCGAGGCCGGGCTGGAGCGAAAGCCGTGGGTGAAGACGTCGCTCGCCCCCGGCTCCAAGGTGGTGACCGAGTACCTCGAGCGCGCCGGCCTGATCGAGCCGCTCGAGCAGCTCGGCTTCAACCTGGTGGGCTACGGCTGCACCACCTGCATCGGGAACTCGGGACCCTTGCCCGAGGAGGTCTCCCGGGAGATCACCGAGCGAGACCTCGCGGTGTGCTCGGTGCTGTCGGGCAACCGCAACTTCGAGGGGCGCATCCACCCCGAGGTCAAGCTCAACTACCTGGCCTCGCCACCGCTGTGCGTGGCCTATGCCCTGGCCGGGCGCATGGACGTCGACCTGCTAACCGAGCCGCTCCAGGGCGACGTCAAGCTGAGCGACATCTGGCCTTCGGGCGACGAGGTGCGCGAGGCGATCGCGAACGCCGTCGAGTCCGACATGTTCCGCCGCTCCTACGGCGAGGTCTTCGAGGGAGACGAGGACTGGAACGCGCTCGAGGTGCCGGAGGGCAACCGCTACGTCTGGGGCGACGAGTCCACGTACGTCAAGCGCCCGCCCTACTTCGAGGACATGCCGACCGACCCCCCGGATGGCTTCCAGCCCATCGAGGGGGCTCGCTGCCTCGCCCTGCTGGGCGACAGCGTCACCACCGACCACATCTCCCCGGCGGGCGCGATCAAGCCCGACTCGCCAGCCGGCGAGTACCTCAGCGCCCATGGCATCGAGCGCAGGGACTTCAACTCCTACGGCTCACGCCGCGGCAACCACGAGGTGATGATGCGCGGCACGTTCGCCAACGTGCGCTTGCGCAACCAGCTTGCGCCGGGCACCGAGGGCGGCTGGACCGTCAAGATGAATGCGAACGATTCGGCATCCATGCCAAGTCGCTCCCGCGAGCAGACCACGATCTTCGACGCTGCGATGGAGTATGCCGACGAGGGCGTGCCGCTGTGCGTCCTGGCCGGCAAGGAGTACGGCTCGGGCTCCTCCCGTGACTGGGCCGCCAAGGGGCCGCGCCTGCTCGGTGTGCGCTTCGTGATCGCGGAGTCCTACGAGCGCATCCACCGCTCGAACCTCGTGGGCATGGGGATCCTGCCCCTGCAGTTTCCCGAAGGCGACTCGCTCGAGTCACTGGGCCTGACGGGCGAGGAAACCTTCGACCTCGACCCGCTCGAGGACGGCGCTCAGGCGCTCGCAGTGCGCGCCGGCGACGTCGAGTTCGAGGCCCGCGTGCGCGTGGACACTCCCAACGAGTGGCTTTACCTGCGCCACGGCGGGATCCTTCACTACGTGCTCCGCGACCTCGCCGCGGGCGCCCGGCCCGAGCGCTAACGCACGTAGCGCTCGCGCTCGACCACGTCGGGTTCCCTACGGCGGCCCCGAGATCGCGAGGCGACGAACAGCGAGATGACCAGGCCGAGGATCCCGACGAGCATCAGGATCAGGCCGGCGGTCTGGATCGAGATGCCGGCCACCGTTGCGGTGACGGCGAAGTAGAGGATCGCCCCGAGGGCGATCAGGAAGAGCGAGGGTCCGGAGTACATGGCGCCATCCTGCCCCCGCCCAGCCGGCACGAAACCCGATTCGGCGGACGTACTAGGCGCGTTCCGCGCGGCAATCCGGCGGCGAGCAGCATGTCCAGCCGGATCAAGACGCTGCCCGGACGCACGAGCCGCCAACGCCGTTACACCCGCTCGAAGGTCGGCGAAGACCTGGTTGTCGGGATCGCAGTCGCGCTAGTCATCCTCGAGGCGCTCCTCCACCGAGCGCACCTTGTCATCGAGCGACTGATCGGGGCGGTCGCGGCGCTCGTCGAGCTTGAGGACCGTGTAGACGCGAGGGATGCCCGACTCGAAGGGCACCGCGTGCAGTTCACCGACCACGGCGAGGATGTCCTCCGTGGTGCCCTCCAGCGACGTGCCCATGGCGTGGAGGCTGTAGCGCACCCGGTCCTGGGCCGCCAGGCGGCGATGGATCTCGGCGATGTATTCGCCGGCCGATGGATCGTTGCGGCCCAGGGCGATCACGGTCAGGTCGGCGGTGGCCATCAGCTGAGCAGGGAGTCGGCGTCGGGCGGCTTGCGCCGGTTGAGATGGAGCGCCTGGTAGACGACAGCCCCGAACCACGTGAGCACGGCCAGGGTCGTGCTCACAAAGGCCACCGGCAGCGAGATCACGAAGAAGCCCACGGGGCTGGACGCCCCGGCCCTGGCCCAGCGGTAGACGTCTGGGGTGAGGGCGGGTTCGAGCAGGCCGTTGCGGTGGGCGCGGTTGATCACGATCAGCCCCGCGTCGAGCGCGCGCAGCCGCGAGATGAACTGGTGATGAGCGAGCCAGTAGCGACCGAGGACCGCGAAGCTGATCACGAAGCTGACGACCTGGGGAC
>Ga0136632_10000682_pt1 | contig 10411 bp, 11 predicted proteins | sample AntDrymUQ6112106_2_FD_104670 | JGI IMG/M metagenome (GOLD analysis project Ga0136632, IMG submission 104670) | Polar desert sand microbial communities from Dry Valleys, Antarctica - metaG UQ611 (21.06) | ecosystem: Environmental > Terrestrial > Soil > Desert | place: Antarctica: Dry Valley...
CCATGCGGCCGCGGCAGCCCGGGGAGACGTTTCCAACACCTGCGCCAGGGTCCTGGAATTCCACAGGGTATCAGCCGATGCCCCCGGCAGGTCCGGGTGAATTGGCTAACCCCTCGGTCCTAGTGGCCCTTGGTCAAGGGCTCAACTGCCCGGCAGGGACCGAGTTCTACGTGATGGGCATCGACCCCACCACCAAGAACCGCACAAGGAGGTTGGGTGTCGTTCTTCGTGAGCCTCGTGCTGTAGGGCCGATCCGGGCGGCCGGCCGCGGGTATCCTTAAAGGATGCGCTTCACCACCATCCTCTCCTCCGAGCAGGCCGCATTCCGGGAGATCTTGTGCGCCACTTTTCGATCGGGTAGGCAGTAGCCAAAAAGCCGTCTTTCGAGGAGGAACGTGATCATGAGCGTGTATGAAAAGGCTTTGCTAGATCCAGCGTCGGCTTTCACGTCGCCAGAACAGGTACTCACCAGCGCCGAGCTGTCACGGGAACAGAAGATCGAGATCCTGCATCGCTGGGAATACGACGCCCGGGCGCTGGCGGTGGCCGAGGAAGAGAATATGCTTTCCGATTCCGATCAGCCGGACATCCTAGACGAGATCTTGCGCTGTCTCCATGCCCTGGGCGGCGGACTTGATGCCACCCGTTCCGCGCCGACCAAACAGGGTGGCACGTAACGACGGAGTCCAGGACACAAAGCCGTTCCGGGTTTCCACCAGCGACGCATGCGCCGGTTCACCCGGCTGACCAACGCCTTCTCAAAGAAGGTTGAGAACCATGCTCACGCCGTTGCCCTGCACTTCATGTGGTACAACTTCTGTCCACAAGGCGCTACGGATCACGCCTGCGATGGCCGCAGGAGTGTCCGATCACGTGTGGTCGCTGGAAGAGGTGGCTGGCCTGGCAAAGTGAGACGGACCTATATATCCTTTGACTGCCAAGATCGGGCCAGCCTTTACTTGATGGGCGCCGATTGTTGTTGCATGCCAGGCGTGGGAAACGTTATTCCTGTACATTTGGATACAGAAAAACCAATAAGAAAAATTAAGACTACTGCTATGATGGGTATTGGGGGAAAATCTTGAGCGCCCTCGGAACTTGAGGGTAAGCGCTTTCTACTGAGCCACCGGACATGTCCTCCTAAGGCAGCAGCAACCGCGGCCGCCAAAGTGGCAACGAGTGGCACGCTTAGATCGAAGACCAATGCGAGAGTGCCTGCTATAATGCCGGCGATAATTCCAAACTCAATATATCTCCGCAAGGAATGCGGTTCACCAAAGGTGAAAGCGGTCACTAACATACCCTCAAATATTGCTGGGAGAGAGCCGTTTGGTTAGAACCCTATTATCCTAGTTGTAAAGGCAGTGGCGATTCCAGCGGCCACTCCGCCGGTCACGGATTTTAAGACATCATCACCTTGGGCATAATTCGTTACACCACCGACCACAGCCCCACTCAAGCCCACTTGCATCACGTATACAATTAGTTCTTGCATTCTCTGAGGTGATCCTCAAGGCAGTGTGTTATAGTAAACCGGCTTGAATTACCATATGCAAGTGACATAGCTCACAGCTATTTTGTGAAATATGTCCTTGACACTGACAGTAATGTAGACATACCATGAATCCTTACGCTTATGCTCGTCGTTCAAGGGCGTGCCTGGCCCGACATATAAAAGATCTGTGAACTATAGGAAGGTTCTCCGTCTGCTGTCAAGGCCCTCATACAGGCAAGTTCTATACTTATCGTGTATTTCCTAACAACTCCGCCCATGATTTCAAAGAGTTAGTAAAGTACCATGGCGGGTGTGAAGAGAACGTGTCCCTCGCTTGATCGGTAGGAGTTGTCCCTGTTTCAGTTGAAAGTTTTTCCGATATCCCTTATCGGCGGCTCCCGCCTGGCCTGTTAGAAGAATTCCGTATAAGCATGCCAGTCCTTATATCGCTTTTGACCTTTCCAAACTGAGAGACACTACCTGCTGCCGCCTGCTGCCGCGTCGGTTGACTTCGACGGGTTCGCGAACTTCCTCTGATCCGGCCTACCCGAACGAGCTGGCTCGGTCGCTGCCGCTGTCGCTGATCCAGATGCTCTGGGACTGTGTCGAGGCAAACGGCTACGCCCACGGGATGACCGATGACCCGCTGCCGAACACGCCTGAACATAAGGTGCTGATGAACGTCGCCTTCGGCGACCACCATGTGACCAAATGGGCAGCCGACATCGAGGCCCGCGGCCGTGAGGCACACGCCGATGCTCGACCCCGGACGCTGGCCGGACTGTCGATGCGCTCTGGAACATCCCGGCGATCCAGAGCAGCAGATGTCCGATTTCCTCGCGCCGGCCGGCGCAGTGACCGACGTCTGCGGCCCCTCGCCCTGCTACCCGGGCGGCTGGACCGACCCTCCGTGCCCGCGATGGCAGCCTGCTCGATACCGACCTGACGCCGCCCCGAGCGCTCGCACGCGCAGGTGGAAGGCTGGATATTGGGCGTTCCCGGCTTGATCCGCGCGGGCAAGGAGCGCAATGTCTTGGCGCATCCGCCGCTTGCGATCGGAGTTTGTTTAGGTTACACTAAACACTATGGCTAAGGCGTTGAAACCCACCGCAAGTTCCGATACCCGCAAGCAGGCGGTGATCTATGCGCGCGTCTCCTCAAAGGAGCAGGAGAAGGAGAAGGAGGGCTTCTCGATCCCCGCGCAGCTGAAGCTCCTGAAGGAGTATGCGGCGGCGCAGGGCTTCACGATCGTGCAGGAGTACCTGGATGTGGAGACGGCCAAACAGACCGGCCGCGCCGCGTTCGGCGAGATGGTCGCCTATTTGAAAGCGCACCCGGCGATCCGGGTGCTGCTCGTCGAGAAAACGGACCGCCTCTACCGCAACCTCAAGGACTGGGTGACGGTGGACGAGCTGGAGGTCGAAATCCACTTCCCCAAGGAGGGCGCGGTGCTGTCGCGCAAGTCGCGCTCCTCGGAAAAGTTCATGCACGGCATCAAGGTGCTGATGGCGAAGAACTACATCGACAACCTGTCAGAGGAAGCGCGCAAGGGCCTCCAGGAGAAGGCCGAGCAAGGCATCTGGCCGACCAAGACGCCGCTCGGCTATCGCAATGTCGCCGGCCCGGACGGAAAGAGGATCATCGCCACCGACCCCGATGTCGCGCCGATCGTGTCGAAGCTGTTCGAGTGGTACGCGACCGGCCAATATTCGCTCCAAGAAGCGGCGCGCAAGGCGCGGGATGCGGGCCTCGTCTACCGCAAGAGCGGCGTCAAGGTGCCGGTGAGCACGGTGCATTCGATCCTGCGCAATCGGCTCTATACCGGCCAGTTCGAGTGGAACGGCAAGCTGATCCAGGGCAAGCACGAGGCGCTCGTCTCGGTCGAATTGTGGGAGCGGGTGCAGGGCGTGATGGACGGCCGCTTCGCCAAGAAGCACCACCGCATGACGCACGACTTCGCCTTCTCAGGCCTGATTGCCTGCGCCAAATGCGGCTGCTCCGTCGTCGGCGAGATCAAGAAGCAGCGTTACGTCTATTACCATTGCACCGGCTACCCCGATAAGTGTCAGAAGCAACCCGGTCACCTGCCGCCGCCGCTATGTGCGCGAGGAGGTGCTAGAGAGCCAATTCACCGCGCTGCTCGGCCGGCTCCAGTTCGACGACGAGGTGCTGGCCTGGGTGCGCGAAGCGCTGCACGCCAGCCATGCCGATGAACGGCGCGAGCACGAAGAGGCGATCCGGCGGCTCCAAGCCGAACACAAGCGGCTCGGTGACCGCATCAACGCCATGTATCTCGACAAGCTCGACGGGCGTGTGGACACCCCCTTCTTCGACAAGATGTCTGCCGAGTGGCGCGCGGAGCAGAACCGCTACTTGGGCGAGATCGAGCGGTACGAGTCCGTCGAGCAGTCCTACATGGACGAGGGCATCGAGATTCTCGAACTCGCGCAGAACGCCCAACGCCTGTTCGAGCGCCAGGAACCGCGCCAAAAACGCCGCCTGCTCAACTTTGTACTATCGAACTGCACCTGGGAGCACGGCGAAGTGGTCGCCACCTTCCGGCAACCGTTTGATTTGTTGGCGAAAACCACCGCGATCGTCGGCCGCCGTGAGGCGGGGAAGACGGCCAATTCGGCGAAATCTGAGATTTGGCTGGGGGACCTGGATTCGAACCAGGGTTGACGGAGTCAGAGTCCGTAGTCCTACCGCTAGACGATCCCCCAAGTTTCTCACGGGCGGCGGCCGGGATAGGCGCGCACGCGGCGTCCCGGCAGGCCTTATCGCTTGGAGTACTGCGGCCGCTTCCGAGCCTTGTGCAGCCCGACCTTCTTGCGTTCGACCTGGCGGGCGTCTCGGGTCACAAGACCGGCGCGCCGTAGGACACCCTTGAGACCTTCGTCGTAGGCGATGAGTGCGCGGGTGATACCGTGTCGCACCGCCCCGGCCTGGCCGGAGATCCCGCCGCCGCTGACGGTGACCTGGAAGTCGAACTTCCCGTCGAGGTCGGTGGCCTGTAGGGGCTGTCGTACGATCATCCGCGCGGTCTCTCGCCCAAAATAGGCCTCCAGGCTGCGCCGGTTGATCGTGATCGACCCTTGTCCGCGCCGGCAAAATACCCGCGCCGTCGCGTTCTTGCGCCGCCCTACGGCCTGATAGACCGACTCGGACATTCGGGCTTCCGACATTGGGGATCCTGACATCTGGGATTCTGGCCTCATGTCAGTTGTAGCGCCTGAGGTTGTTGAGCGCTGTGGCTGTGCGTCGCGCCGGGGAAGACCTTGAGCTTGCGATACATGGCGCGTCCCAGAGGACCCTTCGGCAACATGCCCTTGACGGCCTTCTCTATTACCCTGTGCGGCGCCTTGGCGAGTAGCTCCTCGAAGCGCGCTTCCTTGAGACCGCCGGGATAGCCTGAATGCGAATAATAGACCTTGGCGTGCGCCTTGTTGCCGGTGACCCTCACCTTGGTGGCATTGACCACGACGATATAGTCGCCTGTGTCAATGTGCGGGGTGTACTCGGGCTTGTGTTTGCCGCGCAAGCGCTTGGCGATCTCGCTCGCGAGCCGTCCCAGGACCTGACCCTCGGCATCGACCACGTACCAGTTGTGGGTGACGGTATCGGGCTTGGCTACGAAGGTCTTCATCGCTGCGGCATTGTATCAAAAAGCGCGGCATCGTAGGCACGGCGCCGAGTGGTGTCAAGTGACGGTCAGCGGGACCCCGGGTCCGGTCGATCCGACGGTGTGGGTGGGCAGCCGCACTCGGTCTGGTGCTACAATCGAGTGATGATGGGGACGACTCGAAGAGGCATGGCCGAACGGCACTACACCCCCCTCGATGCGCTCATCGTCAATCTAGACAAGGGAGTACGCACCGTCTTCGGCCGGCCCCCGCGCGGCGGCAGGCCGAGCCCCGGCCAGACCGCCCTCGACAACGATGCCCCCGAAGAGGATCGGCGCGTGTCGGTGGGGCTCATGCGGGTCAACCACGCGGGTGAAGTGGCGGCCCAGGCCCTTTATCATGGGCAGGCCATCACCGCCAGCGACCCCCTGGTGCGTGATCGAATGGGGGAGGCCGCCGCCGAAGAGAACGATCACCTGTCCTGGTGTGAGGCGCGGCTGAAAGAGCTTGGCGGCCACACCAGTTATCTCGGCCCGCTGTGGTATCTGGGCTCATTTACGTTCGGCATCCTGGCGGGTTGGGCCGGCGATCGCTTCAGCCTGGGCTTCGTGGCCGAGACCGAGCGGCAGGTCGTGGCCCATCTCGAGGGTCATATGGCACGCCTGCCCCAAGGGGATGTCCGCAGCCGCGGCATCATCGAGCAGATGAAGAAAGACGAGTCCCGTCACGCCGCGGTCGCTATGGAGAGCGGCGCGGTCGATGTACCTGTTTATATCAAGCGCTTGATGCGCATGACGGCCAAGGTGATGACGACTACGGCCTATTGGGTCTAGCCCGGCGGCTCATTCCGGATCGTAGCCGTTCCTGTCCACCACGCCGGCCGCTTGGCCGGGTCGTTGATGACGACCCGCTTGTCGCGACTGCGAGCCCCGCCCGCGAGCCTTACCTGACCCTGTTTGACGCCGAATTCCCGCGCCAGAAAGCGGATCAGCGCCACATTCGCCTTGCCGTCGACGGCGGGTGCCGCGACGCGGATCTTGATCCGGTCACCGTAGCGGCCGACGACCGATCCCTTGCCTATTTTATATAAATTAGGCGGCCCCGGTTGCACCCGTAGCCATAGCTCCAGGCATTCATCCACCGCCGACACCCGCTGTCAGGAGACTGCCGGCCAGGTCGACCAGGGGGGCGATGGCGAGCATCAGGATGAGCTGCAACAGGATGATCACGACGATCGGCGAGAGATCCAGGCCCGCGATAGGGGGCAGGAGCCTCCGTGCCGGGCGCAGCAGGGGTTCTGACAGGGTGTCGAGCAGGGTGCTCACGGGGCTGTACGCATCCGGCGCGATCCAACTGAGGAGGACCCGGATGAACACGGCGAACAGGAACACATAGACCGCGAGGTGCAGGAGACTCACCACCGCCAGCATGACGAGGGCCGGGAGGCCAGGCCGGTAGCCCTGGATCCAGCTGCTCAGCGAGATCTCCACCACTTTGAGCAGGATCATGAGCAGGACGGCGGCCAGGTCCACACCGCCGAATCCGGGGACCCAGCGCCGCATCGGCTGCAGGACCGGCGTCGTCACCTTGACCACGAACTGGCAGACGGGGTTGTAGAAATCGGCACGCAGGAGCTGGAACAGAAACCGCAACATCACGGCCAGGATGTAGAGGTCGAAGACGGTTTCGACCAGGAAGACCCCGGCGTTCGAGAAGTACGCGCCGCCCATCACGACTCTCCCAGGCAGGCGCCCAGCTCTCTGGACCGGGCCTCGGCGGCCCGGAGCGCCCGCGTGACCATCGATTCGATGCCGCAGTCCTGGAAGGTCTTGATCGCCTGCTCGGTCGTACCGCCCGGCGAGGTGACCTGGGCGCGCAGCACCGCCGCGGGGGTCTCGCTTTCGAGCGCCATCTTGGCGGCCCCGAAGGCGGTCTGGAGGGTCAGAAGCCGCGCGGTCTCCGGCGCCAGCCCCATCGACACCCCGGCGCGTTCGATCAGTTCCATGAGCAGAAAGAAATAGGCGGGCCCACTGCCGGAAAGCGCCGTCACGGTGTCCATGAGCGCCTCGTCCTCGACCCATACGGCCGAGCCGACCGCCCGCAGGATGGACTCGGCGCTGTCGCGGTGGCCACGGCCCACGCTGCCGGCCTCCGCATACAAGGCCGCGGCGCCGCTTCGGACCAGCGCCGGGGTATTGGGCATGGCGCGGACGATCGGCACCTCGGGCCCGATCCAATTCCGGAGGACGCCGGTGCGGAGGCCCGCCACGATGGACAGGACCAGCGGCCCTTGTGTCCGGAGCGTCTCCGCCACATCCTCCACCACGGCCCGCACCACCTGCGGTTTGACCGCGAGGATCACGACATCGGCGCCGGCGATGGTTGAACGGTTGTCGTTACCGGTGCGGACGCCGAAACGCTCGCCGAACACCTGCAGTCGTTCGGGGTCGGGGTCGGAGACGCGCAGGTGCTCGCACGGATGGCCGTCGCCGATGAGCCCTCCGACGAGACAGCGCCCCATGTTGCCGCCGCCGATGAAGGCGAAGATTTGTTCTCTCATGCAGAGCCCAAGCGGTTGTGCCGGAGCGGCTTCGGCACGCTCCTCCAGTCCCGGAAAGTGTATCAGCTATGCGTCGGCGAGTAATGCCGGGAGGTGCCGTTCCGACCTGCCCAGCGGGGGGTCACCGCGCACGGACTCCTCTCGGACCGAACAGGGCCGTCCCGACGCGCATCAGGGTGGCGCCTTCGAAGATGGCGGCCTCGAAGTCCTCCGAGGTGCCGATCGACAGGGTATCGAGCGCATGGCCCCGGCCGCGCAGATCGTTCAAGGCCGCAGCCAGGGGCCTGAAGCCGGCGCGCTGCCCGTCGAAATCCCGGCCCGGCGCCGGCAAGGCCATGAGCCCTCGCAGCCGCAAGCGCGGGTAGCCGACCACCGCCTCGGCCAGGGCAGGCAGATCGGTCAAGGCGACGCCGGACTTGCTCGGCTCGCCACCGATGTTGACCTGGATGCAGACATCGAGCGGTGGCCGGCCGGCCGGCCGGTGGGCGTCGAGCGCCGCCGCGACCTTTTCACGGTCTACGGTGTGCACGAAGGAGAAGTGCCGCGCGATGAGCCCGCTCTTGTTGGTCTGGACCGTGCCGATGAAGTGCCATTCCAAGAGCTGACCCTGTAAGGCGGCGATCTTGGGAAGGGCTTCTTGCAGATAGTTTTCACCGAACCGGCGCTGGCCGCGCCCCGCGAGTGACAGGATCTCCGCCACCGTGCGCGTCTTGCTCACGGCGATCAGCCCGACCGATCCGCGCGGGCGCGAAGACCGCTCCTCGGCCGCGGCGATCCGGGCCAAGAGGTGTTTCAGCGCGTCCACCGGCGGGTCCGCCACAGGGAGATCCCCCGCCCGTTCCCTGAAAACGGGCCGAGGCGTAGCGATGACCGGCCGACCGGGGTGGGAGGCGGCCCACCACATTTGAAAAGGGGCAGTGGTCCACTGCAAGAATTGCCCATCGGTGTCGATAGCGTCGGGGTTGCCGGGCGTCGGCCATGTGGTGGCTATCATAGATAGATGAGAGCAAGGGGGACAAGCCTCCTGGTGATACGAGGTGAGCGATCATGTTGGATATCGGTGAGTTGCTTGCGTTTTCGGTCAAGAACGCGGCCTCTGATCTGCACCTCTCGGCCGGCCTCCCGCCCATGATCCGGGTGGACGGCGACGTACGCCGCATCAATGTCCCGCCCTTGGAACACAAAGAGGTCCATGCGCTCGTCTACGACATCATGAACGACAAGCAGCGCAAGGACTACGAGGAGTTTCTGGAGTGCGACTTCTCTTTCGAGATCCCCGGTCTCGCGCGCTTCCGCGTCAATGCCTTCAACCACAACCGCGGGGCCGGCGCGGTATTTCGGACCATCCCGTCCGATATCCTGACGCTCGAAGACCTCAAGTGCCCCCGCATCTTCGCGGAGATCGCCAATTACCCGCGCGGGGTGGTGCTCGTGACCGGCCCGACCGGATCGGGAAAATCGACCACGCTCGCGGCCATGGTCAACCATGTCAACGATAGCGAATATGGGCACATCCTGACGGTCGAGGATCCCATCGAGTTCGTACACACGAGCAAGAAGTGCCTCATCAATCAGCGCGAGGTGCATCGCGACACCCTGGGTTTCAACGAGGCCCTGCGTTCGGCCCTGCGCGAGGATCCGGACGTGATCCTGGTCGGGGAGATGCGCGATCTGGAGACCATACGCCTCGCGCTCACCGCTGCGGAAACCGGCCACCTCGTGTTCGGGACCTTGCACACGAGCTCGGCGGCCAAGACCATCGACCGGGTCGTGGATGTGTTTCCGGCCGCCGAGAAAGACATGATCCGCGCGATGCTCTCCGAATCGCTGCGCGCCGTCATCTGCCAGACCTTGCTCAAAAAGATCGGGGGCGGGCGGGTCGCGGCGCACGAGATCATGATCGGGACCCCCGCGATCCGGAACCTCATCCGGGAAAACAAGATCGCTCAGATGTACTCCGCGATCCAGACCGGTGCCCAGCACGGCATGCAGACCCTCGACCAGAGCCTCCAGGAGCTGGTCCGTCGAAACATCGTGAGCAAGCAAGAGGCTAGGGTCGTGGCCGTCAACAAGGACCTGTTCTAACATTTCTTATTTGATTTATTTTTTTGGGTTGGGTTTTCACGAAAGGCGTAGGGAGGGCATATGGAGAGAGATCAAGCGATCAAGTTCATGCGAGACCTCCTCAAGGTCCTGGTCGACAAGAAGGGCTCCGATCTGTTCATCACCGTGGACTTCCCCCCGGCCGTCAAGGTCGACGGCAAGATCGCCCCGGTATCCAAGACCAGGCTCTCCGCCGAGAACACCGAGGCCCTGACCTACGCCGTGATGAATGACCGGCAGATTAAGGAATTCGAGGCCACCAAGGAGTGCAACTTCGCCATCGCGCCGGCCGGCATCGGGCGATTTCGCTGCAACGCCTTCGTGCGCATGAGTTACACCGGGATGGTGTTGCGCGTCATCGAGACCGAGATCCCGACCCTCGAGAAACTCGGCCTACCGGAGGTGTTGAAGGAGATCGCGATGGCCAAGCGCGGGCTCGTCATCATGGTGGGGGCAACCGGCTCGGGAAAGTCCACCTCGCTCGCGGCGATGGTTGATCATCGCAATCAGAACAGTTATGGCCACATCATCACCATCGAGGACCCGATCGAGTTTGTCCACCCGCACAAGAACTGCATCATCACGCAGCGCGAGGTCGGCGTGGACACCGACGACTGGGACATCGCGCTC
>Ga0136632_10000685_pt1 | contig 10400 bp, 9 predicted proteins | sample AntDrymUQ6112106_2_FD_104670 | JGI IMG/M metagenome (GOLD analysis project Ga0136632, IMG submission 104670) | Polar desert sand microbial communities from Dry Valleys, Antarctica - metaG UQ611 (21.06) | ecosystem: Environmental > Terrestrial > Soil > Desert | place: Antarctica: Dry Valley...
CGCCGCCGAAGCCGCCCGATCCTCCGCCGGCGGCGCCGAACGCCTTGGCGGGAACCAGCGCCAGCACGGTTAGCGCGGTGAGAGAGAGGCGAGTCCCCATCGCCGCCACCATAGCGCGGCGTGAGCGCGCGATGTGGGCGTCAGCGACGGCTCAAGCCTCCGCCCGCTCGCCCTCCTTGAGCAGGCCGGTCGCAGCCGCACGCACCAGCTCGGTCAGCTCGGGCCCGGCCTTCTCGGTCGAGCCGGTGTCGAACGGCGGCTCCGGGTCGTATTCGATCGAGAGCTGGATTCCCTGGGCGAAGACGTCGCCCGCGATCCGGGCGACGAGCGTCAGCGCCATGTCGATCCCCGACGAGACGCCGGCAGCGGTGATGACCTTGCCCTGCTCCACGACGCGGCGCGAAGTCGGCCGTGCCCCGAACTCGGTGAGCCGCTCGAGCTCCATCCAGTGCGTGGTCGCATCCAGGCCGTCGAGGATGCCGGCCGCACCGAGCAGCAGCGAGCCCGTGCAGACCGACGTCGTCCATTGCGAGGTCTCGTGGGCGGACCGCAGCCAACCGACCATCCGCTCGTCGTCGAGCAGCACGCGCGTGCCGAACCCACCGGGGACGACGATCACGTCGGGCGCGGGCAACGCTTCGAGGGGCTCGTCGGCGACGAGCGTGAGCATGTCGGTGTCGGTCGTGACGGGTCCGGCCTCCAGCGCGGCGAAGACGACCTCGGCGTCCGGCAGCCGCGAAAGCACTTCGTAGGGGCCGACGGCGTCCAGCGCGGTGAACCGGTCATAGATCGGGATGACGATCTGCATGCTCGGACCTTACGCCGCCGCGGCCAGAATCGCGATCCGCTCCGCGACGGCCGGCGCCTGGTCCTCCTGGAGGAAGTGCTTGGCCGCGACGGTGTGGATGCGCTCGACGCCGGCCGCGCGGCGCACCTGCTCGCCTTCGCGGTCGAGCCGCAGCGCGGGGTCGAGCACGCCCCAGACGATCTGGATCGGATACGGAGCCTCGCCGAGCGTCCGCAGATAGAGCTCCTGCTTGGCGGCGGTGCGCTCGAACCCGCGCATGATCTTCAGGAACGCGCGCCCGCCGTCGGCGTGGGTGCCGTCCCCGCGCTTGAGCAGGTCGACCCAGGCGTCGAGCTCGCGCTTGGGCACGGCGTCCATGTCGGCGATTCCCTGAATACCCATCAGCGTGCGGAACGCCGGCTTCGTCAGCGTACGCAGGTACAGCTCGCCGATGCCGCGGCGCGCGAACGGCTCCATCGACCAGGGCCGCTTGAAGGCGGCGACCTCGATCAGCGTGTTGAGCACGGTCAGCGAGCGGACTCGCTCCGGCATCGCCGCCGCCAGCTCGAATCCGACCGGCCCGCCGATGTCATGGACGACGAGATGAAAGCGCTCCAGCTCGAGCGCGTCGACGGCGGCGGCGCAGAAGCGCCCGAGACCGGTCCAGCTGTAGTCGAAGCCGGGCGGGCGCTCGGCGAGCCCGACCCCCGGAAAGTCGAACGCGACGCCGCGCAGTCCGTGGCGGTCGAGTTCCGCCAGGACCTTGCGGTAGAGGAAGCTCGTCGAAGGGACGCCGTGCACGCACAGGACCGCCTCGCCGTCGCCCTGCTCGCGCACGAAGCTGCGCACCCCGGCGGCGTCGAACTCGCGCCCGGCCGCCCGGTGGCGTGCGATCACGTCCGCGCTGGTCATCGCCGCTTGCCTGGTTAGGGGGAGATCCATTCGGGCGGGTCGACGTCCGCAAGCGAGCTCTCGACGCGGGGCCGGCGACCGCGGGGACGCCGGCCTGCGGACTCGCCCTCCTCCGCCTTTGGCGCCGGCGGAGCGGTGCCGGCCTGCGCGCGCAGGTCGGCGAGCAGCCGCTTGTGTCCACCGCGGACGTCGCTCAGCATGCGCGCGGCCTGTTCCTCGAGCAGCTTGCCGAGCCGCGTCAGACCCGCGCTCAGCGCGCGGGCATCCGTGAGCGCTTGGTCGGCCGCGGCCGTGGCCTGCGCCACGATCTGTTCGGCCTCGCGCCGCCCCTCGCGCACGATCTCGTCGGACTGGCCGCGCGCCTGCGCAAGCTCGTCGCTCGTGCTCACCCGCGCGCGCTCTTCGATCGCGGCGGCGTTGCGCTCGGCCTGATCGCGCAGGCGGTCGAGCTCGGCCACGGTCTCCGCGCGCAGCTGCTCGGCTGCCTGCTGCGCGGCGATGACGATGCCCTCGACCTCGCCCGCGACGTCGGCGAGCTGCCCGGGCGCCGCCGGCTGGTCCGGCGCCGGCTGTTCGCCCTGCTCTTGCGGGGGAACGCTCACGACGCCTGCCATCTTCCCAAATGATCCACACAGAAGTACCGCAGCGCCTGGTTGTGCAGTTGCGCGCGCTCCCACTGCAGGAAATGGCCGGCGCCCTCGACGACGAATGGGCCGACGCGCTCCGGGAAGGCGACCTCCATCCGCTGCGGGAACGAGCGCGGGATCACGTGGTCGTCGGGCCCGTAGAGGATCAGCGTCGGTGTGGGGTTGCGCTCGAAGAAGCGCGGCGGCTCGGAAGGCACGCGCGGCCCCAGTCCGTACTCGTAGATCGCGATCGAGGCGCGGAAGCGCTCGGCGTCGCCGAACGGCTCGGTCATGAACGCGACGTCGTCGGGCGAGAACGCTCCGGGCGTCGCCCAGAAGCGATGCCCGTACATGCCCGCGACGTAGCGACGGCGCTCCTCGGCGCTGTCGAGCTCCGCCGCCAGCGCGTCCGCCTCGCGCGCCTGGCGCACGTAGTAGTCGGCCGCCTGGCGCGTCTCGCGCGGGAGCTCGGAGGGGATCCCCGCTTGCTCGTAGTCGTCCTTCAGCAACGGCGGGATCGTGTTGAACAGCAGCATCCGCTCGATCGATCCCGCGAAGCGCAGCGACAGGTCCTGCGCCACGACGCCGCCGAAGTCGCCGGCGCTGACGCTGCAGCGCTCGTGCCCGAGCGCCTCGCTTACCAGCGCGTGCATGCGCCGGGCCTGCGCGGCAGGGTCGTAGTGGCCCTCGGGGTCGAGCCCCGAGTCCCCGAAGCCCGCGAGGTCCGGGACGATCACCTCGAAGCCGGCCGCCGCGAGCGGCGCGATGTTGCGCCACCAGATCCGCTTCGTCTCGGGCCAGCCGTGGAGCAGCAGGAGCGGGTAGCCGCCGACGCCCTCGTGTACGTAGGCGATCTCGGTGCCGCGCAGCTCGGCGCGCTGGATGCCGAACGCGTTTGGATCGGTGTCTGCCACCCGTGGGCAGCCTAATAACCTGCGGCCGCGTGTCCTCGTACGACCCAAAGGCGATCGAGCCCAAGTGGCAGCGAATCTGGGCTGAGGAAGGCACCTGGGAGGTCGCCAACGACCCGGCGGCAACGGAGCCCGGCACGTACGTGCTCGAGATGCTCCCCTACCCCTCGGGCGAGCCGCACATGGGCCACCTGAAGACCTACTCGGTCGGCGATGCGATCGCCCACTTCCGGCGTCGATGCGGCCAGCGCGTGCTGCACCCGATGGGCTACGACGCGTTCGGGCTGCCGGCCGAGAACCACGCGATTAAGACCGGTCGTCACCCGCGCGAGTCGACACAGGACTCGATCGACGAGTTCCGGCGCCAGTTCCGCTCGTGGGGGATCTCGATCGACTGGACGCGCGAGTTCGGCACCCACGAGCCCTCGTACTACCGCTGGACGCAGTGGATCTTCCTGCGCCTGTTCGAGCGCGGGCTCGCCTACCGCAAGCAGGCCGCGGTCAACTGGTGCCCCCAGGACGAGACCGTGCTCGCGAACGAGCAGGCCAAGGATGGTGTTTGCGAGCGCTGTGGCAGCAAGGTCGAGGTGCGTCAGCTCGAGCAGTGGTTCTTCAAGATCACCGACTACGCGGAAGCGCTGCTCGACGACCTCGAGACCGTCGAGTGGCCCGAGCACGTCGTCACGATGCAACGCAACTGGATCGGCCGCTCGGAGGGCGCCGAGGTCGTCTTCCGCTGCGAAGCGCTCGGCGCCGACTACCCGGTCTTCACGACGCGTCCGGACACGCTGTTCGGCGCGACGTTCTTCGTGCTCGCGCCCGAGCATCCCGACGTGCTGAAGCTGAACGACTCGGAGGAGGTACGCGAGTACGTCGATCGCGCACTCGCGGAATCGAGCGAGGTGCGCGGCGACGAGGAGCGCGAGAAGACCGGCGTCGCGCTCGGCAAGACGGTCACGAACCCCGTCAATGGCGAGCAGATCCCGATCTTCGTCGCGGACTACGTGCTGATGGAGTACGGCACCGGAGCGATCATGGCGGTGCCAGCGCACGACGAGCGCGATTACGAGTTCGCGCAGAAGTTCGGGCTCGAGGTCCGGCGCGTGATCGACAATCCGGAGGGCGGCGAGCTGCCCTATCTCGGCGACGGGCCGATGACCAGCTCCGGCCGCTTCGACGGCGTGCCCAACCGCGAGGGGTTCGACCAGATCGTCGCCTGGCTGGCCGAGGACGGGCGCGGTAAGCCGGCGATCAACTACAAGCTGCGCGACTGGCTCGTCTCGCGGCAGCGCTACTGGGGCTGCCCGATACCGATCGTCCATTGCGAGCGCTGCGGGCTCGTGCCTGTGCCCGACGACCAGCTGCCGGTCGAGCTGCCCGATGTCGAGGACTACGCCCCCAAGGGCCGCTCGCCGCTGGCGGCGGCGGAGGATTGGGTCGCCGTGGCGTGCCCGGAGTGCGGCGGCGACGCGCGCCGCGAGACGGACACGATGGACACCTTCGTCGACTCCTCGTGGTACTTCCTGCGCTACTGCGACGCGCGCAACGACGAGGCCGCCTGGGATCGTGACGTGCTCGCCGCGTGGATGCCGGTCGACCAGTACATCGGCGGCGTCGAGCACGCGATCCTGCACCTGATGTACGCGCGCTTCTTCGTCAAGGCGCTCGCCGACCTCGACCTGCTGGACCTGCGCGAGCCGTTCGCGCGCCTGTTCACTCAGGGGATGATCACCCGCGACGGCGCCAAGATGTCGAAGTCGAAGGGCAACGTGATCAGTCCGCGCGACTACGTCGAGCCCTATGGCGCCGACACCGCCCGCTGCTACGTCCTCTACATCGGCCCGCCCGATCAGGGGGCCGACTGGTCGGACGAGGGCGTCGGCGGAATCCACCGCTTCCTCGGTCGTCTTTGGCGGCTGGCCGACGAGGTCGGGGGGCGCACCCAGCCGGCCCCGGTTGAGGGCGAGCCGAGCGCATTGCTGCGCAAGGCGCACTGGGCGATCGACAAGGTCAGCGCCGACATGCGCGAGCGGTTCGCATTCAACACCGCGATCGCCGCGGTGATCGAGCTCGTCAACGACGCCTACCGCGACAAGGACTCGCTCTATGGCTCACCCGCGGGCGAGGGACAGCTGCGCTTCGCGGTCGCGACAGCGGGCTCGCTGATGTTCCCATTCGCCCCGCACCTCGGGGCCGAGGTCTACGAGCTGATGACCGGCGAGCGGGTCTGGGAGCAGGCCTGGCCTGAGGCCGAGGCCGCGTTGCTCGCAGCCGACGAGATCGAGCTCGTCGTGCAGGTCAACGGCAAGCTTCGCGACCGCCTCAGCGTCGCCGCCTCGGCGCCGGAGGACGAGCTCGAGCGCCTCGCGCTGGCCTCCGAGAAGGTGCAGGCGCAGATCGACGGCAAGCAGGTCGTCAAGACGATCGTCGTGCCCGGGAAGCTGGTCAACTTGGTGGTGAAGTAGGCGATGCGCGTCTTCGTCGCGGGCGCGACGGGCGCGATCGGCCGCCGGCTCGTGCCGATGCTCGTCGAAGCGGGACACGAGGTGACCGGCCTGAGCCGCAGCGAGGAGCGGGCCGCCGCGCTGCGCGGGCAGGGTGCGCACGGAGTCGTCGCGGACGTGTTCGATCGGGAGGGGCTCGAGCGCGCCGTCGTCGCGGCGCGGCCCGAGGCGGTCGTGCATCAGCTCACCGACATTCCGCAGGCGATCGATCCGAAGCGCTTCGAGGAGCAGTTCGCCGGCAACGATCGCCTGCGCAGCGAGGGCACGCCGAACCTCGTCGCCGCGGCGCGCGCGGCCGGCGCACGGCGGATCGTCGCCCAGTCGATCTCGTTCGCCTACGCGCCCGCCTCAACGCAGGTGGCGACCGAGGACGAGCCGCTGGCGCTCGAGGCGCCGCAGCCGTGGCGGCGCAGCGTCCACGCGCTGCGCGACCTCGAGCAGTCGGTCACCGCCACAGAAGGGATCGAGGGCGTGGCGCTGCGTTATGGCTACTTCTACGGGCCCGGCACGCCGTTCGCGAGCGACGGAAGCAGCGCCGAGCTCGTGCGCAAGCGGCGCTTTCCGATCGTCGGCGGAGGCACGGCGACGTGGTCGTTCATCCACGTCGACGACGCCGCCCGGGTCTGCCTGAACGCGCTCGAGCGCGGTGCGCCCGGGAGCTACAACGTTACCGACGACGAGCCCGCGCTCGTGCGCCAGTGGCTTCCGGCCTACGCCGAGGCGCTCGGCGCGCCGAAGCCGATGCGGGTGCCGAAGCTGATCGCCCGTCTCGCGGCCGGCGACCACGGCGTGTCGATCATGACCGCGGCGCGCGGGGCTTCGAACGTGCTCGCGAAGGGCGAGCTGGGGCTCGAGCTGCGCTATCCGAGCTGGCGCGAGGGATTTCGCGCCGACCTGCGGTGAGCGACCCGAACGCGTCCGGAGATCGGTCCTACGTCGCGGTCGTCGGCGGCTCGGAGGCCACGCTCGACGAAATCGAGGCGGCGCACGCCGTCGGCGCCGCGCTCGCGGAGCGTGACGCGGTGCTCCTCTCCGGCGGCCTCGGTGGCGTGATGGAGGCCGCCTGCCGCGGTGCGCGCGAGCACGGAGGGACGACCGTCGGGATCCTCCCGGGCGCCGACCGGTCGGCCGCCAACCAGTACGTCGATCTCGCGATCGCCACGGGCATTGGCGAGTCCCGCAACGCGATCGTCGTGCGCGCCGCCGACGCGGTGATCGCGGTCGGTGGTGAGTTCGGGACCCTGTCGGAGATCGCGTTCGCCCTGCGCGCCGGGGTTCCCGTTGTCGGGCTCGGCACCTGGGACCTCGCCGCCGCCGGTCGCGTCGCGAACGATCCGGTGGTCAAGGCGGACTCGGCGTCCGAGGCGGTCGAGCGAGCGCTCGAGCTCGGCTCGTGAGGCCCTACCGGGCCCTCATCAAGCTGCACCCGGCCCGCCGAGCGAGTTCTCGATGAGCACCGACCTCGTTCGCAGGCGCGTGGTCTTCAGTGGACGCGTGCAGGGCGTCTTCTTCCGCGACACCGCTCGCCGCCACGCGGAGCGCCTCGGCATCGCGGGCTGGGCGAGCAACCGGCGCGACGGCGCGGTCGAGGCGGTCTTCGAAGGCTCGCCTGAGGAGGTCGAGCAGCTGATCGAGCTCTGCCGCGAGGGGCCTCGCGGCGCGGCCGTCGAACGAGTCGAGGTCAGTGAGGAGAGGCCCGAGGGGCTGGCGGGCTTCTCGATTCGCTGAGCCAACGAATCGTCGCGATCGGGCGCGCGATCGTCACGCACGCCGGGCGTCGCGCGACACGTCCGCGCCTACGGTGGCCGCGATGGGCGACGACCGGCTCAAGCTGGTGGCGTACGCGGCAGCGGCCGTGCTGCTCGCGTTGGCGGCTCTGCGCGCCTTCGGTGGCTGCGACGGTGGCGAGCCGAGCGCGGCGCCACGCCTGACCGTCGATGGCGCGCCCGCGCGCGACGAGGCTTCGGCGCGCGACCGCGCGCACGCCGACTCCGACCGGCGCGCCGGTCGCGCCGCCTACGTTCACGTCGCGGGCGAGGTGCGCCGGCCGGGGCTGTACCGGGTCCACGCGGGCGACCGCGCCGGCGTCGCCGTCGAGCGCGCGGGCGGGCTGACGCAGGCCGCCGACGGGACTGCGCTGAACCTGGCCGCGCGTGTGCGCGACGGACAGCAGTTGGTCGTGCCGCGGCGCGGCGAGCGGGCCACTCGCGCGGCTCCGGATGAGGCCGCCGGACCGGCGACGCGAGGGCCCGACGCACAGCCGCAGAAGATCAGCCTCGCGACCGCCACGCTCGAGCAGCTCGACACCCTCGACGGGATCGGCCCCGCGCTCGCGAAGCGCATCCTCGACTATCGCGCGCGGCACGGCGGCTTCCGATCGCTCGAGCAGCTCAAGGAGGTCGAGGGGATCGGGGAGAAGCGCTTCGAGGCGCTGCGCCGCGCCGTCGTTCCATGACGGCGCTGCGCGCGAGGGCCGAAGCGCTCGGCCGCGCAGCCCACGCCGTCGTGGAGCGCAGCCCGTTCCACATCGCGCTCGCGGCGCTCGCCACCGGACTCGCACTCGCCCCGTTGCCGCTCGCGACCGGCCTCGCCGCCGCAGCCGCCCTGGCGACACTCGCGGCCGCCCTCGTCGGTCCGCGCGTCGCGCTGCTGTGGCCGGCGTTGCTGCTCGTGGGCGTGGGCGTCGGCGACGCCCGCCTGGCTGCCATCGACGCACCCGCACGCGCGCTCGCGAGCCATCAAGGCAAGGCCGAGCACACCCAGATCGACGCCCGCGCCGAGCTGCTTGAGCGGCCCCGCGCGACGCGCTTCGAGACGCAAGCGACGATCCGGATCGCCTCCGGGCCGGCGCGGGAAGCGCGCATGCTCGCCCGGCTGCGCGCCGATCGGTCGTGGCCGCGTGCGGTCACGACCGGGGCGGTGTTGCGCGTTGTCGGCTCCGCCCGGCGTCCGCGCTCGCCGCGCGCTGGCGCGAACTTCGACTTCGTGGCCCATCTGCGCCGGCGTGGCATCGTCGCGGAGCTGCGGATCGAGCGCGTCACTGCGACTGGTCGCCGCCGCGGCGGCGTCGCGGGCATCCTCGACAGCGCGCGCCGCCGCGCGGAGCGCGGCCTCGGCAGCGGCCTGCCACGCGAGCGCGCCGCCTTGGCCCGCGGGCTCGTGCTCGGCCAGGACGAAGCGCTCGAACCGGCCCTGCGCGACGACTTCCGTCGTGCGGGGTTGGCCCACCTGCTCGCCGCCAGCGGTCAGAACGTGCTGCTGCTGATCGCGCTCGCGCTACCGGCGCTGGCGCTGCTCGGGCTTGGCCGGCGCGCGCGGATCGTCGGTGCGCTCGTGCTGATCGCGATCTACGTCCCCCTGGCTGGAGCCGAGCCCTCACTCCAACGCGCCGGTGTGATGGGCGCGGCCGGGCTGATCGCGCTCGCGGCCGGTCGGCCCGCGTCGCGCTGGTACGCGCTGCTGCTGGCGGCGGCGGTGACGCTCGCGCTCAACCCGCGCATGACCGGCGACCCGGGATGGCAGCTGTCGTTCGCGGCCGTCGTCGGGATCGTCCTGCTCGCGCCGGCGATCGCCGGCGGGCTCGGCGGACTCCCGCGGGTGCTCGCCGAGGCGATCGCGCTGACGCTCGCCGCCACGCTTGCGACCGCTCCGCTCGTGGCGCACCGCTTCGGCTCGTTGCCGCTCGTCGCGCTGCCCGCCAACCTGCTCGCGCTGCCTGCCGTCGCTCCCGTGATGTGGATCGGCACGCTCCAGATCGCGCTGGCGCAGCTCACCGTGCTCGGCGAGCCGGCGGCGACCATGGCGCCGGCGCTCGACCGCGGGCTCTCGCGGCTCAGCACGCTGCCGCTCGCCTACCTGGAGGGCCTCGCCAGCCGCTGCGCCGAGCTGCCCGGCGCGGGCGCGACGCTGCCGCTGCCGTCCCTCGCCGCGACGATCGGCGCTTACGTGCTGATCGCGGGCGCGGTGCTCGCGGCTCGCCGCCTCGCACGCCGGAGCGAGCCGCGGCGCGCGAGCTGGGCGGCAAGTTGGCGGCGCCTTCCGAACGCCACCCGCCGGGCACTACTGGTCGCCATCGCCAGCGGATTGCTCGCGCTCGCGGCGCTCGTGCTGACGCCGCCACGCCCGCCCGACCGCTTGACGGTCTCCTTCCTCGACGTCGGCCAGGGCGACGCCACGCTGGTCCAGCATCCGAGCGGCGCCGCGATCCTGTTCGACGGCGGGCCCCCGGAGGCGCGTGTGCTGCGCTCGCTGCGTGCGGCGGGCGTCAGGCGGCTGAGCGCGATCATCGCGACGCACGCCTCGCGCGACCATCATGGCGGCCTGCGCGAGGTCGTCGAGCGGCTGCCGGTCGGGACGCTGGTCGACGGCGGCGACGGGACGACCGATCGCGACTTCCGCGCCCTACTCGCCGCCGCCAAGCAGCGCGGCGTCAAGCGAATCCCCGCGCGTGCCGGGCAGACGCTGCGGGCGGGGGGCCTCGTCGTCCGCGTACTCTCGCCGCCGCCGCGTCCGCCCGGCCCACCGCCGGAGGACCCGAACCCGCGCGCGGCGATCGCGCTCGTGAGCTCGGGCGATTTCGACCTGCTGCTGTCGGCCGACGCCGAGAGCCCTTCGCTCGCTCCGCTTGCGCTGCCGGACGTCGAGGCGATCAAGGTGCCCC
>Ga0136632_10000686_pt1 | contig 10392 bp, 7 predicted proteins | sample AntDrymUQ6112106_2_FD_104670 | JGI IMG/M metagenome (GOLD analysis project Ga0136632, IMG submission 104670) | Polar desert sand microbial communities from Dry Valleys, Antarctica - metaG UQ611 (21.06) | ecosystem: Environmental > Terrestrial > Soil > Desert | place: Antarctica: Dry Valley...
CCGACCTCCTACACTGCGTCCGCCGGGGTGGCGGAAACGGTGAGACGCGCCTGCCTTAAAAGCAGGTGTCCCTTCGCGGGACGTGTGGGTTCGACTCCCACCCCCGGCACCTGAGGGACGGGGCGGACGGCTCGCCGCCGGTACACTCCCCGCGCCGTGGCGAGCCCGCCTGAAGCGCTTGCCCATGCCCCGCTCGAGTGGGATACGCCGCTGTATCGCATGGCCGTCGCGCAGTTCGACCAGGCGGTTCCGGTCGCGGACATTCCCGACGACATCGCCGAGCGTCTCCGCTATCCGGAGCGCTCGATCATCGTCAGCATCCCGGTTCGGATGGACGAGGGGCACCGGGTCGTCTTCCCCGGGTATCGCGTGCAGCACTCGAGCATCCTCGGACCCACGAAGGGCGGGATCCGCTACGACCTCGAGGTGTCGCTCGGCGAGTGCGCGGCGCTCGCCATGTGGATGACGTGGAAATGCGCGCTGCTCCGCCTGCCCTACGGCGGGGCCAAGGGAGGAGTCCGCTGCGAACCGCGTTCCATGTCGCTGCCCGAGGTCGAGCGGCTGACGCGCCGCTTCACCTCCGACCTCCTGCCGGTGATCGGACCGCAGGAGGACATCCCCGCGCCGGACATGGCCACGAACGAGCAGACCATGGCGTGGATGATGGACACGTACTCGATGCAGCGAGGCTACGCCGTACCCGAGATCGTGACCGGAAAGCCGATCTCGATCGGCGGCTCCGTGTTCCGGCACGAGGCGACCGGTGCCGGCGTGGTTATGGTCATGATGCGAGCCTGCGACAAGCTGGGCTGGCGACTCGATGCTCAACGCTGTGTCGTCCAGGGGTTCGGCAACGTGGGTGGGATTGCCGCTCACGAGCTTCACGCACTCGGCGCGCGGGTAGTCGCCGTATCGGACGTGTCCGGCGGCATCCACTCTGAGGCCGGGCTCGACATTCCCGCGTTGGAGGAGTACGCGCATCTCCACGGCTCGCTCGAAGGCTGCACCGCCGGGCTTCGGGTGACGAACGAGGAGCTCCTCGAGCTCGACTGCGACATCCTCGTCCTTGCCGCGCGGGAAGACCAAATCACGGGCGAGAATGCGTGGCGCGTACGAGCGCGCATGATCGCGGAGGGCGCGAACGGCCCGACCTCGCTCGAGGCCGACCAGATTCTCGGTGAGCGAAGGATTCTCGTCCTGCCTGACATCCTCACGAACGCGGGCGGCGTGACCGTCTCCTACTTCGAGTGGGTTCAGGATCTCGGCCGCCTCTTCTGGACGCGTGACGAGATCCGCGCGAAGCTCGCGGAGAAGCTCTCCGACGCATTCGACCGTGTTTGGGATCTCGCGGAGGATCGTGAGGTCTCGCTGCGCACGGCTGCGCTCGTCTCCGGGATCCGCGAGGTCTCGAACGCCCTCGAGGCGCGAGGGATCTTCCCGTGAACAGCGTGCGCGATGCGATGGTCTCCCACCCGGGCCGCCTGCCGGCCGACGCATCCGCGCAGGCTGCGGGCGAGCTCTTACAGAGACCGGAGGTGCGTGCGATCTACGTGACCGACGACGAGCGGCTGGTCGGCGTCGTGACGCGAAAGACGCTCGTGCGCGAGGTTGTGGCAGCGGGACGTGAGCCGAGTGCGACGACGCTCGGCGAGATCGCCGAGCCACCCGATCACACCATCGGGCCCGACGTACCGCTCGAGGATGCCTTCCGTTTCCTGGAGGAGCACGACGCCGAGCGCGTTCCGGTCGTGGACGAGGAAGGGCGCTTGATCGGTGTTCTCTCGCGGAGCGTGCTACAACGGCGCCTGGCGGAGGACGAGGAGCCGATCGAGGAGGACTTCGAGCCGCTGGATCTCCCTCCGGCCGCATAGACGCCACTTCCCCGCGCTGCGAAGATCAGCGCATGCAGGTCTGTCCCGCGTGCGGCGAGGAGAATCTGGATCGCGCCCGCTTCTGTCTTGCGTGCGGTGGGTCGCTGGGTGAACCTGCGCCCAAAGGCGAGGAGCGCAAGGTCGTCTCCGTCCTCTTCGTCGATCTCGTGGGTTTCACGGATCGCTCCGACCGTGCCGATCCCGAGGACGTCAGAGCCACGCTTCGCCCGTACCACGAGCGCGTCAAGGCAGATATCGAGCGGTTCGGCGGCACGGTCGAGAAGTTCATCGGCGATGCGGTGATGGCGGTATTCGGTGCACCCGTTGCCCACGAGGACGATGCCGAGCGGGCCGTTCGCGCCGCGCTCCGGATCCTGGAGACGATCGAGGAGCTGCGCGCAGAAGGGCTCGACGTTGCGGTGCGCGCGGCCGTGACCACCGGCCAGGCCGTCGTCACACTCGGAGCACGACCCGAGCGAGGAGAGGGCATCGTCGCCGGAGATGTCGTCAACACCGCGGCGCGGCTGCAGAGTGCGGCGCCCGTCGGCGTCGTCATCGTGGACGCTACGACGATGCGCTCGGCCGAGGGTGCGATCGGGTTCGAGCCGCTCGAACCGGTCGCGGCCAAAGGCAAGCAGGCGCCCATACCGGTCTGGCGTGCATCCGAGGCACGCAGCCGTTTCGGTGTGGACACCGAGCTCCGCGCGGAGACGCTCTTCGTCGGTCGCGACTCGGAGCTCGCGCTCTTGGGAGAGACGTTTGCCCGTGCGCTCGCGGAGCCGTCGGCACAGCTCATCACCGTGGTAGGGGAGCCGGGAGTGGGGAAGAGCCGCCTCGTTTGGGAGTTCCGTGAGGAGATCGACCGGCGCTCGGACCTGGTGCGCTGGCGCCAGGGTCGTTGTCTTCCGTACGGGGAAGGGATCACATTCTGGGCGCTGGGGGAGATCGTGAAGGCGGAAGCGGGTGTCCTCGAGACGGACTCGCCGGCGCAAGCCCTCGAGAAGCTCTCGCACTCGGTCACGGAAGCAGTCGAGGACGAGTCCGAGCGCGCGTGGTTCACGGAGCGGCTGGCGCCGCTCGTCGGTGCCCAGGACGAGGTTGCCGGCGTGGGTCGCGAGGAGGCGTTCTCGGCCTGGCGCCGCTACCTGGAGGCGCTCGCCGCCCAGCGCCCGACCGTGCTCGTGCTCGAGGACCTGCACTGGGCCGACAGCGCGCTGCTCGACTTCGTCGAGCATCTCCTCGACTGGGCTGCCGGTGTACCGTTGATGGTTCTCGCAACCGCCCGCCCGGAGCTTCACGACGTGCGACAGGGCTGGGGAGGCGGCCGCCGGAACTCAGCGACGGTCGGGCTCGCGCCGCTCTCGGACGAGGACACCGCACGTCTCGTTTCTGCCCTGCTGGAGCGCTCGGTCCTACCCGCCGAGACACAGGCCGCGCTGCTCGAGCGCGCCGGCGGCAACCCGCTCTACACGGAGCAGTTCGTGCGCATGCACGTCGATCGCGGGGACTCCGGTGAGGTATCGCTGCCGGAAACCGTGCAGGCACTCATCGCTGCGCGGCTGGACACGCTCGCCCCTGAACTCAAGGCGCTTCTCCACGACGCCTCGGTCCTAGGGAAAGTCTTCTGGACAGGAGTGCTGGCAGAGATGGGCGACCGCTCACGTGAGGATGTCCTCGCGGGCGTGCGCGATCTCGTGAGGCGCGAGTTCGTCCGACCCGCGCGCGTGTCGTCGATGCGTGACCAGGAGGAGTTCTCGTTCTGGCACGTGCTCGTGCGCGACGTCGCGTACGAGCAGATCCCGCGTGGCGCCCGAGCGGCGAAGCACGTGCAGGCCGCCGAGTGGATCGAAGGTGAGGCAGACGAGCGCGTCTCCGACCACGCGGAGATCCTCGTCCACCACTACGAGCAAGCACTCGAGCTCGGGCGTGCAGCGGGCGAGCGCGATATCAAGACGAAGCTCGAGCCTCGTCTTGCGCGCTTCCTCATCCTCGCGGGAGACCGAGCGATGCGGCTCGACATGGCCGCGGCCGAGGCGTCGTACCGCCGTGCCCTGGAGCTCTCGAGTGAGAGCTCGGCGCGTGCGGTCCCACTCGTGAAGCTCGGCGACTCGCTCCAGGAGCAAGGTCGTCTTCCCGAGGCCGAGGAGGCCTACGAGGAGGCGCAACAGGCACTTCGGTCCGCGGACGACGACCACATGGCCGCCGTCGCCATGCTCGGTCTGGCACGAGCGCTCTGGCGCCACGGACACACGATTCGCGCCCGCGAGCTGACTCTCGAGGCAATCGCGATTCTCGAACGCGACCCGGGCCCGGATCTCGTCGCGGCGTACGAGCGTGCCGCTGGCGCCGACGCGATCGGCGGGCGATCGCACGAAGCGGTGGCGTGGGCCGAGAAGGCAATCGCCCTTGCCGGGCAATTCGGCATCGAGAACGTCGTCCGCAGTCTCATGATGCGCGGCTTGGCGCGCATCAATCTCGGCGACCTCGCAGGGCTGGACGACCTTCGCGAGGCGCTCGCCCTGTCGCTTCGGCTCGGCCTCGGGATCGAGACGGCGGTCTCGTACCTCAACCTCGGCGAGATGGTCGCGATGTTCGAGAGCCTTGCCGCCGGTCGGGAGCTGACAGAGGCTTCGCTCGAGTTCTCGCAACGCCGTGGACTGATGCACAACGTGATGTGGACGAGAGCAGCGTTGCTCACGTACCTCTACCAGCTCGGGGAGTGGGACGAGCTTCTCCGCGAGTCCGACGAGCTCGTGCGCTGGGACCGAGAGCACGGAGGCACGCAGATCGAGATCACCGCGCTCACCGTCGGCGCTGCCGCCCTCGCGCAGCGGGGAAGACTCGATGAGGCTGAGCGTGACGTCGCCATCCTTCTGCCGCGTGCGCGCGAGATCGGCGACCCCCAGGCAGTCGGCCCTGCACTGATCCAGGCCGCTCTCGTCTCGGCGCTGCGTGGGCGGCTCGACGATGCAGTTTCCCTGGTGGAGGAGTTCGCGAGCTTCGCAGATCGCGCGAGGGTGGATGTTCTCGGTGCGCTCCCTGTCGTCACCCGAATCTGCGTCGCTGCAAGGCGAGCCGATGTTGCAGAGCGGTTGGTGCGAGCCGCGTCTGACGCACCTGGCCCTGTCGCTCGCAGCGCCCTAGCGTCCTCGCGGGCATTGCTCTGCGAGGCGCGTGGGGAGGTCGCCGAGGCCGCGAGCCTCTATCGGGAGGGCGCAGCAGGCTGGGCTGAGTGGGGATCGGTGGTCGAGAACGCATATGCCTTGCTCGGGGTCTGGCGCTGCGGCGGCGACGAGGACGCGCGACGCGAGGCCGAGGCCATCTTCGAGCGCTTGCGCGCCGCGCCCTTCATTGCGCTCGCGGCGTGACGGGTCAGCAGCAGGTGTAGGCGCCCGGAGGCGCTGCGCCCTCCTCTGGCTCGGGCAGCTCGGCGGCTGCGAACGCCGCGCCGTGCTGGATGTCGCGCTCGCTCACCTCGATCTCGTCCAGTCCATAGGCGTCCAGGACCTCGCGCAGGACGACGATCCCCGCGACGATCACGGGCGCGCGTCCGGGCTCGAGGCCCGGAACCTGGAGTCGCTCGCTGAGCGTCATCGCGGCGAGACGCTCGAGCTGGCGTTCGACCGCGTCTCTGGAGATCCGATGCCCGTGGGTTCGCTCGGGGTCGTACTCGGAGAGGCCGACGTCGAGCGTGGCCAGCGTCGTCACCGTGCCTGCGACTCCGACGGCGTTCTGCGCCTCGTAGCCCGGAAGGAGTGAGCGGACGTAGGCGCCCGCAGCGGCGAGCTCCGGCCGCGAGGGAGGGTCCGATCCCAGAAAGCGCTCCGTCAGCCGCACGCAGCCGACGTCCAGGCTTGTCGACGCGGCCGGTTCCGCGCCGTTCGAGCTGACGACGAGCTCGGTCGACCCCCCGCCGATGTCCACGACCAACGTGTCTTCGAGCGGAGCCCGTCCTGCGGTGACTCCGCGGACCATCATCGCCGCCTCCTCGCTGCCGTCGAGAAGCCGCGTCGTGAATCCGTAGCTCCACTCGATCTCGCCCAGGAACGCCTCGCCGTTCTCCGCGTCGCGCACCGCGCTTGTCGCGATCGCGAGCGTTCGCGTCGCGCCGTGCTGCTCGAGCTCCCGGCGAAACTCGGTGAGCGCATTGCGCACACGTGTGATCGGGACGGGCAGAAGCTTCTTCCGCTTGTCGACCCCCTCGCCCAGCCGCGTGATCGTGAGGAGACGGACGACTTCGTCGAGCCGGTCGCCTTCGACATCCGCGACGAGCAGCCTCGTGGAGTTCGTCCCGAGATCGACCGCTGCAACGCGCGGCATCTATTCCCTAGACCACTAGATCGGAAGGAAGACGCGGAGCCAGCGGGTGCGGGCCTGCGCCGACTCGATCGCGCCTCGCAGTACCTGCATCCGTGCGCGGGAGACACGCAGCCGTTCGAGCGCGGCGTCGAGTTCGGCGCTTCGGCGCTCCGCCTGCGCGAGGAGGGTCTCGGTCCGTGCGGTTCTCGCCTCGAGCGCGTCGAGCTCGGCGCTCATCGCCCTGCTCGTGCGCTTCAGCTGTCGCCACATCCCCAGACCGTGAATGACGCAAAACGCGGCAGCGACGACGACGACGAGCAAACCGGCGAGAAACGTGAGCAGAACCATCGCCGTAGAGACTAGAACTTCTTCTTCAGAAGGCCGAACAGCCCGCGGACGAGCTCGCGCTGAATCGTCCTTCCGGTGGACGACTTGAGGAAGTCGCCGATTGCGTCCGCCCCTCCAGCGGTCGCTTCGGCTGCCTTCTTCTGCCGCTGGCTCGTCGGCCGCGCGGGGGACGTGGAAGCCTGCTCGAGACGCCCTGCGAGCATCTCGCGCGCGCTCTGGCTGTCGAGACGCGTCCCGTATTTGGGATAGAGCGAGGAGCTCTTCGCGGTGCCCTCGACGTCGTCGGCCGGTCCCATGCGCGCATGCGGCGGCCGCATGCGTGTGTGCACGACCGGGGTGGGCACACCTGACTCGGACAGAATCGTCACCGCCGCTTCGCCGGTTCCCATCTGCGTGAGCAGCGCTTCGAGGTCGTAGAAGTCGGACTTGGGAAATGTGCGCACAGTCGCCCGCAGCGCTTTTGCGTCGTCCGGAGTGAACGCCCGCAGCGCGTGCTGCACCCGATTGCCGAGCTGACCCAGCACGTCGGCCGGAACGTCCTTCGGTGTCTGTGTGACGAAGAAGACCCCGACGCCCTTCGAGCGGATCAATCGCACCGTCTGCGTGACCGACTCGACGAACGCCTTGCTCGCGCCGTCGAAGAGGAGGTGCGCTTCGTCGAGGAAGAACACCAGCCGCGGCTTGTCGCGGTCGCCGACCTCTGGCAGCTGCTCGAAGAGCTCGGCAACCATCCACATGAGGACGGTCGACCATAGCTTCGGACGATCCTGAACGGCAGGAAGCTCGAGGCACGAGATGATCCCGCGCCCGTCCGTTGCAGTCCGCACGAGGTCGGCGATGTCGAGCTGCGGCTCGCCGAAGAAGTCGTTTCCGCCACCCTCCTCGAGCCCGACGAGCGAGCGCAGCAGCACGCCGACGGTCTGCGGGGAGAGCCCGCCGATACCACGGAGCTCGTCCTTGCCCGCGTCGGAGTCGAGGAACGTGAGCAGCGCCCGCAGGTCGGAGAGATCGAGCAGCGGAAGACCCTTTGCGTCGGCGTAGTGGAAGACGAGCGAGAGGCTCTGCTCCTGGGTCTGGTTCGAGCCGAGGATCTTCGCGAGCAGAAGCGGACCGAAATCGGAGACGGTTGCGCGCACCGGTACCCCCGGGCCGATGCCACCGAGCGACAGGTACTCGACTGGATATCCCGCGGGAGCCCACTCGATCCCGAGCTCCCGTGCGCGCTTCTTGGCGGGCCCGTCGTCCGAGCCGGGGAGCGCGATCCCGGAGACATCCCCCTTCACGTCGGCCGCGAAAACTGCGACGCCGGCGGCGGAGAGCTGCTCGGCGATCACCTGCAGCGTCCTCGTCTTGCCCGTCCCCGTCGCGCCGGCGATCAGGCCGTGCCGGTTCATCATCCGGAGGGGCACGCGCACGCCTGCCTCAGGTACGACCGCGCTCTCGTGGATCCCCAGGCCGAGCTCGATCGCTGCTCCGCCTATCGCGTACGCCTGGCCGATCGCTGTGCCGAAATCCGTCGCTGTTGCCGCTCGCGTGGCCATCGACCGCGATCGTAGCCGACGCTCGTTTGGCTCTCCTGCTGGCCTGAACTGGATCCGCCGGATCGGCGTTTTGTATCCAATCTCGGCGGGTAGCTCCGTATTTCGGCAGATCGGGGCACCCTATTGCGTATTTAGGATCCGAAACGTACGATCCGGGTCACAAATCGAGTCGGGAGGAGCGGGTGATGAGCGGAACGGGGACGAACGGACAAGGGCGGTGGGCGGGAATCGAGCGGCCGTATGCGCGTGAGGACGTCGAGCGCCTACAAGGGCGGTTCCGCATCGAGCACACGATCGCGCGCCTGGGCGCCGAGCGCCTCTGGCAGCTCATGGCATCCGAACCCTACGTCGCCGCGCTTGGGGCACTCACCGGCGCACAAGCCGTACAGATGGTGAAGGCTGGGCTGAAGGCGATCTACCTCTCCGGGTGGCAGGTCGCCGCGGACGGAAACCTCTCCGCGCAAACGTATCCGGATCAGAGCCTGTACCCCGTGAACAGCGCCCCGGCGCTCGTCAAGCGCGTCAACAACGCGCTTCTGCGTGCGGATCAGATCGACGCAGCCGAAGGCAAGAACGGGACGTACTGGCTCGCACCTGTGCTCGCTGACGCCGAGGCTGGCTTCGGCGGACCGCTCAACGCGTTCGAGCTGATGAAGTCATTCATCGAGGCCGGCGCCGCGGGGGTGCACTTCGAGGATCAGCTCTCTTCCGAGAAGAAGTGCGGCCATCTGGGCGGGAAGGTGCTCATCCCGACGAGCCACTTCGTCCGGACGCTGGTCTCGGCGCGCCTCGCCGCCGACGTGCTCGATGTGCCGACCGTGCTCGTCGCCCGCACCGACGCACTTTCCGCGACGCTGCTCACGAGCGACGTGGACGAGCGCGATCGCGCGTTCTTGACGGGCGAGCGTACCCCGGAAGGGTTTTTCCGCATCGAGCCGGGGATCGAGGCGCCGATCGCACGGGCGCTCGCCTACGCGCCGTATGCCGATGTGCTCTGGTGTGAGACGTCCACACCCGACCTCGACGAGGCAGCTGCTTTCGCCGAGGCAGTGCACGCCCAGTATCCGGGGAAGCTCCTCGCGTACAACTGCTCGCCGTCGTTCAACTGGAAGAAGCACCTGGACGACAAGACGATCGCGTCGTTCCAGCAGGAGCTCGCGGACATGGGGTACCGATTCCAGTTCGTGACCCTCGCCGGCTTCCACGCGGTGTGCTCGTCGATGTTCGATCTCGCGCGCGGCTATGCCGACGAGGGCATGAGCGCATACGTCCGGCTCCAGGAGCAGGAGCTCGCGGCCGAGGAGCACGGCTACACCGCGACCAGGCACCAGCGTGAGGTCGGGGCTGGCTACTTCGACTCCGTCCTCGAGGCGATCACCGGCGGCCAGAGCTCGACGCTCGCCCTGAAAGGCTCGACCGAGGAGGCGCAGTTCGAGCCTAAGATCACGGCGTGACGACACCGGCGGTTGATCAGGGCGTTACCCTTCACGGCCCCGACGAGGCCGGGGTGCTGACACCTGAGGCGCTCGATCTCGTCGAGGCACTCGAGCGGGAGTTCGGGCGGAGGCGGCTCGAGCTCCTCCAGGCCCGGGCGGAGCGTCAAGAGAGGATCTCTGCGGGTGAGCTGCCCGATTTCCTCGAGGAGACCCGCTCGGTGCGCGAGGGCGATTGGCAGGTCGCGCCTGTCCCAGCCGACCTGCAAGACCGGCGAGTCGAGATCACCGGACCGGCGGGCGACCGGAAGATGGTGATCAACGCGCTCAACTCAGGCGCCAAGATCTACATGGCCGACTTCGAGGACGCGAACTCACCGACTTGGGAGAACGTCGTCCAGGGCCAGCTCAACCTCACTGATGCGATCGAGCGGACGATCTCTGTCGAGACGCCCGAGAAGAGCTATCGACTCAAGGACGACAGCGCAGTGCTGCTCGTACGTCCGCGCGGCTGGCATCTCACTGAGCAGCACATGGAGGTGGACTTCCGGCCCGTGTCCGCGAGCCTGTTCGACTTCGGTATCTACTTCGCGCGGAACGCAGCTCGCCTGCTCGAGCGCGGAACGGGCCCGTACTTCTATCTCCCGAAGCTCGAGAGCCACGTCGAGGCGCGGCTCTGGAACGATGTTTTCCGTTTCTCCCAGGATCGTCTCGGTCTCCCTCAGGGCACGATCAAGGCGACCGTCCTCATCGAGACCATCCTCGCGGCGTTCGAGATGGAGGAGATCCTGTACGAGCTCCGCGAGCACTCCGCCGGGCTCAACGCAGGCCGCTGGGACTACATCTTCTCCGTGATCAAGAAGCTTCGCGACCGGGACGACTTTGTGCTCCCGGACCGCG
>Ga0136632_10000688_pt1 | contig 10374 bp, 10 predicted proteins | sample AntDrymUQ6112106_2_FD_104670 | JGI IMG/M metagenome (GOLD analysis project Ga0136632, IMG submission 104670) | Polar desert sand microbial communities from Dry Valleys, Antarctica - metaG UQ611 (21.06) | ecosystem: Environmental > Terrestrial > Soil > Desert | place: Antarctica: Dry Valley...
CGTTCCCGCACAGGTGATCCGGGCCGCACGGTGGCGGATACCAACCCTCGTGCTGATACGAAAACCCAAAGATGCCGTGCTGTCCTTCGCCATACGAGACCCGATCTCCGTCGACCAGGCTCTCAGGTACTATCTCTCTTTCTACGAGACCGTCGAAGAGTACCGTGATGCCTACGTCCTCGGGCTCTTCGAAGAGGTAACAGGGGACTTCGGACAGGTCATCCGACGCATAAACGACAGGTTCGGGACGACCTTCTCCGTGTTCCGCCACGACGAACGGAACGTCGACGACGTGTTCGCCCGCATCGAGAGAAACTCCAAGAAAAGGTTCGGGGAGGCGTCCTGGGAGAACAAAGCCTCGCGCCCCTTCGCCACCAGAGAGAAGAAAAAGCGCGAAGTGGGATACGAACTGGAGGACCCGAAACGCAGCGATTTGATCTCCAGGACCGAGGCCGTGTACGACCGCCTGACACGTAAGTCGGCTCCGAATCACTGACTACGGTCCCGCGGAGGGCCCTTGACAGATCCTCTCCTAACCGTCCTTACGAGGAGCTGCCTCAGAACCCGCAGGAGGAAGAGTGGGTTGCCGAGTAGGTAGCGTCGCCACAGGCGGCGGGGCTCGCTGAGGAGCCGCGCCAGCCACTCGAAACCGCTCTCGCTCAGGAGGCGAGGGCCGCGGCGCACCCTCCTCGAAGCATAGTCGAAGGCGGCGCCGCAGGTTAGGGCGACGCCGGCGTCGAGCCGGTCTCTGTTCTCCGTCAGCCAGATCTCCTGGAGCGGCATCCCGAGGCCGACGAGCAGGATGTCAGGGGCGGCGGCGTTGATCTCCTCCAGAACCGCCTCGTTCTCGGCGCTCCCGGCCGAGTGGTCGAAGTAGCCGTGACGGACGCCGACGATCCTCAAGCCGGGATACCGTTCTCTCAGCTTCCTGGCGGCCTCCCGCGCCACGCCTGGCCTGGCGCCGAGGAAGTAGAGCGAGAAGCCCTCGGACGCGGCGAAGTCGGCCAGTCGCCAGATCCAGGCCGCGTAGGTGATACGTGCCGGGATGCGCCCGCCGAGCATCCTCGCCGCCAGCATGACCCCGGCCCCATCGCAGAAGACGATGTCAGCGCCGTTCAGCGAGTCCCGCAGGGCGAGATCCCTATAGCAGAGGTTCAGACAGTGGGCGTTCACGTTCAAGATGACGCCGAGCTTCCCTCTCCGCGCCAGGTGCGCTATCTCCACGTGCAGATCCGCCACGGTTATAGGGTCAACGCCCACGCCAAGGACGTCGATCCTGCCCGCGCGAGGCTCTACATGAGGCGCCACATGGCCTCCTCCAACTCCAGAAAGCGGACGTCCCAGGAGTTCTTGCGCGCGAGTTCGATGCGGGCGCGCCTCTTCGCCCCGGTTTCGAGCCCCTTCGCGTTTCTGAGCGCCTCCACGTAGTCCTCCGGCCTCTCAGCGAGGTAGACGTGCCCGGCGAGATCCCGCATCGCCGGAAGGCGGGCGGCCACGACGGGCTTGCCCGTGGCCAGGCACTCGTAGGTCTTGGCCGGCGAGATGGAGCGGGTGAGACCGTTGACCTCGTAAGGCAGTATGAAAGCGTCGACACCGGCGAGAGCGGCAGGCAGCCTAGCGTGGGACACCTCTCCCCTGTAGTCGACTCCGGGTATCTCGATGAGACCCTTCTCTATGGGGCCGACGATACGCAATTCGAAGCCTGCACCTGCTATAGCCCGCAGGGCGTCGAAGTCGATGCGTTCCCGGCTCACATGGCCGAAGAAGCAGACGGTGCTTACCTCACCCTCGGGGTGGGGGTCTTGCAGGGACGCGAAACGTTCGTAGTCTACGGCGGGGCCGCTCAGAAAGGCGTCGGGCCTGAGGCGTCTCGCCTTCTCGAGCAGGCACACTGACGTACATGAGACGAGGTCGGCGCGCAGGAGGAGCTCGCGCTCCGTCTCCCCGATGTCCTTCGGCGCGCCAGGGAAGTGCTCATAGTCGTCCGAGCAGTCGTAGAGCACGAGCCTCGCGTCGAGGCCGGAGATCAGGCCGAGCGTCGTCCTCGTCGGCGGATAGGCCACCACGACAGGATGGGCCCCGGCTATCTCCCTGAGGTCACTGAGGACGCGCGGGAGGAGGAGCTTCGCGTTCGACCACCGGAATGCTGGGTAGGTAGGCGGGGCGGTGAGGGGCGCGTATATAGTGAGGTTATTCTCGGCCGGCGGCTTCTCTCCCGCGCCACCGGAGCGACGCACCCGCGCGAAGACCTGGCGCATTGTGTCTCTGGTCGGGCTGGGGTTGGCGAGGCCCGTGGTCTCGACGAAGACTGTGGGATAGTCGGCGCCGGCGAAGAGGCTGGCGAGCGTCTGGTGCCTTTGCCAGAGGAAGTCCCACCTTACACCGGAGAGGATCACCACCGGCGGTTTGCGCACGAGGGAGACTCCTACTTTCCGTCCATCAGGGCGTGGGCGCCGGAGGTGTCTGGCATGTCCCCTTCGCCGTAGAGGTGATCGAGGCCAAAGAGGCGCAGGATCTCGATGGTTCTCTCCAGCTGGTGGCTGCTCACACGAATACGCCAGCCCTGCACGGAAGGAGCGGACGAGTTCTTCCGGCTCAGGGGGGAAGGGCGTCTCAGGCTGGCGTAGACACGTTCGTCGAAGGACTCGCCGAGGGAGGCGAACAGGCTCTGTAGTTCCTGTTCCGGACGCGCGAGCAGGTTTTCGTAGAACGTGAGGTGCACCTCCTCCACTCCGAGCTGCTTCAGGGGGACGTAATTGTCTATGCACCAGAGGAACAGGTGGCGCTCGAAGTCATCGCTGGCGGCCCGGATCTCCGCCTCCATGGGGAGGAGGAAGTCCTCTACCAGCTCCTGCTGCTCCATCGTCTCCGAGAGGTTATCTTTCCACCCGAGATCTAGCCTGGACGTTACAACGGCGCAAGGATGCCTGAGCAGGAGAATGATCGGCATTCCGGGGAAGTTCGCGCGCATCCAGCCGAGCAGCAAATTGGCCCTTATGTCTTTGATCAGGCGCCGCCTCGCGAGGATGCGCCCATTGAACCGGTCGGCCCAGGGATCCCTGAGCCGGCCCGTGAGCGCGAGGCGGGCCGGCTCCAGGAACTCCTCCCTCTGATCGTCGGGCCTCAGATACTGTTTGGTCCTGAAGTGCCAGAACGCGCCGACCTCTCTCGGGTTGAAGGGCTCGAAGACGTAGCGATACCGCCTCCTGTAGTTGATGATCTGCGAGAGCCACGTGGTCCCGCTCCGCCCACTCCCCGCCAGAAAGACGGAGTTTTCGTGGTCACCCTTTCCCAGGTCGATGTAGAACACTCCAGGCAGCCGTGAGAGAGGGGCAGGCTTCAACGGGGGTGCTGGGTCGGACGCTCGGTCTCACCGTCGGCGGGCGCCTCGGCGGCACCCCAGTCCTCCCTGGAGGCGAACTTCACGGCGACGGCGGCGAGGAGGAAGAAGAAGAGCGTCGAGGCAGGGAGGTACCAATGCCACTCGAACGCCGAGGAGACGAGGTAGACGAGGAGCGTCGATCCGAGACCAGCCAGAAGGAGCCGGCGTTCTCCCTGCTGGCCCGACCGCCAGGCGGCTCTCCCCGTGTAGCCGACGAGGACCGTCACAAAGCCCAAGAGGGCCAGGAAGGCGAACAAGCCAGTCTCGGTACCCTGCTCGAGGTACACGTTGTGGACCTGTTTGACGCCCTTGAACCCTGGTCTGTCCTCAAGCCACGTGTACTGGAAGGTTCCCGCACCAGTACCTGTGAAGGGACGCTCCTTCCATGCTTCCCAGGCGACCATCCAGTAGTCACCCCTGGAGCTGATATCTAACGAGACGAGCCTCTGGCCAACGTTCTCGGTCTCGTTCGCGTTGCCAACGAGCGCCGCGTAGGCTTGCTCTGGCCCGCCGTACATGTTGGCGACGACGAGAGCGCCCAATACGACCGCAATCACTCCTCCGGCCACGACGAGTATTCCTAGCCATCGTTTGGCCCCTGACGCCAGCTCGTAGCGGTTCGCCAGGAAGGCGTAGGCGGCCTGCAGTGCGAAGGCAACGAGGAGCGCCAGGATCAGATCGTTACGGAACAGAATCCCGTCGTCGATCTTCTGCTGACGTAATACACCGGTCCCCAGTAGTCCTGGGAGGCTCTGCATCTGCCACCAGAGCCACGCGCCCGGCAACGAGAGGAGGAGAAGGTCGGCGAGCATCCGCAGGCGGCCGCTCCCCAAGACCAAGAGGACGATGAGTCCTATACCAAGAGAGCCGATGCCGCCGCGAGAGACCGTGAGGTAGAGCGCGATCAGGAAGGAGAGCGTGATGGCGGCGTAGAGTCCCCTCAGGACGAAATTGCGTAGCGTACCCATCCGCGCCAGGGCAAGCACCACCCCCATTCCCAGGATGACGGCGGTCGTGTTGGAGTACTCCAGGGTCGAGTCCATCCTCACCCCATCCAGAGAGCGGACCGGGTACTCGATCGGGCTGATCTTCTGCAAGAGTCCGTAGCCTGCGACCGCCGCGACTATGATGATTGAGACGTCGATGAGCGGGCCGACCTGGCGTCCTGAGGTGAGCGCGGCCACTGCCATAAGGAAGGTCGCCAGGTACATAGAGGAGCGCAGCATCTCCTTGATGGTCTCCGTCTCACTTATCGTCCAGACCATGGAGAGCCCCTTTACGACGACGAGCGCCGCCAGCAGCCCGACGAGCAGGATGCCGACAGAGGGCAGGTCCCAATAGAAACCGCGCACGAACAGCGTTACGAACAGCAGAACCAGAATTCCGGCGGCAACGGGCAGCCAGAGCATGTCTCTGTAGAGGCCTGCGTTCAGCATCCCGTAGGCTGTGACGGTCAGGAGTACCAGCATGACAAGACCCTTGAAAACGGCGAGCAGCCGGCCCGGACGGCGGTGTTTCTCCCGATCCTCTTTGCGTTCCGCGCCCGAGAAGCGCTCTCTGGCGTCGCCGGGGGGCTGGACTTCCCTCACCTCCTGGTCCAGGGAAGATCGCGCATCAAGAACATCCGTTCAACACCACCCCGAGCAGGTTGCTCCCCGCCTCCAGCAGGTCGTCCGTCGTCTCGCGGGCGACGCTCTTGGGAGTCCTGGAAGCGTGGACGACGAGCAAGACCCCATCAAAGCCGCCAAGGAGATTCTGTGACCGTAGCACCCGCCCGGCCACAGGCGCATCGAGCAGCACGAGGTCCCTGCTCTTCTGCAGGCCTCGTACCGCCTTTTTGACCCCCTCATCCTCCAGTAGGGAGGCGGGATCCATCAGAATGGGACCTGTAGGGACGACGAGCAGTCCAGGGATGACCTCATACCCGTAGTGCTCCAGCGTCTTGCTATCGTCGAGACCGCTTGTAAGCCCGACGAAGTTCGGTTCACCCAGCATCCTGTGCAACTGCGCGTTTTCGAGGTTGCAATCTACGATGGCAGCCCGACGACCCATACCGGCCAGGGCGGCGCCGAGGCCGAGACAGACGCTCGTGCGACCGGCGCCCGGATCGGGGCTCGTGACGACGACGCTACCCGTCCCCTCCATCTTCAGAAGGTTGCCAGCCAGCTCCTCGTAGTGACGCCTCACGGGTGAGCCTGGGTCGAGCAACCCCCTGGCACCAGCGTCGTTTATGGCCCCGAGGCTCACGTCAACCTTCGGTTCTCTTCGAAGAGTAATCAGGTATGGCACCGAGCACAGGCACCCGCAGCGTCAGTTCGGCGTCGCGTACGCCCCGCCAGCCACTGGCCCGTCCCTCGAGTATCAAAGCCGCGGCGCCCCCGATCAGCAAGCCTGCCCCAGCGGCGATGGCCGCGTAGATCAGGGGCCGAGGACTGTAACCTCCTGGCACGGCTCTCTGCTCTATGACGGCCGCAGCGACCGGTACGCCGTCGGCGAGCGACCTGTCGCCGAGGTTCTCGACTCCCTCGACGAACAACTCGGCGTAAGCGTTCGCCGCCCTGGCCGCCTGCCCTGGCTCGTTGGCGGAGAATCTTATCTGTAACCCGGACCCGCCGTCGGTGTTCACGACCGTCCTCGGGTCGAGCCGTTCTGAGAACGCCTTCGGCGTGGCCTCCCAGCCGGCCCGGCGCCTAACCTCGCTCAACATCTCCTGGGTAACGACGGCGCCGCGCACTTCTTCGAGGAAGGCTAGCCTGGCCTCCTCACCTTCCACCTCCTCCTGGGGCCTGATGCCAACCTTGGCCTCGGCGGTGTATACCGGCTCTCGGATGAGGCCGAAGAGCAGGGCGATGCCAGCAAGGACCAGTACGACCCCGACGACCAGCAGGCTCCTCCGCTGCAATATGTAGAGGACCTCAGAGAGCGGAGTATCGTCCCGCGCCTCACCCTGCCAGCCCCGGCCGCTAGTAGATGTCACTGGTGATCACCTGCTCGCGGTAGGCCGCGGGGTCGGAGTTCAGTAACTCGAGCAGGCCAGGCGCCTGCTCGGACGGACTCTGCGCGAGGATCCCGCGCGCCTGCCCATACCGACCCTGGACGACGAGCGCGTCGGCGGTGGCGAGGTCCATAGATACCAGGAGCTGCCGCTGCTGTAGTGGTCTACGCGACCTGTTCAGTTCGGCGGCCGCCAAGCGTCTGGCCCGCTTTATATTCTTCACACCTTCGAGAGGTTCGCCGGTTCGTACCTGGATCCTGCCGAGATCATAGCGGTCCTGGGAGGTGATCCTGTGCTGTTCCTCGAGCACCTCGTACACCTCTCTGGCCTCCCCAAGCTTCCCCTGCATCGCGAGCGTCTGCGCGAGGGAACTGCTTGCCCCAACGGCGTTCGGGTTGAGCTCGAGCACATCACGGTAGCTCTTCACAGCAGCGTCCAAATCTCCCCTGGCGAGCCTGAGATTGGCCAGCGTCAGGTAAGGTAGGTAGTTGTTGGGGTCCCGCTCTATCGCCTCCTTGAGGGCCAGGACCGCCCTGTCATGCTCTCGCTGCTGCCGCCATAGAAAGGACTGCGCCTGCAGCGCCTCGATATCGAAGGGGTCGAGGCGAACAGCCCTCCGCGACGCCTTCATCGCCCCCGTGACATCCCCGGCAGCGGCCAGTCGCTGCTGCTCGCCGGTGTAGTAATCCGACAGGTAGAGCACCGTAGCCAGCAGGGCCAAAACCCCCACCAGAAAACCCGCGGAGAGTCTGAAGATCACACGGCTCAAGCAAGATCACCGTTCATGAGGATATCCACAACACCCCCCGAATACAAGCCGCCGCGCCCGTCGCCGAGCGGGTAGAGCAGCACGAAAAAGCGGGCCCCCGAAGGGACCCGCCTGGTTAAGCCTCGTCCGGTCGCTTAGCGGACGATCCTGCGGGCCAGAAGGCCGCCGGCCACGAGCAGGACACCGGCACCGAGCGCGATCAGCGACGAACCACCCGTGGAGGGAAGCTCTGCAGCGGGAGCGCTGCTGGCGCTGGCGCTGTACTGCACATCAGGCGCAGCATACTGATACTGCACAGCCGGAGCGCTGCTGGCGGACGCGGTCGCAGAAGCGGTCGCGGTCGCAGAAGCGGTCGCGGTCGCAGAAGCGGTCGCACTAGCGGTAGCAGTGGCGGTCGCACTGGCGATGACCGTCTCGACCTCGGTCACGCTGATGTTACACTCCTGGGATATGTTCTGGATGTTGACGTTGTCTCCATACTGGCTTATCTGCACCTTGCCGAACTCCTGCTGCACGGCAGTCTGGACGCAAGCTACATTGCCTTCGCCGATCTGCGTCACCGACTGCGCCAGAGCCGGAACCGCAGCGGCCAACACCATGGCCAGCATAGCTGCTACTAACATTACCTTCTTCAACTCTACCTCCCGTTCGAAATTTATCTCTACAGGCTGCATTTTTCCACCTTTAGCCCACAATGTCAACACTGTTGCCAATATCTTTTACGATTTTCTTAAAATTTCTTAATAATCTGGGCGAATTCTGGCGTTGATCTAGCGGCGAGTAGCGAAGTCAACAGTATACATGGTAGTCTTGCGGTCGATGTAGTGGCCTGTATGGGCACCCAGGCCTATGTCGTGGAGCTTCCCATTCAGGATGTTAAGACGGTGGCTGGGACTGCGCATCCAGGAGCGGAACACGCCATCCGGAGTGGCATTGAATCCGATGTTCTCTGCGCAGTAAGACCATTGGTAGCCGAAGTTAGTGATGCGCATGCACGCGCTTTCGTTCTTCCCCTTGGTGTAGTGGGAGAAGTAGTCGCGTTGGATCATATCCTCGGAGTGGGCACGGGCTGCTCTCTGGAGGGCAGGACTCACGCAGAAAGGCCTCAAGCCGTGGTCTCTGCGGGCGTTGTTGTGCAGGGTGAGCAGCCGCTTCTCCTTGGCGTGCAGGTAGATCTTACCCCCTCCGCACCTGCTTACGTAGCCTCCGTCCGCCTCGGCGGGCTGGTTTACGAGGCCGAGACCCGCGCCCGCAAGAAGGATGGCGACGAAGACCACTGCCAGATACCTCATGAATACTCTCCCCCTCCTTGTAAGCATTTGAGCAGCTTAGCACTTCAGCGTGTCAGCTGTTCGCCTCGTGCTTGACGAATCGTCTCCTACGAGCCCTCCTTCTTGCCGTCGGGCTCGGACAGGATGCGGTAGGTGGCGAGTGACATCTCCTGCGTGGCGGCCTGGGACGCCAACTCGCTCGTCTCGCTGGCCATCACGACCATGAAATAGGCATCTGTGGCATCTCGCGCGCCTTCGGGGAAGACTACCCCGGCGTCGGCATAGGTGGTTCCGTAGTAGCCGATCTTGTGCGAGACTCGCGTCCCTTCCGGAAGAGGCTGGGGCAGGCGGTCTTCGAAAGAAGTGTTCGTCATGACCTCGAGCATCTCTGCCGAGAGGTCAGGGGTGGTGTAGGAGGGATCGGCGATCTTCTCGAGCATGAGCAGGACATCCTCCGGGGTCGTCGTGTTGGGGATCCAGTACTCCGTCGAACGCGCGCCCACGCCGTACAACTCGGACCTGATGTAATCCCTTCCAAGGTACCTGTCAAGCATCTTCCAGGCCGTGTTATCGCTCTCTTTGATCAGTAAACTGGCACACTCGCGCAGAGTCATGGTGTATCCGACGGGATAGGTGTAGAGCACACCCGTGCCGTAAGCCTGCACGTCTGAGGCCTGCATGGAGATCTTGTCGTCGAGGTCTACCTTGCCGCTTGCGGCCGCCCTGTAGAGCGTCATCAAGACGGGCAGCTTGTTGAGGCTGGCCGCGAGGAAGCGGTGGTCGGCGTCCATCGCCACCCTCTCACCCGAGGAGGGATCGAGGACCACAACCCCGTAGGTGGCGGGATACGCCCGCGCTATCTGCTCGAGCTCGTCGCGCAGGGGCTCCTTCTTCTCCCCGGTGAGCTCCGTCTCGACGCTGGTTACGTCTGTGGCTTCTTCAGGGCCGGACCGAGAACCAGACTCCAACCCTGTCTTGGGCTCTATGGTGGGAGCTTCCGGCCCTGAACCGACCTTGGGGACTTCGAGGCGGGCTACCGGTTCCCTCACCACCAAGGTCAGAAAGAAGAGCAACCCTGTGAGGAGCCCGATCAGGACAGGCAATGCCACGAGTAGACGCCGGCGCCGAAGTCTCCGGTTGGCTCTATCCTGCTGTTCGCGGCGTTGACGCCGCCCGAGGTGGGTTCCTGGTGTCTCTTTGGGTGTCTTGGGTCTGGGCGCCGGCGCGTGAATCGGAGTCCCCCGCAGGATGTTCGCGCCCCGAGCTAAAGGGGCTACTTGTTTATCGACCTGATAAAGGTAACGATAAAGATCGCCGAGATCAACATCAGCGCCCCTGCCGCGATTAGGCCCAGGGAGACGAAGAAGATGGTGCCTGTCTCCGCCGTATCCCAGGTCTGGGTGGCCCATACGAAGGCGAAAAGCGAGGCGAAGAAGGTGAGAAGGATCAGGATCATGCCGCCAGGCAGGTCCCTTATCTGGATCGCCGCCCGCTCCACCGCGTAGGCTACGCCCCCACGGGCCGGATAGCCGGTCTCGCGCACGCCCTCGACGGCAAGCCTGAACTCTCCCTCACTGGCGAGCCCGATGACCCGAGATAGATAGTATGCTTCGGAAGGGGACTTGCCCATCCGAAGGAGCTCCAGGTAGTTGCGCCTGTACAGTTCCACGGCGCCGGAGTGGGGTGAGGCGAGCTGCTTCAGGAAGGCGTGGGTGTCGAGACGCGTGGCGTACCTGCGGGCCTCGTGCTGCGCGGCGCGGGCCCCGCGTCCCCCCGGTGCCTGGCCGGAGATCTCGGCGACCTCCAGAAAGAACATCTCACGGGAGAACTCTATGGCGCTCTGGCGTTCACGGCGCCGGGAGGAGATCTCCGTCCTTATCCCACGCGAGCGGTATTCCTCGCGCCTCAGATGGTAGACCTGCTCCTGGTAGAAGTCTCTCTCCTGCAACGAGTCGGC
>Ga0136632_10000691_pt1 | contig 10366 bp, 8 predicted proteins | sample AntDrymUQ6112106_2_FD_104670 | JGI IMG/M metagenome (GOLD analysis project Ga0136632, IMG submission 104670) | Polar desert sand microbial communities from Dry Valleys, Antarctica - metaG UQ611 (21.06) | ecosystem: Environmental > Terrestrial > Soil > Desert | place: Antarctica: Dry Valley...
ATACTGGGGACCGCCGGCGCGGCTCTTGGTCTTCCTCTGACCACGTATACGGCGGTTCTGCTGTCGAACACGGCGGTTCCCGTGTGGCAGGAGACGCGTAGGTCCCTACCGCTCCTATTCGCCGCATCGGCCGCAGGAGGCTCGGCCGCACTCCTCGAGATGACCAGTCTTAATGACAAGGAACGAGACATCGTGCGCCGGTTCGGCATGGCGGCCGGTGTCGCCGAGATCGTTGCGGGGGGTTGGGTGGAGCGCGAAGCGAACCGTATCGAGCGCGTCGGCAGACCTCTCCAGGAAGGCGTCGGCGGTGGCCTGTGGACCGCCTCGAAGTCGCTGACGATAGCGAGCGTTGTCCTGACTGCGCTGAGCGGGAGACAACGCTGGGCCCGGGGGCCGGCGGCTCTGGCGGGCACCGGCGCATCTCTGGCAACGCGCTTCGCCCTGTTCCATGCGGGGAAGGGATCGGCTCGAGATCCCCGGGCGACCTTCCATCTACAACGTCAGACAAGTGCTGCGCCGATGGACCGGTCGTCTCCTACGATCTGATCGTTTGACGAACGCGTCGTACGTAACTAGACGGCGTGCGGTACCGACGTGTAGAGATCGACCGGGAACGTCGAGGTGTCTTCGATCGCCGGCCACTCCCCCAGTCCGTCTGCGGCCAGGAGTGTGTCCATGTCTATGCTATCGAGGGGCCGCGCGAAGTAGTAGCCCTGACCCATGTTGCAGTCGAGCTCACGCAGCTGGTCACGCTGTTCCGGCAGCTCAACGCCCTCGGCCACCGTCTGGAGACGTAGCGTCCCGCCCAGTTTGATGATCGCACGTGCGAGCGCCGACTCCTCTGAAGCATTGCCGACGCCGTCCACGAAGGACTTGGCGATCTTGAGGATGTCGATCGGGAAGCTCTTCAGGTAGCTGAGCGACGAGTAGCCCGTTCCGAAGTCATCGATCGCAAGCTTGACCCCGAGATTCCTAAGCTGCTGCAGCTTGTCGATCGTTGCATCCGTGTCCTGCATCAGCATGCTCTCGGTGATCTCAAGGATGAGGCTTTCTGGGTTCAAGTCGCACTGGTGCAGGGTCTGGGCAACCTCCTCCACGAGGCTGGGCTGCTGCAGCTGTCGGGCCGAGAGGTTGACGCTGATGCGAAGCGGCGGATGCGTCGGGTACTTGCGCTGCCAGTAACGCGCCGTTATGCATGCCTCGCGCATGACGAAGCGACCGATCGGCAGGATGAGCCCGGTTTCCTCGGCTAGAGGGATGAACTCCACCGGGGCCACGAGGCCACGGGTCGGGTGGTTCCAACGCACCAGAGCCTCGACGCCGACGACCTCTCCGGTCTTCAGCGCCACGAAGGGCTGATACTGGAGGACGAACTCTTGCTCGTCCACCGCTCGCTGCAACTCCGCCTTCAGCTCCATCCGCTCGAGAACGTCTGCGTGCATGCTGGACTTGAATGCTTCGTAGCGCCCCTTGCCTCTGCTCTTAGCGCGGTACATAGCGAGGTCGGCGTTCCTCAAGAGCTCGTGTGCGCCCTCGCGACCGCTGACACTCCACGCGATCCCGACGCTGGCATGAACCATGACTTCTTTGTCCTGGAGCACGAAGGGCGTGCCCATGTCCTCGATGATCCGCTCGGCTACGGCCGTCGCGTCTTGCGCGTCATCCATGTCCTCGAGCAGGATCGCAAACTCGTCTCCGCCTAGACGCGCTGCCGTGTCCGCAGGACGCAGGCACTCATGGAGTCTCTCCGCAACGGAGATAAGCAACTGGTCGCCGGCTGCGTGACCGAGGCTGTCGTTGATGGTCTTGAAGTCGTCGAGGTCGAGGAACAGGACCGCGAGGGGATTACTCCTGCGGTCTTGCCTCGCCAGCGCATGTTCGACGCGATCGGTGAAGAGTGCCCTGTTGGCGAGATTCGTGAGCGAGTCATGGAACGCCTGATGTTTGAGCTTCACCTCGAGGGCCGTTAGTTGGGCGAGCGACTGCTCCAGTCGTCCCTTCTCCAGCGACACGCTTGCCTGGTTCGCCAGCGTCTCGAACAACTTGATGTCCTCGAGGTCGAAGGTGCTGACGTCTCCCAGCCGGTTGCCCACGAGCATCGTTCCGATCACACGGGTTTCGCCGTGCAAGGGAGCCACCATTGCGTCGCGGATACCGCGCTCGGCAAGGTAATCGGCGAGGCTCTCGTTTCGGTCATTGCGACCTAACAGCAGGGCTTCCTTCTTCGATGTCACCTTCGTCCACATGCCGTCGGCGGGGTTCAGATCTACGGGCTGGAGCACCTCGATGCTGTCATCGGCGCCCAGCGACGTCCGCAGGGTCGCATCGTTGTTGTTCGAGGGGAAGAGCATGATCTCGGCCGTCTCCGCCTGGAACATGGTCCGTGCCCTCGTCAGCAGCGCGAGCATCCCGGTCTCGACCTGCGGTGAGCTTTGCAGGATACGCGCGGTCTCGTAAAGGAACTCCAGACTGTTGTGCTTCTCGCGCTGCGAGGTGTACGCCTGGTAAGCGAGGAACAGGGTCGCCGTTGGAAGCAGCAACAGCCACAGGGCCGAGGGTGCTTTCCAGAGGATGAACACACCGATCAGGGCGAGGCTGGTGTTGGCCCCGCCGACGACGAGACCGAGGCCAAGGGCCTGCGGAAGGTTCTTGACCTGGGGCCGCCCCTCGGACAGCGAGATAGCCAAGAAGATCATGAAGACGCCGACGATCGTGGTCACGAACGTGGCGAGGAAGGTGGCCATCCAACCGGCGATACCGATGGGGTTGGCCAGCGGGCCCGCGACGCTGATGAAGATGATCGCTGCGAGGCTCGTCTCGAGACAGAAGTGGCTCAGGTTGAAGATCAGCTTTATCGGCGACTGCCGGCGATGGACCGTCAGCGCGATCACGGATCCCGCCAGCTGGGCGAGTACCAGGGCGGTCGGGCTCACGAAGAACAAACCGATCACCAGCGGCATCTCGCTCAAGGAGAAGGAGTGCGCGTCCCGTCGGATCTGGAGGTGCACGACGAAGATCTCGGCACCCGCGAAGAAGACCGCCAGCGACCACCACGGGATGTTGATGGGGCTGGGAAGCTCCGGAACCTGTCGTAGGACCGTGAAGTAGAGCACGACTGCGGCGGTGACCGTGAAGGCGTTGAGAAGCCAGACTCGGCCGGCGCCATCCACACGGAGACGCTGCCGAGCCTGACCGATCCTCGATTTGACGTACGGGGTGCTGCTCATGTCCCCCACTCCCCGGCCGGCGGGTTATCCGCCGAACGAGCTAGCTCCAGGAATTCCCACTCCAGCTGTTACCGGACCACGAGTTACCGCTCCAACTGTTTCCGGACCAGCTGTTGCCGCTCCATGAGTTGCCGGACCACGAGTTACCGCTCCAGCTGTTGCCCGACCAGCTGTTGCCGCTCCATGAGTTGCCGGACCAGCTGTTGCCGCTCCACGAGTTGCCGGACCACGAGTTACCGCTCCAACTGTTACCAGACCAGCTGTTGCCACTCCACGAGTTGCCGTTCCAGGTACCGCCGGACCACGAGTTGCCGAGCAGCGAGGCCGCCGACCACGTTGCGGGGTCCCATGCCTGTCCGAAGATGTCCTGCTCACCAGACAGAGTGACCCCATCTGGGTCCACTACCCGAGCCGATCCCCGGGCGGCGTCGAGGCTGCCCGTGCCGGTGGCAGGGGTATGTAGCTGCGCCGTCAGAGCAGGCGTCGTGTTGGCCGCATCCCTAAGGTTCAGGCCCCCGTTACCCTGCGCATCCAGACCTGCCGACGACAAGTGAACGGCGCTCCGCTTGAGGACCGACTTGACTTGGTCCGGCGTCAGGGTCGGACGGTGCTGAAGCAATAGAGCCGCTCCGCCCGAGACCACCGCCGCAGCCTGAGACGTCCCGCTGCCTCGCATGAACCTCGAGTTGACGATGCCCTGAGGCTGGGTTTGGTCGATGTGGCTGCCGGGGCTGCGCAGGCTGACCAGCGACTTACCCGGGGCCACGAGGTCGACCGTGCGGCCGGCGTTTGATGCCGACCATGCCGGGACCGTGTCGTCGCCGTAGCCGTTGCGGTCCTGGGTGTCGTCCGCTCCGACCGCGATGAGGAACGGGTCGTAGGCGGGGTTGTTCAGCCGCTGGTTCCCGAACTGCGAGTTGCCCGCGGCGACCACAACGACGATGCCGCTACGCCACGCCACCTCGGCCGCGTAGGTCAGCGGATCCAGGGTGTATTGCTGTACGCCGTCGGTGCCGAAGGACAGGTTGAGGACTCGGATGTTCAGCCCGTTGTCGTTCTTGTGCTGCACGACCCAGTCGATGGCCGCGATCACCTGGGAGACATCCGAAGCTCCCATCGCGTTGGCCACCTTCACGTTGACGATGCGAGCGTCGGGAGCGATCCCGCTGAAGGCATCGTGGTTGGCTGGGCTCCAATCGGGGTCCTTGCCGGCGATGAGCCCGGCCATGTGCGTCCCGTGCCCGTAGGCGTCCAGGTAGCGGAGATTGTCGGCGCCCTGCTCGAACGACAGATCGGCGCCGTTTACGACCTTGTTCGGACCGGTTAGTCCCGTGACGGGTGCCACGCCGGAGTCGATCAGAGCGACGTCGACGCCCCTCCCAGTGATGCCCGAGGCCCACAGGTCTTTGGCCTTTGTCTGGCTGGCCAGGTTGTGAGCGGATCCCATGTCCACGTCCGCATTGAAACCGTTGACCGTGTGCAACATCTGGATCTTCGAGTCGTAGGTGACCGAGTGCACGACCGCTGACTGTTCCAGCCTCACGAGCTGGCGGGCCGGGATCTCGGCCACGAAGCCGTCGATGATGCTCAGGTCGCGACCGACGGTCCCGCCGAGCTCCACGACCAGCTTCTCTGAGGCGTTACCCGAGCCTGCGACCTCGCGCACGATCACGGACACCATCTCTTCGGCGTCCGCAGACAGCGACGAGGTGGCTGCGGGCGACGCGACCACGGAGAAAGCTACGAGCATGGCCATCATGGCGCTTACCATGCGGCCCTTCTTGGAATCGTTCCAGCTGATCCCCCATGCGATCTTCACATCAGTCCCCTTTGTCCCTCGTCCAGGCGCCCCACGCCTTCGAGTATCAATCGACACTCGTTTGGGGATGCCTGATAGCTCTTTTGGGTCGTTTGCAGTAGTCCGAACGGACTAGTCCTTCAGCGTGGATCGACCGGCGCATCAGTCCCACTCCCCGGCCAACCACGAGTTACCGCTCCAGCTGTTGCCGGACCACGAGTTGCCGGACCAGCTATTTCCACTCCAGCTGTTCCCGCACCAGCTGTTGCCGGACCACGAGTTGCCCATCCAGGTCCCGCCCGACCACGAGTTGCCGGACCAGCTATTTCCACTCCAAGCCCCGCCACTCCAACTGTTGCCGGACCATGAGTTACCGCTCCACGAATTGCCGCTCCAGCTGTTGCCGAAGACATCGACCTCGCCGACGACTTCCTGCCCGTCAACAACCACGTGCGCCGTGCCTCGAGCCGCTTCGATCGAGCCCGTCACCGTCGCACGACCGGCTACGCCGGTCGAGCTGGCTGGCGGGGATCTCCGCAACGAAACCGTCGATGATCCCGAGCTGGCGGCCGACCTTGCCGCCGAGGTCCTGCACCACTTGCTCGGGGGAAACGGACGAAGAGGAAGCGTCCCGGACGATCACGGAAACAGTGGGACCGGAGAAGCTGGGGATGGTCGCGGTTCGCGCCGTGACGTTGATCAGGGAGAGGGCGACGATGGCCGCCATGAGGAGGCCCGTCAGCTGGCCCTTCTTCGAGTCGTTCCAGCCGATGCCGTATGCGATCTTCAAAAGTTGCTCCCTGTTGCCATTCGGTGCTTCCCCGCCTGACCTCGCCCCCTCAGGCGCAGCCCAGGAATTTCCACATTCTTGAGGCGCATCGACACCCGGACGAGGGCGCTTGATAGCCCGTGGGGGTGGTCTTTTGGCGGTCCCGGTTGACTAGTCAGCCCGAGAACCCGCAGGTCAGGGGCCTAGGTCACGTCCCGGCTTCTGAAGACCGCTATCGCGGCCAGCAGGAGAAGCACCATGTAGCCGACGATCACGGTGGCCGCCTGCCCCACGGTGTGGTCGATCCGAGTGAACGCGTCGGCATCGGCCGTGACGACGATCACGGCGTTATCCGTGAAGAACCACGGCTGCCATTGGGGCTTCAGGGCGCGGATGAGGTTCTCGACAACCACCACGTACGCGAAACCGACCCCCAGGGCGGCGGCCGTGTTCCGGCCCAACGACGCCAGGGCGAACCCGACGACTCCTATCAGAGCACCCACACCGGCTATCCGGAGGGTCTGTTCGATCAGGTCCCAAAGCCATACGGCATCGGCGCCGGCGGTTGACCCGAAGGCATAAGCACTCGGCGCGACGACCGCGCCGGTTAACACCTGGATGAGCAGAGCCGCGACGAACGAGAACAGCACGACGGCGGCAACCTTGGCGAGCATCAGCCTGATCCGCCGTGGCTCCCAGGTCAGCAACGTCGTGATCGTGTCGTGCCGCCACTCGGCTCCGATGAACGAGGCGCCCACCAACCACAGCAAGATCATGATGATGGCGCTGATGCCGAGCAGCACGTTCGTGATATTTGTGAGGTACAGGCGTGGGTCGGGAACTTCGAAGGACATATGAGACTCGCAGAAATCTCGGGCCTCCTGCGGGTCGTCCGGCACCGGCCCGTAGCGCCCCGAAAGGCACCTCTTCAACTCGCGCTCCTCGAAGCGCTCTGCCTGTTGACTCTGTTGACTGGACGGCGCCCTGTCTTCGTTCTCCCGGGCCTTGATCGCGCCCATGATCCCGCCGAACAGGATCGAGACCAGCACGATCAGGGCCAGGACGCGGATCAGCCTCCGAGAGAGGAGACGGCGCAGCTCGACGGCGAGGTTCCTCATCCCTTGGGCTCGTCGATGTGAGGGTCATCGGCGGTCAGCTTGAGGAAGACCGTTTCGAGATTCACCTCCTCGGAACGCATCTCGGACAGATAGATCCCTTGCTCGGCGAGCGCTCGAGTCACTTGCGCCCCCTGCGCTGCAGGGACGTCGACGCTGAGGGTGTCTTCTTTGGACGTAGCAGCGATACCGGCGTCACGAAGAACGTCGATGGCTCTTGACCGATCGTCGACCCGGACCAGCAGTCCCGCCGCCCGGTCGCGCGTCAGGACCTCTTCAACCGGACCTGAAGCGACGCGCCGACCTCGAGCAAGAATCGCTACGCGATCGCACATCTGTTTGACCTCAGGGAGGATGTGGCTCGAGACGAACACGGTGCGGCCCTCGGCACCCAAGAGCCTCACGAGCTCACGCACTTCCTTGATCCCTGCGGGATCCAAGCCGTTGGCCGGCTCATCGAGGATCAACAGCTCCGGATCCTTGAGCAATGCCGCGCCGATACCCAGCCGCTGTTTCATCCCGAGGGAATACGTCTTCACGCGATCCCCGCCTCGCTCGGACAGCCCGACCTTCTCGAGGACGTCGTCGACGGCCTTGCGTCCGATCCCGTAGGTGGCCCCGAGTAGCTCGAGATTTCGCCGGCCCGAGAACCCGGGGAACATGGTGGGGGTCTCGACGATGGCGCCGACTTTCGAGATCGCCGCCGGGAGCTCTCGAGGAGGCGTCGCTCCGAGGATCCGGCAGGTCCCGGACGAAGGCGCGATGAGACCCAGCAGGCAGCGGATCGTCGTCGTCTTTCCGGCACCGTTCGGTCCGAGGAATCCGAACACCCCGCCCTCGGGCACCGTCAGGTCGAGTCCGTCCAGCGCGACGGTACGCCCCTTCCGAAATCGCCGGTACTCCTTGCGGAGCCCCTCGACCTCGATCACAGCCACCGGGCACGGACCTCCATGATCGTCAAGATCTTCCGATGGTATCGGCCGCCGCTCTCCTCAACCGGATCGGATCTTCGTGCGAGGCTCGCGGACATGGACGACGATCTCCTCTCTCTCGCTCGCGAGACGAGCGGTTTCATGCCGGAGGACGAGGGACTGGCGCTACGAGACGCCGGTCTGCTGGCCCCCGGCGGCGCGTGGGTTGAGCTCGGCAGCTACTGCGGTAAGTCGACCCTCTACCTTGGCGACGCTGCGCGAGCCAGTGGAGCGCTCCTTTACTCGATCGATCATCACCGGGGCTCGGAGGAGCACCAGACGGGCGAGGAGTGGCACGATCCCTTGCTCGTGGATCACGCCGGACGCGTGAACACACTCCCCCACTTCATGAAGACGATCCTGCAGGCTCGACTGCAGGATGTCGTCGTTGCTGTGTCCGGGCGATCGAGCCCTGTAGCCGGAGGCTGGACCAGGCCACTGTCTTTCGTCTTCATCGATGGAGCGCACAGTGAAGCCGCCGCCGTCGCCGACTACGAGGGTTGGGCGCACCATCTGACATCCGACGCGGTCCTGGCGATCCACGACGTCTTCCCCGAACCCGAGGACGGAGGCCGACCCCCCTTCCTGATCTACGAACGGGCGTTGAAATCGTCGCGCTTCCGCGAGCTCTCGGCCTGCGGCAGCTTGCGCGTTCTACAGTGCGTCGCCGACGGGAGCGGATAGCTCCACGATGCGAGGTAGAGCCGACCCCCCGAAGAGTCCCTCCGCGGCCTCGTGCCCGTTGAGGAGTTTCGTGGCCAGGACTACGGCCGCCCCGCTCCAGGTGGTCCGGTCACGCGGCCACTTCACCCCGTCCGGATGGGTCGCGCCCATCCAGTAGGACCCGTCGTCCCAGCGCAGATGGTCCACCCACTCGAGCAGAAGTGAAGCCTCATCGATCAGCCCACATACGCAGCACGCGAGCGCCAGCTCCGCGGTCTCGGCCGACGTGACCCACGGACGCAGCGTGACGCATCTGCTTCCTCGGCCTTCGACCACGAACCGTTCCCACCCGCCCAGGAGAGCTGCGCGAGCCGCGACGGGATCGAGGCTTCCGCTAAGCGCCGGGTAGTACCAGTCCATCGCGAACTGGGGCTTCGATTCAAAGGCCCCCGGTGAGGCGGCCAGAACGGTGTGGAGCGAGGAGGCCGACAGCTCCCAGTCGGGTCGTTCCTCGCCGAGCCGTTCGGCGATCGCGATCGCCGACCTCAAGCTCGTCAAGATGCACGCGCTCGACGTGAGCAGGGCACCGGGCCAGGCGACCCCCCGAACGTCGCGAGCCCAGGAGATCGTTCCGTCCGCGCGCTGGAGGCGGAGGACGAAATCGATCGCCTTCTCGACCACGCCCCACATCTCCCTCAAGAAACGTTCGTCGGAAGTCGTCAGATAGTGGACCCATACGCCGGCCGCGGCATACGCGCAGAAGTTCGCATCTCGCCAACGATCCTCGGGGCGATCGTGCATGTACAGGGCGAACCAGGAGCCATCCGGGAGTTGACGCTCCCGCAGCCAAGACAGCGCGAGCGCCGCTTCGTGCGAGCGTCCGCATAGATCGAGAGCCATCGCGCATTCAACGAGGTTCCAGGGATCGGTATGCCCGCCTGGGAAATGAGGTATCGCGCCACTCGTCAACTGGCAGGATGCGATCGCTTCGGCCGTCGCGCCCATCTCTTTCCAAGAACTCAACGGCTTAAGGACCCTCCTCGCGGCGCGCGTAAACGACTAGGCTCTTACCCATCAACGGATCGAGCACCTGCTCAAGGGCCCGCGTGAACACCGGCCGCTTCTCGATGTCCCACACAAGCATCCGGTGGTACCTCCGCACGATCGCTGCGTCTTCGTTAGCCGGACCGACGAAGCATTTGAGCCACCAGTAGGGCGCGTGCAGAGCGTGAGCATGATGATGCCCGAGCGGCAGGAAGCCCGCTGTGGTGAGCTTCTCCTCGAGGTCTGCGCGTTCGTAGATGCGTACGTGTCCCCCGGCCACGGCGTGATACTCGTCGGAGAGCCTCCAGCAGATCCGCTCGGGCCACGATCTGGGAACCGTGCAGACGATCGTCCCCCCAGGCTTGGTCACGCGAGCCAGCTCCGTCAATGCCCCCCGATCATCGGACACATGCTCCAAGACTTCCGAGGCGATCACCACGTCGAACGTTGCCCCGCGCAACGGAAGCCCGGTCACGTCTCCGTTCGTGCACCACGACGCCGTTCCCGATGGGAGGCCACCTTGGAGTCGCAGCGCCGCCGCCATGGCGGCAACGTCCTTGAGGATGGCTCCGTCAAGGTCGATCGACATCACCCGGGCGCCGCGTCTGAGGGCCTCGAAGGTATGCCTGCCCGAGCCACAACCGACGTCCAGGACCGCCTCGCCGGGTCGCAAGGCCAGACGATCGAAGTCGACCGTCAGCAAGAGGCCAGCACCTCTCGATAGAGATCCGCCGTCTGGGACGCGCTCGAGCTCCAAGTAAATCTGCTCAGGGTCCGCC
>Ga0136632_10000693_pt1 | contig 10356 bp, 9 predicted proteins | sample AntDrymUQ6112106_2_FD_104670 | JGI IMG/M metagenome (GOLD analysis project Ga0136632, IMG submission 104670) | Polar desert sand microbial communities from Dry Valleys, Antarctica - metaG UQ611 (21.06) | ecosystem: Environmental > Terrestrial > Soil > Desert | place: Antarctica: Dry Valley...
GACGACGACGAGCGAGACGACCACGGTGAACCTCATCGCGGCCACCGCCTGCTCGCCGCTGACGGCGCGCCAGAACGACGACCAGCCGCCGGTCGTCGACTCCGCCACGACGGCGGCCAGCGGGATCAGGACGACCAGGCTGAGGTAGGCCGTCGCCAGTGCGCCGCCGATCGCCGGACCGGCCAGGCGCCGGCGCCGCGCGGGCCGGCGCGGCAGCCGCCAGCGGGCGGCGTACTGGGCATGAGCGTCAGCTCGTGCTGACACCGAGGCTCTTCTCGATCCGTTGCATGACGGAGTCCTGCGGATCGAAGAACTTCTTCATGACCGCGTCCCATCCGCCGAACTTCGTGATGTCGAACTGCGTGCGCGGGGCCGGGTACCTCGCCTTGTCGACGAGGCCGTCGATGACCGAGCGGTAGCCCTTGGCCGCGAAGATCTTCTGCGCCGGCGCGGAGGTCGCGTAGTCGACGAACTCCTTCGCCTTCGCATCGGCGCTCGTCGTGACGGCGATCGGGTTCTCGATCAGGATCGTCTCGTCGGGAAGGACGTAGTCGATCTCCTCGCCCTTCTGCTGGGCGGTGATCGCCTCGCTCTCGTAGGAGATGAGCACGTCGCCCTTGCCCGCGGTGAAGTTCTGCAGCGCTTCGCGCGCGGACTTGTCCTGGACTACGACGTTCTTGAAGAGCCGTTGCAGGTAGTCGGTCGCCTGCGCCTCCGTCCTGCCTTGCTCGAGCTGCGCGCCATAGGCCGCCATGACGTTCCAGCGCGCCCCGCCCGAGGTGAACGGGTTGGGCGTCAGCACCTCGATGCCGGGCTTCACGAGGTCCGCCCAGCCCTTGATGTTCTTCGGATTGCCCTTGCGCACCGCGAGTGCGACGACGGAGCGCGTGACGATGCCCTTCGTGGGGGTCGCGTTCCAATCGGGGCGGACGAGCTTCTCCTTGGCGAGCTTGGTGATGTCGGGCTCCAGCGACAGGGCCGCGAGATCGGTCGGCAGCCCGGCGATCACGGCCCGTGCCTGGTCGCCTGAGTTGCCGTAGGACTGCGAGAAGCGCACGCCGGCTCCCTGCGTCGTCTTCGCGAACGCCGGGATGATCTCCTCGTAGGCCTCTTTCGGCGTCGAGTACGCGACGACGACAGCTTCTCCGATCCGCTGTCAGCGCCGCCGGAGCCGTCGGCGGGACCACCGCACGCACCGATGAGCAGCGCGCCGATGAGGACGAAAGAGACGAGGAGCGTCGTGGAGTGCGGTTTCATGGCCAGCGAAAATTCCATAAACCAGATCAAGTTTGTTCAGTTTGCGTTGTGGTCGCGCTGCGGGCGCTGCAGCCGTGACGGCACGGCCGCAGCGCGACCCTCGGAGCGAGGCCGATCCGCGCTGACCGAAGCTCCCGGCGGCGAGACGCCGCGAGATTCGGGTGGATCCAGGCCTAGCTGAGAAGCGCACTGAGCCGCCTGAACGCGGCTTCGGGGCGGGCGAGCGCGGCGTAGTCCAGATGCAATCGGCAAAGACAGCGAAGCGCGTGTCGTGCGCTTGAGCAGCTCGTCGCTGCCGCGTGGCCATCGCCATGCAGCCGGAGTCGGTGGCGTTGCTATGGGTTGCGGGCGTCGAGCAGTGCGGCCACGACCGATAGCTCGTCATCGGTCGGCAGCGGTCGGGTGTGGACGTCAGCGCGCCGAGCAGCGCTGTCGGATTGACGTCGGGGCCGTGTCGGCCGCAACGCGGTGGCGTCGCTTCGCGGCGGGGTGCTGCACGTTGTTTGGAGTCATCTGGGCTCGTAGTCTGGCCGCGTCAGACAACCAGCACGGAAGCGGAGGAGCGATGAACCTGCAAGCCGCAGACCACTGGCCAGCGCCCTGGGAGCTGACGGCGCCCGAGTCCCACGTCCTGATCTATAACGGCGACGCATGGAGCGTCGAGCCGGTCAAGCTCGCCGTCAAGGAGCTTGTTGCGCGCCGGGCCTTGCGCGCTGAGATCGTCACGCGCGGACGGCTGCGAAGGGACGCACCCGCGCTGTACGAGGGTGCGCGGCCAGACGACCCGGTGGCACCGGCGCTCGCGCCGATACTGAGCGCCTTTGGCGCCGCACGCCGGCGAGCACCAGGCAACGGCGTGTTCCTGTCGGATCTCCGTGCGGCAGCGCGCGCCGAGGTCGGGCGCCTGGAGCGCTACCACGAGCAACACGTCGTGCCGCTGCTCGTCAGCCGCGGCCTGCTCGTCTACGGCGGCGCCCGTGGTTTTGGCACGCGGCCAACCTGCCGCTGCACCGCCGCGGGGCGCGACGCCGAGTCTGACCTGCAGCATTGGATAGCGCTCGGGCGCGAGAACCTCGCGAGCCGGCGCGCCGACGATCCCGCCCGCGCCGTCGCCTACGTGCGGGGCGCGGGCGCCGCCTTGCTGCTGGCTGAAGATCTCTACCCGGAGATCCACGAGCTGCGCCGAAACGACAGCGTCCACAACGCGCTCAACCACGACCCAGTCACTCTGGGGCTCCTCGCGGGCGCCTTCGACGACGGGTCCGCATCCGGCGTACGCGATCTCGACTTCGGCACCGTCGATCTCTTGCGCGCTGGGAGCACTCGGCAACCTCGGGGCGCTCGACGCACCGCTCGGCGGAGGCGGCGGCGGAGGCGACGGCGGCGGCGGCGACGGCGGCGGATAGGGCGCAGCCCCGCTGCTCGCGCTCGTGCGCGAGCACTTGCACGCACGCAAGATCACCCGCCCTGCGGTGGACCGACTGCTGCGCCTGATCGCGAACGCCAGGCCCGTAGCGCACACGCGCATCCAAGCCGCGCTCGCCGACCAGCTAGCACCCGATGGACGCGCCGAGCTCGACGCCCTGCTGGTCGCGCCGGCGTGCAGCATCGCCTTGAGCAGCTCGCACGCGTGCACACGCAACGCGCGGTCGGGATCTTCGAGCGTTTCCTCGGAGCGGATCACGTCTACAGCAGACAAGCGAGAGAACAGTTCGCCGCGGCGTTGATGGTTGTGTGAGATCCGCGTTTCGATCACCCATCTACCTGCCTCTCCCCCAGGCGGCGCCTGACCATCTGCCGTCCGGCCCACCTTGTTTCTACAACTAAGATGCCGACTTCGCAGATACCAGCGCCGCCGTGTCGACGACATCGAGCTGCTCTCCGTGGCCGTGGTGCGCCTGACGGGTTACGGTGGGTTCCAGCACGGCGATGCGGTCGGCCTTGCGCTGATCGGTGACATCGACAAGCGGCGTAGCGCTCCGCGAGGCCGCGCCGTCGCCGCTGGCCATTGCCGTGCCAGCATCACAACGCTTCCTGAGCGGCACGTTCGGCGGTTGACGGTCGACGTGAGGAGGAGGAAGCTCACTGTACGGGGCCACAGACAAGCGGGGGAGGATCGACGTGAAGAGCGCGCTGTTACGCCGAGAGCGGCTCGCGGGGGCGGCGGCGGCCCGACCAAGGCAGGTGGCCGCGGCGGGCGCCGGCGCGCAGCTCAGGCCCCGCCCCCACCGAGAGTCCCAGGCACGCGCCGGCGAATGCTGGCGAGAGCAAGTTGCTGACGGGCGCGGGCGACGGGCTGCTAGTCGCGCACCGGTCGTGCGGCCGACGATGCGGAACTGGATGTCAACCACGGCTCCCAGCTCATCGATCAGTGAGCCCAGGCCCAGTGCGTCACCCAGGCGTTCTCAAGATGAAGAAGTTCAAATCGCGCAGAGCTCAAGGAGGCGTACGAGGGGAAGTGAGCACTACGCCTATATTGTTGTTCATGACGCTCAAGGAGCGGATCGAGCGGGAGAAGTACGTGGTCATCCATGGCCAGACGCTGCGGTTCAGAATCGTGAAGTACCTAATCCTGGTCGCAATCGCAGGAGGCATCTACGCGTGGAACGGCTGGACGGCAGTCGGGGTGGTGTTTCTGACGCTGTTCATCCTGGCCATCGCCGTTCACTTCTTCTTCCGGTGGAAGACCAAGGCGTGGACGGAGTCCTGGGGGCACTACAAAAAGCTGGATGTGCCGAAGTGAATAGCTCCGCGGTGACCGTGAACGATGTCAACCGAGGCCCGCGCCTCGAAGCCGTCGACGAGCTCTCCCCCAACCCCTACGCCGGGGCGACGTGCGAGCTCGAGCTCGCTCACGCGACAGACGCAAGCTCGTCGGCCCGCAGCACAAGCTCGTAGGGCAGGTGGTCGCCGACCGCGCGAGCGAGCACGCGAGTGCGCTCGTCCTCAAGGGGTTGCCGGTCGAGCAGTGATGTCGGCGCGGTGGCGTACCACGGCTGCCCCTGTCTCAGAGTCCGACGGGGATCCCGTACGAGACGGCCTCCTCCTCCCCCCCGCCTAGCGACCGCCGCTCCGCGCAAGGGATCGGGCGGGCATGCCGCAAGCCATTCGTCTAGTGCGGCGCGGATCGTGAGCCGGGTGTCGCGGCACGTCCCTGAGCGGCCATACGGCGTCCACGTCAGGTATCGCGGGCAAGCTCCCACCCAGCGGTGCCGCCGCGGGACGAGACGGAGGACGCGACGAGCGGTCGCCGCGGCGAGCGCCACCAGCGATCGGCAGCTCGTCTTTAGGCGAGCGCTACGGTTGTCACGTACTCTGCCCGGATGAGCGCGATTCCGGGCGAACCACTGAAACCGAAGCAGCACGAACTGACGCTTAAGGACGGCCGGAAGGTCAAGCTCAAGCTCCCCGGGCTGCCGCAGCGCGTCGATCCACTCGCGACCGAGGAACGCGGGGCCGCTGAACCGCCCCGCGACAACCCCGCACCGCGGCACAACCCCAACCATGGCGGGTTCTAGGTAGTCATCGTTGCCAGTCCGGCGGCGGCGCGAGAAATCAGGCTGCTGAAGCAGCCCGCGAGTGTCGATGCAAGGTCCCTCAGCTGGATCCCCTGCGAGACCGCCTCTCCCCCCCGCCCAACGACCGAGCTTGCTCAAGGGACAAGAACGTGTCGCAAGCCGTTCCGCTTCGGGTGCCGAACCTGAGGACTCCGCAAGCGTCCAGCTCGGGCTATGAACGTTGAACGGCTTCCCCGGCCAGTCGGCGGGCAGCTCACATAGAGCAGCAGGCTCGATGTTCGTGCCATTGGATCGTTCGCCCACGACCGACCACGAGAGGAGTCCGCTGGGCAGCGGATGGCACGGGCGTCGAGCATCGTCGCCTGCGCGGCCGGCCAGCACAGCTGAACCGTCGCGAGCCAGTCGCGGTGGCGCTGCGTCCACGCCGGCCCATCCTCGAAGCGGATGCCGTGGCGCAGCAGCAGCTTCGATAGCCGGTGCCGGCAACGCATCAGATCGACGCGGACGGCCTCGCGCGCCCTGACGAGGTCGCGCAGTGCCTCCTCCTCAGCGCCCGGAACCCGAACCGGATGCAGCTTGCCGGCATCACCGACGAAACGCTCGTCGAGCTCGCGGTCGGCGACGCTCCGCCCGGCGTCGCCCCCGGCGATCTGACCGTCTGAAGTTCCACGGCAGCGCCCGTGACGCGGCGCTCGACCTCGCGCTCGCTGACCCGCGCTTTGCGCCCGACGTCCTGGAGGCGGTCGCGCGGCGCGCGGTCCATGCATGGGCGCAGGCCGTCGACGGCGGCGACACGGCGCTGGAATCGATCGCGTCCGGTGCCGCGATCTGTCAGCTGCTGTACGCCGGCGACGAGGCCGAGCTGACGCGCGTGGTCGTGCGCGGGCCGACGCTCATGCGCCTGAGCGTGACCGCGCTGCACGCGCAGCACGAGCCGCCGCTGATGGACGTGGAGGCGCAGCTGCGTGGCCGCCGCTACGTCGAGAACCGCGACACGGCGGCGGTCATATCTGGCAGCCAGACCGACGAGACGACGTTCACCGAGCTCTGGACCTTCGCGCTCGCGGGCCCGGCGTCAGCGCCGTGGCGGCTCGTCGCTGCGGGCGCCGGCGCGTCGCTCGTCGCCTATTGACGCGCGGAGCAGCAAGGACAGCTCAGGGCCCGCGACAGCCAGTCCAACCATCCACCGCCGAGCACGAGCTGCGCGAGCGCCCCGTACCCGGCCGCGCTGGGGTGCACGCCGTCGCCGCCGACGACGTCGTGGGCCCACTCCGGCGATCCAGCCAGCGCCTCGAAGACGGCGACGTACGGCACGCCGCGGTCGTCGGCGAGGCGCTGAAACGACGCCGACAGCGCGCCGATGCGCGCGTCGTGCGCGGCCTCCCCGGCCGGCGCCGGACCGACGACGAACGACCGCAGCCCGATCGGCGAGGCATCGTCGAGCAGCTGGGCGAGGCTGTCGAGCGCGAGACCGGCCTGGACTCGCACGCGCCCGTGCTCCCACATCGTGTCGTTGACGCCGAAGCTGAAGACGACGCCGTAGCCGGCAGCGGCGACCATGCGCGGGCGCGCCTCCGCGCGCCAGCGCGCGGCGACGTCGACCGACGTCTCGCCGCGAACGCCGAGGTTGTACGCGATCAGGCCGGCACCTGCCGCGTGCGAGGCGGCGACAACGCGACCGATCCAACCGAGTCCCGACGGGTCGCCGGCACCGGCGACGAACGAGTCGCCGAAGAACAGGACGCGGCGGTCGTCGCATGCGCCTGCCATCGCCATCACATCCGAAAGACCGGGTGCTCGACCGGCCCGAGCGGCGCGTTGGCGCACGCCGACAGCGCCAGCCCGACGACGTCGCGGGTCGTCAGGGGATCGATGACGCCGTCGTCCCACAGGCGCGCCGTCGCGTAATACGGGTGCCCCTGGGTCTCGTACTGGGCGCGCGTGCGCACGCGCAACGCGTCGATCTCGGCGGGGTCACGGTCGGACGCCACGGCACTCAGCACCGTCGCCGCCTGCTCGCCGCCCATGACCGAGATCCGCGCGTTCGGCCACGTCCACAACATCCGCGGGCCGAACGCGCGGCCGCACATGCCGTAGTTGCCGGCCCCGTAGGAGCCGCCGACGATGACGGTGAGCTTCGGCACGCGCGCGCACGACACGGCGGCGACCATCTTCGCGCCGTCGCGGGCGATTCCGCCGGCCTCGGCCTCGCGACCGACCATGAAGCCGGTGATGTTCTGCAAGAACAGCAACGGGATCCGGCGCTGATCGCAGAGCTCGACGAAATGCGCGGCCTTCAGGGCGCTCTCGGAGAAGAGCACGCCGTTGTTGGCGACGATCCCCAGCGGATGGCCGTGGACGTGCGCGAACCCGCACACGATCGTCGTGGCGTAGAGCGCCTTGAACTCGTGCAGGCGTGAGCCGTCCGCGATGCGGGCGATGATCTCGCGCGGGTCGTAGCCGGCGCGGGGATCGACCGGCACGGCGCCGTAGAGCCCCGCCGGGTCGACGGCGGGCTCCTCCACGACCGCCCGCGGCCACGGCGCCGGGGCCCGCGGAGCGAGCGTCGCGACGATCGAGCGCACGATCTGCAGCGCCTCGACGTCGTCGCCTGCGAGGTGGTCGGTGACGCCAGAGCGGCGGCTGTGCAGCTCGCCGCCGCCGAGCTCCTCGGCCGTGACGTCCTCCCCCGTCGCCGCCTTCACGAGCGGCGGGCCGCCCAGGAAGATGGTGCCGGTGCCGCGCACGATGACCGTCTCGTCGCTCATGGCCGGCACGTATGCACCCCCGGCCGTGCACGAGCCCATCACCAGCGCTACCTGCGGGATACCCAGCGCAGACATCTGAGCCTGGTTGTAGAAGATCCGGCCGAAGTGCTCGCGGTCGGGGAAGACCTCGTCCTGGAGAGGCAGGAAAGCGCCACCGGAATCGACCAGATAGATGCACGGGAGTCGATCGGCCTGGGCTACCTCCTGGGCGCGAAGGTGTTTCTTGACCGTCATCGGGTAGTAGGTGCCGCCCTTTACCGTGGCGTCGTTGGCGACGATCATGCACTCCACCCCGGAGACCCGCCCGATGCCGGTCACGATGCCCGCCCCCGGTGCCTCGTCGTCGTAGAGCCCCGTGGCAGCGAGCGGTGACAGCTCCAGGAATGGGGCACCCGGATCGAGCAGGAGGTCGATGCGCTCGCGGACCGGCAGTTTGCCGCGATCACGGTGCCGCGCCACCGAGCGTTCGTCACCCGCCGCACCGTGCCTGGTCAGGGCACGGGTCCGCGCGCGTAGATCGTGGACCAGGGCGCGCATGGCGGTCGCGTTGCTGTGCGCCTCGCTGGAGGTCGGATCGATGCGGGTCTGGAGAACGGCCATGACTGGCGATGATAGGACCAGCTAGCCCAGAGCCCGCGCTCCTCCGGCCAATACGCCGCGCGAGAGTAGCGTGCCGATGCCCTCTGGACCGAGCGGCTTGGAGTAGAGGTAGCCCTGGGCCAGATCGCAGCCCAGGTTGGCCAGCCGCCTTGCCTGGGCGCGGGTCTCGACGCCCTTGCCCATGGTGGTGACACGACGAGCCTGGGCTATCGCCAGCAGCGCCTCCGCGAAGACGCCTTCTTCGACTGGTCCGGCAGCTGCCGTGACGAAGGCGGCGTGCAGCTTGACGCCTGTGATGGGCAGGACCCGCAGGTCGAGCAGGGTATCGCCGGCCCCGAAGTCATCGAGGACCAGACTGACGCCCAGGTCGGCCAGCGCCGTGGCCGGCCCGACCAGCGTGCCGCACCCTGGCGAAAGCTCGAGGGTCAGCCACTCGGCCAGGATCTCCCATCGATCGAGAGCTGCGGCCACGCCCTTGACGAAGCCGGGCTCGCCGAGCTGACGCAGCGATATGTTGATGCTGACCGAGAGCGAGGGCAAGCGGCTGAAGCCGAGATGCCATGTCCTCAGTTGCCGGCAGGCTTCGTCCAGGACCCGCTCGCCGATGGGAACGATGAGCCCGGTCTCCTCGGCGATGGGCAGATAGTCGGCCACGGGGATGGTCCCCAGGAGGGGGTGCCGCCAACGAAGGAGCGCCTCGACACCGGCGATCGAGCCGTTCTGCAGATCGATCAGCGGCTGGTACTCCAGTGCGAAGTCGTCCCGCTTGACCGCTCCCACCAGCTCTTCCCGCAGGTCCACCGTCCCGCGCGAGAGTCGAGGCCGCTCAAGGCGTGCTGTGTCTACCACCGCTGCACCCTACCGATCAGCTCGGTCATAGGCGAGTCGTCCGAAGGTCCTGTGCCCGCCACGCCTCGCGGCGGTACACCGCTTCGCTGGCGACGAGCCTGCCGCCGACGATCTGACGCTTCTTGTCATCGAGCGCACCGCCAGCGAGCCGGCTTGATCAGATGGTCCGGGTGCTCACGGCCGGAGGTCTCGCTCGGGTCGTTCCATCTCAGGCGCGGCAGTCGACCTTGGCTGCGGGGTCGGGGGCCTCCCAGAGGCGTACTGATGTGGGGTCACGCCGAACATCGTGCGGAAGTCGCGGATGAGGTGTGCTTGATCGCTGTAGCCCAGGTCCGCCGCAACATGTGCCCAGCGGACGCCTGTGCTGCTCTGTCCGCGCTGAGCGGCCTCGTAGAGCCGATACCGACGGATGACCCACTTCGGACCTACACCCACATGATCCCTGAAGTGACGTTCCAGATGGCGGACGCTCATCGCCGCTTCTCGCGCAAGATCATCGACCCTGAACAGACCCGGGTCGCTGGTGATGCGCCCGATCACCTCACCTAACTCCTGGACGAACGTTGGACCATCAGTGGGCCATGCAGACAAGAACTCGTCGACGAGGAGGAGAGCGCTCCCGCCATCGGTCGACGACACGGCTCGCTCCAGGGCGTCTCCCGCGGTGCCGAAGACATCGAACATCGAGCGAACGCTGTCCGTGAGAACAGACATCGGGTGGCTGAGGAACGGTCGGAAACCGCCTGGTCGGAAGGTGATCCCCACCACTCGTCCTTGACCTTCCAGACGATGCGAGGTCTGCCCGGTGATAACGCCGTGCACTGATGCACGGTCAGCCTCGAAGCACACGTTCGCCACGGGTTGCGGCAGGACGTGCTGGACGTGCGGCTCGTAGCCTCTGAGATCCCAGTCCGCCACCCAGTAGCGCTCGACGAGGCGGGCGACGCCTGGCGAAGGCGCGAAGTTCGTCAGCCTGAATCGGCTGAGTCCTGCCTCTGGATGCAGGATGCCACGGGTGTCCGGTCCGACGGTCGTGAGCACGCACGCAGTCTAGCGTCGGCTGTTCGTGTCAAAGGTGAGCGCGTCCGGCGGCGATCAGACCCCATCCGCGAACGTCACGACGTGAGTGGGATCTTACGTCGCGTTTCTTCAAGACCTGGTCACCGGTCGCGCCCAATGTCGGGGTAGGTCCGGAGCGGCGCCCCGTCGAGACTCGGGTGCAACGGATCCGGAGATCGGTAGGAGGACTCGACTGTGGATGCTGTCGCTCACATCACTTCGGTCACACTAGCGTGCGCGGATCCGCAGCCGCTGGCGGCGTTCTACGGGGCCGTAACCGGCTGGAAGGCCATCTACAGCGGCGA
>Ga0136632_10000696_pt1 | contig 10320 bp, 10 predicted proteins | sample AntDrymUQ6112106_2_FD_104670 | JGI IMG/M metagenome (GOLD analysis project Ga0136632, IMG submission 104670) | Polar desert sand microbial communities from Dry Valleys, Antarctica - metaG UQ611 (21.06) | ecosystem: Environmental > Terrestrial > Soil > Desert | place: Antarctica: Dry Valley...
GACTGCGCCGCCATGTTCGAGAAGGTGCTGGTCGCGAATCGCGGCGAGATCGCGATCCGCGTCATGCGAACGCTCGAGGAGATGGGGATCACCTCGGTCGGGGTCTATTCCGAGGCCGATCGCGACGCGCCGCACGTGCGTGAGGCCGACGAGGCGTATCTGCTCGGGCCGCCGATTCCCGCCGAGAGCTACCTCGACGTCAACAAGATCATTTCCGTAGCTCGGGAGTCGGGGGCCGAGGCGATCCACCCCGGCTACGGCTTCCTGGCCGAGAACGCCGAGTTCGCGAACGCCTGCGAGAAAGCCGGGATCGTGTTCATCGGCCCTCCCGCCTCGGCGATCGAGGCGATGGGCTCGAAGACTCGGGCGCGCGAGATCATGGCCGAGGCGGGTGTGCCGATCGTCCCCGGAGCGACGGAGCCGTCCGCCGACGGCGACGCGGCGCGCGCCACGGCGGCGGAGATCGGTTACCCGGTCGCCTGCAAGGCCGTCGGCGGCGGGGGTGGCAAGGGCTTTCGAGTCGCGCTCTCCGAGGGGGAGCTCGCGGAGGCCTTCGAGGGGGCCGCGCGCGAGGGCGAGAAGTTCTTCTCAGACTCGCGCGTCTACCTCGAGCGCTACCTGGAGGATCCTCGACACGTCGAGGTCCAGGTGCTCGCCGACTCGCACGGCAACGTGATCCATCTGGGCGAGCGCGATTGCTCAGTCCAGCGCCGCCACCAGAAGCTGATCGAGGAGGCGCCCGGTCCTCATGTCGACGAGGAGATGCGCGAGCGGATCGGCAAGATCGCGACCGATGCGGCGCGCGCGGTCGACTACCGCGGCGCGGGGACGATCGAGGGTATGCAGGTCGGCGAGGACTACTTCTTCCTCGAGATGAACACCCGCGTCCAGGTCGAGCACTGCGTGACCGAGATGGTGAGCGGGATCGACATCGTCCGCGAGCAGGTGCGCGTCGCTGCGGGCGAGCCACTCTCGATCGCCCAGGACCAGGTCGAGCTTCGCGGGCACGCGATCGAGTGCCGGATCAACGCGGAGGCGGCGCACAAGAACTTCGCCCCGGCGCCGGGCAGGATCGTTTCGTACCGGGAGCCGGCGGGGCCCGGGGTACGGGTCGACTCCGGCGTCGAGCCGGGCTCGGAGGTGACCCCGCTGTACGACCCGATGGTCGCCAAGCTGATTGTCTGGGATGTCGATCGCGAAACCGCCACGGCCCGCATGCTGCGAGCTCTCGGCGAGTACGAGATCTCGCCGCTGACGACGCTGATCCCCTTCCACCGCGCGCTGCTCGTGACCGAGCAGTGGCGCGATGGCGAGACCTGCCGCGACCTGGTCGGCGATCGCAAGTGGCTCAAGTCGCTCGCGCCGCAGGAGCCGCCGAAGTCCGCCGCGGGCTCCGAGGACGAGGACCCGGTCTCAGAGCGGCAGTACAAGGTCGAGGTCAACGGGCGCCTTCACTCGGTCAAGGTGATTGGCGCGGTCGCCCCGAACGGACAGGGCGCGACCGCCGCCAGGCGCCCCCCGCGGCGCGCGCGCTCTGGGCGCGGGGCCTCGGGCGCGTCGAGCGAGGCGCTCCCCTCGCCGCTTCAAGGCACGGTCCTCCAGGTGGCGGTGGCCAAGGGGGCCAAGGTCGAGGAGGGGGCGCTCGTCTGCGTGATCGAGGCGATGAAGATGGAGAACGAGATCACCGCCCACCGCGCCGGCAAGGTGACCGAGCTGAACGTCACCGAGGGCGGCGCGATCTCGAGCGGCGATCAGATCTGCAAGATCGAGTAGGAGGGCGATGAGCTCGGACGGCCTGGAGGCACTTCCCTGGCGCGGCCCCGGGCCAGGGCGCCCGGAGCAGCTCGCGCTCCCGCCGCGCAAGCTGGCGATGCGGCGAAATGGGGTCTGGCGAAAGCGCTGGCGCTACGCCGCGGTTCTCGCCGAGGAGGCCTTCGTCTGCGCGGCCCGCGTCCAGGTCGGCCCGATCGGCCAGACCTTCTGGCTCGTCTGCGAGCGGGGCGAGGGGGAAACCCTCGAGCGCACCCGGCTGCGCCCGCCCGGCGCGCGCGGTGAGGTCTGGAGCGAGGCGCTCGACCGGGACGGCCTGCGCGACCACGCCCCCGACAGCGGAGCGCTGGTGCGGATCGAGGGCCACCATTCCGAGGCCGGCCCGGTGCGCGCGTTTCTTCGCTTTCATGGCGGTACATGGGCGGAGTCGATCTGCCCGGCGGAGCCCGAGAACTATGTCTGGACCCGAAAGCGCGCCGCCGAGCGGGTGGAGGCCGACGTGCGGATCGGCGAGCGGCGGCTTCGCTTCGAGGGCCGCGGGGTCGAGGACGAGTCCGAGGGCTATCACCCCCACCACACTGTCTGGAGCTGGTCGGCGGGAGTCGGGCGGACGCGGGACGGCCGCGCCGTCGGCTGGAACCTCGTCCAGGGCGTGAACGACCCGCCGCGGGGCTCCGAGCGCGCGATCTGGGTCAGCGGCGAGGTGTCCGAGCCGGGACCGGTCGAGTTCGACGGCCTCGCGGCGATCCGCTTCGCCGACGGCGCTCGGCTCGAGTTCTCCTCCGAATGCGAACGACGCAGGTCCGAAAGCAAGCTCGGCGTCAGCTACGAGTACGTGCAGCCGATGGGATCCTTCTCCGGGACCCTTCCGGGGGGCCTCGAGCTGGCCGAGGGGCTGGGTGTCATGGAGTACCAGGACGCGTACTGGTAGCCGCTGCCCGCGTGGGCAGGCGGGCGCGCGTGCCGGCCCGGTCGGGCAAGAACGGGCAGTGAGGGGGCCGGTCCGGGCGGGTATTGGCGGGTTTGTCAGGCATAGGCGGACAATCCCGCCAATCAGCGCCGCTCCACCTGCCAGCGCCACGGCGGTTCCTCGACGGCGGTGAACCTGAAGTGGTTGGCGCCGGGGAGCGTTTCGAGCGGCACGAGCGCGGGGACGTCTGTCTCGAGCAGCGGCGTCGGCGCGAGCGCTGTGACCTCAGCATTGCTCACATGGCGCCGCACCCCTACCCAGCCAACGCCCGGCCGGTACTCCCAGTAGACGATCCGAACCTCCCCCTGACCTGCCCGGTCGTCCCGCACCTCAACGAAGGCGGTGGTCCTCCGGTTCGAAGCGGTGAGGGCGGGCGCCTGCGGTCCCGCCAGCGCGCACCCCGCCGTCCGGCAGCGCCTGAAATCCACCGGCAACAGCGCTCCGCCCGGCCCCTCGATCGCCTCCGGCGCCGGTGCCAGCGCCCGGACAGCTCCCGCAAGCGGGCGCCCGTAGGCCTCGGTGAGCGGATCGCGCCAGCAGGGCCCGGGGCCCGCGGCGGCGCAGCGGATCTTGCGGGTCAGCGCGGTGCCGAGCTCGCGCGATCCGTCCGGGGGTCCGGCGGCGACGGCTGCGATCCCGGCGACGACCAGCAAGGCGAGCATCAAAGACAGCCCGGCGTGCTCGACCGTCGCTGCTCCTGTCTCTGTGCGCATGTCCGGCCACGCTAGGGCCGCCTCCGCGCGATCGTGGCGCCACAGATGTGCCGGCTCAGCGCCGGATCAGGAAAGCCCCTCGCGCGCCTCGCGCACGAGGGTCACCGACTCGGGGAACACGATCCGGATCGCGTCGCGGACCTGCATCGCCTGCTGATCGCTCGTCCCCGAGAGCTCGAGCCGGTTGATTGCCGCGACCGTCATCTCGACGGCGAGCCTGATCGCGTTGTCGGCCCAGGCGACCTTCTGCGTGCTCTGCATTTGCTCGGCCATCTCCGAGAGCCGCTCGCGCAGCTCGTCGGGGTCGCCAAACAGGCCGAAGGGGTTGCCCTCCATGCCTGGAGCATAGATGCCCCGAGCAGGCCGGCAGGCGAGGAGTAGCCTGCATGCGTGGCCCTTCCGCCTCCCTCGGAGTCCTCGACCGCGCTCGTCACTGGGGCCTCATCGGGGATCGGCGCCGAGATCGCGCGCCAGCTCGCCGACCGCGGGCACTCGGTGACGCTCGTGGCGCGCCGCGAGGAGCGCCTGCGTGAGCTCGCCGAGGAGTTGAGGGCGCAGCGCGGAGTGCGCGCGGAGACAATGGCGGTCGACCTCGGCGACCCAACCGCCCGCGACCGCCTCGAAGCGGGCCTCGGCGAGCTCGGACTCGCTGTCGAGGTGCTCGTCAACAACGCGGGGTTCGGCGACAGCAATGAATTCCACGAGGCGGAGCGGGAACGTCTGGTGCGCATGGCCGAGCTCAACTGCGTGGCCCTGCTCGACCTCCAGGCCCGCTTTCTGCCGCCGATGGTCGAGCGCCGCCGCGGCGCCGTGATCAACGTCGCCTCGACGGCCGCCTTTCAGCCGCTCCCCGGCACCGGGACCTATGCCGCGACGAAGGCCTTCGTACTCAGTCTCGGCGAGTCGACGAGCGCCGAGCTGCGCGGCACTGGCGTCAGCCTGACGACGCTCTGCCCCGGGCCGGTTAAGACGGAGTTCGCGCAGGTGGCCGGTGTCGGTGCCGCCGAGGACAACCTTCCTGGGATCTTCTGGACGACGGTCGAGCAGGTTGCCCGCGAGGCGGTCGAGGGGGCTGAGCGTGGCAAACGGGTCGTCGTTCCCGGAGCGATGAACCGCGCCGGCGCGATCGCCGGGCAGCACTCGCCCCGTGCCCTGGCGCTGCCGCTCACCAGGCGGCTGTGGCGCCAGAACACCTGAGCCGGCCCCCTGAGGTTCGACCGAGCCGTCGGCCGGGCGAGCTAGAGCTCGCTTGCAGGATCCTGGGCCGGCGCTGTGCGCGCCCGCGCCTCCCCGCCGCGTCCGGCGAGCGCGGCGGCGAGCTCAAGCGGCACCGAGACCAATGCCACAAGCGGTGCGGCGAGCACGGAGACGACGAGGTCGATCGCAAACGCGGCCCGCCCGCGCCCCCCACTCGGGCGAAGGCGTCCTGCCCGCACCTCGCGGGCGAAGTTCGGATGCAGGGTGAGGCCGTTGAGGAGCGTCTGCCACATCCAGCCCTGATTTCGCCCGAATGGCGGGTAGCGCGACGACTCGAGCCGGTGCTCGTTTCGCTCCGCGAGCAGGGCGAGGCTTCGTGGCGTGTGCAGAAGCCTGCCCGGCCCGAGATCGATCGCGGCCCATCCGTCGACCCCGATTCCAGCCTGAAGGCTGGCGCGGTTCGGGATCGCGATCTCCCGCCCGCCATCGGGTGCCGCGCGGCAGACCGCCTCCCACTCGTCGCGAAGCTCGACCTCGCGGTCGCGTTCGAGCGCGACCCCGCAGCTCTCGCAGCGCTCGAGGACCCGCTCCTCGCCCGGCCCCGAGGCCAGCGGCAGGCCGACGCTCGCGGCGCCGGGCGCCGCCGGCAGCGCGATCCACGCGAACAGCGGGCGCTCGCAGAGCGGGCAGGCCCCGCTCACGCCGGCGAGAGCTCGTAGGCGACCCCGAAGTCGCCCAGCGAATTGAGGAACTCGCGGGGATCGAACGCCTGTGAGGGAGCGAGCGCGCCCGCCCGATCGAATCCCGGTGCGGCGCAGGCGAGCGCGCCGGCGACGGTGGTGCGCGCCGTGAGCCCGTACATGTCCGGGCCGCTGACCACGCCGCGCCTGCTGCGAGCGCCCGCGCGCGCCTCGCAGGCGATCGTGAACCGCGCCCGCGCCCGTGCCTCGGGGCTGGGGCCCTCCGGGAGGCGCGCGACGCCCGCCTCGGCGAGCCGTCGCAAGGGAGTTCGCAGGGCGAGCCGAAGCGGCGCCATGGCGATCGGCGCACCCGCGGCAAGCCGCGGGTCTGGGACCACCGCGGTCGCGTTCAGCATCGAGCGCACATTCCGCGTCTCGACGTGGCGGGGCACGGTCACATGCTCGCCGGCTGGATAGCGCACCATCCTCTGCCTGCCGATCGGGGCCGGGAACTCGAACGTACCGCGGGACACCGTCTGGGAGGCGGGCGCGAGCCGCCCTTCCAGCCACTCGAAGTCGCCGCCGCTCAGCATTCCGATCGCCGAGAGCGCGGTCCCGCGCGAGGCGCCGAAGCCCTCGGCCGAGTAGGCGAGCAGCACGTCGTCGAGCGGGCCCATCCCCTCGGCGGTGAGCGCGGCGATCATGTCGCCGGGCACGTAATCGAAGCCCATCGCGGTGATCAGCGCCGCCCCGGTGCGCTCGGCCGGCCCGCCGTACTCCTCGAACACGCGGCGCATGAACGGCTGCTCGCCGGTCGTGTCGAGGTAGTGCGTGGAGCTCTCCACCGCGGCCCGAAGCACGGGCTCGCCGTGAAGCTGAAACGGGCCGGCGACCGCGATCACCGCGGCACATGGCTCGAGCAGCTCGCGAAGCGCGCTTGCGTCGTCGAGGCTCGCGGCGCGGGTTTCGGCGCCACCGAGCTCCTCGGCCACGCTCTCGAGCTTCGCCCGATTGCGGCCGGCGAGCACGAAGTCGGCGCCCCTGCGCCGCAGCTCCGCCGCGACGAGCTTGCCGGTGTACCCGGTCGCACCGTAGACGGCGATCGGCCCGCTCTGCTCGTCCGCTGCGCCGCCCATCGGCGCGGATCGTAGATCAGCGAGGCGGGCCACCCCGCGCTGGCAGTCGGCTACCTTGCGGGGATGCAGCTTCGCGAAGTGATGACTTCGGGCGTGGTCACGGCAGGGCCCGAGGCTGACGTGCTCGAGGTCGCCAGGTTGATGCGCGATCACGCGGTCGGCTCGGTCGTGCTCTGCGACCGTCGCGGGACGCCAGCGGCGATGGTCACCGACCGCGACCTCGCGGTCCGCGCGCTCGCCGAGCAGCGAGGACCCTCCGAGGCGGTCGGGGACCACGCCTCGAGACCGCTCGTCACTGGCGAGCCGGAGATGGACCTCGAGGAAGCGGCGGCGCTCATGGTCCGGCATCGGGTCAGGCGGCTCCCGGTCGTCAGCGACGGGGAGCTGGTCGGCATCGTCACCCTCGACGACATCGCGGTCCGCACCGGCAACCTGGAGGTCGCCCAGCGGATGACCCAGGAAGTGATCGAGGGCGCGCTGCCCGGCTTCTTCTTCCACGAGCGCGGCTAGTTGGTCCGCCGATGGCAGCCCTGACCCCGGCGCAGCAGGCGCGCCGTGCCCGAATAGAGGGCCTGATCGGGCTCGCCGCCCCGGTCCTCGACCTCGTCCTGGCCGTCGGCGACCGCGTCTCGCGGATCGTCGGGCCCGAGGACGAGCCGCTCCCGATCCGCCCCGCGAGCGAGCGCGTCGAGCTCAGCTCCGCGCGACGCGTCGAGCCACCCGCGGCACCGGAGCGCTCGCTCGAGCCGTCGCCCGAACCTGTCGACTGAGACATCCGATGGCGATCTCACGAACCGAGACGATCGAGCGCGAGCGACGCTGGGCACGCCCCGCTGGGATCGCCGCGATCCTGGTGGCGCCGCTGTTCATCCTCTCGCTCTACCTCGAGGGCTCGAGTGCGGCGCTCGGCGAGGTGCTGCCGACCGAGCAGTACCGAGTCGTCGACGAGGACTCGGCGCAGCTCCTACCCGCCTACATCGCGCAGGGCGTGGCGCTCGCGCTGAGCGCTCTGCCGCTCGTCTACCTGTTCCGCGCCGCGCAGGCGCGCTCTCCGCGGGTCAGCCCCGCGATGCTGGGGTTTGCGTTCATCGGCCCCCTCCTCTACGCGGCGGCGCTGATTCTCACGAACCTGGCCCGTACCGGGGTCGCGTCGGACTTTGTGGCCCAAGCCGACGCTGGCGGAGACATCTACTCGATGCTCGAAGACCTTGGCGGGGACTCGACCATCCTCACGATTGGCTCCACCCTCTTCCTTCCGGCGGCGCTGGGGATGGTGGTGGCGATGGTCTACATCTGCCTGCAAGCTCAGCGGGCCGGTTTGCTCACCCGCTTCTTCGGCTCGCTCGGAATGGCGCTCGGGGTGTTGCTCTTGTTGATCAACCCGCGCTTCTCGCTGCTCGTCCTCTCGATCTGGTTCGGCTGGCTCGGCTTCCTGATCCTCGATCGGACCCCGCGCGGGCGCCCGCCGGCCTGGGCCGCGGGCGAGGCGATTCCGTGGCCCAGGCCCGGCGAGGAGCCCGCCGCGACGCCGGGCGCCGAGGCCGCCAATGGCACCGTCGAGGCAGATGCCAGCGAAATCCTCCCGGTCCCGGGGTCGACATCCAGGGACAACTCGGCACGCCGCGAGCGAGCGCGCAAGCGCAAGCGGAAGCGGCGCAGGTGAGCACCGTGACGGCGGCGGGCGCGGAAGACGCGCTCGTCGCGAGCGCGCGCGCGGGCCACGAGCTCCGCTACCCGGACGGCCCGCCGCCGGGTGTGCTCGCCGAGGCGATGCTCGAGGGCCCCACGGCGGCGATCCGTGCGGCGCGCGAGCGCAACCCAGCCCTCGCCGCGCTCGAGCTCGAGGCCGGCCTCGAGCGCCTCGAGCACGAATGGATCGCCTTCCAGGGCCTGCAGATGCACCTCGAGGTCCACCCGGTATCCGAGGCGGCGCCCACGCTTGTGATCGCCCCCGGGCTCGGCGACCACGCGCGCCGCCAGGTCGGGCTCGCGGTCGCGCTCGCCGAGCGGGGGCTCAACTGCGTCGTCGTCGACCGCCGCGGGCACGGGATCTCGGAGGGACGCCGGGGCGACGCCACCCTCGAGGCGGACTTCGCGCTGCTCGAATCGGCGATCGGGTTTGCGCGCTCGCGCTTCGAGGGGCCCGTGGTCCTGCTCGGCGACTCGCTGGGCGGGATCATGAGCTGGTATCTGCTCACCCGCGAGCCCGACGTCGAGGCGGCCGTCTGCCACTGCGTCGGACACCCGGACGTGCACCACGATCCGTCCTTCCGCTTCAAGGCGCCGCTGATCCGCGCCCTCGCGAGGGTGGCGCCGTACGCGCCGATCCCCGTCCGCCAGATCGCCGACTACGACCACGTCGCACTTGATCCCGAGACGAAGCGCTACTTCGACGAGCGCATCGATCGCTTGTTCAACTTCGAGGTCACCGCCCGGTCGGTCGCAAGCTACGTCGGCTTCCGCCCCGCGATCCCGTGGCAGCGAGTCACCACGCCCGTTCTCGTGTTGATCGGGTCGATGGATCGAATGGTTTCGCCCGAGTTCACCCGGCGCTCACTCGCCGCGGCCGCCCCGCCGCGCGCCGAATACGTCGAGGTCGAGGGAGCCGGACACCAGCTATTCCTCGATGACCTCGGTCTCGTGGTCGACCCGCTCGAGAGATGGCTTCGCGCCGCATGCGCCTGAGTCCCGCCCTCGCCGCGGGCGTGGTCTCGGCGCTGCTGGCTGTCCCCGCCGCGGGAAGCTCGCCCGCGCCGCACGCCCCTGCGCTCACCAAAGCGGAGCGGACCCATCAGCCGGCCAAGGAGGTTCGCGAGTACTGGACGGGGGCCCGCTTCCGCGCCGCTGAGCCGGCAGCCCTGCGGCTCGGACGCAGCGGGCTGCTGCGTCCCGAGGCGCTGAAGCAGGCGGCCGCGGGTCCAACCACCGTGCCCCAGGAGGGCTTGCGCGGGCCGGCGACCGACGTCAGCGGGTCGAGCACCGCCTTTCCCGAACGAGTCCACGGCAAGGTTTTCTTCACGATCAGCGGCGGCAGCGAGTCCGGCGACTACGTCTGCTCCGGGACCGCCGTCGCCTCCAACTCCCACACCCTCGCGTGGACGGCCGGGCACTGCGTCAACGACGCCGAGTTTGGCGGCGGGTTCGCGACGAATTGGGTCTTCGTGCCGGGCTACCACGACGGCGAGCGCCCCTACGGGAGCTGGCCGGCGCGTCGGCTGTTCACGACCCGCGCTTGGGCGAAGGACATCAACATCCGCGCCGACCTCGGCGCGGCCAGCCTCGCCCGCGACGAGCAGGGCCGGGGCATCGAGGACGTCGTCGGTGCCCGGGGGATCGCCTTCAACCAGCCCCGCGACCAGGAGTTCCGGGCCTTCGGCTATCCGGCGCTGCCCACCCTGTTTCGCCCTGAGTTCGACGGTGAGCACCTCTACGCCTGCACCTCGGGGCGGACGGGCGACGACACCCCGCCCGGCGCCGGGCCTCCGACCCTCGAGATCGCGTGCGACATGAGCAGCGGTGCAAGCGGCGGCGGCTGGGTGATCGACGGGGGATTGGTCAACTCGGTCACCTCCTACGGCTACGTCGGCGACTTCAGCCACCTCTACGGCCCCTACCTCGGGTCGATCGCCGAGAGCCTCTACCTCGAAGCCCGCGGTGCGCCACTGCTCTGCAGCGGGCGCGAGGTGACGAACCTGGGTGGAGCTGGGCCGAACTCCTTTCACGGCTCCGACGCCCGCGATGCGATCAAGCTGCGCGGCGGCAGCGACAGCGCGCGAAGCGGCGCGGGCGCGGACCGGATCTGCGGTGGCGCCGGGCGCGACGTGATGCGAGGTGGGCCGGGGCGGGACGTGTGC
>Ga0136632_10000699_pt1 | contig 10311 bp, 1 predicted proteins | sample AntDrymUQ6112106_2_FD_104670 | JGI IMG/M metagenome (GOLD analysis project Ga0136632, IMG submission 104670) | Polar desert sand microbial communities from Dry Valleys, Antarctica - metaG UQ611 (21.06) | ecosystem: Environmental > Terrestrial > Soil > Desert | place: Antarctica: Dry Valley...
CCCACGGGCGTCGGCGTGGGCTGAGGTGTGGGCGTCGGCGTCGGCGTCGGCGTCGCATCCGCGTTGATGGTGATGCTGATCTGCGTGCTGATCCGCGTGCCGACGTCGTCCGTCGCGTGCGCGGTCAGGGTGTGCGTGCCCGTGGGCGGGTTCGCCCACACGACCTCGAAGTTGCCGTTGGCGTCCGGGGTGGTGTCGTCGGCGAGGTGCGAGGTTACGCTCGTGTAGAACTCGACCTTCTCGACTGTACCGTCGCGGTCGGTGGCATTCACCCTGAGCGACAAGCTTGCGGGCGGCGGCGCGATTATCTGTTCGTTCGTCGGACTCACCCAACGGACGGAGGGCGCGGCGTTGTTGACGAGGACGGAGTTGATCTTCGAGTCGCCGCGAAGCCCGCCCGTGTCGTATGCGACGGCGAAGACGCCGTAGACGCCCGTCTGCGCCGCCGTGAATTCAACCTCGTAGCGCCCCGTGCCTGCGTCGGGGGTAGTGTCCGTGCCGATCTTCGTCGTCGTGCCGTTGTAGTTGTAGAAGAATTCGACGCGGTCGAGCGTGCCGTCGTCCACGATGGTGGCGGCGACTTTGATGAGCGTGCCCATGCCGACATTTGAATTCGACAAGGGGCTGACGAGCGTCGTCTGCGGGGGCTGGTTGATGGCTACGTTGCCGGGCGTCGTGTTGACCGCGTAGAAGAAACCGTAGCGCGTGCCCTGGAAGCGCGAGTCGCCGTCGCCTAGAACGTCGCCCGCCGTGTACGCGGTCGCGCCGTCGGGCGTGAAGGCGAAATCGGAGAAGGGCGCGATGTTGCCGTAGGGCGGGTAGGTCGGGTCGTCCGGCAGGAGTTGCCGCCAGGCCCTCTGCCCGGTCGCGGGGTTAACCGCGACGAAGTAGCCGGACTTGCCGGCGCTGCGCGCGCCCATCAGGATGAAGCTGTTCGACGGGCTGACGTTCGGGTCGCTCAGCCAGCCCGATGTCCCGTCGAAGTCCGTGTCGTCGTAGTGCCACTTCTCCGTGCCGTTCGGGTTGACGGCGTAGAGGCGGTAGTAGTTGTTGATGACGTAGTGCGTGTTGTCCGGCCCGGCGGCGGCCGGGTAGCCCGCGCCCTGCCCGAAGGCGGGGAACTTGTAAATGGTCGCCCCGTTCGTCGCGCTAAAGTTCGAGTTGCGCACGCGAATATTCTCGTCGGGCGGGATCGCGGGCTTGTCGCCGGTGCCGCTGCTGATTGACCAGATGCGCGTGCCGCCGAAGTCGTAGGCGATGAGCGGCGAGCCTGCGTTGAAGTAAAGACGCGGCAACTGGCTGCCGAAAGCTATCTCGCGCGCGGGGCCGGACAGATACGAGACGAGCTGGTCGTTGCGCGACCACGCGAGCGTCCCGTCCGCGTTGAAGGCCGCGGTGTTGTACTGGCCGGGGCTGAAGACTATGTAGACCTTGCCGTCGGGGCCGACGTTCGGCCCGGCGAAGATGCCGTCGGTCGAGGACGAGTCAACGATCTTCCACTTCTGGCTTCCGTCCTTGGCGTTGAGCGCGGTGAGCGCGCCGCGGAAGGGCGTGCCCAGTCCGCCCGGTTGAGCGCTGTCGCCGACGTAGATTGTGCCGTCCAGCCCGACCGTGATGTTCCCTGCGTTGCCCGCGCGCACGACCCACTTGAGCGCGCCCGAAGCCGACCAGGCGTAAACGAGACCGTCAATCTGCGCGTAAATCGTCCCCACTTCGGGGCTGCCCGCCGGGGCTATCGCGGGGCGATAAGTGAAGTAGTCGCCGAGGTATTTCGCCTGCCAGCGGATGCGTCCGACGGGCTGGCGCTCGGTGACGTTGATTTGTACGGGGTTGCTCGCGCCCGCGGGGCCTGCGACCTCGACCGCTACCGAGCCGAGGCGCGTCGCCTCCGGCACGTAGCCGACTATCTCCGTCGCCGTCCACTTGACGACGATGGCGCTCATCTTGTCCACGAGCAGCCGGCCCGGCCCCTGCGCCGCGCCGAAGTTCGTGCCCGTGACGGTTATCCAACCGCTGCGCTCGACCGTTTGCGGCGAGACGGCGGTGACGTTGGCGGGGCTGTTGAGCGTGCCGTAGAGCGAGAGAACAGCGTCGGCGTTGATCGCGCCCGTCGGCTGGCCCACAGGCCCCCACGCGCCGCCCGCGTAGCCGTCGCGCATCCTGACGGGCGCGTTTTGCGGAGTGCCCGTGCGCGCGCTGTACCAGTACCAGGAGGCCGAAGAATTTTCTACCAGAAGCTGGACGGAGACGAAGTGCTTGCCGTTCGCGCGGAACGAGTGCGGGAGCCTGATGTCGAACGTGCCGGCGCTCTGCGTGTCGAAGCCTAATCCCGCGTCGCCCGCGGCGAGGAAGGTCTCGTCCTGAAGCGCGCCGGGCAGCCCGTTCTGCCACGCGTAGAAGCGGACGTATGCGCCCTTGATGTTGGGTGAGTCCGAGGCGTTCCACCCGCGCGAGCCGTAGACGATGACGCGGTCAATGTCGCCGACGATGTCGAAGTCGTCCGCCAGTTCCTTATCAACGGGCTGGCCTATCTGCGTCTGGATGCTGGGGCCGAAACTCGACTGCCCGTCCCAAGAGTTCGACGTGAGCTGCGCGCCCGCCGTGCGTTCAATCGTAATAGCGGCGGCGAGCGAAGTGGTCGAGCCGCCGCGGTTGTCGAATGCGACCGCCGTGATGCTGTGTGTGCCGCCCGGCAGATTCATCGTGACACTGTAAGGCTCGGTCGTGTCGGTTTCGACGATCTGATTGTTGGCGCGAAACTCGACGCGCGTGATTGTGCCGTCCTCGTCAACGGCGACCGCGCTCGCGATGACGGGGTCGCCCGCGGCGAAGTTCGCGAGCGGGAGCGGGGTGACGAGCGCGACGACCGGCTTGATGTTGAGGTCTGGCTCGGGCGGCGTCTCAGGCTCGACGACGATGACGAGCGGCGGGCTGATGGCGATGTCTCCCCAACTGCTCGTCGCGTGCGCCGTGATGGTGTGCGTGCCCGCGGGGGCGTTCGTCCAGGTGAAGTTCCAGGGGGACTGCCACGCGGTGTTCGCGGCTTGCCCTATCCAGCGCGTGCCGCTGTAGAAGTCAACGCGCGTTATGTACTCCTCCGAGCGGTCGTTGTGCGTCTGCGCCGTGGCGGTCAGCGTGATGTCTACGGGCTGCTTGAAGACGGAGCCTTCAGCCGGGGCCGTGATGAGCGCGCTCGGCTTCTGCTTGATGTAGGCGGTCGTTCCGTAGGTGACGGTCGAAGAGCCTGCGGTGTCGAACGCCTGCGCGCTTATCTGGTAGTAGCCTGCGGGCGGCGCGACCCACGTGAAGTTGTATTGATTGTTCGAGCCGGGCACGCCGACGCCGATGAGAACGGGCGGCCCGCCTGCGCCGTCAATCTTCGCGTAGATTTCGACGAGCGCGATACCGTCGGGATCGGTCGCGGAAACCGTGATGGGCACGTTGGACGGGAAGTAGTACGCTTCACCGCTGCCTTCATTCGGTGTGACCATGAAGGCGACGGGCGCTGCCCCTACGTTCGAGTAGGCCGAATCGCCCGCGGCGTTGTAGGCGCGCACGCGGAAGTAATCTTGCGTCTTCGAGGAGGCGGAGACGCCGCCGTGCGCGGTCGTGTCCGCGGGCAAAAGCTTGATCTGGGTGAAAGTCGTTGCGTTCGAGCTGGACTCGACCTTGAAGCCCGTCTCGTCGCCGCTGTTGTCGCGCCACGAGAGCGTGGCCGTGCCCGTCGAGGGGCCGTTGTTGACCTGCGCGACGACGAGGTTGGAGGGCGGCGCGGGCAGATCGCCCGTGTCGGGCGCGGCGAAGCGCGCCGTGCGAAGCGTGATGTGGTACGCGTCGAGCGGCGGATGATCCGTGTTGCTCGCATTGTGGTCGTAGAACTTCGCGTAGGAGAAGACCGTCAGGCCGTTTGCGGAGATGACGAACGGCGTCTCTTCCGGCAGGAGCGAGTTGGAAACGGCGAACTCCTCGACGGAGATGTTCGTGCGCGCGATGCGTGCGCCGTAGATGTCGCCCTGAGTGAACTTCGGATAGCCTTCGCCTTCGTTGCGATAGTCAGTCCAAATCAAAACGTACTGGTTGCCGTCCCACGTGACAGCCGGGTTCGTCTGCAAGGCCGGGGCGGTCACGAGTGGCATCTGGGTGCCGGGGAACGTGCCGTCGGCTTTGATGAGGTTGCCGCTGATGTTGCCCCCGCTCGACCAGACGATGAGCGCGGTGTCGCCCGCGACCGCGAGATGCGGAACGGTGCCACCGGCCACGGAGAACGAAGGCTGCACCGTGCCGTCCTGCTCGACGAACGAGGCGTGAACCGCGCCCGACGTGCTGTTGCTGCTGCGCGGATGATACTGCCAGACGGCGAGCCATCGGTTGCCGAAGGCGGCGACGCGGGGCACGTAACTGAAGGGGCCCCTGGGGCTCGACGTATTTGCGCCGCCCTGCTCGCTCGGCGTTGCGGCGATGGATTCTTCTCCGACGGCGACCGCGGGCGTGGTGATGGGCGTGCCCGTGCCGGAGAGACGGACGAACTGAACCTCGCGGAGCTGCGACGACCTCGTCACGGCGTTGACGACGAGGAATGTGCCGTTAAGCCCGGCGGCGTCCGGCGAATCGCCGGCCATGATGAAGAACTCAGGGGCGAGGGCCGCGCCCGACGTGGCGGGCACGATCCGTCCGAACGTCTGAAGCGGCGTCGGCAGATTCTCACCCACCACGGGCGGCTTGATCTGATCCCAGACGACGAGGTAGTTCGAGCCGTCCCAGGCGACCGAAGGGTTGTCGCTCGTCGGCTGGTTGGAGACGACGAAGGGCGCTTGGTCTACCGGCACGCCGTTCGCGTTGAGGCGCTGCGCCATGATGCTCGAAGAGGTCGAAGTCTCGCGTCGGAAGACTGTGAGGAACCCGTTGCCGCTCGACGCCATGCGAACTTCGGTCTGGCGCGGCGCGCCCATTGCGACGTTCACCTCGACGCCCACCGCGCCATCGCGCGAGACGTGCGCCGCGTGGATGTCGAAGGCCAGTTGTTCATGCCATGTGATGAGCGCGCCGCCGTTCACGCCGGGCGCGATGCCGGGAGCATACTGGTTGTCGTTCGGATCAACCTTGACCTTGATGCCGGTGGGGTCTAGCACCACACCCGCGCCCGTCACGCGCGAGACGGAGATGTCGTCGTCGTTTGTGTAGGTCTGCGTGGCGTGGTCGTATGAAGGGTTGTAGGCGACGAACCAATACTGTCCGTCCCAGCAGACGCGCGTGGTGGGGACGCCCGTCCCGACATTGTTGTTAATGATGATGCCGCCCGCATCCGCAGGGTCGCCGTCGCGCGTCACGCGAGAGCCGTAAAGTTTGCTGACGCTCCCGCCGTTCGTCCACGTGACGAACCATGCGTTGCCGTCCGAGGCGAGGTCGTACCCGCTCGTGTTCTGGCTGACGCTCGGGCTGAGAATTTCCGGGCCGTTACGGAGTTGGTTAAAATTCGCGCCGAGCGTCACGCCCTTAAGGACGTAGGTCGACCCCGACTCGATGAACGTCAGGAGATAGCGGTCGCCCGCGCGCGCGATCCTCGGGTTGCTCAGGCTCCACTGGTTATAGACGACGCGCCCGCCGGGGTCGAGTATCGTGCCGTCGCCCGCGACGCGCATGATGAGGACGCCGCGCGAGCCGCCGTTCGCGGGCAGATACTCTTCGTACATGACGACCCAGTTGCCCGCGCCGTCATCTATTACTTGAGATGGGTAGCTGCCGGAGTCGGCTTCGGCTTTGAGGACGATGGGCGTCGTGTCGAGCAACTGTCCGGCCGGCGAGACGCGCGCGGCCCTGATCTCGTAGGCGGCGGAATACTGACCCTGTTTCTCCGCGTGCCAGACGACGAGCCAGTTCTGCCCGTTCCAGCCGACCATGGGGACAGTCTGGTTAAGCCCGCTCCCGTCGATGACAATCGGGATGGTGTCGATGATCTGCCCGCTGGCCCCGATGCGCGCCGCGTAGATGTCTTTCTGCGTTCCGCCGCCCGCCGAGCTAGTCGAGGGGGTCAACTGCGTGCGGTTGTCGACCCAGACGGAGAGGTAAGTGTCAGCCCCTTTGGCGATTTGCTGCTGCTCCTGCACGCCGGCGGCGGCGGCGGGGGCGAAGTCGCCCGGCAAAACGACGGGGTCGGACAAAGCGGACAAAGCCCACGCGGTCGCAAGCGGTATGAGAACGCCCGCCGCGACGACGGCGGAAAGTATTATGAGGCTCTGTTGGATCCTACGGGTTCGGGGCTTACGAGACATTTCTAATCTCCTCTCGGAGTGTCGTGGCGCGGGCGCGGGGCAGCGTCGGGCCAGATATCCGAGACCTTGTCAGCGAGAGCACGTCGGAGTGACGGCCCACGCTCAGTCTATGAACGAGCAAGTCGGGGAATGAAATTTGAAAACAGTATTCCATGCAAGCTTGATTTACTCAATCTTTTGAGGGGCGATGCGTCGCGACTTCGCCCCGGTCTTCGGCCACTAAATCCTCACAATTGCGGAAAGGGTTCTTCCTCTGATAATAAACGCGTATTTTCGTCGCAAACTCCCACATACTAAAGGAGAACTTTCGTTTCCGGGACACGCCCCCGACCCATCGCTGTGTCGCTCGAATTTTCGCGGCTCGACGTAAACCTAAACAGTCCGTCCGGCTGAGCGAAAAATACACACGGCTCTGCTTAAATGTGTATCCCGTGCGGTCAACGCGCTTCCCACGACGGGCGAAAAAGAGGTAGTATCTGCGTTCCGCCACTCCCCGCTACCGAAAACCGCCCGACTTATGCTTTGGGTTCGCGCCTTAAGTGTGCGCGGGGCCGGCGCGTTGGCAACAACACTCCATAGCAAATGACGAGACAAACTCCCGAAGGCGTCACGCAGCTTCTTGAGAAGTGGAGCGGCGGCGACCGCGGTGCGCTCGACGAACTGATGCCGCTCGTTTACGACGAACTGCGCCGACTCGCCGGGCATTACCTGCGGCGCGAGCGTTCCGACCACACCTTGCAACCCACAGCGCTCGTCAACGAGGCATATCTGCTGATGGTTGACCAGCGCCGCGCTCACTGGCAGAACCGCGCGCAGTTCGTCGGCGTAGCCGCCAACATGATGCGGCGCATACTCGTTGACCACGCCCGCGCCGTACAGGCCGACAAGCGCGGCGGACAGCGATTCGCGGTCTCACTCTCAGAGGCCGAATCTTTCGGCGAGAGTCCCGACTTGGACCTGCTCCGCGTCCACGAGGCACTGGAAAAGCTGGCCTCTTTGGATGCACAACAGGCCCGAATCGTTGAGCTGAAATTCTTCGGCGGCCTGACCATCGAGGAGGCCGCGGAGGCTTTGTGCGTCAGCCATGCCACAATCGAGCGCGACTGGAAAATGGCCCGCGCGTGGCTGAGGCGCGAGCTGGACGCGTGAGGATTGCGGAATGCGGATTTCGGATTGCGGATTCGATGAAGGGCGCGCTGTTTCCCGGCGCATGTGCTTATCGTGAGTTGGCGCGAGTTGATCGCAGACTCTAAGCTGCTCAAAATCCGCATTCAGTAATCGAAGAATCCGCAATCCGCAATCCGCAATCCGCAATCCGCAATGACCCCTGAACGCTGGCATCGGATCAAAGAGCTGTTCCACGCGGCGATTGAGCGCGCGGAGGCGGAGCGCCGAGCGTTTTTGGACGAGGCGTGCGCGGGAGACGCGGAGGCGCTCCGGGAAGTGGAATCGCTCGTCGCGGCGCACGAGCGCGAGGGCGAGTTCCTCGAAGGCGCGGCGGCGCGCGTGGCCGCGGGCGTGGTCGCCACCGCCGGCGGCGGGGGGCCAAGCGGGGCGGAGCCGGAGAGTCTTGAGGTGGGCCGTCGCATCGGGGCTTATGAGATAGCGGGGACGCTCGGCGAGGGCGGGATGGGCAAAGTTTACCTCGCCGAGGACGGGCGGCTGGGCCGAAGGGTCGCGCTCAAACTTCTGCCCGCGTCCTTCGTCGCCGACGAGGACCGCGTCCGGCGCTTCGAGCAGGAGGCGCGCGCCGCCTCGGCTTTGAACCACCCGAACATTCTCACCATCCACGAGATCGGCGACGACGAGGGCTTGCGATTCATCGCCACCGAGTACGTCGAGGGCGTGACGCTTCGCGAGCACCTGGGGCGCGGCGCGCTTCGGCTTCAGGAAATTCTGGACATTGCCGTCCAGTTGGCCGCCGCGCTGACGGCGGCGCACGCGGCGCGCGTCGTGCATCGCGACGTGAAGCCTGAGAACGTGATGGTCAGGCCCGACGGCTACGTCAAGATTCTCGACTTCGGTCTGGCGAAGCCCGTCGCGCGAGACTCCGTCTTCGGCTCGTCCGACTCCGACTCGCGCGCGCACGCGCTCGTCGCGACGCACCCCGGCATGATCATGGGCACCGCTCGCTACATGTCGCCCGAGCAGGCGCGCGGCCTTGAGGTTGACGCGCGCACGGACGTGTGGAGTTTGGGGGTCGTGCTGTACGAATGCATCGCGGGCCGCGCGCCGTTCGAGGGGCCGACGAACAGCGACGTGATGGCGGCGGTGCTGAACCGAGAGCCTGCGCCGCTCGCGGGGCGCGCACACGGAGTCCCCGCCGAGCTTGAGCGCATCGTCGCCAAATCGCTCGCCAAAGACCGGGAGGAGCGTTACCAGACAATCAAGGATTTGGCGATAGACCTCCGCCGGCTAAAACAGCGGCTTGAGTTCGAGGCCGAGATGTCGCGCGCTCGCGCGCCGGAAGAGAGCGAAATCAACGACGTGCCGCAAGCGGGCGCGCAACACTTCCGGGCGGCGTCCGCGCCTCCCGCGTCGCGCGCTTCGGTCGAGCAGATCAAGCAGGTCACAGTCCTCTTCGCAGACCTCCACAATCTTACCTCGCTCGCCGATGCGCTCGACGCGGAGGACGCGAGCGAGTTGATGCGCGAACTTTGGGCGCGCGTTGACGCGGCGGTCATGGATCACGGCGGCACGGTTGACCGGCACATGGGCGGGCAGTTGATGGCGCTTTGGAGCGAGCGCGTGGCGCAGGAGGACGACCCGGCGCACGCCGTGCGCGCGGCGCTTGCGATTCGCGGGGCGGTCGCGGAGCTCGTCGCGGAAAACGCAGGTGTGCTTGCCGGCGTCGGCGTTGAGACGGACGCGCCTGTTGTGCGCGTCGGCGTCAACACGGGCGCGGTGATGCTGGGCGCGGTCGGCGCGCGCGGCGAACTGACGGCGACGGGCGCGGCTGTCAACGTCGCGCAACGTCTGGCTCAGGCCCCGCCCGCGGGGGGCGCGCTCATCTCACACGATACTTACAGGCACGTGCGCGGCCTCTTCGACGTGCGCGAGACGGAGCTTGCGAGCGTGCGCGATGGCGGCGAGCCTGTGCGCGCCTACGTCGTCGAGCGCGAGAAGCCGCGCGCCTTCCGACTGCGCGCTCGCGGCGTCGAGGGCGTCGAGACGCGCATGGTCGGGCGTCAGGCGGAGCTTGCGCGAATGCGCGACGCGCTCGAAACCGTCGTCGAAGACCGAGAGCTTCAGGCGCTGACGATTTTAGGCGATGCGGGGATAGGCAAGTCGCGCCTGCTCGACGAGTTCAGCGGCGAGGTCGAGCTTTTGCCCGAACGCGTCACGGTTTTTAACGGTCGCGCGAGCCAGTGGACGCGCGGGCTGCCGTTCGCGCTCGTGCGCGACGTGTTCAGTTTGCGCTTCGGGATTTCCGACAGCGACGCGCCGGAAGTTGCGCGCGAGAAGTTCGAGCGCGGCATGCTCGAACTATTCGGCGGTGGTGCGGACGCGCTCATGCGCGCGCACTTCGTCGGACACCTGACGGGACTCGACTTCTCCGCTAGCCCGCACCTCGCGGGCATCATTAACGACGCGAAGCAGGTGCGCGGTCGCGCCTTTCACTACGCCGCTGAATTCTTCCGCGGCGTCGCGCGCAAAAGCCCGACGCTTCTGCTGCTCGACGACCTGCACTGGGCGGACGACGGCTCGCTCGACTTCGTAGATTACCTGACGCGAGAGTGCGCGGGCACGCCGCTCCTCATACTCTGTCTCGCGCGCCCCGACCTGTTGGAGCGCCGGCCCGCGTGGGGTGAGGGGCTTCGCGCGCACGCGCGTCTCAACTTGCAGCCGCTCACGCGTCGCGAGAGCCGACAGCTCGTCGAGGAGATACTTCGGCACGCGCAGTCAATCCCGCAGGCGTTGCGCGAGCTTGTCGTGAGCGCGGCGGAGGGGAACCCGTTCTACGTCGAAGAGCTGATCAAGATGCTCATTGATCAGCGCGTCATCAACGTGTCGGCAGACCGCTGGCAGGTGGACGCGAGCC
>Ga0136632_10000702_pt1 | contig 10294 bp, 8 predicted proteins | sample AntDrymUQ6112106_2_FD_104670 | JGI IMG/M metagenome (GOLD analysis project Ga0136632, IMG submission 104670) | Polar desert sand microbial communities from Dry Valleys, Antarctica - metaG UQ611 (21.06) | ecosystem: Environmental > Terrestrial > Soil > Desert | place: Antarctica: Dry Valley...
ACGCTTCCAACCGGCGCCGATCTGCCGCGGCCAAACTCAACAGCGTCTGCTGCATCGTGTGACTCCAGAACATGGACTCGCACCATAATAACGTTTCGTTATTTCTGTGTCAGCATACTAGGAAGAGCATCGGGGCGAGCAGCATGGACAGGGTGATGACCATCACCAGCGTCTCGGCCGTCTCGGCGGCGACGATGCGGTGGTCGCGAGCAAGGCTGAACAGCACGAAGGCGAACTCCCCGCCCGCGGCGAGCGCGATGCCGAGGTTGCGGGCGGCATCGCTGCGGCAGCCGGCCAGCCTGCCAATGAGATAAAGCACGGCGAACTTGATGAGAATGAGGGCAGTGGCGAGGCCGATGACCAGCAGCACCTGCTCCCCGATGAGGCCGAGATTCACCGACATCCCGACGGCGATGAAGAAAAGGCCGAGCAGCAGGCCCTTGAACGGCTCCAATTCAGCCTCGATCTCGTGGCGGAACTCCGAGTCGGCGAGCAGCACGCCCGCGAGGAAGGCGCCCAGTGACATCGAGAGCCCGAGGATGTGCATAAGCAGCGCGGTCCCGACGACCACCAGCAGTGCCGCCGCAGTGAAGATCTCGCGGGTGCCAAAGCGGGCCACGCCGCGGAACGCCAGTCGCAGGAACTGGCGGCCGACGACCACCATCGCCACGATTACCGCGAGCGCACGCATGATCCCGAGCCAGTCCACACCCTTCTGCGACAGTTCCGGGCCGACTGCCAAGAGCGGCACGATGGCCAGCACCGGAATCACGGCGAGGTCCTGGAACAGCAGGATGGCAAACGACTCCCGCCCGTGCCGCGTGGTCAGCTCGCCACGTTCCGCCAGAATCTGCAACACGAACGCAGTGGAGGACATGGCTGCCCCCACGCCAATCACGACCGCTGCCAGCCAGCCTTGCCCCATGGCCGCGGCAAGCAGCGCAATCGGCAGGGCGCTTAGCAAGAGCTGGGCGCTGCCCAGTCCGAATACGGTGCGGCGCAGGACCCAGAGTCGCGAGGGTTGCAACTCCAGTCCGATGATGAAAAGCAGCAGCACTACGCCGAGCTCGGAGAAGTGCAGCGTATTCTCGACATCGCTCACGAGCTCAAGACCCCACGGGCCAATGAGCATGCCGGCGATGAGATAGCCGAGGACGGTGCCGAGGCCAAGCCCCTTGAAGAGCGGGACGATGAGCACCGTTGCGGCTAGGAAGATCGCGATTTGTTCTAGCATGAGGGTTGTGGTCAGTTGTGTGGATGGTGATCGTTGCAGGAACAGCGACCTGCGCCGCGGCCGCTCGTTAGGTCCGTGGCGGCGATGTTGTACTGCGACTCGAAAGCCCGTACCGCGACGGCACCACCCATATCGTGATGTCACCCCTGGAGGTCGGTGGCGATGTCGAGAAGGTGCGTGGTAACCCACGCTTGAAATAAGAACTTGCCCTTGGTCTTGAGCTTTGCCCTTCGCTTGGCCTGGCGTTCGGCCACCGATAATGGCATGGTCCTACCTCGGTACGTTGTGATATGTCACAGTGCAGCCTAACACCAGCGACATGTCACGGTGGCGGTGGAGGGCGTTTGCTCCTTTTAGGCGATATAAGCTTACCCCGCTTCCGGGATCCCAGCCACCCGCTCGGCGCGGTGGCCTGAAGTAAGTTCGTTGAGGGCTGTTCGTTTTGCCTTAAGCCCAGTACCGTTTCATCCCCGCCGATTCAGCCCCGAGCCGACAATCCTCCTTGGACCTCTCGGACCGAGGACTAGCATGTTTGACAACTCACTGGTCCATCAGTACCCTTCTTCTTGACGAAAAAGGGCGTTTATTCTACTTATGCCCAAACAACTTATGGCAACATTGACCCCTGAGTTTCCTGTTCGATGTTCGCGTGTTTTGGCACCGTCAGGAAAGGGGTTTCTGCCACGATAATCTTCGCTGGGGCGCTCCTAGCGAGTGAGGCAACCCAAAGCGGCGAGTCACGGCTGGCGCTTTTGATCGCTAACGGGGCATACGCCAACGAAATGGGGCGCCTTAGCAACCCGGTTAATGATTTCAAGCTCATGGCAACAACCTTGAAAGCACTGGGCTTCGAGGTCATCGCACATATCGACGCCGATCAGAAAACCATGAAGCGCGCGATCCAGGTCTTCGGTGAACGACTCGAGAAGATTGGTAACGACGCGGTCGGCCTTTTCTATTATGCCGGCCACGGTCTACAGGTGGGCGGGATGAATTATCTGATCCCGACTAATGCCCATATCCAGCGAGACAGCGACGTCGAAATAGAGGCGGTTAATGCGGATTGGGTTCTACGCCAGATGGAATTTGCGCACAATCGGATCAACATCGTGATCCTCGATGCCTGCCGCAATAACCCTTTGGCTCGGAGTTTTCGTTCCGTAACCCGCGGTCTGGCCCAAGTAGACGCCCCACGGGGTACTCTGATCGCTTATTCCACGGCGCCCGGCAGCGTGTCGGTCGACGGCGAAGGTGCTAACAGCCCCTACACAAAGGCTCTGGCGCGGGCGATGCGCGAGCCCGGAATAGTTGCTGAGGAGGTCTTTCGCAAGGTCCGCGTCGAGGTGCTCGCAGCCACTCGAGATCTACAGGTACCGTGGGAGTCTTCATCCTTGACCGGCGCGTTCTATTTTAGTCCGCCGTCCTCTCTCCCGCCAAAGATGGCGCCAGGGGACGAGGCCAGGCTTGCCTTCTGGGACTCCATCAAAGACAGTCGCGAGCCTTCCGCGTATCGAGAGTATCTGGATCGGTTTCCAGGGGGGAACTTTGCCGGTCTGGCGCGCTTGAAGCTGAATGAGATCTCAAGCGAATCCGCGAGCGACAAGGCCCCGCGTCATAGGACGCAAAAACTAAGCAAAGCCGAGCCGGAGTACACGACACCGCTCGGCGCGCAGCAACCCCGGATCCGATCGGGTGTTACCGGCGTTTGGGAAGGCCAATATCAGTGTCAGGACGAGGCGATTGGGATTTCTCTAGACATCACCGAGCCTCGAGGCTCAGATATAACAGCTGTGTTCGAGTTCTTCCCGCTACCGGGTAGCTTGTCATTCCCGCGCGGCAAGTTCAGCATGAGCGGCCGTTTTGATCCAGTCGGCAAAAAAATCAGCCTCGAGAGTGGGAAGTGGATCAAACGGCCACTCGGTTTCGAAAGACATGATATCGAGGGCCAACTGGAAGCAAGCGGCTCGGAGATCACGGGCCGTATATTGACCACGGGTTGTGCTGAGTTTGTATTGAAGGCACGTCGATAACTGAGTGACCGAGCCACTAATCAAGCCGTACAAGCTGGCGTAAGTCCGAGCTAACCAGAGGTAAATATTTCACAATCTCTGTGTGAAATATTTCCTAGAATACGGCTTCTCGTACGAATACGATCGGAAATAACAAGCAATCAAAAAAATGCCACGGCGTAACTGGTAGGCCCTTTGGGCCCAGTGGTGAAAAATACGAGGAGTAAATAAAAACATGAGAATTACTGCGGTTTTAGTTTTCGTAGCGTTCGTTGGCTAGTGGCGTGTTCCACAACCCAGCTCGGTGGCGGCAGCTCGCTGGTGACAGGCTCGGCGGGAGCAGAAGGCACCGCCAAGGGCGAAGCGGCTCAACTTGCGCGATGCGCCTCTCCGATCGGGACGATTGCCCTGGTGGAAAGCCAGGTCCCGGCTTTAGCGCAGTTTGGGCTCACCTCCCCGGTGCCCCTTATTCGTCTCATGACCGCACAAAGCGGTTGCTTTAACGTGGTGAACGCGGCCAGGCCCTGACCCGAATGACCGAGGAGCGCTCCTTGGCCCAGGGTGGCCTGTTGCAGCAAGGCGCCAACGTGGGCGGCGGCCAGATGGTAGCGGCAGACTACTACGTCACGCCGAACGTCGCCTTCAGCGAAGACAATGCCGGGGGTTACGGTGCGGTGGTTGGTTCGCTGCTCGGCACGTTTGTCCCTGGCGGCTACGCGCTCGGCAAGCTGGCCGGAAACTTATCCTTCAAGGAGGCGCAGGCGGTACTGATGGTCACCGACACCCGTTCTGGAGTTCAAGTCGGGGTGGCCGAAGGCAACGCCAAGGCAACGGACTTGGGCGGAAATCTCGGCTTGGGCAATATCCGCGGCTTCGGAGGGCTCTCAGGCTACGGCAATACAAACGAGGGCAAGGTTGTGGCGGCTGCCTTCCTCGATGCGTACAACAAGTTAGTTGAGCAGATAAGGACGATCCGAGGCAAATAGGCGAGGAACAAGTCCCGGATGAAACTGATTGGTGCCATCAACAATTCCGCTTCAGAAGGGCGGCCGAGTTTCATTTACGAAGCCCCAAACCGCATCAACGTCTGCGCGTAAGCCGGCGCCGTCGGTTCGTGCATGAAATACACGTATATCTCGCGCCACGCTGTGACCGCGAGTCGGCCCGCCCACTGCTTGAGGTCATCCTCCGAGTAGGTTTCGAGCCGGAGCCGGACGTAGCCCCAGGGAGCCGTTTCCATCAGTGGTGGCAGCGCGTTGTCTTTGCGCTCGGAGAGGCATAGCGCCGCGCCGGCACTCTTGAGCGCGTCGTAGACGTCGTCGGCAAACCAGCTGTCGTTACGAAACTCGAATGCAGCGCGGTGTCTCTCGGGTAGCAGGTGGAGGAACTCGCTTAGGCGCGGCAGGTCCTTCTTGAGAAACGGCGGCAGCTGAAACAGCACCGGGCCGCGCTTCTCGCTCAGTGCGGCCAGGGTCTTGTAGAGATAGGCGACCGAATCGGCCGCCTCGTCCGCTTTGAGCCGCGCCTGATGCGTGATGCGCCGCGGAGCCTTGATCGCGAAGCAGAAGCCATCCGGCGTTGCCTTTGCCCAGTTCTCGAGCACCGCCGTCTTGGGCATCTGGTAGAAGGTGTTGTTGATCTCCACCGTCGGCAAATGCTCGGCGTAATACGCCAGCATGGCTTGTGGCTTGATCTTCTCTGGATAAAAGTTGCCCTTCCATTCCTTGAAGGAATAGCCGCTTGCACCTGCGATGAGCCGTGAAACTATCATGGGTTCGGTCCCGCTTTGCTCCTAGAATCCCGATATGGCGAAAAACAGCCTGAGTGAATACTCCGCCAAACGGAGCTTCGCCGCCACTCCCGAGCCGGCGCCGGCGGTACCCAAAGCGCGGAGTGGGCCGCTGCTGTTCGTCGTCCAGATGCATTCAGCCACGCGCCTGCATTATGACTTCCGCCTGGAGTGCGATGGAGTACTGAAGTCCTGGGCAGTGCCGAAAGGGCCGTCGCTCGATCCCGGCGAAAAGCGTCTGGCGGTGCACGTCGAGGACCATCCGCACGACTACGGCTCGTTCGAGGGCGTGATTCCACCTGGGCAATACGGCGCGGGCGAGGTGATCGTGTGGGATTGCGGCGTCTACAGCCCGGACGAAGGCGGGAACTGGTTCCACGATCGCAAGGAAGCGGAGCGGCAGGTCCGGGAAGGCCTGGAGAAAGGTAAGCTCAGCTTCCTGCTGCGCGGCGAGAAGCTGAAAGGCTCTTTCGCGCTGGTGCGCACGAAGGACAACAAGACCTGGCTGCTGATCAAGCATAAGGACCGGTTCGCGACGACCACCGATGTCACCGCGCAGAACCGCTCGGTGCTCTCCGGCGTTTCGGTTGCCGATCTCAAGGTCGTGCCCGCGCACCGGGTTCCCGCCTCGCAACTCGTTCCCGCGGGCGAGACCGAGCCGATGCCTGCCAAGCTCGAGCCGATGCACGCCGAACTGGGCGAGGCACCTTTCAACAAAGCGGACTGGATGTGGGAGCCGAAGCTCGATGGTTATCGAGTGCTCGCCTTCATTGACGAGCGGGGCGTGAAACTGCGTTCGCGGCGCGGACTCGAACTGGCCGGAACCTTTCCGCGTTTGGCCGCGGAGCTCGGCAAGCAGGCCGCGCGCGGCATGATCCTGGACGGCGAAGTCGTGGCCTTCGACGCGAGCGGAAAGCCGTCCTTCAACGCGCTGCAGAATCGCGTTCAGTTGAAGACGGAGCGCGAGCTTGCGGCGGCCGACCTGAGCGCGCCCGTGGTCTTCTACTGCTTCGATCTGCTGCATTTCGCGGGCATTGATTTGCGCCAGGCTCCGTACCGGGACCGGCGGCGGTATCTGGCCCAGTGCCTGCTGCCTTCGCCGCTGGTGCAGCTGGTACACGCGGCGGAAGACGGGCTTGAATTGCACAAGGCGGCGCTCGCCAGCGGCTTCGAGGGCGTGATCGGCAAGCGCAAGGACAGCAAGTACGAATCCGGCCGGCGCTCTCTGTCGTGGCTGAAGGTCAAGCCGACGCACAGCGCGGATTTTGTCGTCGGCGGCTATACCAAGGGCAAGGGATCGCGCACAGGACTCGGCGCCCTGCTCGTCGGCTATTGGGACAAGAACAAGCTGCGCTTCGCCTCGCACGTGGGCTCGGGCTTTGACGACAAGACGCTCGCGCAGATAAAGGCGCGGCTGGAGGCGCTGAAGAGGAACACCTGCCCGTTCACGGAGAAGCCGGAGCTGCCCAATCCCACGACCTGGGTCGAACCAGGAGTCGTTGCCGAAATCAGATTCCAGAGTTGGACCGAGGATGAGCACTTGCGGGCGCCCGTTTTCTTGAGACTGCGCGATGACATTGATCCGAAAACGGTGCGGCGCACCGCGCCCGCACGGGCAACGCACAAGGCGCCGAAAGCGGTTGCGCGCGGACACTCACGCACTAGGGGCGAGGTGGACAGGGTCGTGACGCAGCTGGAAAACCAAAAAAACGACTTCTCACTCGCGGTGGGTCCGCATCGAATCCGCCTGACGCACCTCGACCGCGTCTACTGGCCCGCCGATCCGGCGCTGCAGCAGCCGGCGCTGACCAAGCGCGACCTGCTGCGCTACTTCGCCCAGGTCTCGCCCTTCATCCTGCCGCATCTCGGGGATCGCCCGCTCACCATGATCCGCATGCCCGATGGTATCAGGAAACAGCGCTTTTTCCAGAAGCACTGGGAGCAGGAGCGGCCGGAGTTCGTCGAAACCATCAGCGTATTCTCGGGTCACAGGGACGAGCGTCATGAATACCTGCTGTGCAATAACCTGCCGACGCTGCTGTGGCTGGCGCAGTCCGGTACGCTCGAATTTCATATCTGGCATTCGCGCGCGCAGGTGGGCTCCGACGCGGTATCACAGAGCAGCGACTACGCGAGCGAGCTCGCGGCTCTGGAAGGCTCGGTTCTCAACTATCCCGACTACGTGGTGTTCGACATCGATCCCTACATCTATTCCGGCAAGGAAGCGAAGGGCGCGGAACCCGAACTGAACACGGTTGCGTTCGAGAAGGGCAAGGAAGTGGCGTTCTGGCTGCGCGAGTTGCTGCAAAGCATGTCGCTCGATCCCATTGTCAAGACCTCCGGCAAGACCGGCTTGCACGTGTTCGTTCCGATCCTGCGCACGCTGGATTTTGATGCGGCGCGGCATGTGTCTGAGCTGGTCGGACGCCACCTGATGCGGTTGCACCCGAAGGAAATCACAATGGATTGGAGCGTGCCCAAGCGCACGGGCAGGATTTTTATGGACTACAATATGAACGTCCGCGGCAAGACGCTGAACGTCGCCTACTCGCCGAGAGGCGAGCCCGGCGCGCCGGTGTCGATGCCGCTGACGTGGGAACAACTCGCCAGCGCGCATCCGCTCGATTTCAGAATCACGAACGTGGCGCAGCGCTTGGCGACAGAGGGTGATCGCTGGCGCGACGCCCTGAAGAACAAGCAGAGCCTTGAGCGCGCGCTGGGCCGCGTCAAGGCGTGACAAAGCCGGAGGCAGAACATGGCTGCACGATCAATTGCATCGCTGACCGTTTCTTTCGGGCTGGTTTCGATCCCGGTGAAGCTTTATTCGGCTACCGAGGCGAGCCGCCAGATTTCCTTCAACCTGCTGCACAAAGGCTGCGGTTCGCGCCTCAAGCAGCAGTACCTGTGCGTGAAGGAAGAAGTGCCGGTCGCGCGCGAGGACATGGTCAAGGGCTATGAATTCGCGAAAGACCAATACGTGATGTTTACGCCCGGGGAGCTGAAGGTGCTCGAAGAGGCGGGCACGCACAGCGCCGACATCACCGAGTTCGTCCCGCTGGAGTCGGTTGATCCGGTGTACTTCGACAAGGCCTATTACCTCGCGCCCGACAAGGGCGGCGCCAAGCCGTACGCGCTGTTCGCCCGGGCGCTGCGCGAATCGAACCGCTGCGCACTCGGCCGCTGGGCCGCGCGCGGCAAGCAGTACATCGTGATGATTCGGCCGGTCGAGGACGGCCTGATCATGCAGCAGTTGCTCTACTCCGAAGAGGTGCGCTCGATCAAGGAGATTGACATCCCCAAGATCGGGGTCAAGGAAACCGAGCTCAAGCTCGCGCACATGCTGATCGAACAGGAGTCCTCCGACACCTTCAATCCCAGCGCCTACACCGACGAGGTGCGCACGCGCATCGAGGCGGTGGTGCAGAAGAAGGTCGAGGGCCAGGAGATCACCATGGCCGAGGCGCCCGAGGGCGGCGCGCAGATCATTGATCTCATGGAAGCGCTGCGCGCTAGCCTCGAGAAGAAAGGAGTCGCGCCGTCGAAGGCGCGCCAGCCGCAGGCCCAAGCTGAGCCTGCTACCCAAGCTGCTACGCGCAAACCGCCCAAGCGCGCGCAAGCGGCGCAGCCGGCAGCGCGCAAGGCGACCAAGAAATAGCCAGCCGGCAATCAAGCGGGTCTCATGCACCAATACGGCGTCCGTGACGTCGAGAAGCTGCTGCACCTGCCGCGCAGCACCATTCGCGCGCTGATCGCAGCCGGGTTCGTATCGCCCGCGCGCGGGCCGGGCAAGAGCTGGCTGTTTTCGTTCCAGGACCTGATCGTCCTGCGCACGGCCCAGGCGCTGGCCACGGCCAAGGTGCCGGCAAAACGGATCACGCGCTCGCTCAAGGAACTGCGCCGCCAACTGCCCGAAACCATGCCGCTATCGGGCTTGAGCATCGGCGCGGTCGGCAAGCACGTGGTGGTCAAGGACGGCACCGGTCAAAGACAGGTGGAATCCGGACAGTACCTGCTGGCGTTCGAGGGCGATCCTGCCGCCGGATCCGTGAGCGTAATCGAACGGACACCGTCGGCGACGGCGGCGCCGGTAGATGCGGAGGATTGGGTCGAAAAAGGGGCGGCGCTGGAGCAAGAAGACGCCAACGCTGCGATCAAGGCATACGAGAAAGCTGTGAGCGCAGATCCGGCTCGCCTGGATGTCCGCATCAATCTGGGCCGGCTGTTGCACGAAGCCCGACGCTTCGCGCAGGCCGAGCGCGTCTACCGCGAGGCGCTAGAAGCCTGTGGCAGCGATCCGCTGCTGCTCTACAACCTCGGCGTGCTGCTCGAGGACCTGGATCGCAATCTGGAAGCGATGGAGGCGTACCAGGCGGCGCTGCACGGCGATCCCGGTCTGGCCGACTGCCACTACAACCTGGCGCTGCTGTGCGAAAAGCTCAAGAAGCCTAAGGAAGCGATTCGGCACTTGGCGCAGTACCGCCGACTGATGGGCAGCCACTCGGGGTAAGCGACTCCTGTACGTATCGTTCTAGGTGATACCGTGGCGGCATGGACGCCACGGCGCGACCCGCGGCTAAGAACGCTCTAAGGGGTCCCGATCTCGGTACGGACATCGAAAAGCTCGGGGAAAAACGTTAGATCTAGGGCCTGTTTCAGGAACGCGACGCCTGAAGACCCCCCGGTGCCCCGTTTGTAGCCGATGATGCGCTCCACGGTTTTAACATGACGGAATCGCCAGAGCAGGAAGTTCTCTTCGACATCGACCAGTTTCTCGCACATGTTGTAGGCGTCCCAGTGCTCATGCGGGGCATCGTAGATCGCCTTGAACACGGGGATGAGCGCTGGATTGCGCTCATAGGGTTGTGACCAGTCGCGCGCGATGCAAGCCTCGGGAACGGCATGCCCGCGCCGCCGTAAGTGCATGAGAAACTCATCATAAATGCTCGGACTTTCGAGAACGGATTTAAGCGCTCGGTAAGCCCTTACGTCGTGCTTGAAGATTTCCAGTAGGGCAGCGTTTTTATTGCCGAGTATGTATTCGATGGCCCGGTACTGCGCCGATTGCAGCCCCGAGGCCGGTCCTAGGACATGCCGGAATTTCGCATATTCACTGGGCGTCAACGTCTCCAACACTCCCCATTGCTCGAACAGTTGCCGCTGGATCATCTTGACCCGCGCGAGAATCTTGAAGCACGGATCGAGCATATTCCGCCGAATATGAGCGCAAGCCGCTGTCAGCTCATGCAAGGTCAACTTGAACCA
>Ga0136632_10000703_pt1 | contig 10287 bp, 6 predicted proteins | sample AntDrymUQ6112106_2_FD_104670 | JGI IMG/M metagenome (GOLD analysis project Ga0136632, IMG submission 104670) | Polar desert sand microbial communities from Dry Valleys, Antarctica - metaG UQ611 (21.06) | ecosystem: Environmental > Terrestrial > Soil > Desert | place: Antarctica: Dry Valley...
GTACTGGCCGATCGCCAGCAGCCGCTCGGCCAGCAGGTACTCGTTGTTGGGGTTGCCGACGGGTAGGCGTGGGCCGAGGTTTGAGATCAAGGCCGCCAAGTGGTTCCGGTCCATCTCGTCGGGTGGCGGCACCATCGGCGCCGGCGACGCCACAGCCTTCTCGAGGGTCCGGCGGGCAGCGGCGGTGTCGCCTTTGCGGAGCTGGTCGCTGGCCGACATCCACGCCATGTCGTCGACGTCCTCGTTGGCGTACAGCATCTGCAGCTGCATCAGCAGGATGACTCCGGCGAAGATGATCAATGAGCGCCGGTCTTGGTCGAGCATCAGCCATGCCGTGCCTCCCACGGTGATGGCGATGCTGGCGTACAGCATGACCCGCTTGGAGCTCTCGGGAAGGAACCAGTTCAGGCCGGTTTCGACGATGTTGCCACCGTCGAGCGGCAGGATCGGTAGCAGGTTGAACAATCCGATCACGGGTCCTGCCCAGAACACGGCGAATCGAGCGGGGGAGTCGTTGATGGTGGACGTGTCGAGGGGGTTGGCGCCCATGGCCAGCAGCACGGCTGTGCTGAAAGCGATGTGGATCGCCGGGCCGGCGAAGGCGATCGCCGCTCGCGTCGGTCGGCTGATCGGTCGGCTCGGTACGTACGAGGCGTAACCGGCGAGGAAGTCGAGCGAGATCTCGGCCTTGGCCCCGGCGGCGCGGGCGACGAGGGCGTGGCCCAGTTCGTGTACGAGCGTGACGACGGCGACGGCACCGGCCAGCCAGACGCCGAACTCGTTGCCATTGATCAGCACGATCAGCGCCATGAACAAGAAGAATCCCGGACGCAGGTGCAACGGGAACCCGAGGATGCTCGTCGTGCCCCGGGATCCGGTCGCCTGCATCGGTTGGCCCATGTGGAACCACATGCTAGGGGCGCGGCGGGTGCCTGCCGGGGCAGTGTTCGCGAGCGGCTCCGTAGGATGTCGCCCGTGCCGTACGTCTATTCCTTCGACCACCGCCACCGTCGTCCGCCGATGGAGATGAAAGACCTCCTCGGTGGCAAGGGTGCGAACCTCGCCGAGATGACGAGCGTGCTGGAACTGCCAGTGCCTGCCGGCTTCACGATCACCACCGCCACGTGCCGCGAGTACCTCATGTCGGGTTGGCCGGACGGGCTCGACGCCGAGATCGACAAGGCGGTCGGCCGCCTGGAGAAGGCGATGGGCCGTCAACTCGGTGATCCCACCGACCCGCTGCTCGTCAGCGTCCGCTCGGGCGCCAAGTTCTCGATGCCGGGGATGATGGACACGGTGCTCAACCTCGGGCTCAACGACCGCAGCGTGAAGGGGCTGGCAAGGGCCACGAGCGATGAGCGCTTCGCCTACGACTCCTACCGCCGGTTCATCTCCATGTACGGGCGCATCGTGCTGGGCCTCGACGCCGAAGTGTTCGACAAGGCGTTGGAGCAAGCCAAGCACGACGGCGGCGTGCTCACCGACGCCGAGCTGCCGGCGGCGGCGCTGAAGACGCTGTGCGACGACTACAAGCAGGTGGTCAAGGACCAGACGCGCAAAGCGTTCCCCCAGCAACCGATGAAGCAGCTGCGCGGCGCCGTCGAGTCGGTGTTCTCGTCGTGGAACGGTGCCAGAGCCATCGCCTACCGCGTCCGCGAGCGCATCAGCCACGACCTCGGAACGGCCGTGAACGTGCAGGCCATGGTGTTCGGCAACCGTGACGACAACTCGGGCACGGGTGTCGGTTTCACCCGCAACGCCGCCACCGGCGAGAACGTGCCGTACGGCGACTTCCTGGTCAACGCCCAGGGCGAGGACGTCGTGGCGGGTATCCGCAACACCCAGGATCTCGACGACCTGGAAGCCCGGTTCCCCGACATCCACGCCGAGCTGGTCGACATCTTCACCCGGCTGGAGCGCCACTACCGGGACATGTGCGACACCGAGTTCACCATCGAACAGGGCAAGTTGTGGATGCTGCAGACCCGCGTGGGCAAGCGCACCGGCGCCGCCGCTCTGAAGATGGCGGTCGACATGACGAAGGGCACCGGCCGCGGCAAGCAGCGGTGGAAGATCACACGGAACGAGGCCCTGCTGCGCGTCACCGCCGACAACATTGACTCGGTGTTGCACCCCCGCTTCTCGGCTCAGGGATCGCCGATCGCCACGGGGCTGGCGGCCTCGCCAGGGGCGGCCGTCGGACACGTGTACTTCACGGCCAACGACGCTCAGGCGGCAGCAGAGCGCGGCGAAGACGTGATCCTCGTCCGCAGCGAGACCAGCCCCGACGATGTCCACGGGATGATGGCGTCGAAGGGCATCCTCACGTCGCGAGGCGGGCTCGTCAGCCACGCCGCGGTGGTGGCGAGGGGCTGGGGCACGCCTGCCGTCGTCGGCGCAGACGCCGTCGTCATCAAGGGCAAGCAGTTCACCGCCGGCGGCCTCATCGTGGCCGAAGGTGACCAGATCTCGATCGACGGCACCTCGGGTGCTGTCATGCTCGGAGCGCTCGAGACGATGGCCGCCGAGCCGCCGGCTGAGTTCGACGTGATCCTCGGATGGGCCGACACCGTGCGCAAGGGCAAGCTCGGTGTGCGGGCCAACGCCGACACCGGCGAAGACGCCTCCGTCGCCCGCAGCAAGGGCGCCGAGGGCATCGGTCTGTGCCGCACCGAGCACATGTTTCTGGCCCCTGACCGCTTGCCCGTCGTGCGTGAGATGATCCTGGCCAACACTCCCGATGAGGAGACGGCGGCGCTGGAGCGCCTTCGCGGCGTGCAACAGCAGGACTTCGAGGCTGTGCTCGAGGCCATGGACGGGCTGCCTGTCACGGTCAGGCTGCTCGACCCGCCACTGCACGAGTTCTTGCCCTCTGTAGAGGAACTGCGTCTGAAGGAGGCCACCGTGGGCCTCGGCGACACCGATCGGGCCATGTTGGCCGCCGCCGAGAGCTGGTCAGAGCACAACCCGATGATCGGCACCCGCGGCGTCCGCCTCGCCGTGGTGAAGCCCGGCCTCTATGCGATGCAGGCACGTGCACTGCTCGACGCCGCGGCGGCACTGCGCAAGCGCGGCAAGCACCCGATCGTCGAGATCATGATCCCGCTGACCGTCACCCGCGAGGAACTGGCGCTCGCCAGGAGCTGGGTCCAGACCGAGGTCGACGCGGCGCTCAAGGGCATGCGCAACAAGCCCGAGATCGCCATCGGCACGATGATCGAGACGCCGCGGGCAGCGTTGCGGGCCGACGAAATCGCCGAGGAAGCCGACTTCTTCAGCTTCGGAACCAACGATCTGACGCAGATGGCGTTCGGGTTCAGCCGCGACGATGTCGAGTCGCGGATGATGCCGGCTTACCTCGCGCAGGGGCTGTTGAAGCGCAACCCGTTCGAGACCATCGACCAGTCGGGCGTCGGCGAGCTCGTGTACATCGGCGCCGAGCGCGGGCGCAAGGTGAAGAAATCCTTGAAGCTCGGCGTGTGTGGCGAGCACGGCGGCGACCCGGAGAGCATCGCCCTGTTCTATGACGCCGGGCTCGACTACGTGAGCTGCTCGCCGTTCCGCGTCCCGATCGCTCGACTCGCCGCCGCGCAGGCGATCATCGGCGCTCGCGGCGACTCGCACGCCACCAAGTGATCTCGATGACGCCGAACGCCGCCAGTCCCGGTGCGATGTTTCAAATCGCCTGATCCGAGCAATACTGAACCGACACCCCCCAAAGAACTCCCGGAGCCCTCCCCGATGCCATTCCTCGCCGCAGAAGGCGGCAACCCCAACCTCGTCGAACTCGACGTGCACATCTGGCAATGGGGCGTGCTGCTCGGTTTCATCCTTGCCTTGCTGCTGGTCGACATCCTGGTGTTCCACCGCAGGGCTCATGCGGTCAAGACCCACGAAGCGGCGATCGAGTCCACGGTGTGGATCTCGATCGGCGTCGCCTTCTCACTCGTCATCCTCTGGTGGTTCGGCGGTGCCGCCACCGGCGAGTACATGTCGGGCTACCTGATCGAGAAGAGCCTCAGCATCGACAACGTGTTCGTGTGGGCGTTGATCCTGAGCTACTTCAAGGTGCCGTCGAAGTACCAGCACCGCGTGCTGTTCTGGGGCATCTTCGGCGCCCTCGTGATGCGCGCCATCTTCATCTTTGCCGGGCTCGGGTTGATCGAAGCGTTCTCATGGGTGCTGTACGTCTTCGGTGGCTTGCTGCTGTTCACGGCGGCACGGCTGGTGTTCACCGACTCGGCCCATGTCGATCCCGAGAACTCGAAGTTCCTGCGTGTGATCCAGCGCTTCGTCAAGACCAGCGATGAGCTGGACGGCCAGAAGCTGTTCACGATCAAGGACGGCGTCCGCTTGGCCACGCCATTGTTCGCCGTGCTACTGCTGATCGAGGGTACCGACGTGATCTTCGCCGTCGACTCCGTCCCGGCCGTGCTCGCCGTGAGCAACGAGCCGTTCATCATCTTCAGCTCCAACGCCTTCGCCATCCTTGGTCTACGAGCGCTGTACTTCCTGCTCGCCGACATGCACGCTCGTTTCGAGTACCTTCAGGAGGGCCTGGCTGTCATCCTGGCGTTCGTCGGTGTGAAGATGATCGTCTCCGAGGCGTTCGACTACCACATCTCGACGCCGCTTTCGCTCGGTGTCATCGCTCTGGTCCTGACAGTGGCGATCGTGGCCTCATTCCTCGTCGACAACCCCCGAGGTGACGACGCGCCCAGCGACGATGAGTTCGAGGGTTTCCCCGACGCCGCCGAGCCTTCGGATCCGGCCGAAGGCGACGCGCCAGACACAGAAGACAGCGCCGCGCCGCACACTCCGGCCTCGGCCGAATCGAGTCCCGCCGACCGCCACTGAGCGTCTCTCGGCGCTGCCCGGGGCCACCGGTAGTGTGGCCCGAACATGGCGATCTCGGATGACGACATCGAGCGCATCCGCTCGACGGTCTCGATCGTCGATGTGGTCCAAGAGCACGTCTCGATGCGCAAGACGGGCCGCAACTTCGTCGGCTTGTGCCCGTTCCATGCCGAGAAGACACCGAGCTTCAACGTGCGCGAGGAGACAGGGCGCTACAAGTGCTTCGGCTGCGACGCCGCCGGCGACGTGTTCAGCTTCGTGCAGGCGGTGGAGCACGTGGACTTCGTCGGCGCAGTGGAGTCTCTGGCTGGCAGGGCTCGTATCACGCTCAACTACACGACCACGGGCCAGACGAAGCAGCGGGCGCAGCGCAAACGCCTCGTGGCGGCGATGGACGCCGCCGTCGAGTGGTATCACCAGCGCCTGCTCAACGATCCGGACGCCCGCCAGGCCCGCGACTACCTGCGGTCCAGGGGGCTGGGCGGTGACGAGGCAAGGGCCTTCAAGCTGGGCTGGGCGCCTGACTCGTGGGACGAGCTGAGCCGCAACTCCGGCATCGACGCCGAGGCGCTGCAGGCCACCGGGCTGGGGTTCAAGAACAGCAGGAATCGCCTCCAGGACTCGCTGCGGGCCCGCATCGTGTTTCCGATCTTCTCCGACAGCGGTGAGGCCGTGGCGTTGGGCGGGCGGGTGCTGCCGGGATCGCAGGACCCGGCCAAGTACAAGAACTCACCCGAGACCGAGATCTACTCCAAGTCGCGCACGTTGTACGGGCTGAACTGGGCGAAGCCGGAGATCTCGACTACCAACCAGGTGGTCGTGTGCGAGGGTTACACGGACGTCATCGGGTTCTTCCGAGCTGGCGTCAAGAGAGCCGTGGCAACGTGTGGGACAGCGTTCACGGAGGAGCACGTGCGGTTGCTGAAGCGCTACGCCAACCGCATCGTGTTGGCGTTCGACGCCGACGCCGCCGGCCAGGGCGCCGCCGAGCGGTTCTACGAATGGGAGCAGCGCTATGACATCGAGGTGTCCGTGGCGAGCCTGCCGTCGGGGCTCGATCCTGGCGACCTGGCCGGGCGCGACCCCAGCGCACTGGCGGCTTCGGTGGACCAGGCGACGCCGTTCCTCGGGTTCCGGCTGCGCAGGGCGCTGGAGGCCGGAGGAGGCACCAGTCCAGAGGCCAGAGCCAGGCGGGCCGAGCGTGCCATGCAGATCGTGAACGAGCATCCCGACGTGAACGTGCGCAAGCTGTACGCCGGCGAGGTGGCCAGCGAGATCGGCCTTCCGGTCAGCGATCTGGTGGCGCTCGCCGTGCGCCGGACGAGGTCGCCGTCGGTGCCCGTGCCCCGCCGGGCGGCGCGCACGTCGATGGAGCACGCCGAGTTCGCCGCCATCGTCGCCCTGGCCACCGACTGGAACTCGATCGCCGAATGGTTGATCGAGGAACTGTTTCCTGACGACGCGCACCGCCGAGCGTTCCTGGCCCTGGCCGAGGCCGACGGCAACTTGACGATGGCTATCGAGCGCATCGATCCGGGTGCGCGCGAGGTGCTCGAGCGCGCCGCGGTTGCCGATCTCGACATCGATCCTGGTACGGAGGCCAAGAACCTGATCTCGTCGGCAGTGCGCCGTCGGCTGGCCACGCACGGGTCCACGGACGATGCCGAGCGCATCCGCACCGACAAGGAAGCCATGTTGCGCCTGGAAGAGCTGCCCGATCCCAATCAGGGGTTCGGCGCTGCTGAGTGGTTGCTAGGTTGGCTACGCAACGGGACGGAGGAATACCGGGTTGGGGGACAATGACAACGGCACACGGCCGATGACCGAAGTGGCCGCAACGAATGTGGTTCACGACGCCTCCGATGACCCTCCGTACCCCCAGATCGATGGGGACGAGTGGCGGCTGCTGCTCGCCAAGGGTCGTGCCGCTGGATCGCTCTACGCCGACGAGGTGTCGGCTGTGCTTCGCGACGTGGAGTTGACCGGTGACGTGTTGCAGGTGGTGCAGCAGTCGCTGGCCAAAGAGGGCATTGTGGTCGACGAGAGCATCGAGGAGGTCGACACCGGCGTCGACGACCTGGTCGATGACGAGGCCACCGGCGAGCTTGCCAGGGATCTCATTGCCGGCGACGATCCCGAGGTCCTCCCTGACGTCCTGGCACCTGCCGACCTCGCCGCCGACGAGTGGTTGTCCGCCCGCCGCCGTGGGCGCCGCAGGGGTGCGCGCACCGTCCGTGTCGACAGCTCGAGCTCCGACAGCGTGCGGATGTACCTGCGGGCGATCGGTCAGGTGGACCTGCTCTCGGGTGAGGACGAGCGCCGCCTGGCAAAGATGATCGAGGCGGGGCACAGCGCCACGGCACGCCTGGAGGGCGGCCGCATCCGCGGTGCCGATGCTCGTCGCTTCAACCGCGACGTGGCGCGTGGAGAGAAGGCCAAGAGCGAGCTGACACAGGCCAACCTGCGCCTCGTGGTCAGCATCGCCAAGCGCTACTCGGGCCGAGGAATGCATCTGCTCGATCTGATCCAGGAAGGCAATCTGGGTCTGATGCGGGCAGTCGACAAGTTCGATCACACCAAGGGGTTCAAGTTCTCCACGTACGCCACGTGGTGGATCCGCCAGGCCATCACCCGATCGATCGCCGACCAGTCGCGCACGATCCGGATCCCAGTGCACATGGTGGAGCACATGAACCGAGTCACGAGAGCCCGCCGCCAGCTCCACCAGGAGTTGGAGCGCGAGCCGACCGTTGACGAGCTGGCCCGCAACCTGCAGATCGACGCCGACCGGGTGCGGGAGCTGCTGCGCATGTCGCTCGACCCGCTGTCGCTCGACTCGCCGGTCGGTGACGAGGACGCCTCGATCCTGGGTGACTTCATCCAGGACGAGTCAGCCGACGAGCCGTCCGACGCCGCCACGAGAGCGATGCTCGCCCAGGTGGTGGGCGACGTGCTCGATGACCTCAGCCCCAGGGAGCAGGAGATCGTCCGGATGCGCTTCGGGCTCGACGGCAGCAGGGCCCAGACCCTCGAGGAGGTGGGCAAGGCGTTCGGGGTGACCAGAGAGCGCATCCGCCAGATCGAGGTCAAGACGCTGGCCAAGCTGCGCCAGCCGATGCGGGCCCAACGCCTACGCGAGTTCCTCGAGATGGAGTGAGTTCGCTGTCGGCGCTGTGACACCCCATGGTCATGATGATCCGATGGGGTACGGCGGCAAGGTGACCGAACGGCATCGTGCCAGGGAGCTGCGCGCCGAAGCCTGGACCCTCAAGGACATCGCCGCCGAGCTCGGAGTCTCGAAGTCGTCGGTTTCCCTATGGGTCCGTGACGTCGACTTCGTCCCCAACCCGAGACGTCGAACGCGCCCGCCGCGGCCCAGCAGCCTCCTCGTCCGCAAGCTCGCCGAGATCGACCGTCTGGACGCCGAGGGAGCCACGGAGATCGGTCGAATGAGCGATCGAGAGTTCCTCATCGTCGGCGCCGCCCTGTATGCCGGTGAGGGTTTCAAGCGCGACGGGCAGGCAGGCATGGCAAACACTGATCCACGTTTGCTGGCACTGTTCGTCACATGGCTGCGACGGCACTTCGAGGTCGACGAGGTGCGGCTGCGTGTTGCCTCTACCTGCACGAGGGCCTCGACCTGGAGGCGGCCGAGCACTTCTGGAGTGAGCTGTTGCGAATCCCGCGATCGCAGTTTCGTACTCCCTACCGAGCGGTGCCCGATTCCACGATCAGAAGCACGAGACACCCTCTCGGATGCCCCGGCGTGACGTACAACTGCAGCTCCACTCATCGACGTGTGATGGGTCTCGTCCGGGCGCTATCGTCGACGGATGCCCTTCCGGGGTAGCTCAGCTGGTAGAGCGTCGGTCTGTTAAACCGATTGTCGTGGGTTCGAGCCCCACCCCCGGAGCGAGGACCCTGTCCGAGGGCGGTAGCTCAGTGGTCAGAGCAAGGGACTCATAATCCCCGGGTCGTGGGTTCGATCCCCACCCGCCCTACTACGTCTAGCAGGTGTTTTGCACCTGCGGACGGCCCGGACTCGTCCGGTGACAAGGCCGCGTCGAATGTCGTATCGGCTGTTGGTTGCAGGGCGGCGATACTGCGCACGTGACCGGTGCCGCGGATTCGATCATGAGCGCGGCTTGCGAGGCGCTCGGACCGTGCCGGCGAGTGGCGGACTTGTCGTGGTCCCACGGTGAGTCGTCGGTCGTCGAGCTGCAGACGGCGGATGGTGAACACGTGATCGCCAAGGCGTACCGCCAGGCCGCCAGGTTCGCAGCAGAATCAGCGGCGTACGAGCAGTGGGTGCCGTCTTTGGGTGCGAACGCACCGACTGTTCTCGCTCGCGATGCCGGCCGTCAAGTGCTGATCATGACCAAGGTCGCGGGCAGCCCTATGGGCGACGGTCAGCAGCTCAGTGTCGAGGCGACTGTCGACGCGCACCGCCAAGCAGGCGCGCTCCTCGCCAAGTTCCATTCCGCCGCACCAGCAGTCGTGATCGAGAGTTACGTCGACGCCCAACGAGCACGGATGGCCAGTTGGCTTGCACGCGACGTGGACGGCGTCCTCGATGATGCCGATGTCTCGTTTGCGGCCGAACAGCTCAACGCACTCGCCGCGCTGCCCGATCCCGTCGGTGTTCCGTGTCATCAAGACTGGCAGCCGCGGAACTGGCTGATCGATGACCGAGGGCGCTGTCGGTGATTGACTTCGAGGTTTCGCGCATCGGTCCCTGGTTCGAGGACCTGCAGCGCCTGTGGTGGAACGAATGGATGCAGGACGGGCGCTTGGCCGACGCCTTCTTTACGGGCTACGGCCATCACCTCACTGACTTTGAGATGACGATGCTCCACGCCATCTCCTCGCTCGGGCACCTCATCACCATTGTCTGGGCGCACGAGCACCACGACGACGCGTACGCCACTCACGCCCGCCGCTGCATCGCGCAGGCACGCGACCTCGCCGATCATGGCCAACCATGAACGGGATCGTCAGCTGCCGTGGTTGCCAGACCAGGTGGAATTGGCAGCGGTGATCCTGCCCAGGAGCGCCTCGATGTCGACAGCGGTGTTGGTGTCGACCTCCAGTACAGGCCATGCACTGGCGATCGGTCGAGCGTTCATCGCGAAGGTCACCCGCCACGCCTCGGCCGGCTCGTCGTTAGGGGCGACGGGTGTTATTGGACGGTGTCGCTTGGTGGCCTCAGGATTCGAGGTGCCAGAGGGCGCGGTAGTAGTGGATTCGCTCTTCGTCTGGTTCGACCCGCTTCGGGCGACGATAGTTGACCGGTTCTGTGCGGCCGACCCCGTTTGCCGGCGGCTGACTCCTTCTCAAACGTCCACAGTGGCTCCATCGATGGATAGGCCTGCCGGCGGCGCTTGTGGCCGTGGGCATGGGGACCGCAGCGGTGAAGCCGGTGATACCGGA
>Ga0136632_10000704_pt1 | contig 10286 bp, 5 predicted proteins | sample AntDrymUQ6112106_2_FD_104670 | JGI IMG/M metagenome (GOLD analysis project Ga0136632, IMG submission 104670) | Polar desert sand microbial communities from Dry Valleys, Antarctica - metaG UQ611 (21.06) | ecosystem: Environmental > Terrestrial > Soil > Desert | place: Antarctica: Dry Valley...
CATGCTGACCCCGGCGGTTGCCGAGGTGTCCTCGCGGCGGCGGGTCTCCGCGTCGACCGTGTACGTGCCCTACCGTCGCCGACATCCCGCACGGCCGAACTCCCGCGCCCCGAGCAGGCCTCGTCCCGAGACAGTGCAGCGAGACGGCCCAACCGACAGCGAGCGTTCCCGCGGCCGATAAGGAGCCTCCGCCGCGCTGCGCGGGTTGCCCGCGACGACGCGCTGACGTAGGTTCCTTCGATGGGCTGCCAGGGAGGGCGGGGGACGCGGTCGCGACTCGTGCTCTGCACGGCGGTCGTGTGCGGCTTGGTGGCGCTCACGCCGGCGGTCGCGCAGGCGGACATCAGCATTGGCGATGCCTTCATCGGCGAGACGAACGGCACGGTGACGGCGATCTTCACGGTCACGCGCCAAGCGGGCCTGCTCGCGCCGGCACGGAGCGTCAGCTTCGAGACCGCCGACGGCAGCGCGCGGGCGCCCGGCGACTACAGCGCGGTCGCCGGGACGGTCAGCTTCGACGCCGCGCTGCTGGGCGCCACGCAGACCCAGCAGCTGTCGGTCAACGTCAACGGCGACGCGCTCGACGAAGCCGACGAGACCTTCCGCGTGCTGATCAGCGCCGCCGAGACCATCACCGACGGCGAGGCAACCGCCACGATCGCCGACGACGACCCCGCGCCGCAGGTCTCCGTCGCCGACGCGGCAAGCGCCTCGGAGAGCGCCGCGCAGACGTCATTCGAGGTGCGGCTGTCGGCGCCGAGCGGCCGTGATGTCGCCGTCTCGCACGCGACCGGCGACGGCAGCGCGCAAGCCGGGACGGACTACACCGCGAGCTTCGGCCGCCTGACGATCCCGGCCGGGAGCACCGTGGCAACCGTCGACGTCTCGCTCATCAACGACACCGTGCAGGAGCCCGCCGAGGCGTTCAACCTGCTGCTGAGCGCGCCGAGCTCGGCGGCGGTCCTCGACGACGCCGGCTCGGCGCTGATCGTCGACGACGACGGCGCGTCTGCGCCGGTCGGCGGCGCGGCCACCAGCGCGAGCATCGGCACGCTTGCCGGCGGCACGCGGCTGGGACTGACGCGGCTGCGACTGCGCCGGCCGGCGACCGTGCTGATCAACGTCGCGTGCCCGAAAGCGGCCGGTCGCTACCGCGGCAGGCTGACGCTCTTCACGCGCCCCAGCCGTGCGTCGAAGCTGCTGGCGTTGCGCAGCGAGCGCCAGCTCGGGCGGCGAACCTTCTCGATCCCCGGCGGGCGCTCGCGCACGCTGGCGCTGAACCTGCGCCGGCTTGACCGCAGGCTCCTGCGGCGCGTCGGCAGCCTGCGCGTGCGCGCCTTCGCCGTCGTCGAGGATGCGACCGGTCACGCCGCCTCGCGTCAGGTCAACGGGCGGCTCGTCGCGCGCGGCTGACTCCCGCGCGCTGCTCGCGCGCAAACGCGTGCACGAGGTCCGCGGCGCGCGCCGCGCCGTCATTGGCCGCCGCCCAGGCCTGCAGCTCGCCCGCCTGTTCGCGCACGGCCGGCCGCGCGAGCGCCCGGCCGACTGCGAGCTTCAGCCCGCTTGGGCTGCACAGCCGCCGCGGCAGGCGCACCCCGACGCCCGCCCAATCGACGCGCGCCGCGTTCTCGTTCATGTCACCGCCGGCGGGCACGGCGACGACCGCGCAGCCGCAGGCCAGCGCCCGCGCGACGGTGCCATGACCGCCGTGGCATACGACGACATCGCACGCCGGCATCGTGCGCGAGTAGGACAGCCATTCGACGAGCCGTGCGTTGGCAGGAAGCTCGATCGGCGGATCGGGTACTCGCCGGTTCCACGTTGCCAGCACACGCACGGGGATGTCCGCGAGTCCCGCGAGCGCAGCCCGCAGCAGCCGGTGTTCGCCGTCCTGCGACGTCGAGGGGGCGACGAGCACGAGCGGCGCATCCCCGGGCGGTAGCTCGACGTCGTCGGATGGCGGCTCCCACAGCAGCGGCCCGACGACATGCGTGTTCGCACGAGGCGCGCGGGGGTACTCGAGCTGGGGAAACGTCCCGACGAGGCATAGCGCCTCGCTGATGGCGCCGTGCACGCGTTCGAGTACCGCCAGCCCGAGCCGCGCGCGCGTTTCGTTGAGCTCGCGCCGGCCGCGTTCCAGGCCCGCCGCGAGCAGCGGATCGGCGGCGCGCCACATCGTCCGCCCGACGCGGGTTCGCGGCACACGCGCGCCGCAGGAGTACGGCGCGCCGCCGGCCGTGAGGCGCGGATCGACGTGGGGGATGAGCGTCGCCACCGCGACGCCTTCGAGCTCACCCGCGAGCGCGGGGGCGAGCGTCAGGATGTCGGCCACGACGACATCTGGCGAGACGTCCGCGACGAGGCCGACCGTCTCGCGCGTTGCTCGCTCGACCGCCTGATAGGGCGACAGCGGCCGCTCGCGGGTGGGAAACACGTGGTACTCGGGCGCCGCTGCGAAGCGCATGCCCGCGGCCTCGACGTGCTCCTGCCAGCGCGTCCAGGTCTGCAGCGTGACGTCGTCTCCGCGCGCGGCGAGCTCGCGGCCGAGGGCGATCATCGGAAAGGCGTGTCCGGGATCGCCGAACGCGCCGAGCAGGAAGCGGGCCAACGGATTACTCCTCATCTGCAATTTACCTTTCAGGAGTAGGACTTCCGTTGCGACATACGACGGGCTGCCATACGGTGGCCGAGCCCCGATGAACGGAGAGAGAAGCCTATGCCAAGCCCTCGCGAACTAGCCGTCGTAGAACTTCGCCGGTCGATCGACGTCCTGCCTGAGCGCACCCGCCAGGCGATGTTGTCCGGCGTCGGTTCGAACAACGTCATCACCGGCGCGTTCACTGACGGCAGCGGGGTTTGCCCGATGCTTGCAGCTCATCGCGAGGGCGGCCGTACGAGCTGTGTTTCCTTTCCCGAGGCATGGGACCGCTTCTGTGGCGTCCACGGGCGCAACATCACGCGCCAGGCCACGCAGGAGGAGGTCAACGTCCTGAAGACTCAGCTCGAGGATAGCCTCTACGCACCCGCCGACACGCTGCTCTCCGATGCCATCGGCGAGCACCTCGCGATGGTCGAGAACCGCCGCCGTCGCACGCGCTTTGCCAGCGACGCTCCGCTGGACCTCACCGGCGCGATCGATGAGCACAAGGAGACCGCCCGTCAGCGCCGCTCCCGCGAGGCCACCGAGATCGGTCTGGATTGGCTCTTCGAGGAGACGCTCGTGCTGCCCGCGGACTTCGGCCCCGAGCCGGTCGCACACGACGACGACGCGTCGATGCAGGACAGCACGCGCGATGATCGCGCCGCCCTGCGCTAAGCAGCGCGCCGCCCTTACATGAACAGGTCGGGCGGCCCGCTTGCGGGCCGTTCGAACATGATCTCCGGAACGACGCAGCCTGGCGTCAGGGCCAGCAACATCCTCACGCCGGCGACGATGTCCGACGTCTGGATCATCGCCTCGGGCGCGATCCGGTCCTTGACGAAGTCGGTCATCGGCGTGTCGACGAAGGCCGGGCATAGCGCGGTGGACTTGATCCCCAGCGGGTTGAGCTCGCGGTTCATCGACTGCGTCAGGCCGACGAGCCCGAACTTCGTCGCGGCATAGACGCTCAGCCACGGCTGGCCGCGCTTGCCGGCGATCGACGCGGTGTTGACGACAAGCGCGTTGCCGTGCTCGGCGCCGGCTGCCGTGAGCATCGGCAGCCCCTCGCGGTAGAAGAGCGCCGCCGCCCGCAGGTTGGTGCTGAGCTGCTGGTCCATGCGCTTCGTGCTCAGCTCGCCGATCGGCATGCCGATGGCGATGCCGGCGTTGTTGACGAGCACATCCAGGCGCCCGAACGCGTCGTGATGGGCGGCGACGAGGCGCGCAACGTCCTGCTCCTCAGAGACGTCGGCGGCGACCTGCCGCACATCGAAGCCCGCCTCGTCCAACTCGTCGTAGGCCTCGCTCAGCTTCTGCGGCCTGCGTGCGGCAAGCGTCACCGCGTATCCCTCCTGCGCGAGCATGCGGGCGACCGCCAGTCCGATCCCGCTCGAGGCTCCCGTCACGAGCGCGGCGCGATCACTCATCGCTTGCCTTCCATCGGATCCGCGACAGCCGCATTAGTGACGCAATCCAATCACGATGCGCCTAGAGTTGGCCGCATGTCACGACTGCTTTACGCACTCGTGGCGAGCGTAGTGGTGCTGCTCTCCGCATGTGGGTCTGACGAGGGGGGGATGGCACCTGCGCCGCCACAGCCCGCCGCCGCCCAGCCGACCGGCTTCCCGTCGGCGAAGGGCAAGACGCTCGCGGAGCTGACCAAGGGCGTCAGCGAGGGCGTGGTCCTCAAGGTCGCAAGCCTCTATTCGCAGGTGGTCGGCCGAAACCGCTTCTCGTTCGCGCTCGTCGACCGGGCCGACAAGCAGCTCGACGTCTCCGACGTAGCGATGTACGTCGCCAGCGAGGACGGCATGAAGGTGCGCGGTCCGTTCGTCGCTCACAAGGAGTCGCTGAACGTCGCCGCGCCCTATCGAAGCCAGCTCACCTCGGGCGACCTCGCCAGCGGCAACACGTTCTACGTCGCCCATCCGAAGTTCAAGACCGCGGGCATGCACCAGATCATCGGCCTCGCGCGCCTTGACGGGCGGCTCGTCGTCGCCGACAGCCCGGTGACCGTGCCGGTCGGTTTCCGGGGCGGTCCGCCGAAGATCGGTGACAAGGCGATCCGCGTCCACACCCAGACCGCCGCCGACGTCGGCGGCAACATGCAGCAGATCACGACGCGCATCCCGCCCGCGCCGGAGTTGCTGAAGACCGACTTCGCCGACGTCGTCGGCAAGAAGCCGGTCGTGCTGCTGTTCGCCACGCCCGCGCTGTGCCAGTCGCGCACGTGCGGACCGGTGGTCGACATCGCCGAGGAGGTCCGCGCCAAGTACGGCGGCGGTGTGACCTTCATCCAGAACGAGATCTTCACCGACAACAACCCCGACAAGCCCCCGCGCCCGCAGGTCAAGGCCTGGCGCCTGCCGTCCGAGCCGTGGGCCTTCGTCCTGGATCGCCGCGGCAGGATCGTCGAGCGCTTCGAGAGCGTCTTCTCCGTCGGCGAACTCGCGCGCGCCGTCGCCAAGGTCATGTAGCTATACGGTCTTCCTGCTGGCCGCGCGCGGCCAGCAGGAAGACCGTATAGCTACATGACCTTGGCGACGGCGCGCGCGAGTTCGCCGACGGAGAAGACGCTCTCGAAGCGCTCGACGATCCTGCCGCGGCGATCCAGGACGAAGGCCCACGGCTCGGACGGCAGGCGCCAGGCCTTGACCTGCGGGCGCGGGGGCTTGTCGGGGTTGTTGTCGGTGAAGATCTCGTTCTGGATGAAGGTCACACCGCCGCCGTACTTGGCGCGGACCTCCTCGGCGATGTCGACCACCGGTCCGCACGTGCGCGACTGGCACAGCGCGGGCGTGGCGAACAGCAGCACGACCGGCTTCTTGCCGACGACGTCGGCGAAGTCGGTCTTCAGCAACTCCGGCGCGGGCGGGATGCGCGTCGTGATCTGCTGCATGTTGCCGCCGACGTCGGCGGCGGTCTGGGTGTGGACGCGGATCGCCTTGTCACCGATCTTCGGCGGACCGCCCCGGAAACCGACCGGCACGGTCACCGGGCTGTCGGCGACGACGAGCCGCCCGTCAAGGCGCGCGAGGCCGATGATCTGGTGCATGCCCGCGGTCTTGAACTTCGGATGGGCGACGTAGAACGTGTTGCCGCTGGCGAGGTCGCCCGAGGTGAGCTGGCTTCGATAGGGCGCGGCGACGTTCAGCGACTCCTTGTGAGCGACGAACGGACCGCGCACCTTCATGCCGTCCTCGCTGGCGACGTACATCGCTACGTCGGAGACGTCGAGCTGCTTGTCGGCCCGGTCGACGAGCGCGAACGAGAAGCGGTTTCGGCCGACCACCTGCGAATAGAGGCTTGCGACCTTGAGGACCACGCCCTCGCTGACGCCCTTGGTCAGCTCCGCGAGCGTCTTGCCCTTCGCCGACGGGAAGCCGGTCGGCTGGGCGGCGGCGGGCTGTGGCGGCGCAGGTGCCATCCCCCCCTCGTCAGACCCACATGCGGAGAGCAGCACCACTACGCTCGCCACGAGTGCGTAAAGCAGTCGTGACATGCGGCCAACTCTAGGCGCATCGTGATTGGATTGCGTCACTAATGCGGCTGTCGCGGATCCGATGGAAGGCAAGCGATGAGTGATCGCGCCGCGCTCGTGACGGGAGCCTCGAGCGGGATCGGACTGGCGGTCGCCCGCATGCTCGCGCAGGAGGGATACGCGGTGACGCTTGCCGCACGCAGGCCGCAGAAGCTGAGCGAGGCCTACGACGAGTTGGACGAGGCGGGCTTCGATGTGCGGCAGGTCGCCGCCGACGTCTCTGAGGAGCAGGACGTTGCGCGCCTCGTCGCCGCCCATCACGACGCGTTCGGGCGCCTGGATGTGCTCGTCAACAACGCCGGCATCGCCATCGGCATGCCGATCGGCGAGCTGAGCACGAAGCGCATGGACCAGCAGCTCAGCACCAACCTGCGGGCGGCGGCGCTCTTCTACCGCGAGGGGCTGCCGATGCTCACGGCAGCCGGCGCCGAGCACGGCAACGCGCTTGTCGTCAACACCGCGTCGATCGCCGGCAAGCGCGGCCAGCCGTGGCTGAGCGTCTATGCCGCGACGAAGTTCGGGCTCGTCGGCCTGACGCAGTCGATGAACCGCGAGCTCAACCCGCTGGGGATCAAGTCCACCGCGCTATGCCCGGCCTTCGTCGACACGCCGATGACCGACTTCGTCAAGGACCGGATCGCGCCCGAGGCGATGATCCAGACGTCGGACATCGTCGCCGGCGTGAGGATGTTGCTGGCCCTGACGCCAGGCTGCGTCGTTCCGGAGATCATGTTCGAACGGCCCGCAAGCGGGCCGCCCGACCTGTTCATGTAAGGGCGGCGCGCTGCTTAGCGCAGGGCGGCGCGATCATCGCGCGTGCTGTCCTGCATCGACGCGTCGTCGTCGTGTGCGACCGGCTCGGGGCCGAAGTCCGCGGGCAGCACGAGCGTCTCCTCGAAGAGCCAATCCAGACCGATCTCGGTGGCCTCGCGGGAGCGGCGCTGACGGGCGGTCTCCTTGTGCTCATCGATCGCGCCGGTGAGGTCCAGCGGAGCGTCGCTGGCAAAGCGCGTGCGACGGCGGCGGTTCTCGACCATCGCGAGGTGCTCGCCGATGGCATCGGAGAGCAGCGTGTCGGCGGGTGCGTAGAGGCTATCCTCGAGCTGAGTCTTCAGGACGTTGACCTCCTCCTGCGTGGCCTGGCGCGTGATGTTGCGCCCGTGGACGCCACAGAAGCGGTCCCATGCCTCGGGAAAGGAAACACAGCTCGTACGGCCGCCCTCGCGATGAGCTGCAAGCATCGGGCAAACCCCGCTGCCGTCAGTGAACGCGCCGGTGATGACGTTGTTCGAACCGACGCCGGACAACATCGCCTGGCGGGTGCGCTCAGGCAGGACGTCGATCGACCGGCGAAGTTCTACGACGGCTAGTTCGCGAGGGCTTGGCATAGGCTTCTCTCTCCGTTCATCGGGGCTCGGCCACCGTATGGCAGCCCGTCGTATGTCGCAACGGAAGTCCTACTCCTGAAAGGTAAATTGCAGATGAGGAGTAATCCGTTGGCCCGCTTCCTGCTCGGCGCGTTCGGCGATCCCGGACACGCCTTTCCGATGATCGCCCTCGGCCGCGAGCTCGCCGCGCGCGGAGACGACGTCACGCTGCAGACCTGGACGCGCTGGCAGGAGCACGTCGAGGCCGCGGGCATGCGCTTCGCAGCGGCGCCCGAGTACCACGTGTTTCCCACCCGCGAGCGGCCGCTGTCGCCCTATCAGGCGGTCGAGCGAGCAACGCGCGAGACGGTCGGCCTCGTCGCGGACGTCTCGCCAGATGTCGTCGTGGCCGACATCCTGACGCTCGCCCCCGCGCTCGCGGGTGAGCTCGAAGGCGTCGCGGTGGCGACGCTCATCCCCCACGTCGATCCGCGCCTCACGGCCGGCGGCGCGCCGTACTCCTGCGGCGCGCGTGTGCCGCGAACCCGCGTCGGGCGGACGATGTGGCGCGCCGCCGATCCGCTGCTCGCGGCGGGCCTGGAACGCGGCCGGCGCGAGCTCAACGAAACGCGCGCGCGGCTCGGGCTGGCGGTACTCGAACGCGTGCACGGCGCCATCAGCGAGGCGCTATGCCTCGTCGGGACGTTTCCCCAGCTCGAGTACCCCCGCGCGCCTCGTGCGAACACGCATGTCGTCGGGCCGCTGCTGTGGGAGCCGCCATCCGACGACGTCGAGCTACCGCCCGGGGATGCGCCGCTCGTGCTCGTCGCCCCCTCGACGTCGCAGGACGGCGAACACCGGCTGCTGCGGGCTGCGCTCGCGGGACTCGCGGACATCCCCGTGCGTGTGCTGGCAACGTGGAACCGGCGAGTACCCGATCCGCCGATCGAGCTTCCTGCCAACGCACGGCTCGTCGAATGGCTGTCCTACTCGCGCACGATGCCGGCGTGCGATGTCGTCGTATGCCACGGCGGTCATGGCACCGTCGCGCGGGCGCTGGCCTGCGGCTGCGCGGTCGTCGCCGTGCCCGCCGGCGGTGACATGAACGAGAACGCGGCGCGCGTCGATTGGGCGGGCGTCGGGGTGCGCCTGCCGCGGCGGCTGTGCAGCCCAAGCGGGCTGAAGCTCGCAGTCGGCCGGGCGCTCGCGCGGCCGGCCGTGCGCGAACAGGCGGGCGAGCTGCAGGCCTGGGCGGCGGCCAATGACGGCGCGGCGCGCGCCGCGGACCTCGTGCACGCGTTTGCGCGCGAGCAGCGCGCGGGAGTCAGCCGCGCGCGACGAGCCGCCCGTTGACCTGACGCGAGGCGGCGTGACCGGTCGCATCCTCGACGACGGCGAAGGCGCGCACGCGCAGGCTGCCGACGCGCCGCAGGAGCCTGCGGTCAAGCCGGCGCAGGTTCAGCGCCAGCGTGCGCGAGCGCCCGCCGGGGATCGAGAAGGTTCGCCGCCCGAGCTGGCGCTCGCTGCGCAACGCCAGCAGCTTCGACGCACGGCTGGGGCGCGTGAAGAGCGTCAGCCTGCCGCGGTAGCGACCGGCCGCTTTCGGGCACGCGACGTTGATCAGCACGGTCGCCGGCCGGCGCAGTCGCAGCCGCGTCAGTCCCAGCCGCGTGCCGCCGGCAAGCGTGCCGATGCTCGCGCTGGTGGCCGCGCCGCCGACCGGCGCAGACGCGCCGTCGTCGTCGACGATCAGCGCCGAGCCGGCGTCGTCGAGGACCGCCGCCGAGCTCGGCGCGCTCAGCAGCAGGTTGAACGCCTCGGCGGGCTCCTGCACGGTGTCGTTGATGAGCGAGACGTCGACGGTTGCCACGGTGCTCCCGGCCGGGATCGTCAGGCGGCCGAAGCTCGCGGTGTAGTCCGTCCCGGCTTGCGCGCTGCCGTCGCCGGTCGCGTGCGAGACGGCGACATCACGGCCGCTCGGCGCCGACAGCCGCACCTCGAATGACGTCTGCGCGGCGCTCTCCGAGGCGCTTGCCGCGTCGGCGACGGAGACCTGCGGCGCGGGGTCGTCGTCGGCGATCGTGGCGGTTGCCTCGCCGTCGGTGATGGTCTCGGCGGCGCTGATCAGCACGCGGAAGGTCTCGTCGGCTTCGTCGAGCGCGTCGCCGTTGACGTTGACCGACAGCTGCTGGGTCTGCGTGGCGCCCAGCAGCGCGGCGTCGAAGCTGACCGTCCCGGCGACCGCGCTGTAGTCGCCGGGCGCCCGCGCGCTGCCGTCGGCGGTCTCGAAGCTGACGCTCCGTGCCGGCGCGAGCAGGCCCGCTTGGCGCGTGACCGTGAAGATCGCCGTCACCGTGCCGTTCGTCTCGCCGATGAAGGCATCGCCAATGCTGATGTCCGCCTGCGCGACCGCCGGCGTGAGCGCCACCAAGCCGCACACGACCGCCGTGCAGAGCACGAGTCGCGACCGCGTCCCCCGCCCTCCCTGGCAGCCCATCGAAGGAACCTACGTCAGCGCGTCGTCGCGGGCAACCCGCGCAGCGCGGCGGAGGCTCCTTATCGGCCGCGGGAACGCTCGCTGTCGGTTGGGCCGTCTCGCTGCACTGTCTCGGGACGAGGCCTGCTCGGGGCGCGGGAGTTCGGCCGTGCGGGATGTCGGCGACGGTAGGGCACGTACACGGTCGACGCGGAGACCCGCCGCCGCGAGGACACCTCGGCAACCGCCGGGGTCAGCATG
>Ga0136632_10000705_pt1 | contig 10280 bp, 10 predicted proteins | sample AntDrymUQ6112106_2_FD_104670 | JGI IMG/M metagenome (GOLD analysis project Ga0136632, IMG submission 104670) | Polar desert sand microbial communities from Dry Valleys, Antarctica - metaG UQ611 (21.06) | ecosystem: Environmental > Terrestrial > Soil > Desert | place: Antarctica: Dry Valley...
AGTCGGGACTGTGGATCTAACGGTGTTTCCGGCCCGACGCGCTGAGCCTGGTGTTCAGCGGGAGAGGTGCCGTGATGACGACACTGGATGCTGTGAGTGTGAAGAAGAAGCCGGAGCCCTCTGCTGAGAAGGAGGCTGCCCAGGAGCTGGTTCGGCTGGCCCAGGAGCAGGGTTTGTCCCTGACCGGACCTGGCGGGCTCCTGGAACAGTTCACCAAGAGCGTGCTCGAGACCGCGTTGAACGAGGAGATGACCGAGCACCTGGGTCATGAGAAGCACCGTGCCCCGGACGAGCGGGACTCGACCAATGTGCGGAACGGGACGCGACCCAAGACGGTGCTGACCGAGGCCACCGGGCATGTAGATCGATGTGCCGCGGGACCGGGACAGCACGTTTGATCCGGTGATCGTGCGGAAGCGGCAGCGGCGGCTGAACGGGGTCGATGAGATCGTGCTCTCGCTGTATGCCCACGGGTTGACCACCGGGGAGATCTCGGCGCACTTCGCCCAGATCTACGGGCGTCGGTGTCGAAGGAGACGATCTCGCGGATCACCGACAAGGTCGTCGAGGAGATGACCGATTGGCAGAACAGGCCCCCTGGAGCAGGTGTATGCGGCGATCTTCATCGACGCGATCATGGTGAAGGTCCGCGACGGGCAGGTCGCGAACCGGCCGGTCTACGCCGCGATCGGGGTCAGCCTGGCCGGGGACAAGGACATCCTGGGACTGTGGGCCGGCACCGGCGGTGAGGGTGCGAAGTTCTGGATGAGCGTGCTCACCGACATCCGCAACCGCGGCGTCACCGACGTGTTCTTCCTGGTCTGCGACGGCCTCAAAAGGGACTCCCGAGGTGGTCGGGAACGTGTGGTCGCAGACCGTGGTGCAGAGCTGCATCGTGCATCTGATCCGGACACGTTCCGGCTCGCGTCGAAGCGGGACTGGGACGCGCTCAAGCGGGACGTGAAACCGATCTACACCGCCCCCAACCCAACCGTGGCACGAGCAGCCCTCGACGAGCTCACCGACCAGTGGGGCGCCAAGTACGCAGCGATCGTCCGGTTGTGGGACAACGCCTGGGAGGAGTTCATCCCGTTCCTGGACTACGACGTCGAGATCCGCACCGTGATCTGCTCGACCAACGCGATCGAGTCACTCAACGCCCGCTACCGCCGAGCGGTCCGAGCCCGCGGCCACTTCCCGACCGAACAGGCCGCGCTGAAGTGTCTGTATCTGGTCACCAGATCCCTCGACCCCACCGGCCGGGGAAGACACGATGGACCATGCGGGTGGAAACCAGCGCTCAACGCCTTCGCGATCACCTTCGCCGATCGCTGGCCGGCAGCTGAGACCTACTGATGAACAACGCCGGAAACACCGTTAGCGAGATAGACCCCCAACGGAACGGAGGGCCTGCGTGGGCACTACCGGGCGTCGCAGCTCGAGGCAGTCTGCGACCTTGGTGGCTCTCGAGACGTCGCGCAGAGTGCATCCGGGCTGTGTGCCAGCCGATCACACAGGTCTTCCCGGTGAGCAGCCACAGCAGCCGACGCTGGAGAAGCCCGTGTCGCTCCTGGTCAGTGCCGTTAGTCGAGGACAACCGAGGTGATCGAGGGAGCTCGGCGGCTTCGTTGCTACCGGGCCGATGTCTTGTCGATGGCGATGCCTCGGATGGACGGTAACGGACTGGCTGATGGACGAATCGTTGGTCGATCGGGTGACCGTCCGGGTAATTGTTCGGCAAGGTTTGCCGGTCATCATGGGGCGGTGATCATCGACGCTGCGCCGAGGGTGCTCGTCGTCGACGACGAACCGATGGTGCGGGAGGTGCTCGCCCGCTACTTGCAGCGGGAGGGCTACACGGTCGACCTGGCCGTCGACGGAGCTGACGCCTTGCAGCGCCTGGAGAGCACCGGCGCGGACCTCGTGGTGCTGGACCTTATGCTGCCTCGGGTCGACGGATTCGAGGTGCTGCGCCGGCTTCGGGCGCACGCGGAGACACCCGTGATCATGCTGACGGCGCGGGGCAGCCAGACCGACATGATCGTCGGTCTGGAGGTGGGCGCCGATGACTACGTCACCAAGCCCTTCTCTCCGCGGGAGGTGGTGGCGCGCGTCCGGGCGGTGCTGCGGCGCAGCTCGGTGCGGACCAACCTCAAGCGGCCGGCCACGGACGGGGACGTGTGCCGGGTCGGTGTGCTGACGATCGATCTGGGTCGGAGGCTGGCCAGCCGTCAGGGCACCGACCTGCGATTGACGCGCAAGGAGTTTGACCTGCTCGCGTTTCTGGCCGCGCGCAGCGGTCAGACGTTTACTCGAGCCCAGCTGCTCGAGCAGGTGTGGGACTTTGCTTGGGCGGGTGATGCTTCGACGGTGACCGTGCATGTGCGGCGACTCCGGGAGAAGATCGAGGCCGACCCGTCCACGCCAAGGAATCTGCTCACCGTGTGGGGCGTCGGGTACAGGTTCGAGCCGTGACCGGTCCAGCGGCCCGCGGCATTGCCGCACCTCTCAGGTTGCTGCTGTTGCCTGCTGCGGTGACGGTGATCGGCGCTCTCGGCGCGTTGGCGGTGGCTGCTGTTGTAGGGATGGAGGCCGGAGCCGTCGAGCAACTGCTGGGGCTGCTCGCCCCGGCGATCCTGGCCTCCCTCGCGGGCGCGGCGCTGGTGGACAGGCTGCTGGGATCGGCCAGTCTCCGGCAGCGATTCGGTGCGGTCGCCACGCTGGCTTCCTGCTTTGCCCTGGCCAACCTCGTCGCCTTGTCCTGGGCGATGTTCGTCAGCCGGCATGACGCAGCCCTGTTGGGCGCCCTGCTCGTCTATTCGGTTGCCGTCGGAACGGCGGTGGCGCTGCTGCTCGGCAGGTCTACCGCGATGGCTGTCGACCGCCTTGAGCACGCCGCGCATCGACTGGGGCGAGGCGACCTCAGCGCGCGCGCTGAGGACGAGGAGCGATCCGTGGTTGACCATGGCGGTCCGGAGCTCGCGATGCTCGCCCGGACGATCGACGACATGGCCGAGCGTCTGCAGCAAGCCCAGGCGCGCGAGCGGCATGCGGAGGCGGTCCGTCGGGATCTGATTTCTGCGGTGTCACATGACCTTCGCACACCGTTGGCCAGTCTGCGGGCCATGGTGGAGGCGGTTGCCGACGAGGTGATCGAGGATCCGGCAAGTCTGCGGCGCTATTCGTTGGAGATGAGCCGCTCCGTGGGCCAGTTGAGCCAGTTGGTCGACGACCTGTTCGAGCTGGCCCAGCTCGAAGCTGGCGCCATCGCGGCCGAGACTCGCCGTGCCCGGCTCGACGAGCTGATCGAGTCGGCCCTCGAGACCGTGGCGGTGCCGGCGGCCGCCAAGGGGCTGCGGCTAGTCGCTGACGTGGAGGCTCCCGTGGACCTGACCTGCTCGCCGCGGCTGGAGCGGGTCCTGCTGAACCTGCTGCTCAACGCCGTGCAGCACACGCCGGCCGACGGAACGGTTCGGCTGATCGCGATGCTGCGAGGAGATCGGCTCGAGCTGGCGGTCGAGGACACCGGGAGCGGCATCCGACCAGAGGACCTGAGCCGGGTGTTCGACCCCTTCTTCCGCGCGGATCCGGCCCGTCGCGGTCCCGGCGCGGGGCTTGGACTGGCGCTGGCGCAACGCATCGTCGAGACCATGGGCGGGCGGATCAGCGCGGAGAGCGCGGCTGGGGGTGCGCGGTTCGCCGTGTCGTTGCCCGTGTGAGCGACAACCGGTGGCCATCACGAAGAGGCAACGCTGCGGTAAGGATTTGTAAGCGGCCGGAGAGCTGCTCGCAATATCCGCCCGCGAGGCTCCACTCAGGGGCCAGGACCGCCGAGGCCCATGTCGACAAGGAGTTCGCATGCGCCAACAGGACGAGTCCGCCTCCGTCCCTAACCGCGCCCGGTGGCGACGGGCCGGCTTCGTGGTCGCGGCGTGCACGTTCCCGGTCACCGCGCTGGCCCTGGGCATCCTGCCGTCACAGGCCGACAACCCGGTGCCGCCGGAACCGCCGTCGACCGGGACCGAGATCCCGCAGACCTATTTCGGCCCGCCGGCGTCAGAGAGCTTCTCCGAGAGCAACGAGTCGCTCGTCGGTCCCGTCGAGCTGCTCAAGGCAGGGACCACGAACAACAAGGCCGGGACGACGACCCTGCCGCTTTACCGCGGGCACGACGAGGACGGGACGACGGTGTGGTTTATCCTCACCGATACCACCGACCAGGACAACGCGGACGCGCTCGGACTGAACTTCTCCGCCAAGCTGGGCTACGCCAACGTGGGCGACGCGGTCCGCGAGGCGCGGCTGCAGCCGGACACCAGCCTGGTGTTCGAGACCGGGGCGGTCGACTTCAGTCCCAAGCGGGTGCTGGTCCCGGGCGAGGCACCGAACGCGTTCCCGCCGAAGGTGGCTCGCCCAGGCTCGGTCGGGGACGCCGGCTACACGCCGTACGTCCAGGTGGTCAACGCCCCGGGCTCGCCGATCTACAACGCTCCCGTCGTGGCGTACGACGTGACCGCCAAGCAGCTCCGGTTCTGCAAGGGCGACGTCGACCACAGCCTGGTGCACGACAGGGTGGTCAAGGTCTGTCCGAAGGCACCGAGCAACGGTGCGGGCACCGTGACGCTGGACACGACCCAGATCTTCAGCTTCGCCAAGCCCTCGACATACATCAGCACCGAGGCGTCCGACCCGATGGTCGCCACCTTGGACAGTGGCACGTTCGCCCCGGCGATCGGCGACCTGCCCGTCGGCCGCGACGACAGCGCGTTCAGCCCGATCGAGCGGCTGTTCGTCACCGCCAACGGCCCGACCGGGGGGCGCAACCCGCAGCGGCAGGGCCTCAACAGCGCGGTGCTCGGCGAAGGTGACCCGTTGCACGTCATCGGTGGCATCCCGACCGTGTCCAACGACTACAGCCCCGCCTGGGACCTCAACCTCGGCTTCTGGACCGACAAGGCCATCGACCGGGGTTACCGCGCGCGGATCATCGACGAGTTCCAGTACCTCGACCTGGTCGCGGGTGGCCACATTACCGGGGAGGACGGGGCGCCGTTCGGCTCCACCGGCATCGTCGTGAACTGTCCGATCGTCGCCCGGTTCCTGTAAGGGCGGCGGCTGGCTTGTCGGTGAATGACCCGGACCGAATGACAACCGCACCCGGTGCGCAGAAGGGACGCCTGTCGGGGGTGCTCCGTGTCCTGGAGGAGCACCCCCTGCCGGGCCCGTTCCGGCGCACGTTCTGGCGCAGCCCGCTGCGCGGTCCGTGGCTCACCGCGGTGTTCGGTCTGATCCTGCTCGTCGGTCTCACGATCCTGTTCGTCACCGGGCTGCTGTCGTATGCCGCGTACAACCCGGACCTGCCCGACAACGACCTGACGCCCACCGCGGGGATACTCGACTTCTACCTGTTCGACTGGCCCACCCGGCCGTACTGGCTCTACTGGCTGCTGCAGGGCACCCATGTCACCGTCGGCCTGGTCCTTATCCCGGTACTGCTCGGCAAGTTGTGGTCTGTCATCCCGAAGCTGTTCGAGTGGCCGCCGACGAGGTCGCTCGCGCAGACCATCGAGCGGGCATCGCTGTTGCTGCTGGTCGGCGGCGCGGTGTTCGAGTTCGGCACCGGAGTGCTGAACATCCAGTACTTCTACGTCTTCCCGGATTCCTTCTACCCGCTGCACCTGTACGGGGCGTGGGTGTTCATCGCGGCGCTCGTCGTGCACGTCGCGTTGCGGTTCCCGCGGATGGTCAGCGCGTTGCGCTCCCGCAGCTTTCGCGACGAGCTGCGCACCGACACCGGGCACACGGTGCCGGAGCCGCCCGACCCCGACGACCTGGTCAGCCCCGACCCGGCACCGGCGACGATCTCCCGACGCGGCGTGCTGGCCCTCGTCGGCACCGGGTCGGCCACGCTGTTCGTGCTCACCGTCGGGCAGAGCATCGGGGGCTGGCTCCGACCGACCGCGCTGCTCGCCCCCCGCGGCCAAGACTCCGGCTCCAGCCCGAACGGGTTCCCGGTCAACAAGCCCGCCAGTGCCGTCGGCGTCGAGTCCGCGGCCACTGACTCTGGGTGGCGTCTGGAGCTGCGCGGCGGCGAACAGGCCACCTTCACCCGCGGACAGCTGCTCGGGATGCCGCAGCACACCGCGCACCTGCCGATCGCCTGCGTCGAGGGCTGGTCCACCGGTATCCAAGCGTGGACCGGCGTGCGCCTGCGCGACCTGGCGCGGTTGGCGGGCGTCGCCGACCCGGAGTCGGTGTTCGTCGAGTCCATCCAGCAGGGCGGGTTCGGCGCCACCAGCCTGCGCGGGAACCAGGTGCTCGACCCGGACAGCCTGCTCGCGCTGCGGGTGAACGGTGCCGACCTGTCGCTCGACCACGGCTACCCGGCCCGGGTGATCGTGCCGAACAACCCCGGGGTGCACAACACCAAGTGGGTCGTGCGACTGAGCTTCCAGACATGAGAGCGTTCGTCGCGGCGTACGGTGCGCACCCGCTGCACCTGCTGGCGCTGCTGGCCAGCTTCGCCCTTGCCGGGTACGCCGCTGTGCGGCTGGCCGAGTCGAACCCGGTGGGGGTCGCTGTGTGGTTCGTCGGCGCGGCGGTGGCACACGACCTGTTGCTGCTGCCGCTGTACGCCATCGTCGACACCGCGCTGGTCCGCACCTGGCGGCATCGCCGCGGCTTCCCCCTCGGGTTGCCGTCGGTTCCGTGGCTCAACCACCTCCGGCTGCCGCTGATGGTGTCGGGGCTGTTGCTGCTCGTGTTCTGGCCCTCGATCTTCGGCCTCGGCACAGAGGATTACACGGCCGCGACCGGCCTTGCCCCGGACCAGTACCTCGCCAACTGGCTACTGGTGAGCGCGGCCCTGTTCGGGCTGTCTGCCGTGGCCTACGCCGTCCGCCTCCGCCGGGCGCGGGCCGGCTGACGTGCCGTTTCGGCTCCCTACCCTTCCATCATCGGCGGCCTCGGCCCGAACAGAGAACAGTCAAGGTTCCGCCAATGAGGAATGACGCTGTGCCGCGCGCTGCGGATGCTGTCCGTGACCTGTTCGCGCTCGACTTTCGACGTACCCACCTCAGCCCCGGCGCCTACGGGGTGGTGCCGCGCCCGGTCCTGGCGGCCCAGCGGCGTTGGCGCGAGCGCGCGGAGGCCAACCCGCACCGGTTCCACCGCTGCGAGCAGCCGGGTGCGGTGGTCGCCGGACGGGAAGCCGCCGCGGATTGGCTGGGCGTAGGCCGCGACACGATGGCGCTGGTCACCAACGTGACCGAGGCGCTGTCCACGGTGCTGGCTGCACTCGACGTCCGGGCCGGTGACGAGGTGGTCCTCAGCGACCACGGCTACGGCGCCGTCCGCCTTGCGGTCGACGCCTGGTGTACCCGTGCCGGCGTCGTGCTGCGGGAGGCGCGGGTGCCGCTCGACGCCAACGACGAGACAGTCGTTGCGGCATACCAGGAACAGCTGAGCGAACGTACCCGGCTGGTCGTCGTCGACCAGATCACGTCACCCACCGCGCGGATCATGCCGGTGAGCGCGGTGGTGGCAGCCGCACGGCCCACCGGCGCGATGGTCGTCGTGGACGCCGCGCACGGACCAGGTCACCTTGCCGTGGACATAGAGGGGCTGGGGGCCGACGCATGGGTCGGCAACCTGCACAAGTGGGCGTTCGCCGCCCGCGGCACCGCCACACTGTGGATTACACCGCGGTGGCGGGACAGGGTCAGGCCGCTGGTGCTCGGCTGGGCAGCCAACGACGACTTCCCAGGGCGCTTCGATGCCCGCGGCACCTCCGACCTGTCCGCCTGGATGGCAGTACCGGAGGCGCTGCAACTGTGGGAGGCGCTCGGCGGCTGGACGATGGCAGCGCGCAACTCCGACCTGGCCGCCTGGGGTCAGCACCACGTCGCCGAAGCGCTCGACGTTGGGCTCGAGGGGATGCCGACAACACCCGCGCCCGCGATGCGGCTGATACCGCTGCCCGACGGAGTCGGATCCACCGAGGCTGCCGCCGAGCAGCTGTACGCGCGGCTGAGCTGTGCCGGTATCGAGGTCGGCGTCATCGCGTGGGGCGGCAGAATCTGGCTGCGCGCCGGGACCCAGGTCTTCACCACCGAACACGACCACGCCCACCTGGCCGCGACCCTCCTGACCTACCCGTTGCGGTGAGGCCCAAGCAACCCATATCCAGGGACTGTCCGGTGAACGGTGTAAGTGGCCCGACACGCCAACCGATCGGGTTGGCCGGAAGGGTCGCTGATGACCGAGACACTGCCGGGCGTGAGCCCGACGAGACAGGTTGACCAGGGCGAGGAAGAGCTGGTGCCGGCGAGTGCCACGGCCTCGCCGGAGGAGCTGGAGATCGCCCGCGAGCTGGTTGCCTCGGCTCGAGAACGTGGGTGGGGTTGACCGGGTCGGAGGGGCTGTTGAAGGCGCTGACCAAGACGGTGATCGAGACCGCGTTGGATGAGGAGGTAACCGACCACCTGGGCTATGACAAGCACGACCCGGCGGGCCGGAACGGGCAGAACTCCCGCAACGGCAAGCGCACCAAGACGGTGCTGACCGACAATGCCGAGCCGGTGGAGATTGAGGTGCCGCGGGACCGTGACGGCACCTTCGATCCGCAGATCGTGAAGAAGCGGCAGCGGCGCCTCGGCGGCGTGGACACGATCGTGTTGTCGCTGACCGCGAAGGGCCTGACCACCGGCGAAGTGTTCGCGCACTTCGCCGAGGTCTACGGCGCCAGCGTGTCCAAGGACACCGTCAGTCGGATCACCGACCGGGTGATCGCCGAGATGGCGCAGTGGATGGCTCGGCCGCTGGACAACGTCTACGCGGCGGTGTTCATCGACGCGATCTACGTCAAGGTCCGCAACGGGCAGGTCGGCAACCGGCCGGTCTACGCCGCGATCGGGGTCGACCTGGACGGCCACAAGGACATCCTCGGGCTGTGGGCCGGGGTCGGCGGCGGGGAGTCGGCGAAGTTCTGGCTGCAGGTCCTGTCCGAGCTGAAGAACCGCGGCGTGGACGACATCTTCTTCGTCGTCTGCGACGGCCTGAAGGGACTACCGGACGCGGTCGGGTCGGCCTACCCGGCCACGATCGTGCAGACCTGCATTATCCACCTGATCCGCAACACCTTCCGGTACGCCTCGAAGAAGTACTGGGGCCAGATCGCCGCCGACCTCAAACCCATCTACCGGGCGCCTTCTCGGGGCGCGGCCTGGAAGGCGTTCGAGGAGTTCGACGAAAAGTGGGGCACCCCCTACCCCGCGGTCAGCCGGCTGTGGCGCGACGCCTGGGAACAGTTCACCCCGTGCCTGGACTACGACCCCGAGATCCGCGCCGTGCTCTGCTCGACGAACGCGATCGAGTCCCTGCACGCCCACTACCGGCGAGCGGTGTCGGTGCGCGGGCACTTCCCCACCGAGCAGGCGGCGCTGAAGTGCCTGTACATGGTGACCCGGTCCTTGGAACCCAAGGGCACCGGCTAGACACGATGAGCCATGCGGTGGAAGCCAGCCCTCAACGCGTTCGCGATCACCTTCGCCGACCGCATGCCCTAGACCGAGAACCGATAGCACCATGGAAACCGCCACTACACCCGAGGTCGGCAACCTGAGGGTGGGTGATCGGGTCGTCATCCCGTTCCAGATCTCGTGTGGCCAGTGCTGGATGTGCGGGTCTGGCTTGTTCTCGCAGTGCGAGACCAGCCAGGTGCGAGAGCAGGGCACGGGGGCTGCGTTGTTCGGCTTCAGCAAGCTGTACGGCGAGGTGCCCGGTGGTCAGGCCGAGTACCTGCGGGTTCCGCTGGCGCAGTCGACCCACATCGCGGTGCCCGACGGCCCACCCGACCAGCGGTTCGTCTTCTTGTCCGACGTGCTGCCGACCGCTTGGCAGGCCGTGGAGTACGCCGACGTCCCGGACGGTGGCACGCTGCTGCTGCTGGGTCTCGGCCCGATCGGCGACATGGCGGCTCGGATCGCCGTTCACCGCGGTCTTCGCGTTATCGGTGTCGACCTGGTGCCGGAACGGCTTGCCCGGGTCACGGCCCGCGGCGCGCAGGTGCTCGACCTGACGCAGGTCGATGACATCGGGTCCGCTGTACGCGAGCTCACCGCCGGCCGGGGCGCGGACTCGGTCATCGACGCGGTCGGCATGGAGGCCCACGGATCGCCGGTGGCGGAGGTTGGGCAGAAGCTCGTCGGTCTGCTGCCCAAGGCGTTGTCCACACCGTTGATGAACAAGGCCGGTCTGGACCGGATGACGGCCATCTACAC